>JAABUJ010000879.1_pt1 | contig 51454 bp, 30 predicted proteins | sample 5559131 | NCBI WGS metagenome assembly JAABUJ01 (sample SAMN10711875, study PRJNA513366) | rock metagenome | isolation source: Antarctica rocks | place: Antarctica: Victoria Land, Mt New Zealand nord | collected 2016-01-07
TGTAACGCTTGCAGTTGGCCTCCATATTAGTTTTTATATCCAAGCCTGACGGCCAGTCCATTGAGAGAGTGACCTCGTAGCGCGAACCTAGGTTGTATTTGCGGACCGTGGATGCAGCATTCTTGTCTTGCACCCCCTGTTTGGCGGCATCAGCACAAAATTTGCCAATCTTATCGTTCATGTCATCACGACCAAGGAACTTGTTAACGCCTGTGCCCGTACACTTGCGCCTCTGAGATGGAGCTGATCCTGGTGTGGTAGCTGGCGAGCTTGCCCCTTTTGCACCGAAGCGGAGCACATTATCAATGACAGCATCTGCCATGGGCGCGTATCCGGAGCCCTTAGGATGCATCATACGGGCCCAGGTGATAGGGAGCACTTGGTACTTGGGGGTTGTCTTGCCCTAGCTTTCTCAGGGCAGCAGTCATGGAATCCACACTGTTGTAAGCAGGGTTGATCATGGAGAGATTTCCATTGACGGCCTTGATTTGGTCTTCCGTCGATTTACCATCTTTTGGTGGAATCAATATAGAGTTAGCCTGGTCGAAAAAGTTACCAGCACCCAAGCCTGTGGCCGAAGAGGGATTCTGGAAAGGGCTGTTATAGTGAATGAACCATGTCCTTGAGCCAGTCGGGCTCTCGTGGTAGCCGGGGTCTTTCTCGACCTCGCAGAGTCGGTGTCCATCGAACTTCTGCTGGAATCCGTCGACGTAGAATACACCACCATTCACTTCTGTCGCTCAAAGTCTCCGCTGTTGCCTTGAGAACGGCATTAAGTCTGTATCTGTTAGCTAACGTAATCATGTATTTATCAAGATCTCCTCACTTGTCTACAAGGGAGTTCATGTCTCTCCGGAGTGTAATGGTTAAGTATGCAGGGGCCTGATAAAGCGGTGCCCAGCTAATACCGTTGCACTGATCATTATCGTCGTTCCAGAACTGAATGTAACCGGTAATATACCTTGAAAGGGTACTTGAAATTAGCATCTGTCGGACTAGCTAATATAGCCCAGAATGTACTTGAAAAGTAGAAACCAGCTATGGCGACTTCACTTACAGCTGAAATTCCTTATTGGCTGTCCTGGTTCTGGCCATAATCTTGGAGAAGGTGTCGAGGACGTCGAACTCGAAGACCTTGCCAGGATCATCGAGTGCTCTATGGGCGGCTCTTAAAAGACCATTGCAATCCTACTCATCTTGTCAGTATAGAAATGGCTAGCCCAGGTCAAAAGACATACCCCATAATTAGTCCAATGGTACAAGCAAGCATTGACGATCTAGTATATGTCAGAGACTATTCATCGTGTGACCCAACGAGTACTTGCCTCTCCAAATCCGAGGTCATTTCCAGAAACGCTCAAAGTTCCAATTTGGGGCTTCCCAATCTTGGGGTAGGCTGCGTTCAAGTCGGGTTCGCCGAGCGAGATCTGCCACTTTGTTACGTCTTCCATCTTGCCGCCAGAGCAGGCCCCGAAGACGAAGGGGCGGGAAGTGGAGTGACATGGAAATCGGGGATTCTCATTCATCTGATTGGGGTAAGACATCCTGAAACGACTACACCACCAATTGAGCCTATCAGCAGGAATGTCAGCACTGATTCCTGCGGAGAAGGAGTCTCCAATGGCTAGCCAGTCGGTGATGTCTCGGTTCAATGACGGAGCAATATATTTGGGGATTTTCGCGGCGGCGATGATCTGGGCAACTTTAGGATCATCACCACGAGGATCGAGAGGGAAAGCAATACTGCTGCTGATGAGCAAAGCTAGAAGGAATTGCTTTCCTGTCATTGTGGCTCCAGTAGCTCGTATTGGCGAGTTTGTAAGATGTTGACTTGAAGAGGAAGAATAGGTATGGCCTGGTGAAGATGGAACGGGGAACCAGCGCCCTTATATACCCAAGCAAATTTGTATAAGAAACTATCTATAGACAACATAGTAATGAGATGCTGGAGATGCATCATGGTTCGGAGATGTTGGAGAGGCGTGGTTACGAGGCTTTGTAGAAACGCCATCATGAAACTGAAGCGGGATCTGGAAGGATTGCACGGATAAAAAGGCCCCCGCGTTAGCCTGCCGCAGAATGGACAAGAGTTGAACAGAGTTTTGCTTGACGCCTTGAGGCCAGATACATGTCCTTCATCTTCGGCTGTCTGCGTTGATTCATTATCAAGAGGTATATGATTGGGCAGACAAGCTCATAGTGTTGGTGTTCTCGGCAGGCGGCCTGTTGGAGAGGCGTTGAGGTATTTGGCCCGAGTTGTAAGATGTACTCCGGATCTCTTGTGGGCAATGTTTTTGCGGGCCAAGGCGTTCCTCGGGCGTGTTATATCCTGATATGATATCGAAGCTGCGGACCCCGGGAACTGAAAGAACTGCACTATTGCCAAGGGGAATTGGAATTGCTCTCGACTCGAAAGGCGAGATAAGTGAACATTGCTGTAGAAGGCTCGTTATATCAGATATGCTCGTAGACGGATGCAGATAATGTTAGGGACCAGTTACCTAGACAGGGCTATGCGACGAGCTCCTCAGGTAAGGTAGCTTTGAGATGGTGAGGTACCAGGTAAGTTTGCCATGGTTGGCAATGTTCGTATGTTGGTATGTTGGTTTACAAGGTTAGTTGATATGTTAGTACGCTGGTATGTTGGTGTACCGGGAGCGCGGCGCGCATAAAGGTAAGTTGATATTCTAAGGTACTGATAGGTAGTTCTGATAGTTGCGCAGTTAAGGTTGAGGCTGAAGCTATATTAAGCTACCTAGGTACCCAGGCTGTCAGTTAGGTACAAAGTACTTTGTACCTCCCTGGTACTACAGCAGTCCATATCATGCAACATGAAATAACTCAGATCTCAAATTTCAAATGTCAAACAACAGGCATGTGAGGCCACATCAGAATGTAAAGAACAGATCATATTTCATAAAACATTATGTAAATATTAAATTGTAAGCTTTTAATTAATATATTTAATAATCTTAAAACAGTAATGTAATCTAGATAATATACAGTAAGATCTCTATGAAATATGATCTTTAAGTAAGATTTTCATAAAGCAAGATTTCTATAAAGTAAGATCTCTGAGCAAGATCTTTATAAAGTAAAATCTCTATAAAGTGAAATCTTTATGAAGCAAGATCTGAGCAAGATCTTTATAAAGTAAAATTTCTATGAAGTAAGATCTTTAAGCAAAATCTTTATGAAGTAAGATCTCTATAAAGTGAGATCTTTATGAAGCAAAATCTCTGAGTAAAATCTTTATAAAATGAAATCTCTATAAAGTAAAATCTTTAAGTAAGATCTTTATAAAGTGAAGTCTCTATAAAGCAAGATCTTTAAGCAAGATCTTTACAAAGTAAGATCTCTATAAAGTAGACTGAGTGTAAAGTCTAGACTGAGTGTAGAGTTAGATCAGGTTAAAAAAAAGTGCACTTAATCTGAACTCACACTAGAATTCAGGTTGAGTCAGGTTGAGTTCATGCATGAATTAATTCTATTTACAACTTGCATAAATATTCACATGCAGGTAAGACTAATCATAATGAGTTACACTGATCTCAATTCTATACTCTATTGAGTTAGTATGTAGCATAAGTTTATCATATAAATTTAGACAACATCACAATCATGTTACAGTTATATTTCTAATGTGTATTTGTAACAGATCAAGAACAAGTATGATTTTATCATAATGAGTTAAGCTACACACATTGTAGTTTACAGACTACAACTGTAATACTATCTTTGAAGATTTGAAAAGAACTTAAACAACATTAATTTATAATAGAAGTAATGAACTAACTTTATGTTCTTTGTTTGAATAGTCATGTGTTTTGTGTAAATTGCACACAAATTGATGTCTAAATATCTATTAGTAGTTGATCTTAACATCAATATGTAAAGTATTACTCTCAAGATATTCTATCAAGAATGTCTTCATAGCCTCTTGTACAGCCTGAATAGCAGAGCTTTGTCAGTGAGTAAACATATTCAATTTGTAAAGATAAGATTCAAACAAGATATTCTGTGCAATCTCTCTAATCAGTTACTGAAATGATAGTTTAAGAATTAGAAACTTCACACTCTTTTAATAGTGTCTGATCTCTCTGAGTGTGATCACTATAGATATGTTAAAAAGTACTGTTAAAAAATAGACAGAGTGTATACATATTGTCAGTCTTGAATCTTTACTTCTTTAATGACTGTAATGTAATCTCAGCTGTCATTCTCTTCTTTAACTTTGCAGTCACTCAGCCTTCTTCTTTAGCTGCACTTCTCACTTTATTGTAATTTGTCACTCTGCTTAACTTCACTGTCTTTGAGGTTCACTTTGTTCTGGTCATATTATTTAGAACTGTTAGAATTGTTCATTAGAAATGAGATAGATGATTCTGACTTGATAAATGATTTGATGATGATTGTGATCTCATAAAAATAAGATTTGTTATGAAGATATGATGAAGATGCTTCTGTTTTAATTAGACTGTTAGAATGATGCATTAAAGATAAAGAACTAGATATATCTGATGTTGCTGATGATTCTGTGAACATAATGTCTGAGATGAAAACTTTTGATAGATGCAAGTGTTTTGTTTTGATGTAAAATGTATTATTTTGATCTAAAATTATTAATGTAGTGTTACTGAAGCTATGTTGTTGCTGTAGTGTTATTGAGGAATTCACTGAATAAACAAAACAAACTTAAAAGCTCAGCTTATCTTTCTTTACATAATTATTCAATTCTGAACACCTCATCTTCATCAGCATCATCAAGAATATGAGTTTCAACATTCATATCTCTTCTTTAACTGACATGCACATTGAAATTATCTGATAGAAATAATACATATCATGATGTCTTCTGAAACTTCAAAATGTCATGTCACATCTTTATTAATGTCATTGTCTTCAAAGAAGCATCACAACAATGATGATAAGATATATTTTAATGTCTGTTTCTAACACATTAATAACATTTAATGTGTAGAAAGACTCTGTCATGAATGCTGTTGTCAACATGCTTGCAAAATATTATGAGAACTTCAAGATAAGTTAGAACATCTATGTCTATCACATTAATAACACTTAAAATATAGAAAGACATCACCTCACATATCATGTCATCTAAGACTATCATCAAGAATATTTCTTCATCTGCTGAGCCTGACAATACTGACATTAATGTAAGTTCTAACACTTATTTCTAATGTGTTAATAACATTGAGCATGTAAAAGTCTGAAATTGAAGTCTGTATCTTACAATGATGACTGGTAGAGATGAATGAAGTTGAATCATCAAGAAAAGCTGAACAACATATTAAAGATGAAAGTGACAGTCTGCACAAAAAGAAGAATAAATATTCTTAACATCTCTGTACTGCTGCAGAGCAAAAACATTGAAGCAAGCTGTCTTTCAATGCTTGTCTTCTTGATTAAGTAAATGATCATAACAGATTGACACATCACTATGTCTTAAGTAAGCTCAGAATGATGTCAGTGTGAATTAAAGTCAATGTGAAGATAAGAAAGCAGATGAAGAAGAATTTGACAGAAGATATCATGAAGAATTGATATTAAGCTCAGCAGAGTGATATGTTTATGAGCTTTATGAATCTAATACTGCTAACAGACATTAGTGAAGTGACTGAAGTTAAAGATTAACTGAGAGAGACAGAAGGTTGTGAGAAGACAGAAGAAGTAAGAGATGTGAATGAAGATTAAAGATCTTGTAATTACAAAGAAAAATAAGAAGAAAGTGAAGTCTCTGATGAAGAAGAAGATTACTGAAGGAATAAATATTACATATATACATTAGAAAAATCTGTTAAAACTTACTCATTATATGATAGATTTACTCAACAATTGAAGAGATAATGAAGTGAAACATTGATCTTGTGATTCAGCACTGAGAACAGATAAGCTATCTGAGAGAAAGACATAGTCTTCAGATAGCTGATGATCTCAAGTCAGAAATGCATATGAGACACTTTTAACAGCAGATGACAGACTCTGATAATATCATGAACATAACAGTGAAGTAAATGTTTTAACAGTTCATTCTAATGTGTATTTACTTATCATTAGTAGCTACACAATTTCAGATTTAAAAGAACATATCTTAAAGCTTGAATTCTTCAGTGCAGTTAAAGATCTTAAGATTTCAGAAAGAGTATGTATCTTTCTTTTTGATGATGAGAATTCTGTTATGACACTGAGCACAGAGAGTGATGATGAATCCTGAATCATAAAGTTAAATTTAGATGAATATAAATATTTTAATAAATTCATAATTGAAGTAAGAGAATTCTAACAGTTATTTTTAATATATTAATGACTATTATAGATGATCAAGCTTAAGAAATTTGTCATTGTTATTTCATTAAAAGAGAATTTGTGTGTGAAGAGAGATGCTGATGAAGAAGAGAAAGATGTGATTAAAGATGTTGATAAGAAAGAAGTTGTGAAGAAGAATCTTAATGAGAAGAAAGTTGTGATTGAAGAGAATGTTGTGATTGAAGAGATGATTAAGAAAGAAGTTGTGAAGAATGATATTACTGAAGAGAAAGTTGTGATTAAAGATGTTGCTGAGAGCAAAATTAAGAAGAAAGATGTCAGTGAGAAGAATGCTGTAGTTAATGAGGCAGTGATGAAGATAAAAGAATTTTAACAGATAATTTTAACATGCTTATGTCAATTGCAGACTTCTGAAGATGTAAAGAATAATCTGAGAGAAATCTCTGAAGAGTCAAATTCTATAATATGATTTTTATCAGCATTATACACATCATGATTCAAGAAACAGATTGTTGACAGAGCAAAGCTTACAGAAATGATCATATTGTCTTAAGTAAAAGCTGAAAAACTCTGAAATAGTTGAAAGAAAAAAGCAGTCAGTGATGCTTTGACTTGCTGTACAAGCTGTAAATAAATGAGTAATTTCACTTTCTCTTTCTGTATAAAGATTAGCTCTCACTACCTAATTCTTTTAATACACTTTGAAAATGATCACATTCAATAATATTTAGACTGAAGAAGATAAGAAGATTGCATATCAGAAAAGTCTGTTAAAAACATTAATTCTTAACTTTATTTCTCTAATTACAATGATGAGTGTTATGTGTTAAATGTGTTTGAATGCATCACAATATTGTAGAAGTAAAGATGGTCTATAACATTCATAAATTATACAGTACAGCTTTTGAATATATCTGTAGCAAAGTCATCAACATAACTTTCATCTCATCTTCTGATTTCTTCTTGAAGAAGAGCAGCAAATACATAAAATAGATGAGACAATTACTGCAACAATTAAACTATATTGCTTTTCTTAATTCAACTGAGAGTAGCTCACTCAGTAGTCAAATTAAGAGTTTTTCTCAATCAATGAATATCTAAAATGAAGACAGAGCTCTCTGCAGTCATTGTACATTAGAAAAACACATTAAAAACATTAAATAGCAATTGTGTTTAATTCTTAACTTCTAACTATAAAGTATATTTATGTCTTTGAATGCATCACAATTCTGTAAACACATCACATACACTTTACAGAGTAATTCTCAAAGCTTTGCATTTCTATAGCTTAATTATTTACATGACTTTCAGTTAGTCATCATCATCTACATTTTATGATGATGTCATCAATTCTTAAACAGAATCTTTAAATACTTCAATTAAATCATCTCTGAAATCTTCTTCAAGCTTGAAATTCATTGACTTTCAAAGACATCTAGTTCAATATTTAGAACATAATGACTCAGTCAGAAAGAATGAGCTGCAGAGTAAATTTAAAGAGTGATGAATTTTAACTAACTATGAATGAAAGAACACTGATGACAGTCAATTTAGTATTGATAAATTTAATTGAAAACATCATACTATACAATGAGATAATCATCTTCATGTTAGCAATGAGTGACAAGAGTATTTAAAGACAGCACATCAATATACTGATGTATTTTGCTTGATCTGCTGTCATTGTGATGAGAATATAGCTCATTCAACATCAACTAACAGTGATACAAATTCTCTTTAAAATCATAAATCAATCAAGAACTGTTCAGCTATCATTATGAACATCTACTTAAGCATGAATATTTAGTTCACTTTTAAAAACATTGATTTCTACTTTTCTAACATATATTTCTAATGCATATCTCTGACATAGCACAGCAGGCAAAACTTGACAAGAAATCAGCAAACAAGTATTTCAGTACTGAAAACTTCACTGAATAACTTCTAAATGATTTTCTCTCTTTAAATCTTTCTTTTTGAGCACTTAAGAACTCTGAATTTCAAAAACTCATTTAAATGCTGCAGTCAGGTATGCTGATGCCTGATAGACATCAATTTGACAATTTAGTAAAGATGTAACATCAGAACATTCAAGAAACACTTCTCACTGAGCTTAAGTAAACTATCAAAATCTTAATTACACTTAATAACTGAATCAGTCTCAGTCATCTGATCTTTATGAATGTTACTGCTTACTTTATCAACAAAAACTAAAACTATCAGAAAATTCTTCTTGTCTTTTAATCTCTTCACAATCAACATACTAATCAATCAATGACTGCAGAGATCTTTGCAATTCTTTAAGAATATAAGCTGAAGAAGTGTCTTCTTGCAGTGACTATAGACAACTGCAGCAACAATGAATTTATGTAGAGAGCTTTGAGTGAACTTTTAAAAAGAAAAGATATTGTATAGCAGACTGCAGTCAATGTCATTTCTTGCTTTGCACATGTCATTCAGCTAGCTGTTGAGAATCTACTTGACTCATTAAAGACATTGATGATCAATGAGTCAATTACTTTATCATTTAATAAGAATAATTTAACATAAATCATTAAGAAAATCATTCTGTCTAACACTCTGTTCAAGATATATCACTATCTTGTTTCTAACAGATAGTTTTAACAGATATGACTAACACATTCTTAAATATCTAGATTTGACAGCTTGCTATTGCTATGAATTTCTCTTCATAGCAATACAAAATGTTTAAGAGAATTCAGTATCTCATTCATTTACATTCTGCCCTGACACTTATACAGAATGTCAGAACACAATGAAACTCTATTTACAATATGATGTAAAGAATCTATCAACTTTGCAATAATATATGTGTCTGAATCAGTCAAGAGTGTAATAGAATCACAAAATCAAGCAAGAAGCTTGAGATTCTATGTGTATCTGAGCAGAAGTGACAGCAAGTCACATATATAATGATGCTTCTTCAACTCTTCAAGAAGTACACAGAGTCAATGAGTTAAACATATAATTCAATTATGTACAAGACATTTCTTGTGTACATCAATCTTTTTGATCATCTGAAGAATCAGAATAACATAAAGAAATTAGACTTAATCTTGAAGTGAACAGTGAAGCTGAAGACAGCTATTGAGAAAGCATTAACTAAGATGAAGAAGTATTATGTGTAAACAGAAGATAAGAGTGACTTATTATATAACATTGTCATCATTCTTAACTCTACACAGAAACTTTCACTGTATCAGGTACATTTTCTACTGATCTTTCTAATGCATATTTTTAATGTGCATCACTAATTACTGAGATGTGCAGTCAGCTGAGTGAGATCAGACATACTATGCACAGTATTGAACTGAGTTTCAGACTTATTATAAAGATCATTATCATTTATATGAGAATGCTTTGTCACATGATCATATCTGAAATTCAACATCATCTGCCATCAAATTGTTCATAAACCTCATCACAAAAGCACAGCAATTCAAGACTCAACTTAATGACATCATAACTATTGATTTGAAAGTCAATTGATACTTAAATTCTTCACTGTACTCAGTCAAGAAGAATGATCTTGACATTTTAAAGTACTGAAAGTTGCAGATCATAATCTTTTCAGTATTAGCTGCAATGATCAAGAATGTTCTTGCTATATTTATTGCTGATATTGAGATTGAATAACTGTTCAATCTTGCTCAAGATGTCATTATTTATTGAAGAGATTGACTAAATAAAGTCATCATTAAGATCATTATGATGATTAAGTTCAATTTACTTCAACATTAGAAACTGAATTATCTCATAATTGAAAGAAAGAACACTGCAGAAGACTTATTTTCAGATGAAGCTGATATAGACACAGAGCATCTATCTTATGTATTTATTCTGAATTGCAACTCTTCTAACATTGCAGATAACAGTCTGACTAATACTTTAAATTAAATCATTTATGATATTCTGAAGTGCAACTCTCACAATACTTCAGATGATGACTCTGATGATCTAAACAAAGATATGAGACTTAATATCTATGAAGACAGCTGACTGATGCATGCACATTAGAATTTCTCATTAAAAGACTAAAATGTCACAATCTGAATGAATCAGTTAATATCACAGCATCTTTACAATTAACTACACTATCAATTCTCTCAGCTCATTCTGAAAAGAGAGTCAGAAGAGATTTACTTAATAGTTATGTCAATAAACATAAAAAATTTATGAGATTACAATCTATTCAGAACACAATGTTAACTTCTTTGCTTTCAAGAGAAATACATTGTGCATTAGAAAGAATATTTACATTTGAAGAATGAAAAGAAAGAAGAGAATGAAGAAAGATAAGTAATGAGTAAATCTGTATGAAAGTAATTTGACAGTGAATAATGTTAATTCTTAACAGTAAATATCAAATCAACTTTAATCATATCATCTTCACTTACATCACTTCTTCTTCATACTTCACTATTTCATCATTCATCACATCACTCAATCACACAGTCAAAGATCTTTAATCTCTGATGAAATCATATAGTTGAGAATCTTCAATCTCTGATGAAATCACATGATCAGAAGTCTTCAATCTTTGATGAAATTATATAATTAAGAGTCTTTAATCTTTGATGAAATTACACAGTCAGAGATCTTCAATCTTTGATGAAATTACATAATCAGAGATCTTCAATCTTCAGTAAAATTACATAGTTAAGAGTTTTCAATCTTTGATGAAATTACATGATTAAGAATCTTCAACCTTTGATGAAATCACACAGTTGAGAGCCTTCAATCTTCAGTGAAATCACATAGTTGAGAATCTTTGATCTTTAATGAAATTACATTGTTAAGAGTTCTCAATCTTAAGTAAAATTACACAGTTAAAGACTCTCAATCTTCAGTGAAATCACATAATCAGAAGTTCTCAATCTTCATTGACAAAGTGATGTTAAATGATGATTGTTTGTGTTTTAAGTCTCTTAATGTTGAAAGATATAGATCTTTAAACAGTGAATAAAGATAAATTCTCATCAGTGAATAATGATGATTATTTTAAGTGCTGATTAGACTTTGTAGCATAGAGTCATAGCATAGTCAATGACAACATCATTATGCACTTTCAAAGAATAGTACATGCTATGATTTAAGATAAAATCTTCATTTCTAATGCATAATTCTAATGTGCACACTATCAAATTAACTGACAAAAACTTCTGCATATTTATATTAACTTATACTTGCTTAGTCAGACTAATTCTTGCTTACTTAGTTTGTAAATAATTTGTGATTTACACAGAGTCAGATTGAGTTAATCTGTACCTGACTCAAGTCAAAAAAAGTTCACTCTACTTGATCTGACACTCAGACTCAACTCAGACCCATGTGACCTATAGGTAACCTGCGCACTCAGCCTATTATAGATGCATCAGTATAAATGATTAAAGATCTGACTCTTTTAAAGTCATTAGTCAGTATTGAAGCACAATTTTAACTGTTTAATTGATTGCTTCTGAGCTACTGTTTATTTGTGAATGATAGACACTTAAGTAGAGCAAGTCTATCTTAAATTGCTTAAATACTTTTTTTCATAGACTCATCAAGAATTTGCAGTCTCAATCTGATATGATTGCTCTAGACAAACCTCAGTTTAGCAGTGCTAAACAGTTTAGTAATGCAATTGCTCAATTTTCTGTTGTTATGATGTCTTGATTGAGTATAAGAGTGATAGCTTTACTGAATTTGTCAGTGACTGACATGATTGTGTTATACTTATCTGACTTTGATAATGATAAGGTTAGAATAAAGTTGATTGTCAATGTATAAAAAGAGTAAGAAGATGTAATTATTGACTGTAAGACATTATAAGACTTGTGATGTAATGTTTAACTGAGTTGACATTGTAAGCAATGTTGTATGTACTTATGAAGATTCTTTGATAGATCATGAAAATAAAATAAATCAATTAATCTCTTATGAGTTCATACATATTCTAAGTAATCAATATCATCATAAACTATCTTAAACATTCTGTCATAAAGACTCTTTAATATATATAGATAAGACTCTTTCTCAAGATCTTTATAGAAGATAAGATCATCTCTTATTTCATATAAGAGTCTTGCAGCATCAAGTCTCAGAGCATTGTTTCTTTTTAATATCTGTAAGATATGTTCTCATTTTGATTCTTTGACATATTCACACTTAATATTCTGTCACAATTGATCTAAGACTTTCATTAAGATCTTTATGTAAACAGCTGTTCTCAAGTTGATCTGCAAGACTTTCAATATGAAGTTATTCATTTTTGATTAATTCTCTTAATTAACTAAATACTCATGAATATTGTTATTGCTAAACAATCAGAACAGAGCATCTAATATTATGTTTGATTTTTCAGACTTATAGTGAACATTTAGATGAAAGCACTGAAAATATTTAGATGTTTAAATAAGATGTAAGTTAAGCTTCTTCATTACAGTAATATTTAGACTGAACTGATGACTAATTCTTATTGAGATCACATAATCAATGTAAATAATTACATTTTTTACTATCACTTCTATTATGTGTCTAATCTTCTTAACTACTCAAATCAATTCTGTCACTTCAAGCTCTATTAATCAATATTGCATTTTGACATCTTGAAGTAGTCTGCTTAGAAACAGAATAGACTTTATAAACTTTTGTTTTGAAGTACTGTCTTCAGTGATTTCTTTTGTATAATACATATATGCTTCAAAGTCAAATTCTTTGAACACATTCAGATCAATGTAGAGTTGCTATTTTGATGAGAAATGCATCAGAATGATTGACTGAGAGAATAGAGACTGAAGATGATGAAAGATATTTAAGTTCTTTAAGATTGACTTATTCAGTCTGATAATAATGATTATTTACTTTTTAGCATTTTCTTTTGCTTCTTTTGCTTGAAGATCTTAATTTAAGAAGATCTTTCACTGCTGAAGTGACTTGATGATAGCTGCATAATGTGAAATATATTGTTGCAGATAATCAGTTAAATTAAGATACTTTTTTAACTGACTCAGACTTAAAGAGAATCTAATTCTGAATATTGTGATTAATTTATCTTTTAAAGTTATAAAGCTCAAAGCATCTATTCATTGACTTAACAGCTGAACAGATAAGTATGTTAAATAAAATTTCTTTAATGAAAGACAGGTTTTCATTTTGTTTAATATGTCAAATATATTGTGAAGATGATTCAAGTACTCTTTTAGTGTATTGAAGAAAATAACAATATTGTTGATATAAATTTTAATGTATGATCTCTGTTGTTGTAGAATTCTATTAATCATTTATTGAACATATACTAACAAGTTTCAATATCTTATAACTACAATCTTGAAGATTTTCTGACCTCAGTGTGAAACAACAGTCAGATAATGCTAATGTGTTCATTTTACTCTTCATTGATAGAAAAAGAAGCTGCAGTTAACTGTGAAGATGTATTTAACTTCTTAAATTGCAGTTAAAATGTCAGTCTGACTAGATACTAAATAGATATTCAGCATAATGATTTTGTTAAGTGCTCAGATGTTAATTACTACTCTGTCTTTTTGAGTTTCATTTAATAGGTTTTTTCATATTATAAAACAAAGATAAATGAAAGAAATGAAGCTTATAGTTCACTTTAAGCAGTCTTGTGCCTGTAACTTGTTAAACATCATATTAATTACTAGACTGAGTGTAAAGTCAGATCAGATTAAAAAAAAGTGCATCTAATCTGAATCTGCACTAGAGTCTGAGTCAGGTCAGATTGAGTTTGTGTACAGATCAATTCTACTTATATCTGTGCAGATTAAACTTAAGAACTTTAAGCTAGTCATTATGAGTAAGGTCAGGGCTAAAGCTCAAAAATGTGAAAGCTTATTGATATATTAGTCATAATAAATTACACCTTAACTAGTCATATAGGGATAAATTACATGGTCACAAGATATATTACTGAATAAGTTATGAAAATCATGACTTTTTGTGAAGGTGCGCGTTAGAAACACACATTAGTAAGCATGTGTATGTGCTTACTTAGTCAATATATATGCTTACTAAGTGCATACACATGCTTACTAAGACTATATATAACTTACAAAAAACTCATGACTCTATATGAGTCAGGTCAGGTTAACTTGCACTTAACTTAGCTGAATAAAAGTTAGTCTGACTTAACTCAATACTTAAACTTAACTCTGACCTGTGTGACCTATAGATAACTCATGCACTCAGTCTATTAATTACTTCACAATTCTTTTATTTAACTAAATATACACATACTTGTTCTGACTTGTACTGAGTCTTTTAATCATCAATAAGTGAAATATTCATTCATTCTTTCTTTAAAATCTTTATCAAGTTGTTTTAATTCATTTAAAGATGAAGATATAAGTGTATAACTGTTGTGATTTAAGTCACTACAGCATTAAATCTGTAAATTGTTACTTTATGCATGCTCTTTCTCTCAGAGCTAATCATCATTCTTAAATAAAATATCATTGCTGTAATTAACAGACTCTGAAAACATATTCTGACTCAATTCATTCATTTTTTAATTGTGAAGACTGCAAGTTCTGAATTCTGTGAGTTGATTAGATAACATTTGTCAGCTTCATATTTCACAACATAATTAAGATAAGTTTTTCATGAAATGACAAGAGGCACATTCAAGTCATTTTGCACTTATACTGCTGATAAAATATAATTAACAATGTAAATATATATCACTGTGTTCTCTGTGTGGCAATCTGATTCAAACAGAAGATTGTGATTTTAAGATAGAGCAGTCTTAACTATTAGTACATTTATGTAACTTCTGAGCTGTATAATCATATTTTCATGAATCATTATAATCTTTTGCACTGAATCAATTAACTGTGTAATGACTGTTAATGATAGTTCAATGTTATTATAACTATTCACAATTGCTTTTCTGCTTAAAAGCATGATAAAAATATTCTTTAAAACAAGAATATTGATGTTTATAAGCATCTTAATCTTCAGATTATTGATGATATGCATTTCTTTAATGATTATTGCTAGTTAATTGTTATTGTCAGACAGATAGATGATCAGAATGATGTATTTGTCATAATGATGAATTTTAGTTCTTAATTCTTAAATCATAATGAACAATGAGATTCATTTAATTAAGATATCTAAAATCTATTTCTTTAGAAAGTTTCTGTTAATTAAACTCATGATGCAGTCTATGTTAAGGCAGATTGACTTTTCTTTTGTTGTAAGTGTCAGTTTTGCTAAGACAGTGATGTATCTTCAGTCTTAAAAATCATAATTAGTAGATATATAAGAAAACAGGTTAGCTATAGATCTAATTAGTATAGATCTTGACAATTTAATGAATTTTAACTTCTAAATTGTCTTATTGAGCTTTAGTTTAATCAATTTTCTGCTGTTGCACTCATCATGCATATGCTTATGCAATTTATTGTTGAACAGAAAGATTTTACAGCAGCTGTAATAGTCATTTTATATTTCAGTTATATAACTCATGTTCATAACTTCATCTTCATTCTTTTTGTTCTTCAGTTCTTGCTCTTAATCTGACTCATAGATCTTTTCTTCTTTCTAAATATTGAGCATATTGACTTTCTGATATGTACTGTTGTAATAGATATTCTCAAATTCTTAATAGTCAGTCTAATCATTGACAGAAGATTCATTCTCAGAAAGAATTCACTTTTTAAGTGAAGTATGTTCAATCACTGTATTCACTGCAATTGTCTCATCATGAAAACTTATTGTCTCTATTTAAGCAGTTAAACAGTTTTTTAATCTGATTTTTAAATCTCTAATTTAATGTGTTTATCTCAGATGATGATCTTTTGTTTTTAAAGATGATTTAAAGAGATGTCTTAAAGCTTAATTAAGTGTTTAACAGAGTGTCTTGCAGACAGAGTTGAAACTGTTATGATTAATTATTAGACTGTCATTGTAATCTGAGTGAATATGAGAAATTGTTATATCTTAATGATGAATATGATGAGTAAGAGAAAGATTAACAGTCATAATTATCTTAATTACAGTTGTTACAATCATACTGATCTTGCTGATTCTGTAGAACAAATCTATCAGATTAAGAATTGCACAAATAATTATTGTATCAATTTGTCTGTTTAACTAAAAGAATATTGATGAAATCTTTAATAAATGTTTCATTCTTAGATTCATTGATGTCTTGTTGAAGAGACATTAATATGCATTTATGTCTGAATTATTAGATTAAATTCTGATTTGTCTTAATTACAGCTTTTGATGACAGTCATAAGAGTAATAATGTATTCTATTGAGCTACAATGATTTCTGACATCTTCAATAATATATTTAATTAAGTTAAACTTATTTCAAGTCTCACTGAGCAATATCTTAAAGCATTTCTCTAATGTCTTGCATCATTCTTCAACATCATTAAAATGAGCTACTAATTCAAGATGAGTGATCTCTGACAGCTAACTATTTCATTACAGTTTTACTTCTCTGCATAGATTAATATCAAGATTTTAACATATTTGCCTGATGTCTTGAGTGATAGCTGTCACTCTGACTCAATTAATAAAGATATAGATATTCTGATAATAATTCTTATTATTCTTATCAACAATATTGCTGTCTCTTCACTTCTTGAGCAAGTTTGAGTAGAATAAGTCAATATTGATTAACTTTTAAGTGAAGTTATCTTCACAAAAGTTATCATTGCTGTTGACATTATCTCTGTGAAGGTCAGAAGAACTGAGTGAATCAGATAACTTAGATGTATCTCACTGTAAAGTATCTTATTCTTATAATTAAATAATCAACACAGTAATGATCTGCAGAATCTGTACTTAAATGACAGAGTTCATATTAATTAAGAAAGATGTATTGTCATTATTGTCTTATGAGTCAACATTCTAATCATTGTTTGTCATGTTTTGTGATGAATTTTGAGAAATGTTTTTGATAATGTCAAAGCTAGACTTGAACTTGATGACTTAAGATGCTTGCAATGTGATAAAATGCTCTAAGATATTCAGGTCAATTTTTGATGAAGTGATGATGAAACATTATAGTCTTTATCTGATCATAAAGAAATTTAACAGATCTGAATCAGACATATTGTCAATCTTTAACTGCTGACTAACTGTTTCAGATGTTCACTGAAGAAAGAATGAGTCTATACATAATATTACTGCATCTTAATTAAAGATCTGTAGTGCTGAATTGAATAGAGTTCAATTATGTGCTTAAGCAAAAGAGAATATGTCAGAAGATATTAAGAAAGTGACTTAAGTTTCTTGAACACTTAACTGTTTGTATAGAGTCATAACTTTATGAATAAAAATGATGATGTTGTTGAGTATAAATGAAACAAAGTTAAGATTCATTAATTCATACTCTTTAAGCTGATAAGCTAGAGTTACTGTATGATCAGATAGTTTTAATAGATTAGATAAAGAGAATTTGTTGAAGATCTTTGTCAGCTTGATGAGTTGAGAGATGTTTTGACTATAAGATGAAGTTATGAGATGAAAGAGTGATGTAATGTAATAATAAGATGATGAGATTTCTTAACAATTTAATCTATTAATCTTGTTATTATCTAATGCGGCACAGAAGTCAAGCTGTAGAACTGATGATTTAGCAAGCTAGAATCTTAATAAATAATTGATAATTGTTTTAATGAAACATTGTTGATGCTATCAAATTGTTATTGTCAGATAATGTCAAGAGATAAAAAGCTGTCTTGTTAAGTAAGCAAGAAGTCTCAGCTATATAGTTGTCTGACTATGACATCATAAGAGTAGATGAACAGAAGCAATTTCTTATAATGATGAATAAAGCAAGAACAAATGTCTAAATGAAAAGAAATGATGAAAGTGAGAAAAGATTATAATGATGAATTAGTGTAGTGAGAAAAAGAAAGATGTCAGTGTTATATTAACATCATAACAAACTGTGTTGCAGTGATCTTTCTGTTAAGATTGTTAAGTTAAGTTCATATCTCATTAACAGTCATGTTCAGTGACATCTTATATTCAACAAACTTCATTAAATATTGTTTCTCAGTTGTTTACAGTTTCTTTTTATACTTTAAGAAGAGAGCATTTCAAGCTTTTTTTATTATGATTTTATTCATAAAATAATTCTCATTATCAGCATTAATGCAGACTGTAATTCAGAACAGAGCTCTGCTGTTGATTTGCTGATTTTTAAAACTGAAACTATTTAATAAAAAGAAAAAGAAGACATTACTGATGAATATATTGTCTGTAAAGATTTAAATAAGAATCTCTATTACATATTAAAGATTCTTGTCAGTCAGTTATTTCTTTATATAAATAAATCATTTCTCACAGTTCTCTCAAGTAAGAACAGAGATTGAACATTGCTTTATAAAGAATGATGAGTTGTGCTTTTGATTTATAGTGATGATTGGCACACAGTATAAGAATTGAAGATAAAAGAGTGTGTTGTAAAGATAAATGTAATAATAAAAGAGATATATATCTGTACTGTCTGCTTACAGCAATGCAGAGAATGCTTATTTATCAATATTTAATTTATATTAAGTTGTCAAATCATTGTGCTCATCATATTCATCTTATTTTGCTTTAATAAGCAGTGTATTAAGAGCTGTCTACTTATTTTGCTTCAATAAGCAGCATATTAAGAGCTGTCTACTTGTTTTGCTTTAATGAGCAGCATATTAAGAGTTATATACATTAAATCAGTCTGCACTTTCTCTAAGAAGTCTCTTGTTAATTTGAGCTCATAATTTATTGAAAGAATAATGAGTACTTGTGCTATCTGTCTATTTAATGAATTTAATGTGTTGATGTTGACTGCAGTCAACTTAAATGTAGTTAAATTGATTGCAGAAACTTTATCATTTAAGACAGAAGAAGACTCTGTTAGCTTCTTACACTAAGACTAAAGAAGTCAAGAAAGTAAATAGAGCACTGCACTTCTCAATAAGTTAACAGAATGCAGATGTTAATCTGACTGCAATTTATGCAAAATGAGTTATTATTCAGCACAAGAACATGTCTCTCATTAAGAAATATATACATAATTGAAACATTGCATCTAAAGATGCAGATTAAAGCAATTGTTACTGAACTATTTTGAGAATATCTGACTCTCAATGTAGTAAATAAATAGACTAAATTGAAAGCTGTTTAACTGTATATATATAATGCTCACTTATAATGCTTATGTATCAGTAATCTCTAAGTTCATAACTTTTACTCTTGAGTCAAGTCTTAAGAGCTCACTTACTAATCAGTCTCAGAATTCTTAAAATCTAAATAGAGTTTCTAAGTCAAATTAAGCTTTAATGTTTAAGTCTGACTTAAACTCTTAAATTAACAATTAAAGTCTAACTTAATCTGATCTGAAAGCTCTATTCAGATCAGACTGAGTTAATCTGACTTAATAGTCACTTTAGTAAAATCTCTGAGCAAGATCTCTATAAAGTGAGATCTTTATGAAGTAAAATCTTTATACAAAATCTTTATAAAGTAAGATCTCTATAAAGTAAAATCTCTATAAAGTGAGATCTCTATAAAGTAAGACTTTAAGCAAGATCTTTATAAAGCAAAATCTCTATGAAGTGAGATCTCTATATAAGCTTTATATTAATATAAACATATTATAGAGTCTTATTTACAGATCTTGCTTAAAGATCTTACTTTATAGAGACTTTGCTTAAAGATCTTACTTCATAAATGTTATATCTTAATCAGAGATTTCTCTGATATAGAATTTAGAGATTAAAGCTTGTAATATAAAAGAGATTTTCAGTATATTAAAGTTAATCAGTAGATAGTAGATACTAAATAATGATTATTATTGAATATAATTGTTTTTATAAAGAAAACAATTTTACTATATAAAAAAAGAATCAATTCTTAAAGAGTTAACTTAATATCTTTAATGTTAACTTAATAATTAAAGTGTTAAGTCAACAATTAAAGAGTTAACTTAATGTTTATTTAATTATCTTATATCTAAGACTACACACTTTGCATATAGATTTAATATTTTTTAAAATATAATCATAACATTATTTTTTTTCTTCTTAAATGTTAATCTCTTAAGTCTATACATAAGTAATGATGTAAGAAAATCTTTTATTGTCAGTTATATCTTGAAAACTTTCAGCATTTTATGAGCATAATAATTATCTATATACTGTTAAAGAGATTCTATTGTACAGTACTTTCTCAATTATCTTTTATGTTCATTGTTACTTTTACAGTATTTTCTGCATTATAATGAATTTACATTTTAAGTATATTGAGTATATCTGTTAAAATTATTCTTATATTAATATAACATAAGAGTTGCTGAACTGTATCTATGATCAATTAAAATTTAAAATTCTTGAAATGAAAAAAGAGCAGACTTATTTCTTTATTAAGCTTTCTTGATTATGAAAAACTCTGCATTAAATTTATAATTAAGTAAAACAGAAAATTCTTTATTTGCTGAAAGAATTAAGTAATAATAATAATAATAATAAAATAAATTCTTAATCTAAGACTCTATCTTAACTGTTTAATTTTATATCAGCTAATTTTTAATAATTTAATATTGCATTCTCTTCTTTAAACTGCTAAAATATTCTTATACAGTTAAATAAGTTATTCTTAAGTTCTTATATGCTTTTTAAAGCATTATATTCTTTTTATTTAATGAGATAGTGAGCTTTCTTATTAATTATTCTTTTTTTTAGAATGTTCTTAACTTCATAGTTGTTTTCAGATTCAACAGATATTGATGTGATTTGAAGTAATATAAATTGATTATAATGCTGAAGCATTGATGCATAAAATATTAAATATATTTACATTTCTTAAAATAAATTTAATTTATAACTTAACTTCTTAATGTTTCTCTTAATCATAAATGACTCAATGTTCTTATTTATAAGTTTCTTGCTCTTCACTTTTATTTATATATTGTTCATTCATAAATATATCTTCTTATCAATCTTAAATAATTTTACTTCTATTATGAGTAAAAGACTTCACTAATTCATATGACTGCATAAAAGACTCAGATGATAGTTGACTTAAAAAAAAGACTTAAATAGACTTTACTTCAGCACTAATTCTTTGTCTATAGTAAACATGTCACTGAGTGTCATCAAGTATTTAAGTTTATATTCATCATTTAATGCATTTTGACCTCATCATCATTCACACACTTATGTATCTCACAAGAGATCTAAGAAGAAGCAAATTCAAATGAAGAATACATGTGCTCTGTGTAAGCTGCATTAAGATGATTTAAGAACAGTCAGCAAGAATTTAAGACTGAAAAATGCAGTTTATTGCTTCAGTACATGTCATTAGATAAAGCATAATGTCTCTACATGCTGTAGATTACATAATTAGTACTAAAATCAATTTAAACACATGAATTTCTATTGTTTGTTTACTATTCTAATGTTTATTTACATCTTGATGCATCAACACATTCTAAGACACATAGACTATTCAGGTTAGCACTTGACATTAAGTCTATCTGAGTCTTTTTTTCAGGTCAACTATCATTTAAGTCTTTTATGCAGTCACATAAGTCAGCAAAGTCTTTTACTCTTTTATTATTTATCTCTTCTATCTCTCAATTCTCTTTATAAAATTAATATACAGTTTCTTAAGCTCTACAATATTCAATATTACTTTTTAACTTCAAAATCTATGCACTTGTAATTCTTATTATATCTTTAAATAAGATTCATAATTCACTTTGAATGATATTCTTTCTATAATTTCATTTTATATATTATTGTATGTAAACTGTATCATTAACAGCAGTTATATTTAATTGTTCTGTTTTATATTAACATAATGTCATAAATATATTTTAACTATCTAATTCATTCATTTGCTCTGTCTATTCATTTATAAATAATAAATCATTAACATCTTATGTTTTATTCTGAGTTCTGCTGTGAACATTTCTCAGAACTTACTTGTAAACAGTTTATCTTTATTAATAATAAATTTCTTTAATAATTTATAATTGCTAATTAACTCTTACAGTATAATATATATCAGTATTAATGCTGTTGTAATTTCTCTGAATGAAATAAACATTATATACTTTATTAATTTATTCATTATATTCAATATGCTGTCAAATCTGACTTCTTATGCTGAGTCTTTGAACTTTAATAATTTTATAATAAAGTTCATAATAATAAACTCTTAAAGCATATCTTGTTGAGAAGTACAGTGCTCTATTTACTTCCTTAACTTCTTTAATCTTAGTGTAAGAGACTGACAGAGTCTTTTTCTGTCTTAGATGACAGAGTTTCTGTCATCAATCTAACTATATTTAAGTTGATTGCAGTCAACATTGATGCATTAAATTCATTAAATAGATAGATAGCACAAGTATTTATTATTCTTTCAAGAGATTATGAACTCAAGTTAACAAGAGACTTCTTAAAGAAAGTGCAGACTAATTTAATGTATATAGTTCTTAATATGCTGCTCATTAAAGCAAAACAAGTAGACAGCTCTTAATATGCTGTTTATTAAAGCAAAATAAGTAGATAACTCTTAATATGCTGTTTATTAAAGCAAAACAAGATGAGCATGATGAGCACAATGATTTGACAGCTTAATACAAATTAAATATTGATAAATAAGCATTCTCTACATTGCTGTAAGCAGACAGTACATATATATATCTCTTCTATTATTATATTTATCTTTACAACATATTCTTTTATCTTCAATTCTTATACTGTATGTCAATCATCACTATGAATCAAGAGCACAACTCATCATTCTTTACAAAGTAATGTTTAATCTCTGTTCTTATTTAAGAGAACTGTGAGAAATAATTTATCTATATAAAGAGATGATTGACTGATAAGAATCTTTAATATATAATAAAGATTCTTATTTAATTCATTAACAACATCTTCTCTTTCTTCTCACTAAACAATTTCAATTTTAAGAATCAGCAAATTAACAGCAAAGCTCTGTTCTAAATTACAGTCTGCATCAGTGCTGATAATGAGAACTATTTTATGAATAAAATCATAATAAAAAAAGCTTGAAATGCTTTCTTCTTAAAGTACAAGAAGAAACTGCAGACAACTGAGAAACAATATTTAATGAAGTTTGTTGAATATAAAATGTCATTAAACATAACTGTTAATGAAACATGAACTTAACTTAATAATCTTAATAGAAAGATCACTGCAACACAGTTAAGACTTAAGAACTTTATTATATTTAAATAATGATTTTAAATATTGCTTTAAGCATTATCAGTGAAGTATGCTGTCATCTATGATGTTATTAATGCTTAAAATGCATTTAACATTAAGATAAATCTGCAGAAACTTCAGAAGAAAAAAACTTAATTAAAGATATCTGACAATGCTTTATGAGCTGAGCAGCAAAGACAGAATAAGAATTATTAAGAATGTTAAATCTTACAGTATGATTATAGAAGACATTTAAGTTTAAACAGTAATTACTCATCATTATGCAGAACTTTAATCTGCTATCTTTATAATGATACTTATTATAAACAGAACTGTAAATATATTTCTATAATTCACAAAATTATTCAGTCAGCAAAGCTAATCAAGATAGTTAAGAAGCAGATTAAGTTGACTGCAGTTAATTTGCATAGAAATAAAAGAAGAAATCAGATCTATAATGTGAAAATTGTTTTTAAAAAGAAATTCAGTATATAGAAATCTGAAGCTGTAGATAAGTTTAATAAGAAGATTGCTACTATCTTTAAGAACATTATCAATAAGATTTTTCAATCAGATTAAGTTGCAGACTCTGATGTCTTATCTTATATAATTAATAAACTTCAGCTTTTCAGTAACTCTCTGATGTGCATGTAATGATGTATCATCAAAGTCAGAGAGAAAAGATTATATATTAATTATTATGACACAGTCATTATGTAAAATAAGAATGAAAATTTAATTCTTTTAAGTTCAACACTTTATGTTTTAAAGCTTGAAGTCAATCTTCTGTTAAAAAAAAAGATGTGTAAGAAGAAACTGCTTAAATATTTTAATTATAAAAATCTTTACATGCAAAATAAGAGTAAAAAGCTCATATTAAAAGCATTTAAGAAAGAAAGAGTCTATATAATTAAATATATCTTAAATAATCTTAATGAATTTGTTCTACTCTCTGTTTTGTATGTACAAAGTAAGTCAAAGATCACTCTTTCAAAAGTATGTAAAAATTTGTAGATTTAGATTCTTAAATTTATTACAGACACACTCAGCAAGAATGTGCAAATGAATAATGATATAGTTATGTTACATAATAACAAGATCAAGATATATAAACTTTAACATTGTTAATTTACTAATCTTAATGCAGCTAAACTTTATAATCTTTATAAGATTATTACTTTGAGCAAGTCAATTCTCATTGTTAAAAACAATATTAATATGTGTAAGATCTGTACTCTGATTAAGTTTGTGAATCAGTAAAAACACAATATAAATAAAAGAAAAGTCAACATTCTTATTTTGATCTTTATCAACATATATGAATCTCTGTCTTTGTCATTTATCAGCTATCAATACTTTCTGAAAATTGTAGATAATTACTTGTAAAAAATATAAACAATATCATTAAAATGATGAGACAATGTCTCATAGAAACTGCAGAAATGACAATTAAAGATTGAACTTCAGTTTAATGCAAAGATTCTTGCTGTATAGAGTGACAATGCAACAGAGCTGAGATCTACTTTTAATAAATGATGTATATCTTTCAGCATTGTATTACAGTATACAGTGCTCTATATGTTAATTTAAAATGATGTGATTGAAAGAGCAATCAGAATCATTGAGAACTCAGTGTATACAATAATTAAGAAGATTAAATTCTCAATAAAGTTTTAAGTAAAGACTGTATAGACTGATGTCTATCTTTATAACTATACAGCAACTGATCTTTTAATTAATGGCAAACAAGTTACTTCAGAGAAAGTGTTTATCAGAATGAAATCATTTATTAATTATGTATATATATAAAAATGCAAATGCTACTTCTATATTGACTTAAAGTCTCTGTCTGAGGGCAGACAGAATAAGTTTATGAACTGAGAATGAATAAAAATATTCATAAATTATAGTGAGAAAATCACAAAGCAATATCTGCTTTGAGCATCAGATCTTAAGTAAATTATTAAGAGTTATGCTGTTAAGTTTGTTAAAAATGAGAAAGAAGACAGCATTAATGTGAGATTTTATAGATAAATATTGAACATTCTTTCAGAATGAAAATCTGTTAAATAACTGTATAAGATTAAAACTGCAGCTGCTTCACTGAAATAGTTTCTGAAATCTGATATGCAAATTTATAGATTTAGATCTGCAAGTTCTCATTCTGTTGTCATGCTGTCAAAGAAAAAGATCATAAACAATTTATTGTTAAAGTTAACTGCAGTTAACTTTGATTACAATGCATTAAAGCTTTTCTTTTATGTTCAGATTTCTATTAACAAGATTGATTATTCAGATGTAAGCATCTCAATTAAGAAAGTCAAGACATTTCTGTGCATTGAGATATTAAAGAGAAGATGAAAAAATAATGACATTGATTTTAATGAGCTTATAATAAAGATATTAAAAGTTATGCTGACATTGACTGCATTTACAGTTAATGATAAAAATAATAAGCACTCAGTAAAAACTGACATCTTAACTTCTCTGATATATACTGAAGCAGTGAGAGATTCAATCTGAGAAGAGATGTAAAAGAATGTCATTAATGCAGAGCTAACAGTGCTTATAATGAATGATATTTAAGAAGAGATTATTCTGTTAAGAGAGATCAACATTGTAATCAATAAGTAAATATTCAAATTTAAGTTGCATATTGATAATTTTCTTAATAAATTAAAGATAAAAGTAATGACAAAAGAGTTCTCACAGATATACAGCATCAATTATAAAGATATCTTTACATTAACTATGAAATTTAATACTCTTTATGTCTTTCTGATTCTGATTGCACTCAAAGATCTAGAATATCATTAAATAGATGTCAACAATGTCTTTATTGAGTCATTTCTGAAGAAAACAATCTACATAACATCATTTTTTAAAGTTATAATTATTTTTAACTGTATACTATGCATTCTGTGCAGTTTATATGATCTGAAGCAAGCTATTAAAGATTAACATAAATAATGTGTCACTAAGCTTCTTCAATTAAATTTTCATCAAAGCAGTGCAGACTTATATCTTCTAATTTACACTGTCAAGAGCATTATGCTACTTCTTTATGTAAATGATATTATTATAGTCTTATCAGATCTCTTAAATGTTTTCTGATTTAAAGAGTTTCTTGAAAGCTTATTTAAGATTAAGAACTTAAGAAAGACACAGAAAATTCTTGATATTTAAATAATTTGTAATTGCAAGAAAAGAACACTGCACATAAATTAGACATATTATGTCAATAAGATGCTCATATAAAGTGATAAGCATTGATGCACTGAGATCTCACTAAATGAATATGACTTTCTTTGCTCAGCTGATTTTAATGATCAGTGCATAGATTAAAGAAAATATCAGCAGATCATTGAAAGTCTTATGTACATTGCAATTCATATGTATTTAAATATCTTCTTTATCTTAAAATGACTGAGTCAGTATCTTAGTGACTCTGCAGAACATTATAAATATGTGCTTAAGAGATTGCTGCAATATGTATAGTTAATTATTAATCTTAAAATTATGTATAAGTTCAGTAAGAGTCAAGATCTGCTTAAATACTCTGACTTTAACTATGTATCAGACAAGTTAAACAGAAGATTTATTTTAAATTATGTCTATCTGCTTAAAAGAGAATCTGTATTATGAATTAGCTGAAAGCAGAAGTTAATGACAACATTGATTACTGAGATTAAATACATAACTATATCAATATATGCAAAGACTGAAGTCTGACTCACTTAAATGCTAAGAAACATGAAATTAGACAAGTATCTTGAAGTTAATTTACATTGTGTGAGCATTCAGAGAAATAAGATTCATAAAGAAAATACATTTCTTCAGTTTAAAAAGAACAATCAGGCTGTCTTGATACTGATTAAGAATGCTTATGTGAATGAGTGATTAAAGCACATCAACATCATCTATCATTATATTTAAGATCTACACAAGAAAAATTAAATTCAGATGAACTTTATACTTAATTAAGACATGATAGCTGATGAACTGATTAAGCTTTTGTTAAGATAGATATTTAAGTGCTTTGTGTATCAGCTGAGACTTGACAACAGTGAAAGTCAATAGATATGAATGCATTAAGTAAAAATGTTAAGAAGTACAGTGCTTTATCTGCTTTCTTAACTTCTTTAATCTTAATGTAAGAGATTGACAGAGTTTTCTTCTGCTTTAGATGACAGAGCTTCTGTCATCAATCTAACTATACTTAAGTTAATTGCAGTCAACATTAATGTGTTAAATTCACTAGATAGACAGATAGCACAAGTACTCATTATTCTTTTAAGACATCTAATGCATTTAGTCTGATTACTTTATTATAATGCTTATCTCTTTAAATCTTATTGCATCAGCATGAATTGCATTTAATAATGTATTTAATAATTTAATTTTTAAAATTATTTATATTGTATTTTCTCTGTACAAGATCTTCTATACATTTGATTCTTAAATGTTTATCAGTTCAGCTGTTATAACATACTTTAATAAATTCTTTATCTATTAAAAAAGTATTCTTCATCTTAAATATTGCTGCTAAGTCTTTTATGAGAGTTTCTTGCTCATCTTTATGTAGAATTTCAGCATAAATTGTCTTCACTTCTTTATGATTTAATTATCTACTTAAAGTGTCAGCATTATCATTTGCATTATTTCTTTTATAATGAATCTAAAATTCAAAGTTCATTAACTGTTTCACTTAATGAATCTGTTGCTGATTTAGTTGTTTTATCATTATAAAGTTTTTCAAATTCTTATGATCTGTAAAGATTTAAATAGACTTCTTTATTTTTATAAAATAAGATTTTTAATCTTGTAGTGCTTTCACTATTGTAAGAAATTCTTTATTATAAATTTTATATCTTTTCTCAAATTCTGATAACTTTCTAAATCAATATATAATAAACTTCTTCTGTTCATCTTCAATCTAATATAAATATATATTTACTGTAAAATCTGAAGTGTCAGTTTTCAGTATCTTTTTATATACTGAATTAAGTATTTATAAATGTACTGTTTCATTAAGATTTCTTTTTAATGCATAAAATGCTTTTTTGCTTTTTATCTCAATGTTATCTTTCATTTTTGTGTATTAAACACATAAGAGATTCTGCAAGTCTTGCATAGTTAAATATGAACTTTTAATAATAGTTTATTAAGTCTAAAAAGACTTACACTTTCTTAATCTTTCTCAGCATCAATCAGTTTCTGACTGCTTCTGTTTTCTTTAAGTTTTTCTTAATTTAATTAAATTAAATAACATATCTTGAAAATTCAATTTTCTTAATTTTAAATCTGCTTTTTAACTTTTTTACATATAAAGCTCTTTCATTAAGCTTTATTAAAATCTTATATACATATTTGTGATGTGTTTTGAGATTATCTGAGTATATTAAAATATTATCAAGATATATAATTACAAAATCATTAAGATATTCTCTTAACATGTTGTTGTTAAGTCTTTAAAAGATAACTGAGATCTTTTTAAGCTTAAATAACATAATAATGTATTTATAGTGTTTATATCTTATTCAGAATGTCATTTTTCATTTTTTGTTCTTCTTTATGCATATACAGTAATACACTTTCTTCAGATTTAAATTTATAAACTACTTAACTCTTTTTAATCTGTCTTGCAACTCTTTTATTAATGATAAAAAATAATTATTTTAATATATTATCTTGTTGAGTTGTCTATAGTCAATACATAGTTGCTTAATGTCATCTTTTTTTGATATAAAAAGTATTAAATAATTAATTAATGACTTTAATGATTTAACAAACTCTCTCTTTAAATTCTTAACAAAATAATCTTGAACTTTCTTCAGTTAATCTTTACTCATTGAATATAAAGACATTCACTTTGATTACTTATTATCTATAAATAATATTTTATAATTTTAAAACTTATATTCTAATAAGCTTTTTTCTAATTATTTAAAGATCTCATATACATTCTCTGTTGCATACAGTTCTTTATTGATTCAATTGATTTAGAGATTTTTTTTATGTAATTAAAGCACCTTTAATATAGCATTTAAAGTGGCCATCAAGTCAAGTTAACTCAACTCAATCTAAACAGAGCTTTTAAGTTAAGTTTAATGTAAATTCACAAGTTTCTTATCTATAAGAGACTGATGAGTAAGATATGTAACAATGTGAGACACTACATTATGACAGCTATTTAATGAAGTTTCAATGTTAAGATCTTGTATTGATAAAGATTAATAATTAAGGAACTCAAAAGATTTGTATGTGAAGACTGTTTATATAGTATTTTGCTTATCAATTATTGCATAAGAAATTCAGCTATAATTTAATATGAATATATAATGATATTATAATAATTGTCTTCTCTTCTATGTGCTGATTCTTCAGTACATTGATGTATCATCAGCATTATAGATATGTTGTAGTTTTGTAAAATTAGATTAGCAAAATATAAGCAATGATTTACTTAACATTCTTATGTATTTTGCTTGTTGTCTATCTTAACTAAACTGATGATCTTATACAATACTTTAAGTTTGCTGCATTCAGATAGATGATGATTCAGCTCTGTTTAATGATGAATAATATATAAAATATAAATGAAATCAACTTTTCCTTGTTTTTAAATTAATTAGATTGATGATCTCTTTATTTAATCACAATATATAAGAAACTCTTTCTCATATATAACTTGCATTTGTTTCATCTTCAACATCTTAATATATTAAAGTCATAGCAACTTCATGTCTTTGAATGATGCTTCTCTCTCATAACACTTTGTAAATGACACAATAGCAAAAGTGTAACAACAGTGACATTATAATCATTAAGAAAAATAAAAGAAATGTTTTCTTTACTGTATCTTTCATTAAGAATTCAGTAAGATTGTCAGCAATTTCTATATATATAGCATTTAAAACATTAATGTGTTCTAATAATGTTGCAGTTTAAGAGATGCACTCATACAAGTATAAAGAAATGCAATAAGAAATCTTTAAATTTCTATTGCTCTCAACATTAAACACTGTTTATTAACATAATCTTCAACATTAATAAATTAATAAACTTATCAGAGTCAGTTCTGAAGATCAAGCTTGTAAGAACTAAATTAATTAAGAATGTAATAAATATTGTAAGTAATACTGTTAATATATTTGCTTTGCTGAAATGAAATACAGAAATAGAATGCAGCAAAGAAGAATACTGAACATAAGAAATGTAAATGTCTTAAGATGAACTATTGACAAAATATTTACACAATAATGATGAGATGCATGCTCTAAATAATGTTATTGTGCAGAAAAGACAGCAGCAGAGACTTTGCTGCTGTATATAAATATAATTATATTTATTCAATCTTTTTAATGATGAAATGCTGTCTTTTTGCATTCTGCTCTCACTTTCTCAAGTTATAGATGAGTTGTTGTTGACAGATTTAATTAAAAATACTTGTTTAATGATCATTGCTGCATCATTAACATCATAGAATATCATCTTCAGAATATAATTAATTTATAAGAAACTTACTGCTCAGAAGAGTACTGAGTTTAAGATCATAATTAATGAATATCTTTCTGCTCTGCATTGTATGCAACATTCTTCTTCTGCAGTAGTGTCATCATATACATTATGTCTTAATTTTATTTTTATCTCAGTTCTTAAAGATGTTGTTATCTCATAACATCATATTCTCAACAATTTCTTTACTTTCTTATTTGCTCACACTGACATCATCTTGATGTCACATCATAATTATTATGTCAACAATAAATTGAATTCTCTCTGTTGTCTTTACTGTTCAAAACATATCAGCAACAACATCAGTCAATACAACATTGTTGAGAATCAGAATTGTAATTATTGCAAGATACTTTAAAAGCTGTATAACTCAGTTTAACAGAAAGTTTCTTATTATTTTGTAATGCATTAATAATAATAAGTCTCTGCATTCTTTAACTGCTGAGTTAACAACTTGTATGCACTTATTAATTATGTTGTCATTATAACAATCAATGATGTCTGTTAATTTCAGCTTCAGTGTCATCTTCATTATATGTAGACATCATTTATTAAGTGTGTCATCATCTATATTATTTATGTTATGAAGCATCACAACAATCATTACAAGTCTGTAAAGATTCATAATTTGTTACTGCTTATAATTTAAGAACAGTGAGCAGTCACTGTAGTGCAGATATTTATGTTGAATATCTTTTACTTTATAATTTATTTTCTTAATTTTCTTATGTTTTACTGTCATCATCATATTACTTACTTCACTTCAAATACAGACTTCTCTTTCTTTAATTAAGTAACAACATTTTAAAAAGCTCTTATGACTCAATGCTGTAACTTAGTCACTTTAACAGTAATTATAACATCAATAAGCAGTTACTGTTCTTATCTTCTGCTTCTGATAATAATGCAGATGCAAAGATAACAAAGTGATTTGATAATATTTTGCTGATATATTAATTATATTTTGACTTCACTTCTTTAGATAATATTATATAAAATATTTTTAATAAAAGTTTTTAATTTCTTAAATCTCATTTATACTTACACTTCTTCTCTGTTCTTACATCATATTCTTGTCACAACACTTCTACATTCTTCATATTCTCTACTTAAAGTCACTCATTATATTCTGTTAAATACTTTATTTACTTAACTTTATATTGTAACTGTTCTTTTCTTTATTTTTTGTTTAAGATCTCTTCAATCTCATATTCTTTCTCATTATTTATGAGATTCAGAAAGGGCAGCTCTGGCAAAGAATTATTGTTTAGATAGCATTTATGAAACTTTAAATATGAGACATAAAATACATTATAAATTCTGTAGTGAGCAGACAGAGTCAGTTGATATGCTTATTTATTAATAAGATTGATAATTTAAAAAGATTTAATGAATTTATGCAACAGTTTCTTACTTAATCTGTGTTGCTTTAAGTTCTTAATGAATAATAGCATTAAATCACTGACATTGTAGCTTTTTTAAATATGATTTTTGTCAAAGTACTTGACTTGCACTTTTACAGCAACTTATCATTACTTTATTATTGTAACACAGATTTTCTTTATTTACTGTGCTCAATCTTTTGCTGCTAACATCTTTTCTTTATAAATGTTGTTCTTAATGTGTTGAGTAATTCTTAAGTAATAGCTCATTAATGTCTTAAATGATGTTTAACTAATTGTTACATGTTTTCTGTTTACATATGCAAACTCTGTCATTAACAGAAAGAATACTCAGTCATTTTGTTCTTTACAACAATAATAATGCAGATAATATTTTAAAATTTGATTCTATCTTTTAATTTAATCATCAATTTATAAATAAAAGATAATGCTTAGTTTTTGCTTCATTTAAAGTTAATAACAGAATTTAGATCAATATATATTGATAAAAATTGATTCTCAGTTTAAAACAATATTTCTGAATTCTTCATAGTGACATATAATCTGTTCAATATATATGTCAGTTAACTTAATCACAGTAAGTTTTTTAATAACAGAAATATATTCAGTCATCTTTGTGAAATGATTCACAATTATTAATATAAAGTCATAAACATCAGTTTCTTATCTGCTAGACAGCAAGTCAATAATTATATTCATTGTTATCTTCTTTCATAATTAAGTAAATAGTGACAACAACTGTAATTTATTATATAAGTAATGTCTTAATACTTAAATTCTTAAATATACAGCACACAAAGTGACATATTCTTAAACATTATTCATCATATTGATTTAATAATATTTTCTAAACAGTAAATTGATTATTCTGTTTACTTCATAATGTTCTATTAAAACATTGTTATGATGTAGCTTCATAAGCTCATTCTTAACAACTTCATTAAATAATATGTATATCTTATTCTTGTGATGAAGTAATTCAGTAAAATCAAACATTTATAAACTATCATTAATATCTTAATAACTGCAGTTACTCTGTAATTTCAAGTCTTATTACATCTTTACTGTTAAAACATCAGTGTTCTGCAAAAGATGAATAAGTTTAAGAAAGAGTGATTACTTTTTATTATATATCATTTTGTTCTCAGTCACTTTCTGAATCAATGTACATAAAATAAACTATTTACAATTAATAATTTCAGCAACAGAGTTAAGCAGCTCTTCTGTTATGTTGTATATAGATAAATTAAATATATAATTATTGTTTTTTAATTCATTTCTGAATAAAGACTTTCTAAATCTTCTATTAATTTGTTCTTAACAGTCATGATCTTCAGTCTAAGTGCTTAATTAATATTCTTTTAATAAAATGATCAATGTAATTTGCAGATTTAAGCTTTAAGCATTGATCTGATTAACTAAAGCAGTAATGTTTAATTTTAATTTTTAAGATAATGTAATCAGCTTTTATTACAATGTTAATAGCAATTTATTTATGTTCTTCTTGACTTTGTAGTCAGAGCATTTTAATGACACATTAATGAGATTTGTTTTCTTTAATCAATGTATAATTATGAAATCATAAACAGCTAATCTCATAACTTAATGTGTTTATCTTCTATTTAATGATTTTACATTCATAAATTCTTGTAGATTATTGTAATTCATAAGTATCTCAATAAGATAATGACTACTCTTAAGATAGTGTCATTAGTGTTTAAATGTCTTCACAATTATTAACAATTCTTAATTATAAATTTCATAGTGTGTTTTGACTAAATTTAACTTTCTTAATCAGAAAGTGACAGAATGTCATTGAGTATTCATTTAAAGTTATAAATAAATATTTATTAACTTAACTATTTAGACATTAGTTTCAATCTGAGCTCTTAACTCTGAGTTAAAGTGTGTTAAAATAGATATCTATGTAAAGACATTGTAAAGCTTGCAAAATGTTTATATTGTCATTTATAATCATTTAAAGACATCTATCTTCTTGTCATTCTTGCTGTCTTTTAATAGATCAGTTAAAGAAACAGTGATCTTAGATTATCTCTGTATAAAGTGACAGTAAAAGTTTGCAAACTTTAGCAATATTTGTATTTCATAATAGCTTCTAGATATTGATCATTTCTTTATGATTTTAACTCATCATTGATTCATCAAAACATCAATAGTGAAGATAATGAACTTAAAAAATTTCATTTATGTAGTATAAAAAGTGCACTTCTTTAAATTTGCATACAGTTTAAACTGTTGAAGTCACTTTAGAATTTATTTTACATGACTTTAATGTTCTTTTAGAGAACTGAAATAGATTAAAATATCATTTAAATATATTACATAAAAGATATTGACTAGCTCAGTCAACACTCAGTTAATATAGACTTGAAAAGTTATTGAGACATTAATTAATCTGAATGACATAATTATGTACTTAAAATGACTATAACATATATAAAATGCAGTCTTTTACTTATTGTCTTTCTTAATTCTAATGTAGTGATAAGCATTCTTAAGATTTAGTTTAATGAACATTTTAACTTTATTTAAACAATTAAGTGTCTCATTAATCAACAGTAAAGAGTAACAATTCTTAATAATAATCTTATTGAGATCTCTGTAGTTAACATATAAATGTAAGCTCTCTTCATTTTTTAAAATAAATAGAACTGATACTTCTGCAGAATTAACAAAATGTTATATTTATCTCTTCATTAAAATGTTATCTAGATATTCTCTAAGCACTTATAGCTCTGTTTTTAACAGATTATAAAGTAAATCATAAAGTAATTTATGTCTCTCTGTCTCTATGACATAATTATGATCTTAATAAAATGATAACTTATCAACATTCTCTTCAGAGAACACATCTGCATATTTGTTGTATTGTTAAGATAACATTAACATATTGCTGACAACATATACAGCAGTTGTTAATGAGTTTGACTTAGACATCATTAACAATGTATAAACAGTAAGTTAATTTTAAATGTTGTTGATAAACATTTCAGGCTCATCAATAATCAGAGACATTTGTTTTATTTTATAATGTTATGTGCATAAGTTACAATTAATATAAATACATTGTCATTTCAGATCTAAAAGATCAAAGATGAGTTCAGATTCATTTTTATCTAAAATATAAAATAACTGCTTTTCAGTTTGCTCTTATTCTTAACTGTTAATGAGTCTATGCTTCATTAAATATGCATTATAACAATAAATATATTGTCTCTTTAAAAGCTCTGATCTCAGAAGTTCTGCATTAATTTTTGTTAATTAATGAGCAACAGCATATTATTAAGACATTATATTAATCTTTGCTGCAGTATTTAACAGTACATTGATAAAGATTTAACTGAATTTAATTTAGACTTCATCTTTCTTTATAATGCTAAATTTCTTTATGATTTTTAATCTAATTTTTGTCACTAAAGTGCAGTCAACAAAACTCTGTCTTTTTTTCTCTTAACTGCATTAATCTTAATGTAATTAAGATTTTTTAAGAAACTTTTACAGTTCTTTACAAAATGATTTGATCTCTTACAGTTATAGTAGTCATTCTTTTTAACATTAATTTTAAAATGAAGTTTATCTGTATTGTCATAATGACTTAATTTTATAGTCTTAAAGTTGAGACAATTATTCTGCTGTGACTTTGCTGTCTAAATAAAAGAATGTAAACAGTACTTATAGATTTTCTTAATAATGTAATTCTGAACTGTATAATTATCTATAAATCACTGATTAATCTTTAGTCTAACAGTCAGAACTATTAGACTTTTTTTTATCTTTAAGAGATCTTAATAATTAATTAAAACTGTTTAAATCTTTAATTAAAGTTTTCTAAAAAAAATTAACTTATTCTCTGTTTCTCTGTATAGCTTAAGAGCTGATTCTTCAGTATGTTAAGATATGTTGTAAAAGCTTAAACTGATTAAATAAATTTTTATATAACTTTTAAATATTTCTGTACTATATTAAGCTTGCAGTTCACTGAGTTCTCAATAAGATTGAGCAGAAACTTTAAAAAGAATAATTATAATTTATTATTTAAAAGTTTGTTCTCATTAATATGACAAAATCATGCATCTTAAGATTCTTCTGCTAAGAACTGCATAACAAAGAGAATTTTATTGTAGTCACTGAAGAAGTTTTTAGAAATTAAGTAAAACATTATTTCAGCACTGTGTATAAACTCAATATGTTTACAGATAAACTTTTCATTATATATGAATAAGTTCTTCAGTTATTGAGTTCATTTTGCTGAAAGTGCATATAAGACTTTAAATATATGTTATTTTATTGAATTTAAAGAGTTAATAAAAGTATAAAAAGATTCTGTATGCAGTTCTTTTTCAGATAAGACTTAAGAATCTTTATCTTTCAGAAGTTTGTCAATCTCATTATACATGTTAAATGTTTATAATTCACCATTGATTTTCATAAATTGTCATCTTTTCTCATTATTGATCTATCTAATTTCAGTTAAATAAATCTATTTATCTAAATATTAATTCTTCTTCTCTATAATCTAAATAACAGTCTGAATCTCTACAGATTTCTATTCTTTAAAAATCATTTAAGTCTCAATATAATTAAAGAATAACTTTATTTTATTTTGCTGACTTTTAGTCTGCATATTGCAATGTAATGAATTGTCATTCTTTAAAAAGATAAAGTTGTTAAAATTGTAAATTCATGAATCTCTTATCTATAAGAGACTGATGAGTAAGATATGTAACAATGTGAGACACTAGATTATGACAGCTATTTAATGAAGTTTTGATGTTAAAGTTTTGTATTGATAAAGATTAATAATTAAGAAACTTAAAAGATTTATATGTAAAGACTGTCTATATAGTACTTTGCTTATCAATTGTTGTGTAAGAAGTTTAACTATGATTCAGTATGAGTGCATAATGATATTATAACATTAAATTGAGTTTTAATTATTAGCTTAAGAATCTGAGTCAAACTTTAACATTAAAGTTTAATTTAATTTAAAAGCTCTGTTTAAATTTTAAGAATTTTGAGACTGATTAGTAAGTAAGCTCTTGAAACTTAACTTAAGAGTAAAGATTATGAGCTTAGAGATTATTGATACATAAGTGTTATAAGTAAGATTATATAAAAAAAGAAAATCTGATAACATCAGAAAAATTACAAAAGATTAAAGCAATTTTTTATATGTTGCAGACTTATTAAAAAGATAGAGTGTATTAATTAATGTATTTTTGCTTTGTAGAGAATGAGTAATCTGATAATTAAGTTAATAATGCTTATATATAATGCTTATAAAGCAGACATGTAGTTAAACAAAAAGAGTTATATATAATGTTAATTAAAAATATTGCAATAATATCTGCTGTCAATATAAGCTACTTAATAACAGAAGCTAATTAATTTTAATTTAATTTAAGCTGTCAAGAATAGCTCAATCTGACTCTGTTTAAAGCTTAACTCTGCATAGAGTTAAATTAAGTTGCAAAGTAAAGCTCAATAAGTTAAGTTAAGTTCTAAAATATGAGTCTGACTCAATCTGATGATCAGTCTAATAGCATTATATTTAATTAATTTAAAAACATCTAGTCTCAATTTCTATAAATTGTTCTTTATTATAACTTTAATATAAACTTCTTTGCAGATTCATTTAAATTCTTCATTAATTATGTATACTTATGTAAGCTTTAACACTCTTTATAATGTTAATTTTAATTATTTAATTACTCATTATAATATAAAGTTGTTGATCACTTCTGAATCTATTATTGCTTAAAGTCATTTCTTTAATGATATCTCAACATCAATTTATATCTTATAATTATTATTATTGTCAATTCATTAAGACATTAAAAGCTTCTTATTCTTTAATTTCATTAAGAAAGCCTAAGATTTTTTAACTTTTTAAAGCTCTTTGCTTTTATTAAAGCTTATAGAACTCAGTTTTTACTTTAAAGTTCATTAAACTCTCTTTAAGATTCTTTAAACTTTGTTAACTTTTCACTGAAGTTTCTTTATAGCTTTATGAATCATTTAGATTTCTTATTAAATATTATTAGTTACACATACTTATTTAATTCTTTCTGAATACATCACTCTGAGTGCAGTTATGCTTTATACTAGTTATAATCTTATTGAACTAAGTTTCAGAGTGCTTTCACTCTGTATAGAAACTTAAATAATATATATTTTTCTGTAATCATTTAATATTCTTTATTAAACATCATTCAATCTATCAATAAATAAATCTTAATCTTATAGCTTAGTTCAGATTCTTCTAACATTTCTTATTGCTTTTAAAGATCATTAACTATCTTTTATAAATAATACTGTTCTTACTTTAATTCTTATTACTAATTTTTAAATGTTCATTGCTGCATTTCAGTACATACATTCTCAAAGTGTTCATATTAATTCTTAAATTTTATATTAACTTCTCAGTTATCAATATTTTCTGAGTTTATATATACAAAGCAGTTATCATCATAGCAGACTGTTCAGCTCAGTTAATTATGCATTATTATTAAGTTCATTATTATAACTTTCTTTCTTTATCATTAAGATTTCTTGCAATTTCTGACAAAACATTTAAATTTATCACAGTTATAATAATTGCAAATCTCTACTCATTAAGTATGAGACTTATAAAGCTTATTTATACATCATTTTTACTTTACTAATAGAGTAACCATCAAGTCAGATCAGACTTAACTTTCAAAACTTAACTTGACTTGTTGAGCTCAACATTGAGATCTGACTCAACTTGTAATATTGTGTAATTTTCATTGTTTGTTGAGTAATTTTAGTAATTTTTACATCATTAGAAACCCCTCACAATTCTCTACAAAATGAGTCTAAAATCATAAAAATCAAATTGCTTTCAAGCTTAATGCATACAGCTGAAGTTTTGTTCAAATTCTTAAAGTTTCTGTCACTATGATTGTTTACAACTAACAAGACATGCAAAATAAGCAAAAAATCAGCTTTAAAAAAGCTTAACAGTTAGTTTAATTTACTAATTTAATTTTTAACTTCTAATTATATTTTTTAATATTGTTAAGATTCATTGAGTCTTTTTACATTCTAATAATGAATTGTTATTTTTACATTCTTAAAGCTACATAAGATTTCATCTTTTTCATTTATTATTTTCACTGTTGACTGTCAATGTTAATGAAGATATTTATTATCTTTTAAAGTTCTTCAAAGCAGTCTCATTACACTATTTTGTTTTTAATAAATTTATTTAATTCTCAATAATATTATAATATTAAGACATCATCATTTCAGTCTGTTAAAGCTGCAATATACTGAAACTTTGCTGAATATTTAACTGCTAATTTATTCATTTTTAATGTATAAAGTCATTGTTTTACTACTCTTTTCTCATTAATTACTTTAAAAGTCTTTTAAAATTCTTTCTTAAACTTCTTAAAGTTGTTAAAAATCAATTCTTTGTTAACTTTACATTTTCTTGATAACTTATCTAAAAATTTATGCAGTTTAAGATTAATTCAATTAAACACTGCATTTTTAAGATAAATTACTGTGTATAAATATGAACTCATGAGCCTCTTATCTATAAGAGACTGATGAGTAAGATATGTAACAATGTGAGACACTACATTACAACAGCTGTTCAATGAAGTTTCAATGTTAAAGTCTTGTATTGATAAAGATTAACAACTAAGAAACTTAAAAGATTTGTATGTAAAGACTGTCTATATAGTACTTTACTTATCAATCATTGTGTAAGAAGTTCAGCTATGATTTAGTATGAATGCATAATAATATCATAATAATTGTCTCTTCTTCTATGTGCTGATTCTTCAGCACATTGACATATCATCAACATTATAGATATGCTGTAATTTCATAAAATTAGATCAGCAAAATGTAAGCAATGATTTGCTTAACATTCTTATATATTTTACTTGTTGTCTATCTCAGCTAGACTGATGATCTTGTGTAATACTTTAAGTTTGTCACATTCAGATAGATGATGATTCAGCTAGACTGAGTGTGCAGATTGTCTATAGATTATGTAAGTCTGAGTTGAGTTCAGGTGTTGAGTCAGATAGAGTGAACTTTTTTTGACTCAGGTTAGGTGCAGGTTAATCTGACCTGATTCTGCATAGATTGCAGATTATTTGCAGACTGACTAAGCAAGAATTAGTCTGACTAAGCAAGTATAAGTTGATATAAATATGTGGAAGTTTTTGTCAGTTAGTTTGATAGTGTGCATATTAGAATTATGCATTAGAAATGAAGATTTCATCTTAAATCATAGCATATACTATTCTTTAAAAGTGCATAATGATGTTGTCATTGACTATGCTATGACTCTATGCTACAAAGTCTAATCAGCACTTAAAACAATCATCATCATTTACTGATGAAAATTCATCTTCATTCACTGTTTAAAGATCTATATCTTTCAACATCAAGAGACTCAAGACACAAACAATTATCATTTAACATCACTTCATTAATAAAATGATGTCAAACATCACTCTATCAACAGAGTAATATCAGACATTGCTCTGTCAACAGAGATTGAGAATCTTTAACTGTGTAATTTCACTGAAGATTGAGAACTTCTGACTATGTGATTTTATCTGAGATTGAGAGCTCTCAACAATGTGATTTCACTGAAGATTAAAGACTCTCAATTATGTGATTTCATCAAAGATTGAAGATCTTTAACTGTGTAATTTCACTGAAGATTGAAGATTCTTAACTGTGTGATTTCATCAGAGATTAAAGACTCTTAACTATGTAGTTTCATTAAAGGTTGCAGACTTCTGACTATGTAATTTCACTGAAGATTGAAGATCTTTAATTATGTAATTTCATCAGAGGTTGAAGATCTCTGACTGTGTAATTTCATCAGAGATTGAAGATTCTTAACTGTATGATTTCATCAGAGATTAAAGACTTCTGACTGTGTAATTGAGTGATGTGATGAATGATGAAATAGTGAAGCATGAAGAAGAAGTGATGTGAGTGAAGATGATGTGATTAGAATTAATTTAATATTCACTGTTAAGAGTTAACATTATTCACTGTCAGATTACTCTCATACAGATTTGCTCATTATTTATCTTTCTTAATTCTCTTCTTTCTTTTCATTCTTTAAATGTGAATGTTCTTTCTAACACACAATGAATTTCTCTTGAAAGCAAAGAAGTTAACATTGTATTCTGAACAGATTGTAATCTCATGAATTTTTTATATTCATTAATATAACTATTAAGCAAATCTTTTCTAACTCTCTTTTCAGAATGAGCTGAGAAGATTGATAATGTAGTTGATTGTAAAGATACTGTAATATTAACTGATTCATTCAGATTGCAGTGTTTTAGTCTTTTAATGAGAAATTCTAATGTGCATGCATCAGTTAACTGTCTTCATAGATATTAAGTCTCATATCTTTGTTCAGATCATCAAAGTCATTATCTGAAGTATTGTGAGAGTTGTACTTCAAAATGTCATAAGTGATTTGATTTAAAGTATCAGCTAAGCTGTTATCTGAAATGTCAGAAGAGTTGTAATTTAAGATAAATACATAAGATAGATGCTTCATATCTATATTAACTTCATCTGAAAATAAGTCTTCTGCAGCATTCTTTCTTTCAGTTATAAGATAATTTAGTTTTTAATGTTGAAGTAAATTGAACTTAATCATCATAATGATCTTAATGATGACTTCATTTAGTTGATCTCTTCAATAAGTAATGACATCTTAAGCAAGATTGAACAGTCATTTAATCTCAACATTAACAATAAATATAGTAAGAACATTCTTAATCATTGCAGTTAATGCTGAAAAGATTATAATCTGCAACTTTTAATACTTTAAAATGTTAAGATCATTCTCATTGACTGAGTACAGTAAAGAATTTAAGTATTGATTAACTTTTAAATTAATAGTTATGATGTCATTAAGTTGAGTCTTGAATTGCTGTGCTTTTGTGATGAGATTTATGAATGATTTAATGACAGATAATGTTGAATTCTGAGTACAATTATGTGATAAAGCATTCTCATATAAATAATAATGATCTTTATAATAAGTCTGAAACTCAGTTCAATACTATGCATAATATGTCTGATCTCACTCAGCTGACTATACACCTCAGTAATTAGTGATGCACATTAAAAATATGTATTAGAAAGATCAGTAGAAAATGTATCTGATATAGTGAAAGTTTTTGTATAAAGTCAAGAATAATGATAATGTTATATAATAAGTCATTTTCATCTTCTATTTGTACATAATACTTCTTCATCTTAATTAATGCTTTCTCAATAGCTGTCTTCAGCTTTGCTGTTTACTTTAAGATTAAGTTTAATCTTTTTATGTTATTCTGATTCTTTAGATGATCAAAAAGATTAATGTACACAAGAAATATCTTATATATAATTGAATTATACATTTAATTCATTGACTCTGTGTACTTCTTGAAGAATTAAAGAATCATCATTATATATATGATTTGCTGTCACTTCTGCTCAGATACATATAGAGTCTTAAGCTTTTTGCTTAATTTTGTGATTTTATTACACTCTTGACTGATTCAGACAGATATATCATTGTGAAATTAATAGATTCTTTATATCATATTATAAATAGAGTTTCATTGTGTTCTGACATTCTGTATAAGTGTTAGGGCAGAATGTGAATGAATGAGATACTGAATTCTCTTAAACATTTTATATTGTTGTAAAGAGAAATTCATAGCAATAGCAAGCTGTCAAATCTAGATATTTAAGAATATGTTAATCATATCTGTTAAAACTATCTGTTAGAAACAAGATAGTAATATATCTTAAACAGAGTGTTAGACAGAGTGATTTTCTTAATGATTTGTATTAAATTATTTTCATTAAATGATAAAGTAATTAACTCATTAACTACTGATATCTTTAACAAGTCAAGTAGATTCTTAACAGCTAACTAAATGATATGTGCAAAGCAAGAAATAATATTGATTACAGTCTGTCATATAATATTTTTTCTTTCTAAAAGCTCACTTAAAGCTCTCTACATAAATTCATTGTTGCTGTAGTTGTCTGTAATCACTGCAAGAAGACACTTCTTTAATTTATATTCTTAAAGAATTGCAAAGATCTCTGCAGCTATTGATTAATTAGTATGTTGATTGTGAAGAAATTAAAAGATAAGAAGAATTTTCTAATAATTTCAGTTCTTATTAATAAAATAAGCAGTAACACTCATAAAGATTAGATAACTGAGACTGATTCAGTTATTAAGTTCAATTAAGATTTTAATAGTTTGCTTAAACTCAGTGAGAAGTGTTTCTTGAATGTTTTAATATTACATCTTTATTAAATTGTTAAATTGATGTCTATCAGACATCAGCATATCTAACTGCAGCATTTAAATGAGTTTTTGAAATTCAGAGTTCTTAAGTGCTTAAAAAAAAGATTTAAAAAAAGAAAGCTGTTTAAAAGTTATTTAATAAAGTTTTCAGTACTGAAATGCTTATTTATTGATTTCTTATTAAGTTTTGTCTGCTGTGCTATGTCAGAGATACACATTAGAAATACATGTTAAAAAAGCAGAAATCAACATTTTTGAAAGTAAATTAAATATTTATACTTAAATAGATGTTCATAATGATAGCTAAACAGTTCTTAATTAATCTATGATTTTAAAAAGAATTTATATTACTGTTAATTAATGTTGAATGAGTTATATTCTCATCACAATGACAGTAAATTAAGCAAAATACATCAATATATTGATGTACTGTCTTTAAATACTCTTATTATTCATTGCTGACATAAAGATGATCATCTCATTGCACAGTACAGTGTTTTCAATTAGATTTGTCAGTATTAAATTGACTGTCATTAATGTTTTTTTATTTATAGTTAATTAAAATTCATTACTCTTTAAATTCACTTTGCAGCTCATTCTTTCTGACTGAGTCATCATGTTCTGAATATTGAACTAGATGTCTTCAGAGATGATTTAATTGAAGTATTTAAAGATTTTGTTTGAAAATTGATAACATCATCATAAAGTATAAATGATGTTGACTGACTAAAAGCTATGTAAATAATTAAGCTATAAAAATATAAAGCTTTAAGAATTACTCTGTGAAGTGTATGTAATGTATTTACAGAATTGTGATGCATTCAAAGACATAAACATACTTCATAATTAGAAGTTAAGAATTGAACACAATTGCTATTTAATGTTTTTAATGTGTTTTTCTAACATACAATGACTGCAGAGAGCTCTGCTTTCATTTTAAATATTTATTGATTGAGAAAAACTCTTAATTTAATTATTGAGTAAGCTACTCTCAGTTAAGTTAAGAAAAGCAATATAATTTAATTGTTGCAGTAATTATCTTATCTATCTTATATATTTGTTACTCTTCTCTGAGAAAAAATCAGAAGATAAGATAAAAGTTATATTAATGACTTTATTATAGATATATTCAAAAGTTGTATTGTGTAATTTATAAATATTATAGATCATCTTTACTTCTACAATATTGTGATGCATTCAAACACATTTAATACATAACACTCATCATTATAATTAAAGAAATAAAGTTAAGAATCAATATTTTTAATAGACTTTTTTAATATGCAATCTTCTTGTCTTCTTCAGTCTAGATATTATTGAATGTGATTATTTTTAAAGTGCACTAAAAAAATTAGATAGTGAAAGCTAATTTTTATATAAAAAAAGAAAGCAAAATTATTCATTTATTTATGACTTATACAGCAAATTAAAGCATCACTGACTACTTTTTTTTTTTAACTGTTTCAGAGTCTTTCAGCTCTTGCTTGAGACAATATGATCACTTTTATAAGCTTTATCTTATTAACAATCTGTTTCTTGAATCATGATGTGTATAATGCTGATAAAAATCATATTATAGAATTCAGCTCTTCAGAGATTCTTTTTAAATTATTTTTTACATCTTAGAAGTCTATAATTGACATAAATATGTTAAAATTATTTGTTAAAATTCTTTTATCTTCATCACTGCCTCATTAACTGCAGCATTCTTCTCATTAACATCTTTTTTCTTAATTTTGTTCTCAGCAACATCTTTAATCACAACTTTCTCTTCAGTAACATCATTCTTTATAACTTCTTTCTTAATTATCTCTTCAATCATAACATTCTCTTCAATTACAGCTTTCTTCTCATTAAGATTCTTCTTCATAACTTCTTTTTTATTAACATCTTTAATCACATCTTTCTCTTCTTCATCAACATCTTTCTTCACACATGAACTCTCTTCTAATAAAATAACAATGACAAATTTCTTAAGCTTGATCATCTATAATAATCATTAATATATTAAAAATAACTGTTAGAATTCTCTTATTTCAATTATGAATTCATTAAAATATTTATATTTATTTAAATTTAATTTTATAATTTAAAATTCATCATCATTCTCTGTGCTCAGTGTCATGACAGAACTCTTATCATTAAAGAAAAAGATATATATTTTCTTTGAGATCTTAAGATTTTTAACTGCATTAAAGAATTTAAGCTTCAAGATATGTTCTTTTAAGTTTGAAATTGTGTAGTTATTAATGATAAATAAATACACATTAAAATGAACTGTTAAAACACTTACTTCACTGTTATGTTCATGATATTATTAGAATTCATTATCTACTGTTAAAAGTATCTTATATGCATTTCTGACTTGAGATCATCAGCTATTTAAAGACTATGTCTTTTTCTTAAATAATTTATTCATTCTTAATGCTGAATCACAAAATTAATGTTTCACTTTACTGTCTCTTCAATTGTTAAGTGAATCTATCATATAATGAATAAGTTTTAATGAGTTTTTCTAATGTATATATGTGATATTTACTTCTTCAATAATCTTCTTCTTCATTAAAGACTTCACTTTCTTCTTATTTTTCTTTGTAATTATAAGATCTTCAATCTTCATTTACATCTTTTACATCTTCTGTCTTCTCACAACCTTCTGTCTCTTTTAATTAATCTTTAACTTCAGTCACTTCACTAATGTCTGTTAGCAGTATCAGATTTATAAAGCTCATAGATATATTACTTTACTGAACATAATATTGATTTTTTATAATATTCTTTGTCAATAGGCTGAGTGCGCAAGTTACCTATAGGTCACACAGGTCAGAGTTGAGTTTAAGTATTGAGTTAAGTTAAGTTAACTTTTATTCAGCTAAGTTGAGTGCAGGTTAACCTGACTTGACCTGTGTAGAGTCATGAGTTTTTTGCAAATTATATATAGTCTTAGTAAGCATGTGTATGCACTTAGTAAGCACATACACATGCTTACTAATGTGTGTTTCTAACACGCACCTTCACGAAAAGTCATGATTTTCATAACTTATTCAGTAATATATCTTGTGACCATGTAATTTATCCCTATATGACTAGTTAAGATGTAATTTATTATAACTAATATATCAATAAGCTTTCACATTTTTGAGCTCTAGCTCTGACCTTACTCATAATGGCTAGCTTAGAGTTCTTGAGTTTAATCTATGCAGATATGAGTAGAATTAATCTGTGCACAAACTTAACTTAACTTAATCTGAATTCTAGTGCAAATTCAGATCAAATGCACTTTTTTCTGACCTAACCTGACTTTACACTCAGTCTATTTGTTAAATTCTTCTTTATCTGCTTTCTTATCTCTACATCAGTCTTAATTCACACTGACATCAGTCTGAGCTTACTTAAGACATAATGATGTGTTAATCTGTCACAATAATTTACTTAATTAAGAAAATAAACATTAAGAGACAGCTTGCTTCAATGTTTTTGCTCTGCAGTAGTACAGAGATGTTAAGAATATTTATTTTTCTTTTTGTGTAGACTGTCACTTTCATCTTTAATATGTCATTCAGCTTTTCTTAATGATTTAACTTTACACATTTCTGTCAGTTATCATTGTAAGATACAGACTTTAATTTCAGAGTTCTATATACTTAATGTTATTAATGTGTTAAAAATAAGCATTAAAACTTACATCAATGTCAGCATTGTCAGACTCAACAGATAAAGAAATATTCTTAATGATAGTTTTAGACAGCATAATATGCAAGATGATGTCTTTCTATATTTTAAGTATTATTAATGTGATAGACATAGATGTTCTAACTTATCTTGAAGTTCTTGTAGTATTTTACAAGCATATTGACAACAACATTCATGACAGAGTTTCTCTACACATTAAATGTTATTAATGCATTAGAAACAGACATTAAAATATATCTTATCATCATTGTTGTGACACTTCTTTGAAGATAATGATGTTAATAAAGATATAACATGATGTTTTGAAGTTTCAGAAGACATTATAATATGTATTATTTCTATTAGATAATTTCAATGCACATATCAATTAAAAAAGAGATATAATTGTTGAAACTTATATTCTTAATGATGCTGATGAAGATGAGATGTTCAAAATTAAATAATTATGTAAAGAAAGATAAGCTGAGCTTTTAAGTTTATTTTATTTACTCAGTAAATTTCTTAATAACATTACAGCAACAACATAGCTTCAGTAACACTACATTGATAATTTTAGATCAAAATAATACATTTTACATTAAAATAAAACATTTATATCTATTAAAAGTCTTCACCTCAGACATTATGTTCACAGAGTCATCAGCAACATCAAATATATTTAATTCTTTGTCTTTAATGCATCATTCTAACAGTCTAATTAAAACAGAAGCATCTTTATTATATCTTTATAATAAATTTTATTTCTATAAGATCATAATCATCACTGAATCATCTATCAAGTCAAAGTTATCTATCTTATTTTTAATGAACAATTTTAACAGTTCTAAATAATATAGCCAGAACAAAGTGAATCTTAAAGACAATGAAGTTAAGCAGAGTGACAAACTACAATAAAGTAAGAAGTGCAGCTGAAGAAGAAGACTGAGTAACTGTGAAGTTAAAGAAAAAAATGACAGTTAAGATTACATTATAATTATTAAAGAAGCAGAGATTCAAAACTGACAGTATATACATACTTTATCTATTTTTTAACAGTACTTTTTAACATATCTATAGTGATTGTGCTCAGAAAGATTAAACATTATTAAAAAAGTGTAAAGTTTCTGATTCTTAAACTATTATTTCAGTAACTGATTAAAGAGATTGCACAGAATATCTTATTTAAATCTTATCTTCATAAATTAGATATATCTATCTGCTGACAAAGCTCTGTTATTCAGGCTGTATAAGAGACTATGAAGACATTCTTGATAAAATATGTTGAGAATAATACTTTACATATTGATGTTGAGATCAACTACTAATAGATATTTAGACATTAATTTGTGTGCAATTCATGCAAAATGCATGACTATTCAAATAAAGAACACAAAGTTAATTCATTACTTTTATTATAAATTAACATTGTTTAAGTTCTTCTTAAATCTTTAAAGATAGTATTACAGTTGTAGTCTGTAAATTACAATGTGTGTAGCTTAACTCATTATAATAGAATCACACTTGTTCTTGACTTGTTACAAATACACATTAGAAATATGACTGTAATATAATTGTGATGTTGTCTGAATTTATATGATAAACTTATGCTACATACTAATTCAATAGAGCATAGAATTGAGATCAATATAATTCATTATGGCTAGCTCAATCTGCATGTGAGTATCTGTGCAGATTGTAGATAGAGTTGATCTGTGCATAAATTCAACTCAACTTGATCTGAACTCTAGTGCAAATCTAAGTTAAGTGCACTTTTTTTCAATCTGACCTGACTCTAAACTCAGCCTAGATTCAGCTTTGTTTAATGATGAATAATATGTAAAATATAAGCAAAATCAACTTTTCTTTGTTTCTGAATCAATTAGATTGATGATTTCTTTGTTTAATTGCAATATATAAGAAACTCTTTCTCATATGTAATTTGCATTCATTTCATCTTCAACATCTTAATATATTGAAGTTGTAGCAACTTCATGTCTTTGAACAACACTTCTTTCTCATAATACTTTGTAAATGACACAATAGTGAAAGCATAACAACAATAACATCATAATCATTAAGAAAAATAAGAGAAATGTTCTCTCTGCTATGTCTTTCATTAAGAATTCAGCAAGATTGTCAGCAATTTCTGTATATATAGCATTTAAGACATCAATACATCTTAACAATGTTACAGTCTAAGAAATGCACTCATATAAGTATAAAGAAACACAACAAGAAATCTTTAAGTTCTTATTGTTCTCATTATCAGATGCTGTTCATCAACACTATTTTAAACATTGATAAATTAACAAACTTATCAGAGTCAATCTTAAAGATTAAGTCTGCAAAAGCTAAATTAGTTAAGAACACAACAAGTATTGTAAATAATACTGTTGACACATCTGCTTTGCTGAAACAGAATACAGAAACAGAATGTAATGAAGAAAAATATTGAGCACAAGAAATATAAGCATTTCAAGATAAATTTATTAACAAAATATCTATACAACAATGATGAGATGTACACTCTGAATAAAGTTGTTATGCAGAAGAGACAACAGCAGAAATCTTGCTGCTATATATAAACATAATTGTATTTATTCAATCTTTTTAATAATAAAATATCATCTTTTTGCATCTCATCTTCACTTCTTCAAGTCACAGATAAGTCATTGTTGATAGATTTAATTAAAAATGCTTGCTCAGTGACTGTTACTGCATTGTTGACATCATAGAATATTATTCTTAAAACATAATTAGCTTACAAGAAATCTGCTGCTCAGAAGAGTGCTGAGCTTAAGATTATAATCAGTAAATATCTTTCTGCTCTGCATTATATGTAATATTTTTCTTTTACAGTAACATCATCACACACATTGCACTTTGATTCTGTTTTTACTTCAATTCTTAAAGATATTGTCACTTCACAACATCATACTCTCAGCAATTTCTTTATCTTCTTGTTTACTCACACTGACATCATCTCAATGTCATATCATAATCATTACATCAACAACAAATTGAATTCTCTCTGTTGTCTTCACTGTTTAAAGCATATCAACAACAACATCAGTTAATGCAACATTGTTAAGAATCAGAATTGCAATTATTGCAAAACACTTCAAAAGTTATGCAACTCAGTTTGATAGAAAGTTTCTTATTATCTTGTGACACATTAATAATAATAGATTTTCACATTCTTCAATTGTTGAGTTAATAACTTATATATATTTATCAATTATATTGTCATCATAACAGTCAATGATGTTCATCAATCTCAGCTTCAGTGTTATCTTTATCATATACAGACATTATTTATTAAATATGTCATCATCTACATTATTTATATTGCAAGACATCACAGCAATCATCATAAGTCTGTAAAGATTCATAATCTATTGTTATTTATGATTTAAAAGCAATGAGCAGTCACTGTGATGCAGATATTTATATTAAACATTTTTTACTTTATAATTTGTTCTTTTAATTTTCTTGCACTTTGCTGTCATCATCATATTATTTACTTCACTTCAAGTGTGAGCTTCTCTCTCTTCAGTTAAGTAACAACATCTTAAAAAGCTTTTATAACTCAACACTGTGACTCAGTTACTTTAACAGCAATTATAACATTAATAAATAGTTACTGTTCTTGTCTTTTGCTTCTGATAGTGACATAAATGCAAAGATAACAAAGTGATTTAATAATGTTTTGCTGATATATTAATTGTATTTTGACTTCACTTCTTCTAGATAATACTATGTAAAATATTTTTAATAAAAGTTTTTAATTTCTTAAACTTCATTTACACTTATGCTTCTTCTCTGTTTTTGCATTGTATTTTTGTCACAACACTTTTACACTTCTTATATTCTCTATTTAAAGTCACTCATTATATTCTGTTAAATACTTTATTTACTTAACTTCATATTATAACTGTTCTTTTCTTTATCTCTTATTTAAGATCTCTTCAATCTTGTATTCTTTCTCATCATTTATGAGATTCA
>JAABUJ010000880.1_pt1 | contig 51424 bp, 44 predicted proteins | sample 5559131 | NCBI WGS metagenome assembly JAABUJ01 (sample SAMN10711875, study PRJNA513366) | rock metagenome | isolation source: Antarctica rocks | place: Antarctica: Victoria Land, Mt New Zealand nord | collected 2016-01-07
CAGCGCGCTCAACCTGCTCCGCCACGAAAAGACCGCGCGCTGCGGCATCAAGGCCCGCCGCCTCAAAGCCGGCTGGGATCTCCCCTATCTGCTCAAAGTCCTCGCCGGTTAATATGCGATTGCCCTACCTCTACCACGCGTTCGCGCTCGACGCGCCGCTCGACAAGCTGCCGGCTCTGCGCCGCGGGGAGGGCATCTTCGCGCTCGAGCAGCATCTGCATCTCGCCGTCGAGCCCGGCGTGCAGCGGCTCCTGTCGCGGGCTATACGCAGCCCGCTCGGCGTCGTCCCCGCCACGGCGTTGCGTCATGGCGTGGTCTGGATCTACCTCAACGCGCTGCCGGTCTGGTTGTTCGCGGCCCTGGCGTGGAATTATCTTTACAAGCAACGCCATTTCCCCATGGTACGCGGCCTAACGATCGTGTCTATCCTGCTCGCGGTCGCGTGCTATCGCGTGTTTCCGACGGCCCCACCTTGCTTCGTCTTGCACGGGGCGCCATACTACCTCGCCGACTGGACCTACGGCGGGACATCGATCGACGCGCATGTCGTGCGCATGGTCGGCTTCAATCCCAATGCCGCTTTCCCGTCCGTGCACATGCTGTGGGCGACTATCCCCGCGCTCTGCCTCGCTATCGGCTCGCGCAAGGCGTGGGTGTGGATGGCGGCGCTGTGCTACCCCCTGATGATGCTGATCGTCGTCATCGCCAGTGGCAACCACTACCTTCTCGATTGCGCCGGTTCGCTCGCCGTACTCGCGGTCAGCGCCCTCCTCGTCGCGGGCGCTCGGTGGGCGTTTCGGGGGATAGCGCCATCGTGGCTACGCCATGATGAGCGCTACGAATTACCGGCCGCGCTTGGCCTGTGCCTTATCTGCGCCGGCGTCCTGGCGGTCGCCGGTGTCAACGGCGGTATGCGCGTCTATATCGCCGTCTGCATACTCGTGCTCGTCGTCTATGCCTCGGGTCGCAGCCCTTACCTGTGGCGTGGCCGCAGACGCTTGGGTGACGGCCGGCAGGTGGTCCGGCCGGCCGACTATCTGGCGGGCCTGCTGTTCATCGCGGGGGCCACGGGGGCGGCGCACGCGCCCGGCCAGTTCCCCTCGACCGCGACACGCGTCTGCGCGCTGCTCTGGCTCCTCGCGTGCATGGCCGCCCTCTACCCGCACATCACGGCACGCCGCCCGCTATCCCAACGCGGGTACGACCTTCGCGCCGTACTGTGGCAACTGCGTTGTACGCGGCGCCCAAAGCCCCAGCGTTAGCCTCCCGCCACGGCCGGGACGATCGAGAGCTCGGAACCATCGAGGGGCGTCCTCTCTCCGGTTATCAGAGATACCCCCCTTGCTCTGCGAGCGGCACTGCTTGTTGAAGGAGAGTGTGAGCCTCCTCCTGCTGTCCAGCATCCCAGGCGCACAGCGCCGCTTCAAGGAGCGCGCCCATGTGTTCAGGAGGGGGTTGCTGCGATGGATCGAGCAGCAGGCGCGCGTCGTTCATGGCCGCGGCGATCTTCCCCTGAGCGAGGGCCACGCCAATGAGCGGCCATCGCCCCACCCACTGGAATGGATTGCTCTCCCTCTGTTGGTATGGCTCCTCCTCTACGGACGTCCGACCAGCGATCTCAGCTTCGGCCAGATTGCCGTCACGCCACGCGACCCAGGCACGATGGCCGGTGAGAATACTATTGTTCCGCGCTGCTCCAATGACCTGGGCCTGGGTGAGGATGCGGCGCACCTGCTCCACCTGCCCACGCCGCCTGAAGATGAACGGCAAAAAGGTGAGGCACCGCGCTTGCAGCCGGGCGCCGCCGATCTGTTCGCCCACCCGCAGCGCCTGCCCAAGTTGTTCCTCCGCCTCATCGAGATGGCCGGAACACAAGAGGGCGATGCCAAACGCAAGGTGATAGACCCCGAGCTTGCTCTTGTTCCCGGTCTGCTGTATCGCTGCTATGGCAGCGCGCCGGGAGGACATTTTTTGCTCTGACATCGTGGTCACATAGCGATTGCGAATGAAATCCCGCGTGGCGATCGCGTACGCGAGGAACTCGCGCTGCTCCTCCGTGCCATGCTGCTCCACGATGGGCCGCGCCTTGTCGATCGTCGCCGTCATGTCGTCAGCGGACCAGCGCAGCGGCCATATCTGGGCAAACTGCAGCTCTATCCATTCCTGTCGCCACACGGGACTCGAGGGGTCCGCGGCCTGCGTTAAGATGCGTTCAGCGTCCTGAAAAGCCTGGCGGGCGGTGACGGGAAAGAGATCGTGCGGATTGGTAGAGGCATGATTCCATGAACTCGCCGTCTTGCGGTGCAAGCGGGCCTGCCAGAGGCGCGCCTGTTCTGGTACGCAGGTCATGGCGTGGTGGTAGGCCTGACTCGCCTCCTGGGCGCATCCCAGCTCCGTCGAGACATCCCCGAGCGATTCGTATACCTGGGCCGCGGTCTCCCAGGGCCAGTCCTGCCGTGCCTGTTCCGGCGCGTGAGCGTCGAGGAGAGCCGCGGCGCGCTCAAACGCATGGATCGCCTCCGCGTTCGCGTAGAGACGGCGTGTGGCCTCACCGGCCCGGTGATAGTACGGAATGGCTTGAGCGTGTAGGCCCCCGTGTTCATAATGGGCGGCAATCTGTCCACTGACGGCATCCTGGTCTTCCCCATACACTGCTTTAAATGCCTCCGCGACATGGCGGTGAAGAAGGCGCCGGTACGCGGGACTCAAGGACTCATAGATCTGCTCGCGGAGCTTGTCGTGGCTAAAATCATAGGTCTCAGCCGCTCCCGCACCTTGTTCTCGCACGATGCGCCGCTGCCACAGTTCATCCAGCCCGCGCACCACTGTCTCGTCACTCTCTCCACTCGCTCGTGCCAGCACAGAGACCGGAAACTCGCGCCCGATGACGGCCGCCACGTTGGCCATGTCATGAGCCACTGGGGTGAGTTGCGCGAGCCGCGTCGCGAGTACGGTTTGCACCACGGGCGGAAGTGCTGAGGCTGGGTGGGTGAGCAGTGGACGTGGGCTGATGGCGTCAGCGTCTTCTCTCTCGCGTTGTCCCACCGTGCCGGCGCGCCATCTCGACCACGAACAACGGGTTGCCTTCGGTCTCGTGATAGAGCGTGTTGGCCAGGGCGGGATCGAGGTGATGGCCCATGATATGTTCAGCCAGGGAGGTCGTCTCCGTCGTCGTGAGCGGTCCGAGCGTGACTTCCGTCACTAGGCCATCTCGTTGCAGCGCGTCCAGCAACGCGACCAGGGGATGCCCGGGCCGTATCTCCTCCGCGCGCACGGTCCCGATAAGGAGCACGCGCGCCCGTGGCTCAAAACGGAACAGATAGTGCAGCCATTCCAGGGTCTCATTGTCGCACCATTGCATATCGTCGAGCAGAAGCAGCAGCGGTTGACGCGCGCGCAGCACGGCGCGTGCGAGCGCCTCAAAGAAGTGCTGGCGTTGCCACCCCTCCGTCATGGCGGCGGGACGAGGCAGTTTCGGTCGCTTGCCCAGCGCCTCGGGCACAAGCCGTGCGATCTCCGTGAGCCAGCCAGGAGCGAGGGCTGAGATGCCGGTGTGGAGCGCGTCCGTGCGCAGCCAGGTCGTGACGGGAGCATAGGCCAGGCGTCCAAGGGCGGCATAACAGCGCGCGCTTGCGGTCGTTATGCCTTGACGGCTGACCCACGTCTCCATCTCCTCGGCCAACCGCGTTTTGCCGATGCCCGCCTCCCCCGATAGGATCACAATGTGCGGGTGCCCGCCCGCGGCCGTGCGCCAAGCATACTGGAGGCGCCGCCACTCCGCTTTCCGTCCGAGCAGTGGCGGCGCGGTCCCTCGCGTAGCGAGCGGGCCGGTCGGCGGCTCGGAGGAGGTCTCCGATTGCACGAGCGATTCGTGGATTGCCCGCGTGGCCGCGCTCGGCTCCGTCCCCAGCTCACGCTCCAGAACCGTGGCGCAGGTGTGGTAGACGCGCAGGGCCGCGACACGGTCGCCTTGTAGCGCATACAGGCGCATGAGTTGCCGGTAGGCCGCCTCGTGCAAGAGGTCCTGGCGGAGGAGTTGGTGCGCTGCCGCGATGGCGGCGCCATAGTCACGCTCCTGTTCCAAGAGCGCGATCAAGCGTTCCGCGGCCTGGAGAAACAACAGCCGCACGCGGTCTCGTTCAGCCAGAATCCACTCATCGTAGCAACTGGGCAACAGGTCGCCACGGTACAGGCGCAGCACCCGCTCCAAGGCCTGCCGCAGCGCGGTCGTGTTCTGGGCTTCTTCCGCGTGCACCGCCTGGACCAGCGCCTGTTCAACCTCCAGCACATCAAGGGTCCAGGCGACATCCAGGGGCGCTGGCAGCCACTGCACGGTCTGTTTATCGGCGTGGAGGAACAGGTCGGCATCCGGGAGGGACTGCCGCAAGTGGTACAGCAGTTGGCGCAGATTGGTATGGGCTTGGGCTTCCGTTGAATCGGGCCACAGGAGAAAGGACAGATGAGAGCGATTCTGGGGCGCGCTCTGATGCAGCACGAGGTAGGCCAGCAAGGATTGTACACGAGGAACAGTGACCGTTGTCACCGGTGTATCGCCCGCTACCAGCAGGAAGTCGCCCAGCAGATGGATGTGGAGGGTTGCCATCACCGGAATCTTCCTTTCTCAAACCCAGGCAGTTCGTGCCCTACATAGTAACATTTCATCGCGAAGCTGGGGGAAACCGGTCAGGAATTGACGCGGCCGCTTTCTTCCTCTCCTCGCATCGCGCAGCCTTGCGTTGCACGATCTTCCTGCCGCTCGCGGCTCAGGGAACGCTCCTCTCTTCGTGATAGTCATCATAGAACGCTTGGGCATAACGGTTTGGCAACGGTCCCTGCACGACACTCTCATCAAGAGGAGTATCGTCCATGACAGTACAACCAGACCCCACGCCCGCCACACCCCCGTCGATCCCCTGGTGGGTGGCGGCGATCGTGATCGTCGGCGCCCTGCTCACGGCAGCAGGGGGGATTTTCGCCCTGGCCCGCCCGGAAACGCTGCTTGAGGCGGGCCAGCACATGAATGCGGCGGCCCACGTCTACGCCGGGTACCTCATCTCGCGCGGTCTGGCCCTGGCCCTCATGCTCCTGACCCTGTTAGCCCTGCGCGCGCGGCGCATGCTGGCCAGCCTGATGGTGCTCATCGCCCTCGTCCAGGTAATCGACGCGGTGGTGGACGCCACGACCGGACGGGCGTCGCTGCTGCCCATCGCCGTGATCTTCGCCGCCGCCTTCCTCCTTGGCGCCACCCGGCTGTTCGGGCAGGCGTTCTGGAAGCTCAGCAACTGGCGGGACAGCCCGGTGCGACGATAGCCCACAGGGGGATAGGGAGACGAAGGAAATCGGAGACCGGCGGCTGCGGATACCGCCTTGTCGTTGTCACGGAACCACAAACAACGTGTCGCTTTTTCGACACACGCTCAGTCACCGGGAGGCGCATCATGTCGACACAACAACACATCAGCGCCCGCGCTGCGGGTGTCCAGGACCACATGGCCCCGGCCCAAACGTGGGACGACACGACCCCAACCACCAGAACCATCAAGCGACTACTCGCCATCGGCGTGGTCGGATCGGTGCTGTTTACCGCCACCTGGCTGATCGCGGGCGCGACCCGCCCCGACTACGACGCTTGGCGCCAACCCATCAGCGCGCTCAGCCTTGGCCCCGGCGGCTGGGTCCAGAGCGTCAATTTCATCCTCTTTGGCCTGGTCATTGGTTGCTCCACCCTCGGCTACCGCATGGCCCTCGCGCCGGACCTGGGCGCGCTCGCCATCCCCGTGTTGCGCGTCCTCGCCGCCCTGGGCTTGATCGCCGACGGCCTCTTCGCGCAAGACCCCGCCAACGGGTACCCGCTGGGGAGCGCGGCCCCGCTCTCGCCGACGCTCCATGGGACGATCCACCAGATCGGCGCCATCGTGGCCATCACCGCGTTGGCGGTGTCTTGCTTTGTGTTCGCCGTGCGCTTCGCTCATGAGCCCGGTTGGCGCGTCTGGGGGCCCTTCGCGGTCGCCGCCGGGGTGCTCACCATCGTCTTCATCGCCGCGTTCGGCGCGGCGATTGCCCACGGGCCGACCGGGCTGCTCGAACGCCTAGCGAGCGAGACCCAGGCGCTCTTTAGCCTGGCGGTATCCGCACGGCTGTTGGTCGGCACGGGACGGGTGTCGTCCCGGGACACGATCCCCCGTGGTGTCAGCGTGGCCCGGTCCTGACGCGGAGACAACCTCAGAACTCAACTCATATGCGAGAGAGGGAATGTCGTGGCAGGGGTTCTTGCGTTAGCCTCCCGCCACGGCCGGGACAATCGAGAGTTCGGAGCCGTCGAGGGGCGTCTGTAGCCCATCGAGTAGGCGCACGTCTTCGCCGCCGACGAAGAGGTTGATGAAGCGCGTGACGGTCCCCTTGTCGTCGCGCAGGCGTCCTTGCAGGGCCGGATACGTCTGCTCCAGGTGGTCGAGCGCGTCGCCGACGGTCGCGCCCTCCACGGTCACGCGCGCCTGGCCGCCGACGGTGGCGCGGAGTGAACTGGGGATACGGACGGTGGTCGTGGTGGTCGTGGTTGCCATGTCTCCTCCTCTATTAGTGACGAGTGTTTAGTGTTTAGTGTCTAGTTGAACAGGGTTTGCACACGTACGAGAACTGACTATAGCGGCAGGTATCCCGCCCCAACTCCTCACTAAACACTAAACACTTGTCACTAAACATTAAACACTCGTTCAAACGCTTCGACGGTCGGCGCGATCAGCGTGGGGGCGGGCAAGCTGCCGGCGACGGCGTCGGGCGTCTTGAGTCCGTTGCCGGTGATGTAGGCCACGATCGTTTCGTCGCGGCGCAACACGCCCTGCTCAGCCAGCTTTTTGAGCACGGCGACCGTCACGCCGCCGGCCGTCTCCGCGAAGATACCCTCTGTGCGCGCCAATAGGCGGATGCCCTCGATGATCTCAGGGTCGGTCGCCGCGCCGATCGCGCCGCCGCTTTCCTGAGCCAGGCGCACGGCGAAAGGGCCGTCGGCGGGGTTGCCGATGGCGAGCGAGCGTGCAATCGTGTCCGGGCGCACCGGCCGCACCTCGTCGGTTCCCTCCGCGTAGGCCGTCGCCACCGGCGCGCAGCCGGCCGCCTGGGCGCCGGAGAAGCGCGTGCGTGGCGCGTCGATCAGGCCGATGTCGCCGAACTGGCGGATACCGCGCGCGATCTTGACCATCAGCGCGCCCGAGGCGATCGGCGCCACCACATGGTCGGGGGCGCGCCAGCCCAGTTGCTCGCAGACCTCGAAGCCGAGCGTCTTGGAGCCTTCGGCGTAGTAGGGGCGCAGGTTCACGTTGACGAAGCCCCAGTTGTAGGTGTCGGCGAGCTCGGCGCACAGGCGGTTCACGGCGTCGTAGTTGCCCTTAATTTGGACAACGGTCGGGCCGTAAACGCCGGCGTTGATGATCTTGCTCTCTTCCAGTCCCTCCGGCACGAACACGTAGCAGCGCAGGCCGGCCACGGCGGCGGCGGCGGCCGTGGCCGAGGCCAGGTTGCCGGTCGAGGCGCAGGCGATCGTGTCGATGCCAAGTTCGCGGGCGCGGCTGGCCGCTACGGCCACGACGCGGTCCTTGAACGAGTAGGTCGGGTTGACGCAGTCGTTCTTGAGGTAGAGGTTATCGAGGCCGAGCAGGGCGCCGAGGCGCTCCGCGCGCAGCAGCGGGGTCCAGCCGGTCCCGAGGTCGATCACGTCGTCGGTGGCGACGGGCAGGAGCGGCTTATAGCGCCACAGCGTCGGTGGGCCGGCCGCGATCGTCTCGCGGGTCAGGTCGCGGGCGAGCGCGTCGTCGTCGTAGGCAACCTCAAGCGGGCCGAAGCAGCGTTCGCAGACGTGTACCGGGTCGAGTGGGTAGCCCTCGCCGCAGACGCGGCAGCGCAGGCCGATAGCGTAGAAGCGGGATGTCGCCCCCGTGGTGGTCGTGCCAGGCGTACGTCGATCAGATGCGATGGTCATGCAATCTCCTCCTCAAAGGGCGTATGCAATACGCCCCTACAAAAAAACCCCTCATCACGATGGTATGATGAGGGGTACGCGGAGACGCCATCGCCGGCGATAAAAAACCTCCCCATGCGTCACGCATGCGGGAGGTCGCAGGGTATGCCGGTGCGGCATAGACGCGACTCTCATCTACCAGAATACATCTGCCGGATTTGGCACCCTTGCGACGCATAGCGCCGCCGGTTGCCGAGGCTTCGTAGGGCCGGTCCCTCCACCTCTCTGGATAAGAGCGCCATATTCACTTGTACAAGGTACGTGCGCCGCCATAGGCGACACTATTAACGTAGCATGGATACGCGGCGTGTGTCAACTGGACAAACTATCCAGTCATGAGGGCGTGGGTGGACGGGGCTGCTCGATACACATGGCCGGGAAGACTACATCACACGCGCACAGCGACGGCGGCCCCATACGTCGTATGCGTCGTATGGGGCCGCCGTCGCGAAAAGTGGTCGTTATTGTTGCAAGATGCCGTTGACGCGCGTCGCGACCTGCTGCATGGCGCTCGCGGGGTCTTGTTGCTTATCGAAGACGGCCTGCAATCCTTGCTGCACGAACTGCAGCATGGTGAGATAGTGCGTGAGGAAGCCACACGGCAGCGTGATGACGATGCTGGCCAGTGAGATGATGACGGTGACCTGTAGGGCCTGCAGGAAATAGGGGTCATGGAGCAGGGCGCCGTAGTTCTTGAGCCCGATGGTGGTCGCCGGTGTGATCAGGTCCCACTTGAGCAGGCTGAGGTAGACGACATAGACCAAGGGGTAGAAGACGAAAATACCGAGCAAGACTAAACTGGGCAGCAGGAACGCCAGCGCGACGAGCGGTTCCCCTTCCCAGAGCGACCGGCGCACATGCGCCCGCGGGACGGTCACGAGCGGGCGATCCAGTGATTGATCAGCCATCGCCGTTCATCCTGACGCGATGGCACGGGCAAGAGCGCCGAAGCGCATAGCGATGCATCATGAGCGCGTACCCCCGTAACTACAATATGGCGCACGACAGCGAAAGCAGGGGTGAGCGGACGTTGACTTGGCGCTATTGTAGCACGACGCGGCCACTCTAAGCTAGGCCGCGATCCCCAAGGTCATGGTAATACTCATGACCCTGACTGGTCGGAGGGGCTATACTGAAGGGGAAAAGACGGCAAGCGACCGCGACTGATGGAGCGATGAACGGAGGACAGGAAACGTATGGCCGCACTACGCGCCCATCCACCGAACCCCGTGGCGCCGTGGGCCGAGATCGTGCCCGACGCGCCGTACCCCATGACCGTCGACGAGCTGCACGCCCTCCCGGACGACGGGTGGACCTATGAGCTTATCGAGGGGGTTCTTTTTCGTATGCCACTAAGCAGCGGCGGGGCATCGAATGTTGGCTATCGTTTGGGTGGCCGGCTGAGCGTCTACGTAGAAGACAATGGCTTGGGCGTTGTGACCGGCGAACAGGGCGGCTATCGCCTAGACCCCGCCCATCCGCTCGAGACAGAGGTCGCGCCCGATGTCGCTTTTGTCCGTGCTGACCGTGCGCCGTTGCCTACGTCGTCCGAGTTCTACGGTCGGGCGTGGCTGCTGGCCCCTGATCTCGCCGTCGAAGTGGCCTCAGAGAACCAGTACGCGCCGGGTATGGGCGCCAAAGCACAGCTCTACCTACGCTTCGGGACACGTCTGGTGTGGGTCATCTGGCCGCGCTACAAGCGTGTGGATGTGTGGCACCCGGGGGATGACACGCCGACCCCGCTTGGTGTTGACGACACGCTGGACGGCGAGGGCGTGGTCCCTGGCTTCACCTACCCGATCGCGCGCCTCTTCCCGTAGCGGCCATGCGCTGCATAGCTACCTCACCTGGGACATGCAACCGTACCACTATGGCTCCTACGCGAGCTTCGTGGCCGAGACCGCATCGACTCTGAACGAGGCGCTATTGCGCCGGCGTCTTTGGGAAACGACAGAGGATGCTCCACAGCGCGCCGCGCTTGTCGCCCAGTATCTCGACCATGTCCGCTTCACATTTTTCCGCCAGACGCTGTTCGCCGAGTTCGAGTTGAGTATCCATCGGCATGTGGAAGCAGGGGAAGCCCTCACGGCCGAGACGCTGTGCGCCCTCTACCGCGCGTTGAATGTCCGATACTATGGCGGAGGTGGTATCGTCGTCGACGATCTCATCGCCTGGGAGTGGTCGATCCTCCCCCACTTCTACGGGCTAAGCTTCTACGTCTACCAGTACGCGACGGGGCATGCCGCCTCCGCAGCCTTGGCGCGCCAGATCTTACACGAAGGTTAACCCGCGGTCGATCGCTATCTGCGCCTCCTGCGCGCCGGCTCCTCGGACTATGCCATCGCGTTGCTGGCCGATGCTGGGGTCGATATGACGACCTCCGCTCCGATCGATGCGGCGATCACCGAGTTCGAGCAGTACGTGAGCGAACTGGAAAAGCTCCTGTGAGATGCTACAGCTATGCCCGCCGTTGAAGGAGCGAGAAAGATGAGCCAAGTGCAAAAAAGCGAAACCAACAAGCTGTTAGGGTATCCGGCTGATGCGCGTTTATTGATTATTAACGCCGATGATTTTGGGATGTGTCACGCCATCAATGCAGCAATCCTGCGCTCACTCACGGACGGTGTGGTCTGTTCCACGACCTTGATGGTCCCCTGTCCTTGGGCCTTACACGCCATGTATCTGCTCAGAGAAAACCCCGCTATCCCCTTCGGCGTTCACCTGACGGTCATCTGCGATACCGTCAATTACTGGTGGGGCCCGCTCACCTCCAGGGACAAGGCGTCCTCCCTGGTCGATGAGACGGGCTATTTCTACAGCTTGGAACGCATCCCCGCATTTTTGGCTCAAGTCAAGCTGGATGAACTGGAAGCGGAATTCAGAGCGCAGATCGACACCGTGCTAGCAGCCAAACTCACGCCGACCCATCTGGATTGGCATTGCCTGCACAGCGGCGGGCGGGCCGATATCTTCGACCTGACGCTTGGGTTGGCGCAAGAATACGGACTCGCGGTGCGCGTCGCCGAGCGGCCTTTGATCGACACAGTGCAGCGTCAGGGCTTGCCCACCGACGACCATGATCTGCTGGATAGCTTTAGGCTGAATACAGGTGATAAATCAGCCTGTTATGCTCAGCTACTGCGAGACCTACCGGTGGGGCTGAGCGAGTGGGCGGTTCATCCCGGTCTCGACGATGCGGAGTTACGTGCCATACAACCCGATGGCACGCAGGTGCGCCAGACGGATCTAGATGTCATGATATCCGCGGAAGCGCGTGAGGTTATCCAACGGGAGGGGATCACGCTGCTCAACTACAAACCGCTTCAGGAGGCTTGGAATGACGGCAGAACCGCATAACAGCGTGGTGCGGCGCGAGTTCACTTGGTACGGTACAATAAGGTGGATTTGCTCATGTGATTGAGGTAGATGCCTAATGGCGCATCGCAGACGGCCGGGCGGCAAGGACCGCCGGACCCCGAAAACCCCGCCGCTTGTGGTCTCCACGGACCCGCGCCGGGAGGGGTTGCGCGCGTTCCATGCCGGCCGTTTCGATGACGCTATCGCCGCCTGGTCGGACCCGTCCGCGCACGACGCGCGCGTGGCGGTGGCCCTGGCCGAGGCCCACTTCCGGCGTGCCCTTACCCTGCCGGCGGGGGTGAGCCGTCTGCCTGATCTGCGGCGCGCCGTGGAGCTGGCCTGCGACGACCCGCGCTACCAGTATCACCTTGGCCTGGCCCTGCACCACGCGCACGAGCTTGCCGCCGCCATCGAACGCTATCGCACGGTGCTGGCGCGCGACCCCGCGTGGCCCGGAGTCGGCCTGTCGTTGGCGCTGGCCGCGCTGGAGCAGGACCCGGCGGTCGACCTTACCGCGCTCCCCGGCAGCACGCCTACCGTGCGCCTGACCCTAGCGCCCGTGCAGGCGCTCTTGCGTGGCAGGCCTGTAACGGCGTTAGGCGATGGGCCGCTGGAGCGGCTCTGGCAGGGTCTGAGCTTGCTGGGGCGAGACGGCGCGGCAGCGCGCGCGGTCCTTGACGACGATCGTCCGCTCCCGTCGGCGCGGGCCAGCACGGTCCGCCAGTACTATCAGGGGGTGGCCGCCGCCGCGGTGGGCGACTTCGACATGGCGTCGCGGCGCTGGCGGCACGTCTTCGCCGAGGACTCGCGGGATCCGCAGAGCCCGCGCCAGCCGTGGTTGTTGGATAATATGTCCGCGGCGGCGCTGCGTCTCCTCGACACGCCATCGACAGACTCCGCGGACGACCTCGCGCGGGCTACGGATATTGGGCCGGACGTGCTGGCCCTCGCCGCCAGTCGCCCCGCGCTGGCCGACGTGGTGATCCGGGCGCTCGACCGTGGCGCCGCTGCCGCGGCGATGACGGGTGATTGGGCCCAGGCCACGCGGCTGTGGGAGCGCGCGCGTGACATCGTGAGCGCGGGCGCGGGCCTGGGTTCCCCGCGTCCGCTGCTGCACAATTTGGCACTGGCTTATGAGGCGCAAGAACGTTGGCTAGAAGCAGCCGAGACCTGGCGGGCTATGCTGCGTACGCAGCCACGCCGGCAGGCTGCCGCAGGCACACGGAAGCCGGGGAAGGCGCGGGGCCGGGCCGCCGCGACTGGCGCGGATGGCGCCGTGGCCGCGGCGCCCGCTCTGGATACGGGGGGCGAAGATGGCGCCCCCAGCGCGGCCCAATGGGCCTGGGTGCGCCGCCGCGTGGTCGAATGTTACAAGCGCGCGGGCCAGCCGGGTGAGGCCGTGGCCGTCTTCCGCCAAGCGCTCAAAGCGGACCCGGACGATGTTGAGATGCGCTTGCAACTGGTGGACGCGCTGTTGGCGAGCGGGCAGGAGCAGGCCGCATACAACGAGGTGTGGCGCGCCGCCAGGGCCGCTCCCGACGACGATGATGTCCAATTCCGCCTGGCGGGGATACAACTGGAGCGGGGCGAGGGGTACGCGGCCGAGCGGACGTTGCGCCAACTCCTCAAGCGTTCGCCCGACCACGCGGAGGCGCGGCGCCTGCTGGCGCGGGTGTTCCTGGAGATCGGCCTGTCGCTGCACGAGGCCGGGCAGTACGCCGCGGCGATCAAGACGTTTGAGGAGGGCGGGGAACTGGAGCCAGACGACTACCAGTTCCCGCTCGGTCTCGCGCGCGTGGCCATCGACCAGGGTAAGCGCAAGGGCGTGGCCATCGACCAGGGTAAGCGCAAGGGCGTGGCCGCGTTGCTGGAGCGCGTGCTCGAGCGCGGCGCCGAGCAGCCCGCGGCCTACGTGGGGGCGCTCGAATGTTGGACCGTGATGGATGACATCGATCAGGCGCGCGCGGTGGTGGCCCGTGCTGAGGGCGCCCTGCCGCCGGCGTCGGCGTTCTACGTCGATGCCGGTTCCATCGTGCTGCGCGTTAGCGCGGCGCCGGCGCTGCCCTATGGCCTCGCTCCGCCAGCCGCGCCGGAGGCGGCGAAGACGGCGTGGGAGGACCTGGGCGCCGAGTTGCTGGAGCGCGGCATGGCGCGGCGCCCCGATGACGCGCGTCTGCGCGCGTCGGTCGCCACCGCGCTTCTGCCTGTACGGCCCGCGCTGGCGCTCCGCTACGCCGAGGAGGCGGCGCGGCTATCGCCCGATGATCTGCCGGTCCTGATCTTGCTGGGGATGGCGCAGGGCTTGAACGAGCGTCGGCGTGAGGCCAAGGAAACGCTGCAACGCGCGGCGCGTCAGGCGCGCCGGCAGGGCGACGCGGTGATGGCGCGAGAGATCGAGTTGCTGCGCCGGCAGGTCGATAGCCCGCTGCTATCCCTGCTCTTGAGCGCGGGATCGCTGTTTGACTCCGCGCCTGACGAGGAAGATGTGTATTGGTAGGAGGAACACGATGGCTACCCCCTACGCCGATCCGTATGCCGTGCTCGGCCTGGAGCGCACGGCAACGGCGGATGAGATCAAACGAGCCTATTTCGCACTGGTACGCGCTCATCCGCCCGAGCGTGAGCCGGACGCCTTCAAGCGCGTACGCGCTGCCTACGAGCGCGTGCGTGACCCCGCGCGCCGCGTGGAGACGGACATGCTGCTGCTCACGGCATGGCCGGAGCCTTCGCGCCGTCGCCGCGCGCCGCGCCTGGACCTGGCACTGCACGGCGAGGATGCGCTTGCCGCCGCGTGGGCGTTGAGCGACCTCGACCGCGCCGACTGGCGTGAGCACTTCAGCAAGGTGAATGTGTGAGCGAGCGTGTCCCTGATAGCGGCCCAACACTGCTTGGCCGCGTGCTCTGGCCGCGCCGTCACACCGCCGCGACGCCGTCCGACGTCCCGTCCGCCCCGGCGATGGACGCGGTAGACGCGCGGCCGTCCGCGCTCATGGAGCGGCTGGACGCGATCGAGCGTGGGCTAGCTGGTTTGGCGCGCCGCCTGCCCTCGACGCACGAGGGACAGGCTACACCGGCCGGCGCGGTCACACCCGAGGAGGTCGCGCCGGCGCTGGCGGCGCTTGAAAAGAGCGTGAACCGGGCCGGCCGGGAGCAGTTCAAGACCCTCGCCCTCGTCCAGACACAGCAAGAACAACTGAGCGCCGCGCTAGATGCGTTGCGTGTGGCCGATGCGCGCCGCGAGGAGGAGTTGGCCGTATGGCCCGCCCGCGCCCAGCGCGCGCGCGACGCCGCGCGGCTGGAGGTGGCGTTGGACCTCTTTCCGGCGCTCGACGGACTCGACGAAGCAATCAATTCCGGCCAGCGTCTGCTCGACCGTCCGGCGCCGCCACCGCCGCCGGCGTTTCTCGAGCGCCTGTTTCCACGGCGACGTGAGCAGGACGTCCGCGGGAGCGAGGAAGCGGCCTTGCGCGAGGCCATGGCGGCGTGGCTGACCGGGCTTACCTTCATCAAACAGCGCTTGCTCGACGTGTTGGCCGCCGAGGGTGTGCGCCCGATCGCCGCCCTGGGTCAGCCCTTCGACCCGCACTATCATGTCGCGCTGGATGTCGCGCCGGCTGGCGAGGGGTTGGCGCCGGGCATGGTCGCCGCCGAGTCGCGGCGCGGTTACGTCGCGGGCGACCGCGTGCTGCGCTACGCCGAGGTCACCGTCGTCGCGGACATAGTACCACAAGGAGTCGCGGACGCATTACCACAAGGAGCAGACCAATGAGCGCAATCATCGGAATCGACCTGGGCACCACCTACTCCGCCGCGGCGATCGTGCGTGACGGCGCGCCCGTCATTATTCCCCATGGTGACGAGCGCATCATGCCCTCGGTGGTGAGCGTCACCCCACAAGATGGCGTGCTCGTCGGTACGCCCGCGCGCAACCAGTACGTTCTCTATCCTGAACGCACGGCCCGCTCGATCAAACGTTCGATGGGTCAGGACGTCATGGTCACCCTGGGCGAGCGCGCCTACACCCCCCAGGAAGTGTCCGCGCTGATCTTGCGCGAGTTGAAACGGGGCGCTGAAGCTGAGCTGGGCGAGCCGGTCGAGCGGGCGGTGATCACGGTTCCGGCCTATTTTTCCGACGCGGCGCGCCAGGCCACGCGCGAGGCCGGCGAGATCGCGGGTTTCACCGTCGAGCGCATCATCAACGAACCGACGGCGGCGGCGCTGGCCTACGGTCTGGACCGCGCGGGTGAGCGCCAACTCGTGGCCGTCTACGACCTCGGCGGCGGCACCTTCGACGTGTCGATCATTGAATTGGACGCCGGCGTGGTCGAGGTACGCGCCAGTCACGGCGACACCCACCTCGGCGGCGACGACTTTGACGAGGCCCTGGTCAATTTCCTGGCCGAACGCTTCCAGCAGGAGCACGGCGTCGACCCGCGCGGCGACCGGCGCGCTTTAGCCCGCCTCACCCGCGCTGCCGAGTCCGCCAAGATCGACCTCTCCAGCCGGCCCTTCGCCCGCGTGCGTGAGGAGTATCTGCTGACCGAGGGCGGACGCCCCTTGCACCTGGACGTTGAGGTGGCGCGCTCGGATTTTGAGAGCCTGATCGACGACCTGTTGGAAGGGACGCTGCGTTCCCTCGACGCGGCGCTGGCCGGCGCCGGCGTCACGGCCGCCGATCTTGACCATATCCTCTTCGTGGGCGGCAGCACGCGCATCCCACTGGTCGGACAGATGGTCTATGCGCATAGCGGCATCGCTCCTGAGACGGCCATCAACCCCGATGAGGCCGTCGCGCTGGGCGCCGCGGTACAGGCGGCGATCATCGCGGGCGAGCCGCTCGACGCGATCCTGGTGGACGTAACGCCGCACTCACTGGGCATTGCCGTGGCCGACTGGCAGTTTGGGATGCTCGTGCCTGACCTCTATAGCGTGCTGATCGAGCGCAATACGACGATTCCCACGACGCGCTCGGAGGTCTACACGGCCCTGACCCCCGACCAGACGGCCATCGAGATCAAGATCTACCAGGGAGAGCACACGGTGGCGTCGCGGAATACCCTGCTGGGCGCGTTCATGTTCGACCAGTTGCGCCCGGAGGCGGCGGGGCAGCCCTCGCGCGTGACCGTCCAGTTCGATTTTGACGTCGACGGCATCGTGCATGTGTCGGCCGTCGACCGCGGCAGCGGGAAGACGGCCAATACCACCGTCACGGCCACCCATACGCGCCTCAACCCAGCCGAGATCGCGCAGACACGTACCGATCTGGAGGCGCTGGAGTTCGCGGACTGGGACGAGGAACCAGAGGACGAAGCTGAGGTCGGCGATGTCGGTGTGCTGGAGCAGATGAGCCCGCGGACGAGCGGGCTGATCGAGCGCGCGCGGCGTGTCGTGACACGCGGCGTGGGCGATACGACGGCCCTGGAGGCGGCCATCGCCAGTCTGGAAACGGCCGCGCGCGCGGGCGATCAGACCGTCATCGACGAGCGCACGGAGGCCCTGTTGGACGCGCTCTACGACATGGATGATGATAACCCTGACGAATCCACGTAGGCAAGCGCCTCTCGTACAAAAGCTGGTGGCGCCTACCCTTGGCTGCTACCATAAGGGCGATGACGCGACAGCGTCACCATGTTGTTTATGTAGGAGAGCAGAGGCATGAGCGGCTTTCTAGTTGGACACGGCGCCCGGAAGCTCCGGCGTCGGGCGACGGCCATCACCGTCGGCACACTCGTTATCTTGTTTGGTCTGCTCGGGCGCGCCCCCGGTCACTCCATCGCCGCGGTCCATCGCGGCGGCGCGGCTACCGCGACGTTGACGTTGATGCACTTCAACGACGACTACGAGTTGACGCCGACGGGCAACCTCGGCGGCATGGCGTTCCTGGCCGGTCAGGTCGACGCGACACGCGCCCAGGACCCGCAGGCGCTCCTCCTCTTCGCCGGGGATCTGCTGTCGCCGTCGGTCGAATCCTCGGTCTTCCAAGGCGCGCAGATGCTCACCGCGCTCGACCGGCTGGGTGTGACCGCCGCGACGTTCGGCAATCACGAGTTCGACCGCGGAGACGCGGCGCTGACGCGCGGCGTGGCGGCCTCGCGTTTCCCCTGGCTCAGCAGCAACGTAATCGTCACGGCGAGCGGCGCGCCGTTCCCCGGCGCGGTGGCGACGATGGTCACGACCGTCCATGGGGTGAAAGTCGGCTTGCTTGGCCTCCTGACACCTGAAACGGCGATCCTGTCCAATCCGGGACATGACCTCACGATCGAGCCTGTCGTCACCGCCGCGCGCGTGGCGGTCGCGCGGCTCACGGCCCAGGGCGCGACCGTCATCGTAGCCGTCACACACGAAAATATGAGCGACGACATCGCCCTGGCCCGCGCGGTCCCGCGCCTCGACCTAATCGTAGGCGGCCACGACCATGTGCTGTGGGACGCGACGGTGGGGCACACGCTGATCACCAAGGCCCAGTCCGACGCCCATTACCTTGGCGTGGTGACGGCGGATGTGGGCGCTGATGGGCGCGTCATCTCGCTGGTCGATCAGCCGGAGTTGATCGACCCCAACAACACGACTCCCGACGCCGCGATGACCACCCTGGTCAAAGGGTACGAGGCGCGGCTGAGCCGCCAACTCTCCGTGGTCATCGGCCATAGTACGACGCCGCTCGACGCCCGTGAGTCGGTGATCCGCCAGAAGGAGAGCGGATTGGGTGATTTCATCGCCGACGCGATGCGCGCTCACGCGGGAACCGATGTCGCGCTGGTCAATAGCGGGGGTATCCGCACCGACGCGGTGACGCCGCCCGGCCCGATCACCCGTAAGACCATCCTCTCCTTCTTGCCCTTCGGCGACCTACTCGTCACCGAGCGCATCAGCGGCGCGGGCCTCAAGGCCGCCCTGGAGAACGGCGTGAGCCAGTGGAAGGACGCCGCCGGCCGCTTCCCGCAGGTCTCGGGGGTGCGGTTTACGTGGAGTCCGTCGCGGCCCGCCGGCGCGCGTATCCTCTCCGTGCTGGTCGATGGACAACCGCTCTCGCCGACCCATCTGTATACGCTGGCGACCAATGACTATTTGCTCGGCGGAGGCGACGGCTACGCGTCACTCGCCGCGGGCGCGACCCTGATCGGACCGACCGGGGCTCCCCTGGTGTCCGACATCGTCATCGCGGCGGTGACGCAGAAAGGGACGATCGCGCCGGGCGCCGATGGGCGCATCACGCAGTTACCATAGCGCAACGCGTGTGACGGGCGCGCCGGTCGGCGCCTCTGCCAGCCGTGCGTGCGCTTGTCCCGTCGGTCTACCTATGGGGCAGGGCTCATGAAATATTGACCACGGAGACGCCGAGCGCAAGATGCAGGTGTCTCCACTGGGACCGCCGCAGTCCCTGCGGCACGCCGTCGGGGGCGAACCGCGAGGGCACAGCGGAGCGCGTGGCTGCGCACGTAGGCCGCGGGGACCGCAGCGGTCCCAGTAGACACGTCGCCGGCCGATAATTCACGCGCCCTGATCTGTGGGGTTCTTGCGTCAGGCGGACGTGGACGCCAGCGGAATGGTGAACCAGAACGTGGACCCGGAGCTCGGCGCGCTCTCCACACCGACCTGTCCGCCGTGGCCCGTGATGATCGTGCGGCTAATGTAGAGGCCCAGCCCTAGGCCGCCCCCCGCCGCACGGGTGTCGTCCAGCACGGTCACGCCAGCCACACGTCGATAGCGCTCCCACACATGCTCCTGCTGCTCCTGTGTCAAGCCTGGCCCCTCATCGCGCACGCGTACAGTGGCCGTGGCCCCATCGACGGCGAGCGACACCGCGACAGGGCGATCTTCCGCGGAATACTTGAGCGCGTTGGTCAGGTAGTTTGTGACGACTTGCGCCAGCCGATCCGCGTCGGCCTGGATGGGGACGGGCGCTTGGGGCAGCGCGAGGTCGATAACGCGTGTGAGCCACACCCGGCGCTGGTCATCGACGGCGTCGGCGACAATCGTCCGTAGATCGCAGGGCGCCAGCCGCAGTTCCAGGTGGTTCGCCTCGATGCGGGAGATGTCCAGCAGGTCGTTGACGAGACGTATGACGCGGTCGATTTGCCCGTCGGAGCGCCGCAGCAACCCGACCACGGTGTCAAGTTTCTCCACCAGGTCGGTCGACGCCACGCGCTCATCGGTCGTGATGCCTTCCAGATGGCGCCGGGCCAATTGTCCGTTTCCCTTGACGCTGGTCAGGGGCGAGCGCAATTCATGGCTGGCCACGCCCAAGAACTCATCCATGCGCCGCGTGGTCTCGCGCAGCGCCAGTTCGGCCGCGCGCGCCTCGGCCTGCTCCCGCATGAGCCGGTCGCGGTCGAGCACTAACGCTCCCAGTCGCGCCACGCCTTGGGCCAGGGCCACTTCATCTGGTGTGAAGTCATGCGCCACGGCCCCGTAATCGAGTGACAGGACGCCGGAGAGCCGTTCGCCAACGCGCATCGGGGCGATGAGGACCGTTTGTACACCGTAGGGATTGGGTAAATCACGGAACGGCGGTTGGCGCATATCCACCACCAGCGCCTCGCCCGCGAGAAAGCGCGCGGTGAGCGCGGGGTCGGGACCGGCGTCGAGCGTCCTGCCGCGTTGCTCCGCCCACCAGCGCTGTGCTTGCTCGGGCGTGAGGCCGGCCACCGCGACGGGCCGCTGCACGCCGGTCCGGTCATCGATAGCTGTGATGGCGACGCGCTGACAGTCAAGTACCCCCCGCGTGAGGTCCGCCAGCCGTTGCCCGACCGCCTCGATCTCGACCGCCTCGCTACCGTCGCCGGACGGCGTCTGCACCAGGGTCTGGGCCATGGCGAGGAGGGCGGTGAGCGACTCTTGCGCCCGGCGCTCCAACCGCGTGCGCGCGGTGACATCCGCGGACACGCCGATGACGCCGCTGACGGTCCCGTCCGGGTCGCGCGTGGGCCGCCAGCGCGTCTCGAACACCAGGCCGCCAAACGCGTTCAACGTCGTGGCCTCCTCGCCGGCCAGCGCTCGCCGCATGGACGCCCCGCTGTCGGGTAGGCCGCCGTACAAGCTGAAATACGATTGGCCCACATGCTGGCCGGGCCGCAGACCCATCAGGCGCAGACCCTCACCCTCGGAGAGGGTGAAGACGCCGTCGCGATCGACGGCGAAGAGCACGATGGGCGCCTGCGCCAGGACGGCGTGCAGGCGCTCCTCACGCACGCGTAGCGTGTCCTGAGGCGCCGCATCGGTCGCGCCGGGGGACGGGGACGCCACATCATCCGCGCGCGACGTCTCTGCAATCGCTGTGTCTTCCTGCAAGGGATGCGTCCCTGTGATGTGATCGCCCGCGCCCCGCGCGCTCATGAGCCAGCTCCTCGTCGCCGGGGGCGACCCGTTCACTAGAGCGCCGCATCGTGGCGTCTCTGTCCTACGTCCTTGTAATAAGCAGTGTACGCGATAAACGCCGACAGCCGAGTTGTCTTGGAGCGCTCTTAGCCCCTATCCTATTAACAGACACAACTCGACGTGTAGAGCAGGAGGATTCAAATGACCTACGACCCCAAGGGCCGCAGCCGCGCGATTACCGATGGATTGACCCGCGCCGGCGCGCGCGCTATGTACAAGGCGATCGGCTTCACCGACGAGGACCTCGCCAAGCCTATTATCGGCATCGCCAACACCTGGATTGAGACGATGCCCTGCAACTTCAACCTGCGCCGCCTCGCCGCGCAGGTCAAAGAGGGTGTGCGCGCCGCCGGCGGGACGCCCATGGAGTTCAACACTATCGCCATCAGCGACGGCATCACCATGGGCACCGAGGGCATGAAGGCGTCGCTGGTCAGCCGCGAGGTTATCGCCGACTCGGTCGAGTTGACCGGGCGCGGCTATCTGTTCGACGCCATCGTCGCGCTTGGGGCCTGCGATAAGACGCTGCCCGGCCTGGCCATGGCGCTGGTGCGCCTCGACATACCCAGCGTGCTGCTCTACGGCGGCACCATCCTGCCGGGCCGCCACAAGGGCCGCGACATCGACCTGCTCAACGTCTACGAGGGCATCGGGGCGACCATCGCCGGGCGCATGAGCCCGGAGGAACTCAAGGAGTTGGAGGACCACGCTTGCCCCGGCGCGGGCGCCTGCGGCGGGCAATACACCGCCAACACCATGGCCACGGTCATGGAAGTGCTGGGCCTCTCGCCGTTCGGCAGCGCCAGCGTCCCCGCCGTCGACGCGCGTAAGGACGACATCGGGCGGCGCGCCGGCGCATTGGTGATGGAGACGCTGCGGCGCGGGCTGCGTCCCAGCGACATCCTCACGCGTGAGTCTTTTGAGAACGCCATCGCCGCCGTGGCCGCGACAGGCGGCTCGACCAACGCCGTGCTGCACTTGCTGGCGCTGGCGCGCGAAGCGGGCATCCCGCTCGAGATCGACGACTTCGACCGCGTCAGCCGGCGCACGCCCTTGTTGGCCGACCTCAAGCCGGGCGGCGTACACGTCGCGGCCGATGTCGACCGCGCCGGCGGCATCCCTGTCATCGCGCAGCGCCTGGTGCAGGGCGGCTACGCCGACGGCGCGCAGCGCACCATCGGCGGCGCGACGCTGGCCGAGGACGCGGCCACGATCGTGGAGACGCCGGGGCAGGACGTGATCCGTCCGCTCGACAACCCCATCAAGCCGGTCGGCAGCCTGTGCATTTTGCGCGGCAACGTCGCGCCTGAGGGCTGCGTGGTCAAGATCGCGGGGCACGAACGGCCGCGCCACGAGGGGCCAGCGCGCGTGTTCGACCGCGAGGAGGACGCCATGGCCGCGATCGTCGGCAAGCGCATCGTGCCGGGCGACGTGGTGGTGATCCGCTACGAGGGTCCACGCGGCGGACCGGGCATGCGCGAGATGCTCGGCGTGACCTCGGCCATCGTCGGCGAGGGCTTGGGCGAGTCGGTGGCGCTGCTTACGGACGGGCGTTTCAGCGGCGCTACGCGTGGGCTGATGCTTGGACACGTCGCGCCGGAGGCGGCGCGCAGCGGCCCTATCGCGATCATCGCCGAGGGCGACACGGTGACCATCGACGTGGAGGCGCGCCGCGTCGACGTGGCGCTCTCCGACGACGAAATCGCCGCGCGTCTGGCCCGGTGGGAAGCGCCCGCGCCGCACTACACCAGCGGCGTCTTCGCCAAGTACGCCGCGCTCGTCACCTCCGCGTCGGACGGCGCGATCACACCCGCGCCGACGCTTTGATGCGGTACCAGGATATATTTGATATAAATGACGCAGGACGGCGCTATAGAGCGAGGGGATCGTATGAACGCGACACATGCGCGGTTTGTTTTGAGCGATTACGTTGACGAGGCGTTGCGCGAGGCAACGTACGACAGGTTAGATGACGGTAGCTACGCTGGCCGCATACCGGCATGCGTTGGCGTCGTGGCTTTCGGATTGACCTTGCGGGAGTGTGAGGACGAATTGCGTTCAACGTTGGAGGATTGGATTCTCGTCGGCCTTAAGTTGGGACAACCTTTACCCATACTTAACAGCTTCGCTCTTTCTACCCCCAATGCGTCGGGCGAGTGAGCGCCGGCGGCAACTTTGTGTCCGCATCGCCCTTCGCCGCATCGAGCTGGGATTGGGTGAGAAAGATACTCTCGGTGAGATCGGCGCCGCTGAGATCGGCATCTCTGAAGTCAGCCCCGATAAGGTCAGCCACTCTCAGGTCGGCGCCGCTGAGGTCAGCTCCAATGAGGTATGCCCCTCGCAGGTTGGCGCCTCTGAGGTCAGCGCCTTTCAAGTCGACTCCGATCAGGTCGGCTCCTCGGTGGTCCGTGCGCGGACGCCGGACTTTGGCTCGGACGAGTTCGCTCGTGCGTCGCAGTAAAGCGTTGATGTCTCGCCGGTACGCTGCCACGTCCAGTTCCATGAGAGCGTCGGGACTGTTGTGGGTGAGGCGTTCGGTCTCGTCGAGCGCCAGGCGGAGCTCACCGTGGAGCGGGCGTGCCGGTTGCAGCGTCAGCGCTTCGGTCAGATACCAGAGCAGCTCATGGAGCTGCCGCATGATCGGGAACACCGCGAACATCTGCCGTGCGGTGCGCGGCGCCTGCCGCCAGTCCTGTCCGCCGAAGGTGACGTGGGAGACCTGTTGCCCCGCGCCGAAGCAGTCATACACGGCGCACCCCCGAAAGCCCTGCTGCCTGAGGCGGGTGTGAATGCCGCAGCGGAAGTCCGCTTGCAGATGGGGACAGGCCTGCCCGGCGGCTTTGTCGATCGCGAAATCCGCGGAGGCGGCGAAGGTCGGCGCGACACAGCACAGCCCGAAACAGCGCGCGCAGTCAGCGTGCAGGCTGACGCGAGCTTTATCAGGGAAGGGCCCTGCATGGGCGCGTTTCTCGGACAATGTGCGTGGTCTCCTCGTCGATGGTGAGCATCGCATGTATCTATCACTATACCTTGAGCGCGCCGTCGCGCGCGGGCAACTGCCGCGCGGGACGAGCGCGGCCGAGTTAATCACGGCTGTGGCGGCGCCGCTCTACTACCGGCTGCTCATCACGGCCGAACCGCTGAACGAGGCCACAGCCGACCGGGCCGCCGCGGCCGCGCTTGCCGCCGCGCGATCCGGAGTCTTCACTAGCGGCATGAGCGGCGATTCGGGCGGCCCGGATGAGCGGCGGGGCGCAGGAGTGGCCGCGCCACGAGGGTCCGGCGCGCGTGTTCGACCGCGAGAGTGAAGGCGGTATATAGGGACTTTCGCGCTATTGTCGTACCGCATCATCCCCACGTATACTCGTCCTAATCCCGTTTCCATCACTGATGATCACTAGAGAGTGGGTATAGTACCCCATGGCTTTCGCACCATGCCATATTGTCCCATGCCGCCTCCGCGCCTTTGTGGCATGCTTCTGTCTACTCGTTGTGATTGCCATGGGCGATCTGGGACGGGTCGGCGGCGCGAACGCGGTGGTGTGGTGGGCGGACGGCGGCTGGACGTGCTGCGCGACGGCGGCGCTCGGCGGCTGCCTCGCCGCCGCGCGACGTGACAGGTCCAGCCGCCGCGCCTGGCTGTTCTTCGCGGCTGGTTGCGCCAGTTGGCTGGGGGGGCAGCTGATCTGGGACGAGGCGCAGCTCGTGGCCCATGTGGCGCAGCCTTTCTCATCGGTCGGCGACGTGGGGTATCTGGGTTCTGTGCCCTTGTGTATCGCCGGAATCGTTGCCTTGCCGCGGCCTCACGACCGGCGGACGCGGCGCTCCGCCAGCTTGTTCCTGCTCGATGTCGCCATCGTGGTCCTCGCCCTCACGCTTGTCGGGGCCGTCGCCGCGCAAGGCCTGCTGCTCACCTCGCCTACGCTCATGATGGTGGCGAAAGCGTATCCCGTCGCCTATTTGACGCTTGGACTCGCGCTTTTTCTGGTCATCGTGCGTTCGCCCCACATCGTGGCCGTGCGCGGCGTCGCCCTGTTGTTCGTCGGGCTGGCCTGTGAGGAGTTCGCCTCCGTCGCCTACACGCCGCTCATGCTTGATGGCAGCTATCGGGATGGGACGTGGTTGGATGTGGTGTGGATGGCCGGCTTCTTACTCATCGCCCTGGCCGGTTTCGAGTGGCGCGCGTCACGGGGAGAGCAAACAGCATCCGCCACGCGCGCTTTCACGCTGACGCTTACCGTGATGGAACTTGTGCCGACTATACTCGGCCTGGGCGTCGGGCTGATCGCCCCGGGGCTGACGCGCGGCCTGGTACATGGCCCGGTAGATGGCGGGGGGCATGTACTCGTGACCCTGGTAACACTGCGGCAGATTATGGCGGCCGTGGACCACGCGCGCCTCTATCGCGCCGAGGCCGCGCAGCGCGGGCTGGCGCACCAACGCGCCGAGCGTCTACGGCGTGTGCAGGAAATGAGCCGCGCGCTGCACCTGGATCTGGACGCGGCCGGCATCGGCCAACTCACCGTCGATGTGGCCTGCGCTGCCCTGGAGTTCCGCATCGCCGCGCTCAACCTCATCACCAACCTTGAAGCTCCGCCCGAGGAACGGCGTATTCAGCCGGTGGCCGTGGCCGGTCTGAGCGCGGAGGCCGCGGCCCCGTTTTTGGCGCAAGACGCGCCGGCGGGCGATATCCTGTCCTTGTTGCGCGACGAGTTTCGCCTGTCGCGTTCGTACTTTCTTCCCGCCGAGCGCGCCGGCAAGGCGTTCGAGGGCACGTCGATCCCGCAGTGGACACCCGTCCTGACAACGGTGTCTAAAGATGGGTGGCGCGCGGGCGACGAACTGTTAGTGCCCCTGATCGAACGGCGCACCGGCGATTTTCTCGGCTTCCTCTCCGTCGACGATCCCATCGACGGACGCCGGCCCAACGCCGAGGTGGTAGAGATCCTGGAGATTTTCGCCGATCAGGCCGCCTTGGCTATTGAGAACAGCCGCCTCTACGAGCGCGCGCACGCGCAGGCGCTGCGCGACGCGGTGACGGATCTGGCGAATCACCGCGCCGTACACCAGGCGCTCGACGCGGCGCTCACGGCAGGCGAAGGGCGTGAGCATGTCGAACAAGCGGCCTTGCTATTGGTCGATGTCGACAACTTCAAGCTCTTCAACGACACGTACGGCCACCCCACCGGTGATGCCGTCTTGCGCACTATTGCCGGACACCTGCGCGCCCACGCGCGTGAGGGGGATGTGGTGGGGCGTTACGGCGGCGACGAGTTCGCGTTGGTCTTGCCGGGGACCGATCGCGCCGGGGCGGAGAGCGTGGCGCGGCGCATCACCACGGCTATCGCCGCCACGCCTTATGTTGACGCCTGTGGCGCGATGATCCCGTTGTCCGTCTCCATTGGCGTCGCGGCGACGCCGGACGACGGAGCGACACGGCAGGCGCTGCTGGCCGTAGCGGACGCCCGTATGTACGCGGTCAAGAGCGGGGCCACGTCCGACCCCATCCTGGTGCGTAGCGCCGCCGACCTGTTGGGCGACACCACATTCGGCATCCTCGAGGGATTGGTCGCGGCGGTCGACGCCAAAGACCGCTATACGCGTGAACACTCGCTCGACGTGACGCGCTACGCCCTGCTGCTGGCCGATGTCCTCGACCTGTCCGACGGCGACCGGCGGACGCTGGCCATCGCCGGACCCTTGCACGACGTCGGCAAGATCGCCGTGCCCGACCGCGTGCTACGCAAACCCGGCGCGCTGACCGGCGAAGAGTATGCCGCGATTAAAGCGCATGTGACGTACGGGGTGGCTATCGTGCGCGGCCTACTCGACGATCCACGCGTCATCGACACCATCGCGCAGCACCACGAACGTTACGATGGTCGGGGTTACCCACATGGCCTTGATGGGACCGCGACGCCGCTGCTGGGGCGGATCATGCAGATCGCCGACGCCGTCTCGGCGATGACGCTCGACCGGCCTTACCGGCGCGGACTCTCGCCCGAACGCGTCGTCGCCGAGTTGCGGCGTGGGACCGGCGCGCAGTTCGATCCGGCCCTCGTCGAGCCCTTCATCGCCGCGTTTTGCGCCTCCCGGAGCGTACCCATCCCGCCCACGAATCACGACGCCGTACACGCAACGCGGCCAGAGACGCTGCCGCGCGCCTCGTAGCATGGCAGCAGGGCCATTGCATCCTCGCCTTGACCATCAGTTGGGGTGTAGGGGCGTATCGCTATATGCCCGGCGTTTGCTGTTCGGCCCCGAGTTGGGTGAGCGCGGTTTCGAGCACGGCGATGGCGTGGCCGTATTCGGCGAGGCTGATGTGCTCGTCCGGCGTGTGGTCGAGCGCGGAGTCGCCGGGCCCGTAGGCGAGGATGGGGCAACCCCAGACCGGCGCGACGACGTTCATATCCGAGGTGCCGGTCTTGAGCGCGAACGCGGGCGCCCCCTCTCGTGCCCTGATCGCGGATAGGAAGGCGCGCACGAGCGCCGTATTCTTGGGCGCGCGGTAGGCCGGCTCGTCGCCCGAGAAGGCCACCGTGGCGTTGCCGGCCAGCGCGTGCAGCCGTGTCCGTAGCGCGACCGTGTCGAGATCGGGGGGCAGCCGCAGCGAGAGTTCGAGGCGCGCCGCATCGCGCAGACCATCGCTCTCGCCGTGGATGCGGCGCAGCGTGGGGCTCAGGCGCTCGAACTCTTTGGCGCCGCCAGCCTCTTCACAGATGGCGACGACGCCGTTCCAGAAGGCGACCGCGCGCTCCGAGGCGGTGGGGACGGCGCCGGCGGTGTGCGCCGCGTCCTGTTGCGCCATATAGTCGACCAGCAGGCGGCCTTTGTAGCCAAGCGTCACGCGGTCCCAACGGCTCGGCTCGCCGATGACGCAGGCGTCGGGCCGATAGGCGCGCGCGACGTGCCGCGCGCCGCGCGAGGTCGCGCTCTCCTCCTCGACGGCTCCGACGACGGCCAGCCGCATACTGGCGCGTGGGCCCAGGCGCGCGGCGGCGCAGATGAAGGTGGCGAGGGGTCCTTTGGCGTCGACGGACCCGCGGCCGTAGAGCAGGCCGCCTTCTTGCCGCACCGGCACGACGCCCGGCGCGGTGTCCATGTGCCCCAATAGTACGATCAGCGGCCCATTCTCGCCAAGCTCGCCCACGGCGTTGCCGGCCGCGTCGATGTGCGCGCGCAGGCCGCGCCGCGCCATCTCAGCGCAGAGGTATTCCGCCAGCGGCCGTTCCTGGCCGGAGAGGCTGGGGATCTCCAGCATCCCGCGCAGCAGCGCGATCTCGTCGGGACGCGTCGCGCTAATCATGGTTCTCACCACACGTCGAACCACCCATCACGCGTGAGCGGCTGACGCGCCAACGGCGGCTGCTTCGGGCGGTTGTGGGGGAGTGGAATAGACGCGAACTTGCGGGAGGTCACTGACATCGACTGCGGCTAAGTCAACCTTTGTTGACGCAGCGTCGATGCTAATGCCGACTATCTGGCCCGTGGCGTTGTAGTCGGCCACTACATCGGGCGCGATCTCCTCGGACTCCGTGCTGGGTTCATCTCGTAAGTCGATGTATAGTGTGTCGGTATCAGGAAAGTATTGGAGTTTCATGCGGGAGTCCTCATGGTTTGAAGCCGCGATCAAAGAAGGCGTTATGCACTGTTTCACTATCGGCTAGGGTGACAACACGCAGGACACGACCACCAGCGTTGAGAGGTCGTCCCCAAAACCGCAGACGTCCGTCGGATTGCGCCTCGCGCCGGATAGGATGAGCCAACACCCACTCGACCCATTCGCGTTTTACCTCGGGATGCTTCCGCTGTACGATGGTGTCGTAGTAGGTCGTTGTTTTCACGCTACTATTTTATCCTATACAACGGCCCGGACCATGCCCTCTCGCTGCTTATTCTTGCTTCCATGCTTCAAATAGGCCGCTATCTTTGGTGATACGGATGACTGCATGCGCCGCCATCTCCCGCTCCACCTGCTCGGTGATAGCCGCCCGCTCGGCGTCGTCCAAGTCGGACGCGGCGCGCAACGAGAGCAGGTACGCGATGAGGGGTTCGGCCTCGTGAACGACGAGCGCATCGTCGCAACGATGCAACGCGATGTTGGGGAACCACGGCGCGAGTTGTGCGCCGCCATTCTCGAGGCCGAACGTATTGTGGCTGAAGTCGAACCTACTTTCCGGCAGCAACGCCTCCAACTCCTGTAGATGAGCCGCTCCGTTCGTGGCGGCATACAGGCGCCCGTCGGGCCGCAACACGCGGCGGATCTCGGCGAACGCGCGCGGGCGGTCCGGGACGTGATAGAGCATGTGGTTAGCGATGACGGCGTCGAAACTGTCGTCCGCGAACGGGATGTCCTGCGCGTCGACGAGCGCGAAGGTGAAGGGGCGTCCCGCGTCGCGGAGGTTGTCGTGTGCCTGTTGAAGCATGCCGGGCGAGAAGTCGGAGAGCGTGATGTCCCAGCCTGCGGGGCTGCGGCCCAGGTTCTCGCGCCAGAGCAGCCCCGGTCCGCAGCCGAGTTCGAGCACATGAGCCTGTGACGGCAGCTGGAGGTGATCGAAGATCCAGCGGAACCAGCCGTACGTATTGGTGCTGAAGCGCGCGTGCAGGTCGATGCGCGCCTGCAGGTTCGAGGAGTTCCGGTACTGCTTGTTTAACAGATATTCTTGGTCCGCTATTCCTGACACGACGCTCCTCCTCTACTTGACTATTGTGGCCGTCCCCATGTGCCCTCTGAGACAGCCAGGCGTTGCTTCAATGGGCGCCACCACTCCTCATGCGTCGCATACCACTCAACGGTCCAACGCATGCCATCCTCGAAGTCCACATGCGGTTCCCAGCCGAGTTCGCGGCGAATCTTGCTGCTGTTCAACAGGTACCGCCGATCGTGACCGGGGCGATCGGGGACGTAGCTTTTTAGGTTTTGTGGCTTGTCTAGTAACGCCAGGATGCGATCCGTGATTTGTTCCACACTCTGCTCGACGCCACTGCCGATGTTGTAGAGTTCACCGATCCGGCCATCGTTGAGAATGAGATCAATCGCGCGGCAGTGGTCGGTGACGTAGAGCCATTCTCGTCGATTGGCACTGTGACGATAGAGCGGCGACATGCTTCCATCAATCCTTGCGTGGCCAGAACGTTGGTCTGGAAGAAAGAGGCTGGATTGAGCACGGCGCGGCTGTTGTGGCTCTCCGCCGCGAAGTTCACGACCGCGTCGACCCGGCGCTCGGCGAGCAAGTGCTCCACCAGGTCTACATTGCCGATATCGCCGTGGACAAAGGTGTAGCGATCCTCGTCGCGCTCCGCCACATCTCGGAGATTGGAGAGATTGCCGACATATGTGAGGAGATCGACATTAAGCACACGATCATCAGGGTAGCGATCCAGCCAATAGCGCACGAAATTCGACCCGATAAAACCAGCGCCACCTGTAACCAAGAGGTTCACGCTCTCTCCTTCTTCGCTAAGGCTGCACAGTTGATTCTCTCATAGTAGGTGGTAAGGCGTTCTGAATATCCTCGTCTTTGTAGGGTAAGCGCTGCAGCGCGCGCAACGTTTGACGCACGGCCAGTTCGTCGTTGCCTTGTAGGTCGGACAGCACGAAGTCTTTGTAGGCGGACAGGAAATGATTTTCGAACGCGAGATATCGCTCACACAGGTCGCGCAGGATGTCTCGGGTGCCCGCTTGCTCAGGGAGCTGATAGCGCCACTCGTCCCGGCAGCGCGCGTACAGAGTGTCCAGAAAGGGCGTCCACTCGTCGCCGACGTATTGCCGGTAGCAACCTGGGACATCGCGTTTGCGTAAGACGTATTGCCCTGTCCCCAAGGCGATCATGGCGGTCGCGTACCAGCCCGCTCCCGTTACCAGGCCGCGCGTCCCTAGTGTCATCGTCCCATCGGGTTGAGGCTTTGTGTTGTGGTCGTAGCCATAGAACTCCCCGTGTGGATCAGGGTAGGTGAGCGGATAGGTCAGCGCGGATAGCCCGCGTTCGCGCCCGGTCACGAGATACATGCCGTGCATGAGTTGGCGCCCCCACTCCTCGCTGGATGTCAAAGGGAGGTCGTTGCGTATGTCTTGTCCGTAGAGGAAAAGGCTCGCCAGCTTGAAGGCGGGATTACCGATTCCTTGCATGCGCGACTCGTGCATGAGGAAGGCGCCCAGGTCCACGGCGCGCGACGCGGCATAACCATTCACAATGTCCAGGGCAATAGCCCGGGCCGTCTGTGTCGCCTCGTCGTCAAGGGCGGCCTTGATGACGATGTCCAGGTCGATGTCGCTCGCGGGTAGGGCGCTGCCGTCGGCGTAACTGCCGACGACATAGTAGCCGCGAATTCGCCCTGGGAGCGCCTGTTCGACGCGGCTGATGACCTCGCGCAGCAGCGCGTCTACGTTCTCGTCGCCGGTCGAAGCGGCCAACACCACGCCGCTCATGCGCGCCCCTCGCCCTTATCGTTCGCCTGCTCGGTAGGCGCGGTCGCGCCCGCGGGCGTTTCGGCGGTCACGAGTTGCTGGGCCATGGCTTGGGCGGCGCCGCGCAACTGGCGGATCTCGACGACCGTGGCGCGCACTTTGTCGAAAAGTTCCTGGTGCGTGTCGATGCCGGCGTGGATGAGCCACGAGGCGGCGTCGCTGCGCGTGGTGCGGATGCCGGCCTCGACAAGCAGGTCGATGGCCTCGACATCGCGGTCGTCGATGCGGCAGGTCACGACGTTGCCCTTGGCGCCGCCGGACTCTGACCCGCGCCCACCACTTATCAGCGCCTGGAGTACTGCCGTGCGCACCCGCGCCATATCGAGGCCGAGCGTTTCCAGCACCCCCGCCGCGATGCCCTCGCCTTCGCGCACGAGACCGAGCAACAGGTGCTCCGTGCCGATGTAGCGGTGGCTCAAGGTGCGCGCCTCGTCGACCGCCAACGCGATCACTTTCTTAGCGCGCGGTGCCAGGTCGGCGTCGCCCTCGACCGGCTTGTCGCCGCGCCCGATGGTGTGTTCCACGGCCCCGCGCACCCAGTCCAGCTCGACGCCCAGGCTGCTCAACACCTCGGCGGCGACGCCATCACCCTCGCGCAGGAGGCCGAGCAGGATGTGCTCCGTGCCAATGTAGTTGTGGTTAAGCCGTTTGGCCTCGTCCTGCGCCAGCGCCATCGCCGTCGTCGCCCGCTTGGTGAAAGACCCAAAGCGGCCCTTGCCATGGAACGCCTCGCGTACGTAGTCGACCAGCCGATCCTTAGTTGGAGTAACTGTTTGTGGCTTACCCTGCGCACCCATTTTTGCCTCCTCTATCAGGTGGAATGTAAACAATATAGAGCGTATAGCGTAAACGATTTACGTTCTACATGCGGCCATTATAGTCCGAGGAGGTGGGGTTGTCAATAGCCGGTAGGGCGGTGGCGCAAGGAACGCGGCCGGGAGAAGTCCGCGCCTGTCTGGAAGATGGGTGGGATGATAAAAAGAGCGCCGGCCCTGTTCTATAGCAGGGCCGGCGCTCCACGTTAAAGTAGTGTTATTCGTTACTGGGCAGCCTTCATGTCGAAGTGTCCTGGCGCGTCAACCGCTCTAACGCCGCCTCTAAGTCGGCGATCCTCTGCTGAAGGGCTATGTTCTCGCGCCTCACCGCGATATTCTCGCGCCTGGCTTCAAACCAATAGGGGACAGGGTTCCCATCTGGGTCGAAGACGCGCAGCAGGGGACCATCGGGGCGAAAGGAGACGCCCAGCGCCTGGCTGTCGTAGCGTCCAGCGGCGTTGGGCCGCCATTCCTCAATCTGGTCCCTGACGCGTCGCCAGGCGCGGATCTGGGCGGCGAGGAACTCGCTTCGAGGATCAAACACGAGGTATTCGGGGACGCGCATCAGATTGAGATAGCCGTACGCTTTGCCCGCCTGCCTTTTGCCGCGCCGGATGCTCTCCAGGCTTACATCGTATGTCCAGGTCGTCGGGCTCGCCACTTCGATGACGAGAGATGGCGGTCCGTCCACCCGTACGTCGATGTCCTGGCGTTTATCCGCGCCAAGGCGAGGATGGATCGAAATGTCGGGGACAGGGCGCCACTCCGTGGCGTCCGGCTTTGCGCCGACCACGGTCAGTTGGTCGCCCACATGCCACGGCCAGCCGCGTTCATCGGCAAGCGTCTTCAAGGACGTGGAGAGGGCGCGAATCGCATCTTGATGCCAATCCGCTTCCACCAGATCCTCCTCCATGTCGTCGTGTAGCCACCTATAGTCGAGTATGTGGCGCGCATCGACGCTCACGCCCATGGCAACCTCCTGCCTATATCGTCCCTGCTCCCAGTATACTATCCGGCCAAGGCTTCCCGACCATCGACCATCGACCATCGACTAACGACCATCGACCAACGCCTCATGCAGCGCCGCCACTACCTCGTCACACTGATCGCGCGTGATGACCAGCGGCGGGAGCAGCCGCAGTACGGTGAGGCCGGCCGTGAGCGCCAGCACGCCGCGTTCGCGCAGCGCCGCCACGACTGGGCGCGCCTTTGTACGCAACTCCAGCCCGATCATCAGCCCGCGTCCGCGTACCGCGCGCACTTGGGGCGCGTTCATCGTTTGGAGCCGCTCCATTAGGTATGTCCCGGTCGCGGCGGCGCGCGCCGGCAACTCTTTGTCGACGAGCGCCCCGATGGCCGCCGTCGCGGCGGCGCAGACAAGCGGGTTGCCACCGAAGGTCGAGCCGTGCGCGCCAGGCGGGAAGCTCTCCACGCGCGGACCGAAGGCCAGCGCGCCCATCGGCAGGCCGCCGGCGATGCTCTTGGCCAGGCACAGCAAGTCAGGTGCGACGCCATCCTGCGCGCAGGCGAACATCGTCCCCGTGCGGCCAAAACCGGTCTGTATCTCATCGAGGGCTAGCACCGCGCCGCGCGCATGGGCGATCTCGACGGCGGCGTGCAAGTAGCCAGATGCGGCGGGGTGTACGCCGCCCTCGCCCTGCACCGGCTCCAGCAGCACCAATCCGACCGTCTCGTCGACGGCCGCGTTCAGTGCGGCGATGTCGTTGTAGGGCACGAAGCGCACGCCCGGCAGCAGCGGCTCGAACGGCGCGCGGTAGCGTTGCTCCCACGTCGCGGCGAGGGCGCCCATGGTGCGTCCGTGGAAGCCGCGTTGCGCCGCGATGATTCCGGCTCGCCCGGTGGCGAGCCGCGCGGCCTTGATGGCCGCCTCGACAGCCTCGGTCCCGCTGTTGCACAGAAAGAAGCGGTCGAGTCCGGGCGGCGTGACCGTGGCGAGTCGGCGCAGCAAGGTCGCGCGCGCGTCGTTGCCTAGCAGCGTCGGGCACGAGAGTAGGCGCTCGGCCTGTTCCTGGATGGCGCGCACCACGGCGGGGTGGCAATGACCCAGGTTGGCGCTGCCCTGGCCGCCCACGCAGTCGATGTAGCGGCGGCCTGTCTCGTCCCACAGTTCTGCGGCCGCCCCGCGCACGATAGTGAGTTCGCTAGTCGTCGTTGTCGTCGCGGTGACCATATCTTCCTCCTTTAGCTGTCAGCGACCAGCCGTCAGCAATCAGCCGTCAGGCGTATCTACTGGGAGCGCCGGCTTCTAGCCGGCATATGTTCGCATGCGCGCGTGTCGGTATTAGCAAAACATTGTGACGGCGACCGTTGCCGGCTAGAAGCCGGCGCTCCCAGTAGATACGCTCACGGCGCCGTCTAGCGCATAGCAATAAAGCTCATCGTGGAGCGCCGACCTTTGGCTGGTACTAATCACTGTCCCCTCCCCTGCCAGCGCCCGCGTGATGGGCTGTGCCCGCCGTCCGTCGGCGATGACCACGCGCGGGACGCCGCCGTCGAGGGCTGTGCGCGCGGCGAGCAGTTTGACGCGCATGCGCCCAGCTGCCGCCGTCAGCGCTCCTTCCCACGCCTCGTTATTGTTAGCGTCGATGTGCCGGAGTAGCGATGTCTCGTCATCGCGGTCGCGCAGCAGGCCGGGTACGTTGGTCAGCAGTATGAGCGTGCGCGCGTCGAGCGTGCGCGCGACGTGCGCGGCGGCGCGGTCGCCGTCGACATTGATGGGGCCGTCGGGACTCCACGCGGGCGGCGAGATGACGGGCAGGTAGCCGCTGTCGAGCAGCGCGCGCAACAACGGCGCGTTGACCCCTTCGACCGTGCCCGAGCGGTCGTCGCGTATGACGCGCCGCCGGCCGTCCTCGATGGCGACGACCGTCTCTTTGCGGCGTCCCTCCAGCACACGGCCGTCCACGCCGGAGAGCCCGATAGCCGCGACCCCGCGCGCCTGTAGCCCCGCTACCAATTCGGTGTTGAACCGCGCGAGAGCCATGGTGAAGATCTCCAGCGTGCGCGCGTCGGTGTAGCGGCTGCGCATGCCGGACGGCGTGGTGATGAAGCGGGGAGGATAGCCTAATTCCTCGCCGAGTGTCGTCGCCGGACCTGAGCCGCCGTGTACCAAGACAAGTGGTTCGCCGTCCGCGCGCAGCCGCGTCAGGTCGTCCAGGCACGCCGCGAGGTCCAGCCCGCCCCCGCCGCCGATTTTGATGACGATCATTGTTTACCTCCAGGGCCTGCGACTGCCTCCCCCCTGCGGTGGGGACCCCGATGGCAGATCACGGACACTGCGGTGTCAAGAACACCCGACCGCAGTCGGCGCTTGTTTGCCATGCGACCACAGTCGCAGGCTCCTTGCGTTAAATTGGGTGTAACCCCGCGAACTCCAACCCCTGCGTTTCAGGGAGGCCAAACATCAGGTTCATGCACTGCACGGCGCTGCCGGCCGCGCCTTTCATCAGGTTGTCGATCGCGGCGAGGGCGACGACGCGCCCGCGCTCTTTGTCCAGCGCGAAGCCGACGTCGCAGTAATTGGAACCGGCCAGGATCTTGGGTTCAGGGTAGCGGTACAATCCTGTGCGCTCTTTGACGACACGCATGAACGGTTCGTCGCCGTAGGCTTCGCGGTACAGCCGCCAGATGTCGCGCTCCTCCAGCGGACTATCAAGGAACAGGTGGCCCGTAGCCAGTACGCCGCGCACGGCATCGACCGCCGTGGCCGAGAGGTGTACGACCGGACGCGCGCCGTCCACCGCCAATTCCTGCTCGACCTCGGCGGTGTGGCGATGTCCGACCGGCATGAACGAGCGCAGCACGCCGGCGCGCTCGGGGTGGTGGTCGGCGGGATTCGCCCCGTTCCCGGCCGCCGAGGAGCCGACCTTGGCCTCGACCACGATCGGGTTGGGCCGTACGACGCCCGCGCGTACCAATGGGTAGAGCGCCAGGATCGTGGCCGTAGCCAGGCAGCCCACGCCGCTGACGCGCGTCGCGTCGCGCAACTCCGTGCGGTGCAACTCGGGCAGGCCATAGACGAAGCCGGACAGCAGGTCGGGCGCGTTGTGGTCGTGACCGTACCAGCGCGTGTAGTCGGCCGGTTGGCGCAGGCGGAAGTCGGCGCTCAGGTCGATCGTGCGCGGAGCGTGGTCGAGCAGCGCGGTCCGGCGCATCGCCGCGCCGTGCGGCAGGCACAGGAACAGCAGGTCACACGGCGGGAGGTCGTCCATGGCGCTGAAGCGCAGCGCCGTGCGTCCGCGCAGGTTGGGGTGCGCGTTATGCACATAATCATTCTGCTTACTCTCACTGGTGACCGCAGTGACTTCGACACCTCTGTGGTCTAACAGCATCCTCAGTAACTCTCCGCCTGTGTAGCCCGAGCCTCCGGCGATGGCGACCCTCATACGAGCGCCTCCGCCGACGATAGGACGTCCTCACCCCCATCCACTAAACCTGGCCCTAAAGGACCGTGGCAGGGGACGGACCCTAAAGGGTCTAGGCTAGATTGAGCCCACTCAGACCTTTTAAGGTCCGTACTCTGCCATGCGCTGTCAGGCCGCTGCCTGTCAAGCGCAGGCCCAAGATGTCGGGGGTGAGGGGTAGCCTCGCGCGCCATGGTGAGCGCGTAGTCGACGACGCGCGCGGGGATGTTCACGCCGGTCGTATCGATGCTGTTGCGGAACTCCATGGTGTCGTTGACTTCGTTGACGAGCAGGCCGTCGTCGCTTTCCAGTACGTCGACCGCCACGATGCCGCCGCCGACGGCGCGCGCCGCCGCGCGGCACAGCGCGTCGAGCTCCAGCGTGACGGGGCAGTTCTCGGCGCGGCCGCCACGCGCGGTGTTGGTGATCCAGTGTCCGGAGTAGCGATAGATGGCGCAGATCGTCTCGTCGCCGACGACGAAGGCGCGGATGTCGCGCGCGGGCTTGCGTATATGTTCCTGTATATAGAAGACGCCGTGCTGTGGTGAGCCGAGCGTTTCCTTGTGCTCCAAAATAGCTTCAGCGGCATCGCGGTCGTTGACACGCGCCAGCAAGCGCCCCCACGAGCCCACCACGGGCTTGAGGATGGCGGGGTAGCCGGTCTCTTCGACCGCGTCGAGGGCCGACTCAGCGGTGAAAGCCATGCGCGTGCGCGGTGTCGGCACGCCGTGTTCTAGCAGCGCCGCCGTGGTCAGCAGTTTGTCGCCACAGGTAGCGATAACGTCGTGATGGTTGATGGTAGGGATACCCCATAAGCCGAGTACGCGCGCGGCGTAGAGCGTGCGCGAGTGCGACACGGAGCGCGCCAGCACGACATCCCAGTCGCGCCGGGGGCGCGCCAGGTCGAAGGCGACCGTGCGGTCGTCGACCACGTCGACGGTGACGTCGCGCCGCTCCAACTCGGTCAGGAGCAGCTTCTCCTCCACGCGCACCCGCGAGAGCAGCACGCCGACGCGCAATCTTGGTTGGACCATGGTGATCATCGTATCTCCTTTATGACCGCGTCCGTCATCTCTTCTGTCGTGGCCGCGCCGCCGAGATCGGGTGTGCGGACAGGGCCGCCGATCGCCGCGGCGACGCCGTCGCGTACGGCTCCGGCCTCGGCGTGACGGCCGAGGTGGTCGAGCAGCATAGCGCCGGCTAATATAGCGGCGAGTGGGTTGGCGACGCCTTGCCCCGCGATATCGGGGGCCGAGCCGTGTACTGGCTCGAAGACGGCGGCCCTATCGCCGATGTTGGCCGAGGGCGCCAGGCCCAGACCGCCGCCGTGGATCACGGCGACGTCCGAGAGGATGTCGCCGAACAGGTTGGTCGTGACGATCACGTCGAAGCTCTCGGGGCGCCCGGCGAGGCGCATCGCGGCGCTGTCGACCAGCGCTTCGTCGGCTACGATCTCAGGGTAGTCACGCGCTACCGCGAAGGCCGCCTCGCGGAAAAGTCCATCGGTCTGGGGCAGTACCGTGGCCTTATGTACGATGGTGACGCGCTGCCGGCCCAGGCGTCGCGCCATGTCGAAGGCGAGCCGTGCGATGCGCGTGGATGCCGCGCGCGTGATGACACGCCGCGCCACGGCGCGCTCCCCGTCCGACTCCTCGCCGCCGCCGTACAAGCCCTCGGTGTTCTCGCGCACGATGATGAGGTCAACGGCACGGCCCTCACCCTGGACGGCAAGGCCTGGCCCTAAAGGACCATGGCAGGGCACGGCGCCTAAAGGCGCTGCATGATTACGACGAGCGTTAGCCTGTCGAGACCCTTCAGGGTCCGTATCCTGCCATGGTCCTTTAGGGGCAGGCCGCAACGCAAGGGGGAGTGATCGAACTGGCCGTACGCACGCATACAAATCAAGCGTGCGCCGCAGCAGCAGGATGGCGCTCTGGTAGCCCGCCGTGGGCTGTAGGGGCGAGGAGACCGCGCCGAACAGCGTGGCGTCGGACTCCCTGACGAGGCGCAGCGTGCGCTCGGGAAGCGCCTCACCCGTGCGGTGCCACGTCTCGTAGCCCCCCTCGGCCCACTCCACCCGCAGGTCGGGGGCGACGCGTTGTAGCACGGCGACCGCGGCTGGGATGACCTCGCGGCCGATGCCGTCGCCGGGGATGGCGCAGATTGTCCCGTTCACGGCCGCGCCTCCATGCCGGCGAGCGCGCGCTGTCCTGGGAAGCGTCCGTGCGTACGAATATAGGGGACAAGCCCGCCGGCCGCGATGATATCCCGCTGGAAGGGCGGCATGGGGGCCAGATTGTAGACGCGTCCCTCCACCACGAGCCGGCCCGTTACGGGGTCGATGTCGGCCTCGGCCCCGTCCGGCAGGTCGCGCGCGAAGGGCGCTTCGAAGAGGGGCAGACCCAGATTGACCGCGTTGCGGTAGAGGATGCGCGCGAACGAGCGCGCCACGATCGCCGCGAGGTGGCAGCCCACCAGCGCCTCCGTGGCGTACTCACGCGAGGAGCCGCAGCCGAAGTTGTCGCCTGCGACCAGGATGTCGCCGGGCCGCACGGCGCCGGCGAACTCGGGGCGGCGCTCCACGAACGCGTACTTGGCGGGCGGCTCGCCCGTCATGTAAGGGGCGTAGCGCCCCGGCACGATTTGATCGGTATCGAGGTCGTCGCCGAATGCCCAGATGCGAGGCATAGTGTTGTCTCCTTAATAAATTCGCGATTGACGGCGCGGAGCAGCGTACAGGCGCCGCAGCGCCACGGGAATTTTGTAGGGGCGTATCGCTATACGCCCGCCGGTCGTCAGTTTGCCGCCGATACGTTTGGGATATCGGGGCGCTTGCCTGTTGGACATGGCGAGCCGTTCGCCCGCGAACACCGGGCGTATAGCGATACGCCCCTACAGCCAGCCGTGGTTAGCCCAATCTACATCGCGGCCACGGTCGCCGCGGTTTGCCATCCGGAGCCCCCTCTGGGGAGGGCGGTTGCGGGCTTAAAGTACGTCCACTGGGGCGGCCAGCCGTCCGGCTACCGCCGTGGCCGCCGCGACAGCCGGTGAGCCGAGATAGATGCGGGCCTGGGCCGAGCCCATGCGCCCGGCGAAGTTGCGGTTGCCGGTGGAGAGGCAGACCTCGCCGGCGGCGAGCGCGCCCTGATGCCTGCCCATGCAGGGACCGCAGCCGGGCGTGCCGAACGTGGCCCCAGCGGCGAGCAGGGTCGAGAGCGTGCCGTCGGCGGCGGCGGCGCTCAAGGTCTCGTGTGAGGCGGGCACGATCATCAGGCGTGTCCCCACGTGGACCTGGCGCCCGCGCAGCACGTCGGCCGCGGCGTGCAGGTCGGCCAGACGTCCGTTCGTACACGTTCCTATAAAGACGACATCGACCGGCACGTCCCCAACGGCCGAGACGGGTGTCACGCGGTCGACGTAGCCCGGCTCGGCCACCAGGGGCTCGATCGCGGAGAGATCGACCCGCTCATGCCGCGCGTAGACGGCGCCGGCGTCGGGGTAGAGCCAGTCGGGGATGGGCGCGTAGCCGCGCGTCACGGCGTCGGGCACGACGATACCAGCCTTGGCTCCGATCTCCGTGGTCATGCCGCACAGCGTCATGCGCGCGGGCAGGTCGAGCGTTTCCGGCAGCGCGTACTCCACGGCCATGTAGCGGGCTCCGGCCGCGCCCAGCCGCCCGGCCAGTTGCAGCGTGGCGTCCTTGATGCTCACGCCGGGCGGAAGTTCCCCCTCCATGTCGATGCGTATGGTGGCGGGGACGCGCAGCCAGGTCTGGCCGGTCGCCATGGCCACGGCCACGTCGGTCGAGCCCATGCCGCTGCCGAAGGCGCCGACGCAGCCGTAGAGCGTGGAGTGCGAGTCGGCCCCGACGGCCACGGTACCGGGCCGAACCAACCGCTGCTCGATCATGATTTGGTGGCAGATGCCGCGGCCAGCGTCGAAGAAGTTGGTGATGCCCTCGTCGCGGGCGTAGCGGCGCAGCGCGGCCTGCTGCTCAGCGACCTGTACCGTCGACGCCGGGGCGACGTGGTCGACGAACAAGGCGACGTGCGCGGGATCATGGACGTGCGGCGTCCCCATCGCCTCCATGGCTTGGCGGACGCTCGCGGCCAGCGAGTCGTGCGACATCGCCATGTCCACGTCGACCACGACGAGGTCGCCGGCCATGGCGCGCTCGCCGGACGCATGCGAGAGGATCTTCTCGGCTAGCGTCTGGGGACCATTATCATCATGAGGAGTGGCGTGCTCGGTCATTATCATTATCTCCTGTGGATTCAGTTGGGTTCAGTGGTTTGTCGCGAGGGAAAGGGAATGGGAGATGGGGTGAGGGCCGGCATAGGTCATCACGATGCTGTCGATCTCGGCGGCGTCGAGCAGGCGCGCGCCTGCGGCGTCCTTGAGCGCGGTCGTGGCCTGCTCAAGGGCGGCGCCTTCCAACAGGAGGCCGAGCGCGGCGGCGCGGCCGGCCACGGCATGCCGGCCGGTGAGGTGGTGCCCGACGTGGAGCGTGCGCGCGACGCCGAAGACGGCCGGATCGAGCGCCTCGTAGGTGTGCGGGTCGCGCAGCACCGCCGCCGTGTGAGCGCCGGCCGCGTGCGTGAAGGCGTTGGCCCCTGAGACGACCGCGTTGAACGGCACGGGCACACCCACGATGCCGGCGACGAGTTGGTCGAGCGCGCGGATGCCCGCCAAGTCGTAGCCCTGGACGAGCGCGGGATCAGTGGTGTAGAGCCGCGCCATGAACGCGCCGAGCCCCGTGATACCGTTGCGCTCGCCCAGCCCAAGGACGCTGGTATCGACGAGGCGCGCCCCGGCCTCGACGGCAGCGTGGGCGTTGGCCACAGCGCAGCCGCTGTCGTCGTGTCCGTGGAACTCGATCTCGGCGCGCACGTTGCGACGCACCAGGCGCACCAGTTCATCGACGCGGCGCGGCGTGGCCACGCCCACGGTGTCGGGCAGGCTCAGGCGGTCCACGCCCGCGTCGTCCAGCGCCGTGCAGACGCGCAGCAGGTCGGCTTCAGGGGTGCGAAAGGCGTCCTCGCAACCGAAGCGGACTTCGCGCCCGGCGTCGCGGACCAGGGCGACGCAGTCCGTGGCGGCGGCGATGATGCCCTCGACATCGCGGCGGTGGCCGTGTTCACGCAGCAGCGGCGAGAGGCCAAAGTAGAGATTGATACCGTCGACGCCGGCGTCGAGCGTGCGCCGCACATCGGCGGGGACGCAGCGCACATGCGCCAGCAGCCGAGCGCGCAGTCCCAGGCCGCGCAGCATACAGGCGTCGTCGTAAGCGCGCCGCGACGCCGCCGGCGAGGTGATCTCGATATAGGGCACGCCGAAGTGGTCGAGCGCCAGGGCGATCTTCTGTTTATCGGCCGGCGCGAAGTGAGCGCCGGCGAATTGCTCGCCCTCGCGCAGGGTGGACTCGACGATCAATACGCGTTCGTTCATGTCTTGCAACCCTCCTTCTTCTCGCCAGTGATTAGTGTTGAGTGTTGAGTGTCTAGTGGTCGCCTGTCATCGGTTGTGAGCCAGACGCACACCGCGCAGAACTAAACACTAAACACTCGTCACTCGCCACTAAACAAAAAACCCCTCGTCCCTTGAGCGACAGATCTGTCGCTCAAGGGACGAGGGGTTAGCTCGTGGTACCACCCTATGACGCCGGACGCCTCGCGGCGCCGGCCTTAGCAAGTACGGGATATATCCACAGAGAACACGCAACGTGAACGTGGGAACATCCGATACCCTGGCCCGTGGTAACGGGGGCCGTCCGGCCACGCCTACTGGGGGCGCTCCCTAACGAAGGGAGCGGTCCTGTTGGGGTGGCGACTCGGGGTCCTTGTTCAGCGCGTTGTCCGGTACCGCATCGCAGCGCCGCGGCTCTCTGTCACCGGACTAGTATCGCGCTTACTCTTCCCCTCGGAGTCTGTATCTTAAGTGACTAGCCTGGATTATTCATGAAAACATTCATCGAATTGGATTGGTTGCCGATGGCGGCCTTGCAGGCTCCCAGAGTCCACTTTGGGCGCCAAAATCGGCTCTACGGCCGCTTCAGCCGGTCTACAGGGGTGGGTTGTTCAGCCAGATGCGGTCAATCTGATTAGACCAAAGTGCTCATGAATAATTCAGGCTAGAGGTTAGTGTCTAGTTGTCGTTCTCAGTTTATCGTCTGCCCGGCATGTGTACCCTGAGAAACTAATCACTAAACACTAATCACTCACCCTGGTAACAAACCTACTCGCCCCAGTCTTCCTCTTCCTGGGGCGCCAGGGCCAACTTGGGCTCTGGTGAAACGGCGACGACTTCCAGGTCGGCCCCGCACTCGGGACAAGGCAGGATCTCGCCCTGCAACACATCTTGTACCGGGACGCGCGCCGCGCACTCTGGGCATTCAGCCATCGACACTCCTCTCCGCTCGTTACTCCTATACGCTACCAAAGGGTTATCTCCACACTCTACACGCAGTGTAACTAGAAAAGACGCCGCGCTGCCTGTACAAAAGAGCTAGTTGAAGCCTGGCCTTGAAAGACCATGGCAGAAACGGACCTTGAAAGGTCTGTAGGGGGCGCGACGCTCGCCCTGCCCCCTTCCCCCCCCCACGGCTGGAGCGACTGTCGCCTGTATGACCTTTCAAAGTCCGTCGTCTGCCATGGTCTTTTAAGGCCAATACGGTTTAGTTAAGGGCTCCGTAGGTAGCGGAGCGCCCAGCGGATCAGCGCCGTTGAGCGTAAATTGCCGCCAATGCAGGCCCTGTCGAGTCACCCATTCTGGCTTAACTAAACCGTATTGCTTTTAAGGCCAGGCCAGCGGCGAGCGCCATCACAATCTCGTGGCGCACCCGCGCGCCGGCCGTGCTGTGACGCATGTAAGCGTTGTGTAGTACCATGAAGGGCAACGACGGGTAAACGGTCGCCCGCATGGCGGGCGACCTGGCGCGCGAAGTTGCGCGCTGGGTCTTACCCAATCGCTGCCCTAGGTTGTGGAGGTAACGCCGATGTTCCGCCAATCGCCTGTTGTCGTGGCCCCTGCCCTACACATCGTCGCGAAGGTTGTACCGCGGTTCCGCCAGCCGCTTGACCCCGTCGCGCACAGCTTGCTCCTCTCTTTACTCGTCGGGATTATACCTATCGTCGTGGTGCTGGTCCTGCTTGGCGTGCTGCGCCGTCCGGCCTGGCAGGCGGCGTTGGCCGGGCTCGCCGCCGGTTTGGTCATCGCCGTCGCGGTGTGGGGTATCCCCCTTGACCTCGCCGTGCGCGCCGCCCTCAACGGCGTCGCCTTCGCGCTCGTTCCGGTTATGTGGATCGTCTGGAACGCTATGTGGCTCTACAACATGACGGTGCGTTCGGGTAAGTTCGACCTATTCCGCCGCTGGATGGTCTACAACGTGCCTCCGAACAAGCGTATCCTGGTCCTGATCATAGGCTTTTCCTTCGGCGCGCTGCTGGAGGGCATCGCCGGTTTCGGCACGCCCGTGGCCATTTGCAGCGCCCTTCTGATTAGCCTCGGCTTCCCCGTGCTCGACGCCCTCGTGCTCACGCTTATCTTCGATACCGCGCCGGTCGCCTTCGGCGCCCTTGGCGTGCCCATCACAACGCTTGGCAGCGTGACCGGCCTAAGCGTCACCCCCCTCTCGGCCATGGTTGGCCGCCAACTGCCGCTATTCGCGTTCATCCTGCCGTTTTACGCCATCGTGCTGCTCTCTGGCTTCCGAGGGTTGCGCACGGCATGGCCGGCCGCGTTCGTGGCGGGTGGTTCGTTCGCGTTGACGCAGTTCTTTGTGTCCAACTTCATCGGTCCGGAGCTGCCCGACGTGCTGGCCGCGCTTGTCTCGCTCATCGCCACCGTGCTATTCACACATGTGTGGCAGCCGCGGGATATCGAAGATTACCGCGCCAACATCGCGGCCCCGCTTCGCGGAGGATCGACCGCCGTCCCGGCGGCGGTGGGTGCGACAACGCCCGGCGTGGACGCGATGGCCGCCGCCACACCGGCGGGGGGGCTGGGCGGCGGAGGGGGACGTATCGACGCGCCCGCTATTGGCTACCGTGGCGTGCCCAACCCGCCCCAAGCTACCGCGCTATCCGGCGGCAAGCCGACGCCCGGCGAAGCCATGCTGGCGTGGCTGCCGTGGGTGCTGGTGAGCGCGGTGGTCATCGTATGGACCGAGTTCAAGGTCGCGGCCAATGGCCTGTTTGGCATCGGCAAGCAAATAGCTATCAACTGGCCCGGCCTCGACAAGCAGATCTACTTGACGGCGTACCACAGGATTTACAAAGCCCCCTACAGTTTTCAGATCATGGGTACGGGGACGGCCATCCTCGTCGCCGTATTGCTCACGGCGGTCCTGCTACGTGTGCGCCCGGCCGATGTCTTGGGCGCCCTGGTCGACACCTGGAAGCAATTGCGCCTGGCCATTCTGACCGTCATGCTGATCCTGGGGCTGGCCTATCTGTTCAACTTCTCGGGCATCGCCTACTCGCTGGGGCTGGCCGTTGCCGCGGTGGGCGCGATCTTCCCGTTCTTCTCGTCGTTCCTAGGCTGGATCGCCTGCTTCCTTTCGGGCAGCGATACCAGCAGCAACGCCCTCTTCGGCAATTTACAGGTCGTGGCGGCGCGCCAGTTGCATCTGAGTCCCGTGCTCATGGCGGCCACCAACTCGTCGGGCGCCGTGATGAGCAAGATGATTTCGCCACAGAGCGTCACGACCGGCGTCTCCACCACCGAGTTGGTCGGTCAGGAGGGGTTGGTCATCCGGCGCACGTTCATCCACAGTATTGTATTGGCCGGCCTGTTAGGTCTCCTGGCGCTGGCGCAGCAGTATGTGATACCGGGGATTATTCCACACTAAACAAGTGGTGAGCGGTGAGTGGCGAGAACTAGTCATTCATCACTCGCCACTAAGCAGGGGGCGCTATGTCCGACCGAAACGTCCTGATACAGAAGATGACGGCGGCGCTGGGGCCGCAAGGCGTCATCTCCGAGCATAAGCAACTGCGCACCTACGAGTGCGATGGGCTGGCGGGCTATCGCGTGGTCCCCAGCCTCGTCGCGCTGCCCGAGGACGCCGAGGGCGTGCGCCGCGCCGTCCAGGTGTGCTACGAGCTGGGCGTACCCTTCGTAGCGCGCGGCTCGGGGACGGGGCTCTCCGGCGGCGCGCTCCCGGTGCAGGAGGGCGTGCTGATCGTGCTCGCCAAGATGCGCCGCATCCTCGACGTCGACCTGCCCAATCAGCGCGTCGTCGTGGAGCCGGGCGTGATCAACCTATGGGTCACCGAGGAGGTCGCCCCACAGGGCTACTACTACGCGCCGGACCCCTCCAGCCAGCTCGTCTGCTCGATCGGCGGGAACGTGGCCGAGAACTCCGGCGGCGCGCACTGCCTCAAGTATGGCTTCACCACCAATCATGTCACCGGCCTGGAGGTCGCGCTGGCCGACGGCGCCACGGTTCACCTGGGCGGCAAGGTCCCCGACGCGCCGGGCTACGACTTGTTGGGCGCCTTTGTCGGCTCCGAGGGCACGCTCGGCGTGGCCACGCGCGTCACGCTGCGTATCGTGCGCAAGCCCGAGGACGTGCGCACCTTGCTGGCGGCGTTCCCCAGTACCGACGAGGCCGGCGCGGCCGTGTCGGGCATCATCGCCGCTGGGATCGTGCCCGCCGCCGTGGAGATGATGGACGCGCTGGCGATGGAGGCGGCTGAGGCGGCCGTACATGCCGGCTACCCCCTGGACGCCGGAGCGCTTCTGATCGTCGAGCTGGATGGACCGGCCGCCGAGGTCGCGCACCAGTTTGGCGAGGTCGAGCGTCTCTGCCAAGAGAACGGCTCGACCGAGATCCGCATCGCGCGCGACGACGACGAGCGCGCCCTGTTCTGGAAGGGGCGCAAGGCGGCCTTCGCGGCGGTCGGCCGCATCAGCCCCGACTACTACGTGCAGGACGGCGTGATCCCGCGCACCGCGCTCCCGGCGGTCCTGCGCGAGATCGCCGCGCTCGGCGCGGAGCGCGGCCTGCGCGTGGCCAACGTGTTCCACGCCGGCGACGGCAACTTGCACCCGCTGGTGCTCTACGACGCTGAGATCGCGGGGCAGGCCGGGGACGCCGAGGAGTTGTCTGGCGAGATCCTATTGACCTGCCTCAAGCACGGCGGGTCGATTACGGGCGAGCACGGCGTCGGCGCGGACAAGAAAAAATACATGCCCAAGATGTTTTCCGAGGCGGACATGGACACGATGCAGTTGGTGCGCTGCGCCTTCGACCCGGCGCACTTGTGCAACCCCGGCAAGGTCTTCCCCACGCCGCGCCTGTGCGGCGAGGTCCCCGGGCCCTATCGACAGCACCCGCTCGAGGCGGCGGGCCTGGCGGAGCGCCTGTGATGGCGACCGATACAGGCTCCGTGACGCTGGCCGGCTTGCAAGAGATCGTTGACCGCGACTTCGCGCGTGAGGCCGCCGAGGGTGACGCGATAGACGGCGTGCGGCCGCGCTTCGTGGTCGAACCCGGCACGGTCGAGGAGGTGAGCGCGCTGCTGCGGCTGGCGCACCGCGCCGGACTGGCCGTCGCGCCCAGGGGCGGCGGGACCAAGCTGGGCTGGGGCGCCAAGCCGAGACGACTCGACCTGATCCTGAGCACGGCGCGCCTGAACCGTGTGCTGGAGCACGCCGCCGGAGACCTCGTGGCGCGCGCCGAGGCCGGCGTGACGTTAGAGGCGCTGCAGGCGGCCGCCGGCACGGCGGGTCAGCGGCTGGCGCTCAACCCGCCGGATGCGGGGGCCACGCTCGGCGGCATCGTCGCCGCGAATCCGTCGGGCTCCTTGCGGTTGCGCTACGGGACCGTGCGCGACCTGCTGATCGGCGTCACGGTCGTCCTCGCCGACGGCACGGTCGCCAAAGCGGGCGGCAAGGTGGTCAAGAACGTGGCCGGCTACGACCTGTGCAAGCTGTTCACAGGCTCACTCGGTACGCTTGGTGTCATCGTGGAGACGATTTGGCGGCTGCACCCGCTGCCCGCCGCGCGCCGTACCGTCGCCGTCGAACTCGCCTCCCCGCAAGCAGCCGGCGCCGCCGTGCAAGATCTGCTGCACGCGCCGGGGAGCCCGCTCGTGCTCGACGCGCTGGAACTGCGCTGGATTCCCCTCCCTTTCTCGCAGTCGGCGAGAGCGGGCCGGACCATTGATCCCGCGTCTAGGTATCTGGCGCCCAGCGAACCATGGGGTGAGGGTCAGCCTCTGCTGGCCGTCCTGTTTGAGGGCATCGAGTCGGGCGTCGCGGCGCAGGCCGCGACGGCGGTGCGTCTGCTGAACGCGCACGGCGCCGCGCGCATCCTCGACGCCGGTGAGCAGGACGCGCTGTGGCGCGACGCGCGGGCGTACCCGTGGCAGGGCGACGACGTCGGGCTCAAGCTCACGCACCTGCCCACCACCCTGTCTACCATACTGGAAAGTATCGTGGAGTTGGCCCATACACGGGGTATCGAGCCGCGCGTCGCGGGGCACGCCGGGACGGGCGTCACCTTTGTCGGGTTCTCCGGCGGCGACACGGGTTCTATCCGGGAGTTGCTGTGGGAACTGCGCGGGCGTGTCGCGCGCGCCGAGGGCAGCGTCGTCGTGCTACAAGCCCCACTCGACATAAAAGACGGCATAGATGTGTGGGGGCCGATTGGGGACGCCTTGCCTTTGATGCGGCGCGTCAAGGAGCGCTTCGACCCCGAGGGTATGCTGAATCCGGGACGCTTTGTGGGAGGGATGTAACCATGGCAATGGAGCCACGGGGCGGGGGCGTCTGGACAAACGGCGGGCCGGCAGATGACGCGCGCGAACCGGCCCACGAGCGCGCCGCCGCGCAGGCGGGTGGGGCTGATCACCCGCTCGACCTCGCGCAGGCCGTGGGCGTCGCTGGGGCCAAGACGGCGCACGCCATAACCGGTCGGGGCCGCCGCGAGAGCGGCAGCAGCGTGGCGCCGGCCTTCGACGCGCATCATCCGCCCGCGCAAGACCTCGTCGACGACTGTGTGCACTGCGGGTTCTGCCTGCCTTCGTGCCCGACCTATGTGCTGTGGGGCGAAGAGATGGACTCGCCGCGCGGGCGCATCTACCTCATGAATGAGGGGTTGCAGGGCGAGGCGCTGGACGACACGATGGCGCGCCACTTCGACCAGTGCTTGGGTTGCATGGCCTGCGTGACGGCGTGCCCCTCCGGCGTGCAATACGACAAGCTGATCGAGGCCACGCGCCAGCAGGTCGAGCGGCGCTACCACCGCACGCCCGAGGACCGCTTGTTCCGGCAACTAGTGTTCAGCCTTTTTCCCTACCCGGAGCGGTTGCGCCTGCTCATGCCGGGGCTCGCGCTGTATCAAAAACTGCGGCTGCGCGGCCTGCTCGACCGCGCCGGCGTGATCCAGCGTCTGCCCGCACGGCTGCGGGCCATGGAGTCGCTGGCGCCCGATGTGTCCGGCGTGCCGGAAAAGACGCCGGCGTGGACCCCCGCACAGGGCGAAAGCCGCGCCAAGGTCGGCATGCTACTCGGCTGCGTGCAGCGCGTGTTCTTCCCAGGGGTCAACGCGGCCACGGCGCGCGTGCTCGCCGCCGACGGCTGCACCGTGGTGGCCCCGCCGGGTCAGGGCTGCTGCGGCGCGCTCTCCATGCACGCCGGCCGCGAGGCCGAGGCGCAGCGCTTCGCGCGGCGTACCATCGACACGTTCGGGCGACTGGGCCTCGACACAGTGGTGGTCAACGCGGCTGGCTGCGGCTCCTCGATGAAGGAGTACGGCTACCTGCTGCGCGACGACCCGGCCTACGCCGAGAAGGCCAAACGCTTCTCGGCGGGAGTGCGCGACACCTCGGAGTGGCTGGCCGAACTCGGTCCGGCGGCGGCGCGCCACCCGTTGCCGCTGACCGCCGTTTACCACGACGCCTGCCACCTGGCGCACGCACAGGGCATCAAGCGGCAGCCGCGCGACGTGCTCAAGGGCATCCCCGATCTACAGCTCAGGGAGGTTCCGCGCGAGTCCACGATCTGTTGCGGCTCGGCCGGCGTCTACAACATGGTCGAACCGGGTCCGGCCATGGAGTTGGGCGAGCGCAAGGCGCGCAACGTGCTCGACAGCGGCGCCCAGCTGCTCGTCACCGCGAACCCCGGCTGCCTGTTGCAGATCCGCGCCGCCCTTGAGCGCATGGACCGGAGCATGCCGATGGCGCACCCCATGGAGGTGCTCGACGCCTCCATGCGTGGCGAGCCGGTGGAGGTATTGCTGCGATGAGATACCCTCACCCCCAACCCCTCTCCCTACCCGCAGGAGAGGGGGGCCGCTGGCCCCGTCGTATCTACTGGGAGCGCCGGCTTCTAGCCGGCAGACGTGTGAGGGCGTGAGTATCGCTGGTTGCAGACGCTGTGGTCGCGACCGTTTGCCGGCTGGAAGCCGGCGCTCCCAGTCGACGCCAACTCGCTAAAGTTTGCTTGACAGTCTACTAGCTGCCGCGCTTGAGGCGGCCGATCCCGGCGCGGCCGTGCGGCGCTTCATGCGCGTCGAGGGCGGCGCGGTCGTCGTCGGGGAGCGGCGCATCGTCGTGCTGGCGGTGGGCAAAGATAGGTGTAGTGTCCGGATGTCCCGATAGCTCTTGTGGCCGCAGTACTCATCCCCGGTCTCGACCGTTTGGACATCAATGCGCCACGCGGAGCCCGCCTCGGTGAGGATACGATCCAACTCGTTGAGTGCGTTAGACTCTTCCTGAAAGGTGTATCCTAACCCTACTTCCTCGATAGTAAGCCCAAGCACATCCAGGAACAGATCATCATTGGCAATCATCTGCTCAGTCAGGTCATGGATCGCCCCACGCTCATCACGGCTCCAGTCCACAGTGATATGTAAGCGCCGCTCGGCCTGTTCAACGAACGCTGGCGACGACGTTCCTGAGTAACGATGGTACTGACTGTCCTGAACGGCATGGAGGATCGGCTGTAGCCACCGAAGGAGCGAGGCGCGGAGCCAGGGCGGCACTCCCTCCGCCGGCATTATCTCCTCACCAGTCGCCGATGCATCATTCGGGTGGGACTGGGCCTCACGGTCGCGTGTTCGTTTAAACCAACTCACTGTACAGGTCCTCATCGCTTCGATTGGCAAGCAACTACCGCATCGCTGTCCGGTGCTTAGATGTCATTATAGCACCGTTCTGTAGCTATAATCCGGTGTTATTAGTGGTACACTGATGGGTAGAGGCGCCGAAGGAGGCTGGCGTGATCAACCTCACGGCCGCAGGGCCTTCGAAGGAGACGACAAGATGGTAACCGATGTCATGCAACGCCCCACTGAGCCTGATGTGTTCACGCTCGAGCCGGGTCCGCGCTGGCCATCGCTCGAGCAACTACGGAAGGGAGGAGCAAGCGAGCTAAAAAACAAGGTAGGGCCAAGCCAGATCGGCCGCCTGCATGTTCGTGACGTCGAATTCGTCATTGTGCGGTCGGAGACGTGGAACAAGACGTATGGACTCGCTCGCGATGTCAGCCGCCTGCAAGGCGCGCTCATCCTTGTGCGTCAGGCGATCCAACTCGCCTTTCGTATCAAGGACAAGGGCGACCAGGATGGCGTGCGGATCGCCCTCGATCACCTTTCCGAGTTGACCTACCGCCTTCCCGAATTGAAGACGGAAACGCCTACCCCTCGCGATCTCACTTTTGACGACATGCACGACGAGGACGTCGACATGGGTGACGTGGAGCTCGACCCCACACGGGTCAAGCGCCCACGCTTTAGACGATCGAGGACATAGAGTTATGCTCAAAAGTGTATAGCAATAAACGACACGAAAAATGCTAAGTGTAGGATTAGACGCAGTGGATGCCTAGCCTGCCCCCTAGCAGTTTGTCGGAGAGAAGCGGGCTCTCCGTCTCGTGGGTGCTGATAGACGTAACAGTATGAGTAGAACATTTAAGACCGTGGACTATGAGGCGGCGCTCGACCTGACCGTACGGTTGGGCG
>JAABUJ010000881.1_pt1 | contig 51325 bp, 55 predicted proteins | sample 5559131 | NCBI WGS metagenome assembly JAABUJ01 (sample SAMN10711875, study PRJNA513366) | rock metagenome | isolation source: Antarctica rocks | place: Antarctica: Victoria Land, Mt New Zealand nord | collected 2016-01-07
CAAAGCACCACAACGACTCGCGCACCCCCAGCCAACCCCCGAAGCGCTGCTTGACAGACGACGGCCGGCCGTGCTACCCGCGCTCAGACCTCAACCGACCCCCGGAAACAGCACAAGCGCCCGAAAAGCCGCCTCGAGAAATCTCCCAGTCCATCGCAAAGAGGATCCGAAGAACCCTTGGCGGCTTGTGACGCGGACGCGCTAGAGCGTCCCACGTTGACAGCTTTCATTTCGGTCATCCCTAGCGATCCCCGAAGGAGACCCGCACGTCTGACTCCACCACCCAGGTGTATCGGCACTAGCGCTGCATCCTGTGAGCGCAGGACTCATCGGCGGGAGCCCGCTCCTTCTCAGCGGCGCAGCTACCCCGCCGGTCATAGGAGAGTGAGACGCCCTCGTGACCGTCGCACGCGACGAGGTAGTTGGCGCCGATGCCCACCTCGAGGCCCGACGCCCCATTGGCGTCTGCAAACGCCGTCCACGCCGGGTTGACCGCGACGATGCGCCCCGACCGGTCAAGGACGGCCATCGAGTCGGTCACGGTGTCCAGGGAATCGAGGCACGCGTCGGCCTCGGGCGCGCGCTCGTCCGTCAGCTTACGGTGGCCTTCACCTCCTGCGCGCATCTGCGGTCCCTCCCCGGGAGCGAGACTCCGCGATGACACGCACGCCGGGATGGCGTTCGTGCGCGGGCCCTGTTCAATCATCGGCGCGCCGGCACGCGGAATCAATGCCCCAGGTGCGGTAGTCGGGGCGAGTTACGTCACCTGACGTAGGGATGCGGGGGCGTGTCGGACCCGATCTCCTGCGAGCGCAGCGCCGCCGCAATCGCGCTGCCCCGGGTATGGGCCCCGAGCTTCACCATCGCGTTCTGCACATAGTGAGAACGGTAGGTGTTGGCGGGCGATGCCGAGCGTGATAGCGGCGGCGACGGTTAGCCAGATGATCGCGAATCCCCAGACTGGGATGCCGTAGAGGACCGCCAGGGCTTGCATCGCGGTGGAGTAGGGCTTGGGGATCACGGTCGGTGCGGCGTGCGCGAGCAGGGTGGCGGTGATCGATTGTCCGAGGGGTCCGAGGACGATCCAGAGGGTCGGGACGTGCGCGCGGGGCCGACGCCGTGATAGGAGAGGCGGCCCCATAGTAGTGCTTTGTTAGTTTTGTAGTACAGCCTGCCCACCGCCCACGTTGTTCAAGCAAGCATCTCGCGACCTTGCTGGCAAGGCTCCGAGTGACTCGCCTGCCGCTACTGCGACTCGCTCCACGCACTGGCCGGGCATTTTGGCCGTGCCGGCGAGCGACAAGCCGCGCGGAAAGCGCGTCCGGCGCGGATGATCGCTTCCGTCCTGCGGCCGGCGCGCAGCAGGCGAGCGCTTCGGCGACGCTGCGGGGGTGAGCGCTCAACAGTCGACCGAACGCGATAGCGCCCGGCAGATCTGGTCGATTCGTGCGGCGTCGAGTCGGGTGATTGGTTCGGTGAGCAGCGAACGTGGAACGGTGCGGAGGTTGTCGAGGCTGATGGCGCACTCGACGGGCATCCCGTCGCCCGGTCCGATTTGTACCTCGGTGTCGATGCCCCGAATCGTTCGCGTCACGAGCGCGACGACGAGGTTGCGTAGCCGGGGGATCGCCTCGTCACGGGTCAGGACGACGACGGGCCGGCGGCCTTCCTGTTCGAGCTCGAGCCAGGCGACCTCGCCGCGGGCTACCAAGACTCTTCGCGGATCGCCTCGCGCGCGTTAGCGAGCGCCCACTCGTCCTCCTCCACGCGAGCGTCCGTAGGCCCGGTCCATTGGCGCAACAGCTCACGTTCGCCGACCAGCCGGGCGAGGGCCGCCTCGGCTTCGGCATCGGTGAGCCCGTCAACCAGGAGATGCAGCTTTTCACGCGTAGTCATTGCCCCTTCAACTGTAACCACTCATTTTCGGCAAGTTCTGGGCGCGTGGGTGCTGGTGGCGCTCGTGCTTGGTTTCTTCGCGCCGCGGGTGGAGAAGGCGCTGTCCGGGGCGGGTTGGGAGACGACCGGATCGCAGTCAGTGCAGGCGCGCAAGGTGATCCAGCGCAACTTTCATGGGTTGTCCTCGAGTCCTCGAGCGCGCTGCAGGTCGTGGTGCACTCGGACACCAAGACGATCGGCAGTCCCGCGTTTGCGGCGGCCATTTCGTCGGCTGAGCGGACGCTGCATTCCGATCGCCGGGTGGCGATGGTGGTGGCGCCCCAGCCGGGCGTGTCTATCTCCCGTGATGGACATACCGCGGTCGTGCAGGCAGGTGCGGCGGCGAGCCCGAACGGTCCGCGCCGCCGATGAGCTCAAGGGGCGCCTGCACGGTGGCGGCGGCGTGCAGGTGTCGCTGACCGAGGCGTCGGGAATGTGGTCGGATTTCAACACCGCCAATCGCACGGCGATGCTCAAGTCAGAGGTGATGTCGTGGCCGGTGACGCTGGGCATCCTGGTACTGGCGTTCGGTTCGCTGGTCGCGGCCGGCCTGCCGTTAATGCTGACGATGCTCGGCCTTGCCGCCGCGGCGGGCTCGCTGTACCTCGGGACGCTGGTGTTGGACATCTCGATCTGGGCGATGAACTTCGCCTGATGTTCGCCCTCGCGCTCGGGATCGACTACGCCCTGTTCGTGGTGATGCGCTTCCGCGGCGCCTTCTTCGGGTCGGAGCTCTCGGCCGAGGATGCGGTCGGTGAGACGATGGACACGGCCGGCAAGGCTGTTCTGTTCAGCGGGTTGACGGTGCTGATCTCGCTGACCGCCGTGATGCTCGTCCCGAGCCCGGCGTTTCGCTCGATGAGCCTGGGGATCATGCTCGCTGTGTTCTTCGTGCTCGCGGCCACGCTGACGCTGCTGCCGGCGGTGCTCATGAGGCTCGGTCCGCGGGTCGACAAGCTCTCGCTTCCCTGGGCGCATTCAGGTGAGCATCGCTCGCGCCGGTTCGCGGCGTGGGGGGAACGGCTGTGGCGGCGCCCGATCGTCTTCGGTCTCGTCGCGGTCGTGGTCCTGGTCGGGCTGGCGGTGCCGGTGCTCAGCCTCCGTACCAACATGCCATCCATCGCGGTGGTGCCCAAGGGAGACAGCTCCCGCGCTGGCTATGACCAGATCCAGCGCGCCTTCGGCGTCGGCGCACCCGGCGTGTTGCAGATCGTCACCCCGCGCTCGAACGCTGGCCAGGTCGCGACGCTCGCGCGGCGCGAACCGGGGATCGCGGAGGTGCCGCCCCCGAGCAACGGCGCTGGAGGCATGGTTCTCGTGCAGGCGATCCCGCGCGGAGACCCGTCAGGACAGGCGGCCGGGCGCACGATCGAGCGCCTAAGAGCCGAGCTGCCCTCCGGCGCGCTGCTCGGCGGGTCGGTGGCAGAGAACCACGACCTGCAGAACACGCTGAGCGCCACGACTCCGCTGGTCATCGGCGTGGTACTCGTGCTCGGATTCCTGCTGCTCCTGGTCGCTCTGCAGGCCCCGCTGATCGCCGCCGCTGGCGACCTGACCAACCTGCTCGCCAGCGGCGCGGCGTTCGGGATAGCGAAATGGATCTTTCAGAACGGCGCGCTTCACTCGCTGCTCGGATTCCAGCCCCAGGGGTTCCTGGACGCCTGGGGGCCGGTGTTTTTCTTCGCGATGGTCTTCGCGATCTCGATGGACTACACCGTGTTCCTGCTTTCAAGCGCCAAAGAGCACTGGGACCGCACCGGCGAACCGCAGGAAGCCATGGTCGACGGGATGGCGCACTCCGGCCGCGTGATCTTCGCCGCCGCCGCCGTGATGGTCGCCGTGTTCTTCACCTTGGCGCTCTCGGGGCCGCTGCCCCCCAAGGAGATGGGCGTCATCCTCGGCGTCGCTGTTCTGCTCGACGCCGCCCTCGTGCGCCTTTTGCTGCTCCCGGTACTACTGAGGTTGATGGGCCGCTGGGCCTGGTACCTACCACGCTGGGCTGACAGGGTCCTCCCCAACGTCCGCTTCGGACACGCCTGAGCTCGTGCCCGAGCACAGGCGGAGACTCAGCCCTGCTCGGGCCGGTTCTGCGGGCCGCGGTTCGGCTCCAGGCGAGCGGAGTAGATGGAGGGGGCGCCCAACCGTCGGGCGACGACGGTTGCGATGGCGATGGCGAGGAGTGTGGGGACCATGAGCGCGTCGGTGTGGCGAGTGAGTTCGAGGACCAGCACGACTGCGGCCAGGGGACCTTGCATGGCGGCGGCGAGGAACGCACCGCCGCCGATCAGCGCGTAGCTGCCGGCCGCCGCTCCCGGCCACAGGTGTGACCACGCGATCCCGGTGACGCCGGCGAAGAGGACGCCAACGGTGAGTGTGGGGGTGAATAGCCCTCCTGGAGCCTGGAGAGCCGGATCCGAGGCAGGCAGCGGTGGCCAGGGGTTTGAGCGCGAGCAGAACTGCGAGCACCCCGATCGAGACTCCGCCGACGGAGGCCAATTGGACGATGTCCAGCCCGTTGCCGAGCAGTTGCGGGTAGGGGATCGAGATCAGGCCGAGGAGGAGGAAGATGACCAGCGGTGCGGCGTACCGGCCGTGGTGTCGGGGGCGTAGTGCGTTGGCGCGCGCGATCAGCCGGACCACGCGACTGCGAGTAATCCGGCGAGCCGGTCCATCAGCGCTGCCCAGACGAGTTGGCTGGGGTGGACGGCGTAGTTCGGGACGGCGTAGGTGGGGTGGGTGCCGAGTGTGATCCAGGCGACGGCGGTAGCGATCACCGAGGTGGTGATCGCGGGGAGCACAAGTGGCAGCGCCAGCGTGCCAAGCAGCACCTCCAGCGCGAATAGCGCTCCGCCGAGGGGAACGTTGTAGACGGCGGCCATGCCGGCGCCGCGCCGGAGGCGACGAGCAGCCGCCGCTGCCACAGTGGCAGCCCGGCCCAGTCGGAGATCCGGCTGGCTGTCGCGGCGCCGGCGAGTTGTGGTGCTGCCTCGCGGCCGAGCGAGACGCCCATGCCCACGGTCACGATCGAGATCACGCCGCGCGCGAGGCTCGGGAGCAGCGCGAGCTGTGCCCCGCGCAGCCACAGCGATTCGGAGACCTCCCCCGCACCCGAGGCGGGGAGCCGCTGGAGAAACAGCACTCCAGCGCCGACGACCGCGGCGGACCGGCCAGGACCGCGAGATGTCGCCAGCGGGAGCGGCGCGGGCGGCGTTCAGAAAGCTTCCGGAGTGATAGTCCCAGGAGGCGTGCTCGACGAGGTGCAGGAGACCCATGAGCAGCGAACCGGCGACCCCGGTGCTGAGGCCGAGCGCGATGACGAGCATCCAGAAGCGGGTGCTGTAGCCGGCGATGATCCCGCGCCCGGTGACGTTTGGCTGATGCGAGGCCCAATGCTCGGAATCCGCGTGCGGCCAGTCCGAAGTGGTCGGTGCGCTCTCGGGCGGTGGCTGCATGGATGACATCGGCACAGGCATCTTCCCTCAGCGAAGCGGCCCCATCAGGATTAGCCGACATTTCGCAACTATTCGATTGAAGACGAGAACTACTGTATCCTCCTCGGAGATGCCATTGCAGGCAAGTGACCCTGGACTTTCCGACGAGCTCGTCGAGCTGGTCGCGCGGCGCTTTGCCGCGCTTGGAGACCCGATGCGGGTGCGACTGCTGGATGTGCTGCGCCGGCGCGGGGAGGCATCGGTAGGGGAGCTGGCCGCAGAGCTGGACGGCGGCTACGCGAATGTCGCCAAGCACCTGGCGCTGCTCCATCAACAGCAGATCCTCGGCCGGACGAAGCAGGGGACAAGAGCCGTCTACCGGATCGCCGACCCGGTCGTGCTCGAGCTCTGTGAGCTCGTGTGCGGGGCGGTCAGCACGCAGCTGCGAGAGCTGGAGGCGGCGGTGTCCGGCGTTCTCGCCGATTCTGTTCCGAGCGCAACCAAAGGAGCGACATGATCTTTCGCCAGATCACCCACGACGATCTGGGCTGCGCTTCCTACCTGATCGGCGATGACAGTGCGGGAGTTGCAGCGGTGATCGATCCGAAGTTCGAGATCGACGAGTATTTGCAATTGGCGCGGTACATGGGGGTCTCGATCGAGCACATCCTCGAGACTCACAACCACGCCGACCACGTCTCCGGGCACGGGCGCCTGGCCGCGGCTACCGGCGCCTCGATCCACATCCACCGCAGCGCGCGGGCCGAGTACGCCCATGAAGCCTTCGATCACGGCTGGGAGCTGGAGCTCGGATCGCTAAAGGTTCAGGCGATCCACACGCCCGGGCACCGGCCCGAGCACACCGCGTTCGCCCTCATCGACACCGACCGCGGAGCAGAGCCGTGGGCGCTGCTCACCGGCGACTCCCTGTTCGTGGGCGACGTCGCTCGTCCGGATCTCGCCGTGGAGAAGGAGGAAGGTGCCCATGCGATCTTCCGCTCGTTACACGACAGGCTGCTGAGCCTGCCGGAGGCGACCGAGGTCTGGCCCGGGCATCTAGGCGGGTCGCTGTGCGGCGGTCCGGGCATGGATATGAAGATCTCCTCCACGCTCGCGTACGAGCGGGCGCACAACGAGATGCTCGGCGAGGAGGACGAGGAGCGCTTCGTCGCGCGGGCCCTGGATGGCCTGGGCCCGCAGCCGCCGAACTTTAAGGCCATCGTGAAGCTCAACCAGAGCGAGCTGCTCACCGAGGGGGTCGAAGTCCAGCCGCTGACGCCCCGACAGGTCGAACAGCAGCGCTCCACCGGTGCGCTGGTGGTCGATGTTCGGACCGATTTGCAGTTCGACGACGCGCACATCCCGCAAGCGGTCTGCATCCCCGCAGTACAGGCCGGCTTCGGAACGCGCCTGGCGTGGCTTGCTGATCGCGATCAGGAGATCGTGCTCGTCGGCCGCGACGACGACGACGCCCGGCAAGCGGCGCAGCTGTCCCTGGCAGTCGGGATCCGCAACTTCGCCGGCTACCTGGCCGGCGGTATGACCGAATGGCGGCGTGAGCAGCGCCCGGTCGAGCGGATCGAACGGCTGAAGCTCGAGGATCTTCCAACCCGTGCTGAGTCCGATCCGGAACTGCAGATCCTGGATGTGCGGGAGCACGCAGAGCACGACAGCGGCTACATACCTGGGTCGGTGTTCAAGCCCTGGCATGACATCGACAAGCTTCCCGGCGGCCTCGACGCCCGGTGCCCGGTCGCGGTGGTGTGCGGTTCAGGCCAACGCGCGGCGGTCGCCGCCAGTCTCCTCCAGCGCTACGGCGCCGAACGTGTGATCCACGTCGTTGGCGGCGGCGTGCCCAAGTGGGGCAAGCTCGGGAACCCGATCGAGCAGCCGGACAGCCGGGGATGACTGCTCACGGCAAGCGCGCGGACATGCTCGTGCACGAGCAGGACCCGTTCAACGCGGAGTCAACGGCCCCGGCGTTGGCCGAAGCCGACCTGACGGCGCTTGATGTGTTCTACGTCCGCAGCCACGGCCCGGTCCCCGCCCCTGAGCCCGCAGCGTGGCGGCTTGGGGTGGATGGACTGGTGGAGCGGGAGCTGGAGCTGAACCTAGATCAACTGCGCTCGCGCTTTCAGGAGCACGAGATCGTCGCCACGCTGCAATGCGCGGGCAACCGCCGAAAGGGATTGATCGCGGTCCGCGACATTCCGGGCGAGGCGCCCTGGGGCCCGGGCGCCACCGGCACCGCGGCCTGGCGAGGCGTACGCCTGGCTGATGTGCTCGAAGCGGCGGGTATCGAGGCTGAGGCCGAATACGTCGCCTTTCACGGAGCCGACACCTCGCAGGAGGCCGATCCGCCGCAGCGCTTCGGAGCCTCCATCCCTCGTCATAAAGCCCTTGCGCCGGAAGTGCTGCTGGCGTGGGAGATGAACGGCGACCCGCTGCCATCTGTGCACGGCGCCCCGCTTCGCGTGGTCGTTCCCGGCTACATCGGAGCGCGTAGCGTCAAATGGGTGCAGCGGATCACCGCCCAGGCACAGCCGTCCGAGAACTACTTCCAGGCGCAGACATATCGGCTGCTTCCCGCCCATGCCGACCCCGAGAGTGCCCCGCGCGGGGCGGGCGTCGCGCTCGGTGCCGTCGCCCTCAATGCGGACATCCTTCAGCCTGAGGACGGGGCATCGGTCGCTGCCGGTGCGGTCGAGGTGAGCGGGTACGCCTTCGCCGGCGACGACCGCCGCATCGTGCGCGTCGACACATCAACCGACGGCGGACGAAACTGGACGCAAGCCGACTTGCTCGACGATCTAGGCCCGTGGGCCTGGCGGCGCTGGCGAACCCGAGTAGCTGTCGCAGCTGGCCCAGCCGAGATCGTGGCGCGCGCCTGGGACAGCTCCGCCGCCACCCAACCTGAGAAGCCCGTCCACTTGTGGAACCCGAAGGGCTACATCAACAACTCGTGGGCGCGAATCAACCTGACCGTACGGTCCTGAACTCCACCGAAGCCGTGGGCCCGGGTTCGAGGCGGACGAGAGGCCAGTGCCATCGGTCGGGGGTGCGCCCTGACAATTCGGCCGCCGGCGGCCGCCGGTTCTTCGGGGCAGGTCAATGGCTCAAGTACTCAGCAAAGTACTCGCCAAAGTACTCGTCGTCAGTGAGTACTTGGATGAGTACCAATGGCCGCCCCAGCCTCCGTAGATACTGACGAAATAGCCCCATCCCTTGGGCTCAGCAGACCCGGACTACCCGCCCTCCACGTGTTGTTCGGGTAGTCCGGGTCTGCTGTTGATTGCCGGGTAGATGGGCTCATTGATGTTCCGGGCGGGCCGGGGCGGCAATGATGGGCTTCCCAATCCGAGCGGGTCGACTCTGGCTTCGGAGACATGAGAACCCAAAGCCGCGTGCGATTAGATACGGCTGCAATCACGATGCAACATTGCTACTATGAACCCATGGCAGGACCAGCTGCAGCAGCTCCATCTCCACTGCATCGCGAGGCTGTATTCGTGAACGAGGTGGGGCACCTTGGTGATACGGAGATCGCTCGGGCCACCGGCGCCGCAGCGAGCACGGTGCGTGCCTGGCTCGTGGGTAGTCGCGCCCCGACGGGCGAGCGCGCTGAGCGGCTCGTCGAGCTGTCCGCGCTCATAGAGCGGCTGGCGAGGGTGATGGACCCGAGCTACATCGCGATCTGGATGCGCAAGCCGGTGCCGGCGCTCGGTGACGACAAGCCGCTCGATGTCATCGGCCGCGGCGAGTACCGGCGCGTCGCCAAGCTGCTCTCGGCGCTCGAAGAGTCGCCCGTTACGTAACTTGAGCGTCGGCGCGGTTGACGTCGACGGCGTCTGGTGGCGCCAAGTGCCGCGCGGGGGCGATCCGCTCTTCCTAACCGACCCGCCCAGCGATGGGCGGTGGCAACGAGGCGAGATTGTCGGCGGCATGTACTTCGCCGACTGCGAGGAGACCGCGTGGGCGGAGTGGTATCGAGCGCTCGCCGAGTTCGCGATCCCGCCGGAGCGGCAGATGCGCGCGATCTGCGGCGCTGGCAGATCGACGTCGAGGGCATCGCGGACCTCTCCACGGCGATCGCGCTCAAGCGGGTTGGGCTCACGCCGCCGTGTCCGACCCAGTCCGAGTGGCTGGCCTTCCAGGAGGTCGGCGAGCAACTGTGGCGGGATGGCCGTCGTGGTGTGCGGGCGCCGAGCGCATCTCGTCCGTCGCACGTGGTGCTCTGTTTGTTCCGTGACGCGGAGGACATCGCCGGCGCGGAGCCGCTGCGTCCGCCAATGACATACCGCCGCGCGCCGGCGCCACCCACCGGGCTGACGACCTGAATCAACCCGCGCGCGCTGCCGGCCGTGCCTTGCCAGCAGCCTCAATGGCGTCGGCCAGCTCCCAGGCAGCGGCGGACAGCTGCCCGAACGCCCGAGCGACCGATTCAATGCTCAGGCCCGTGCGGGCCGCAGACAGCGCCTCGATCGCGCAGTCGAACCGCTCCCAGGTCTCAATCGGAGCCAGCGACGGGCGCCACAGTGCGGGTCGAAGCTCGTGCGGCGGCAACCAGGGCGGTCCCGGCCGCCAGCCAAAGCCCTCCTCCGCGGCGCAGGCGTAGGCCGCCTGCTCCTGGGACGCTGCATCCGCCAGCGCCCGTAGTCGGCGAGAGAACTGCGCGTCAGGCGGAGGTTGAGCATGTTCGCTGACCGCGTCGCGCCACCGCCCCTCCGAGAGCTCGAGCTGCTGCTTGGCGCGGTCAACGCTCACCGGCACCACCAGATGTTTGCTGAACGACGGATCCTCTGAGGGAGCGGCGGACGCCTCGAATCGCTGAGCCCCGGGCGAGAGCATCAGCGATACGTCGGTGCGGCGGATGCGCCACTTCCTCGGGCCGGCCTTCGCCGCCGGCAGCTCGCCGCTGGCGATCCAGCGCCGAACGGTGACAGTCGTTACCTGAAGCACCTCAGCCACCTGCGCGGGGGACAGGTACTCCTCGTCGATCATCAGGAACGCTCACTCACAGGCAGCGGAATCACAGGAGAAGCATACACAAGAGTACTTGTACACTGACTAACATCTGTTAGGGTACGAGAGCACATGGACAAAGATGGCGTCCGGCTCGACCATCAGCTTCTCACTGCCAGCGAGGTCGCCGGACTTCTGCGTCTGCCGGTCTCGACGATCTACGAACTCGCTCGCACCGGTCGCTTGCCCTTTCTGCGCATCGGGCGCGCCATGCGCTTCTACCAGCAGGACCTCGAAGCGCACCTCGCGCAGGCGTGCCGTGATCAGGCACCTGTTCGCCGCTCCCGCCTCGGCTGACGCGATTCACACCCCTGGACAGGCGCCTCGGGTCCCGAGTGGTACCCAACAGTGGTACCCGGACCGATGGTCGCACGCGTCTCACCGACCCCAGAGAGCAGAAAATCCCCCCATTAGCATTAGCAGGGCTTTCTCAGAGAGCGGCTGAAGGGACTCGAACCCTCGACCTTCTGCATGGCAAGCAGACGCTCTAGCCAACTGAGCTACAGCCGCGCGAGGCGCCAGTATATCCCCGGCTTCGGCGCCGACGCTCAGGCCGAGCTGGGAGCGGCGGCCACCGGCGACGCTACCGCCTCCGAGCCCGTTGCCATCCGACCCGCCAGGAGCCGGTCGGCGATCGCCCACGTGGCGTAGCAGAGCGATCCGAGGGTTCCGGTGACCAGCAGCAGGACCCCCGCCGCGGCGGTGGCCGCGACACCGTGGGCGCCGAGGATCAGCACGGCGGCGGCTGGGCCCCCGCTGGGTCCGACCGGCACCTGCCCGACGGTGAAAGTCGCTATCAGCAGCGCCATCGCGTCGAAGATGGACACGTCGACGCCGATCGCGTGGAGCATTAGCCAGTTGCGCGCCACCTGGGCGCACACCGAGAGCAGCGCGAAGCTGATCATGCGCCCCCGCCCCCGGTTGCGCAGGACCGCGAGCCCGGCGAACAGCCCCTTGCGGTGCCGCCCGGAGAGGCGCCGCAAGCCCGCCACGGCGCCGGCCGCCAGCGCTACCGCCACCAGCGGCGTCCACCATGGGACGCCCAGTGGGCCGACCAGCGTCACCGAGAAGATCGCGGCCAGCGAAAGCTCCACGGTGAGAATCGGGACCTCAGCCGCTACCAGCGCCGGCACCCGGGGAGTGCTCTGCGGAGCGATCCGACGCAGCGAGGCGAGGCGCACTGCCATTCCCACCGACCCGTTGATCACGCTGGCCAGGCAGCCGGCCCCGACGGCGCGGAACAGCAGCCGACGGGAGACGGTTCCGCCGGCAGCGCGGACACACACGTTCCAGGCCTCGCCCCGGGCCAGCAACGCGATGATCTGAAGCAGCACGGCGATTCCCAGCAGAGAGATCGGTGCCGAGCTGAGGGCGGTCTCGAACTGGGCTCGCCGTCCGGCGAGCACGAGCACCAGCACGCCGGTCACGACCAGCGCCCCGACGACGCTCATGGCGGTCCGACGATGTGACCACCGCTTCAGGTTCCCCTCACACTCCTGTTCGGTGGGCACCGGAGGTCCGGGCGTGTCGATCGCGTAGGTGCTCTGCATGTGGAGGACTGACCGGATAAGCGGCGCTGTGCGCGGAGTCGCTTCGTAGAGCGTGAAGAGGCCTGTACGCGAGGGTACCCCTCTCCGGGCTGAGTTAAGCCACCCTCGCTACGGTCCGCCGACCGACCTCGCCCAGAAGGAGCCTGCCGTGATGAGAGATTCAGACCGCATGCGTGCCCTGGTGGCGGAGATCGTCACGCCGAGACCGCAGGACATCCGGGCCGCGATCAGACAGGTGGAGGGTTTCAATGCCAAGTTCGCCGTGCTGATCACCGCGGGGTCGGGACGATGGCCTGCGCTTATGTCTTCGGCGCGATTGCGCTGATCAGCCTGCCCAACGCGATCAACGCCGGTCGCGCGGCCCTGATCTCGTGGATCGCCCAGACGTTCCTGCAGCTCGTGCTGCTGAGCATCATCATGGTGGGTCAGTCGGTGCAGGCGGCAGCATCCGACGCCCGCGCGGAGAAGGAGTTCGCCGACACCGAGGTCGTGATGGACCGCCTCGACGAGCACACCGCCGGCGGCATCCGCGCGGTCCTCGATCGGCTCGACACCCTGGAGGCCAAGTTGTCCGCGCCGCCCGCACCGGGCAGCGCCTAGAACTACGGCGGGCGGTCCCCGCCTACAGCTGCGCCACGAAGGCGCGCAGCTTGCCGGCGACATCGGCGCGCAGCACGGGTCCGTGCCCGAATCCCACGGTGGCCGGATCCAGCGCCGCCAGCTGGCGCTCGGATTCCCGGTTCCTGGCGGGATCGGGCGTGAACGGAGCGGGAGGCTGGCGCAGGCCCGGGACCATCGTCGGAGGCTTCATGTTGAAGAACACGTCGCCGCAGATCAGCGTGCGGTCGGCCTCGCGCCAGAACGAGACGTGCCCAGGCGAGTGGCCGGGGGTATCGAGAACGCTGAACCCGGAACCGAGCGAATCCCCCTCGGCCAACGGCCGGGCCACCGGAGCCCCGTCGAAGCCGGCCGCCGCGTTGACCACCGGGCCCAGTCGCAGCCGCTTGACCGCGGGGCTCAGGACCAGGCGGCCGGTCTCGGTCGCCTCGCGGTCGGCCGCCCCGCACCAGACCGGAGCCCCAAGCTCTGCGGCCAGGCGCTTCATCGCCCCGGCATGGTCCCCGTGGGCGTGGGTGAGCGCGATCGCCGAGATCTTCCGACCCTGGAGCATCTCGGCGATCTTGGCGGCGGACTGCTTGATCCCGGTATCCACCAGCACATCGCCGATCAGGTAGGCGTTGATGCCGTTGCGGGGCATCAACGGGAGCTGCCAGATCTCCTCGGCGATCGCGAGCACGAACCCACATCCTACGCACGCTCGCTCCGGCGGAGCTTCCCGGCGGCATGGGGCGGGTAGTGCCTGGAGGCAGGACCCCGCCAGGCGGGGACTAACCCATCAGAGCGGCTGCGGTGGCCGCCGGTGCCGCGAGGTGCGGCACGAAGGAGCAGACATGGCCGATGAGCTGAAGGGAAAGACGATCGCGATCCTGGCCGCGGACGGCGTTGAGGAGGTCGAGTACCAGAAGCCCAAGGAGGCCGTGGAGCAGGCCGGCGGGGAGACCGAGCTGCTCTCGCTGGAGACGGGCGAGATCCAGGCGATGAACCACGACATCGAGCAGGCATCGAAGCTCACCGTCGACAAGAAGGTGGCAGACGCCTCGCCGGAGGACTACGCCGGGCTGATCCTCCCGGGCGGGACCGTCAACCCCGACAACCTGCGCCAGGATCAGGACGCGGTCTCGTTCGTCCAGGAGTTCTTCAAGACCGGCAAGCCCGTCGGCGCCATCTGCCACGGACCGTGGTTGCTGGTGGAGGCCGACTGGTGCGCGAGCGGACGCTCACCTCCTACCCCAGCATCCGCACCGACATCAAGAATGCCGGCGGCAAGGTCGTCGACGAGGAGGTCGTCGTCGACGAGGGCCTCGTCACCTCCAGGAACCCTGACGACCTGCCGGCGTTCTGCGCCAAGATCGTCGAGGAGTTCGCCGAAGGCAGCCATGAGGTGGCGAAGGCCGGCGCGACGGCCTGAGGTACGCGGCGTTCGCAGCGGGCGTCGGCACGGAGTGATCATGCTCCGCGCCGACGTTCGCGCGCGAATCTAGAGCTGCTGCCGGACCCCGGCCTCCCCCTTCGGCACGGCTGAGCTGCTCGGCGGGATCTCCCTCCAGCGCCGCTTGTCCGGCGCCTCGCCGGAAGACGGGCAGGAGCGCGGACTGGCGGAGGTCCTCCAGCAGGAATGCGGTACCCGCGTACCAGGCGACACCGGCGATGGCCGCCGCCACGTAGCCGGCGGCGTGCTCGGTGCTCGTGCTCCTCGTTAGCTGAAACAGCCCGTCGAGCAGCGCGCGCGTGGCCGAGAGGCTCAGCAGCACCGCGATCAGTGGCTTGCCGGCAACGGCCGCCGCCGCCAGCGAAGCGACGGCCGCGGCGAAGCCGAGCAGGAAGAAGCCCAGCGGGTGGCTGGTCGCTCCCGGTCGGGCCACGAGGAGGGTCAAGCCGAGCGTCAGCCATGAGGTCGTGAACAGCCCAAAGACGGTGGCGGCGAGCGTGTCCCGCGCCAGGAAGGCCATGATCGTGGCCAGACCCTCCAGCGGGAAGACGAAGGCCGCCAGCACCAACCCGATCTGCGTGGCATCACTCTCCGCAACCCAGCCGGCGGTCTGGGCGGCGAGCAGCAGCATCCCGATCCCAAAGGAGAAGAGCCCCAGCGGAAGCGGGTTACCAAGCGGTCGAACGTTGATGCGCATCGCGGCGGCCGCCGGCAGCCCGGACGCGTTGGGGATCTCCATGTCCTGGCTCCTTCAGTCGAATTGACCTCCCCCGCCTACCCGCTGGCGGAGGGATTGAGCGCGTTGGAGCTCTGCGCCAACGCCGAGCGTCCCGGCCGAAAGGGCCGGGACGCTCGGGTGGCGCGGGGACGCCCTTCCGTCCGGGGAGGGGGCAGCGGACGGAACCTTTTGGGGGCTGCGGCTCAGCCGCCCACCGGCGGAGGGCCGCCGGCGCCAAACCCGGGGCCGGGGCCGGCGCCGGGGCGGGGATCGGAATCGGGGCCACCCGGACCGCCGGGGCCGAAGTGGTCCCTGCCGCCACGCGGTGGGCGTTGGGTGCCATCGTCGGCGAACACGGTCGTGCCGTCGCTGGACTGCGCCACGTGCACGCGGTCGCCGGTCTTCAGGTCGCTGAGGGTCGCCTTGTTGAAGTTGCGCATCACGGTGGCGTTCGCGGGGATCGTGAGCGTCACGGTCTTGTAGGTGACGCTGCGCAAGCCCTCGGTGACCGTCAGCGAGTCGCCGCTGAGGGATTTCACCACCCCGTTGTCGACGGTGGCGGTGATGAAGCCCGTCCCCGCCTTGTCAAGCACCACCGCATCCTCGTGGACTGCGGGGCCTCCGCCAGGGGGACGCATATGCGGGGGGGCGGTGAGCGATGCCGCCGCGTGGCGCCTGGCAGTCGATCCGGGATGGGTGGGTGCCGCCGCGGCTCCGGCGATGCCGGCCACCACGCCGACCGCTCCGCAGGCTGCCGCGGTGGTGAGCGCTCTGACACTGGTCGGGCGAAGAGCCTTCATGATCCTCCTGACGATTCATTTCCCGGCCGAGGTCACGGCCGTCGATGGAGAAGATCATCAGGGGCGGGTCGAAGCCGTCGCGAAGAGGCGTGTAAGAGCGGTGTAGGAACCGCTTGCGGGAGCCGAGGAGCCTGGGGTCTAGTCCCGGCGCTGCCAGATGAACGGCTCCACGCGCGCGAGCGCGAACACGCGCCCGACCGCCGGCGCGACGTTCCGCTCCACCTCCAGCTCCCAGCCTCCCCGGCCCGCCCGCTGGCGCGCGAGAAGGATCGCGCGCAGTCCGGTGCTGTCGATGAAGCACAGCCGTGAGAGATCGAGCCGGACCCGAGCCGAGGATGCCTGGAGCTGCGCGAGGCGCAGCTCCAGGCGGTCGACCACCGCCAGGTCCAGCTCACCCGACAGGGTCAGATGGACAGCCCCGTCAGGATCGTGGAACTGCTCCATCTGGAACTCGAGCGCCGACATGCGAGGTGGATCCATCGTCTCACGGCGAGACGTGAAAGGCAATCGGTGGCGCCCTGCCGGCCCCGGGCCCAGAGGGGATCATGACCGCCACCCCGATTGGACGCGGCCGAGGCCTCAGTCAACCGGCTGGCCGCGGCGATCGACCTCGGCGGCCGAGGGCCGCTCGCGCAGACGCGCGAGCCATGCTGCGGTCTGCGGATGCTCCTGCTCTGAGGGCTGGAGCTCCGGCTTCCACGCCGGCAGGCGCACGGCCAACGGGATCGCGGCCAGATCGACCAACGAGGGCTCCTCGCCCGCCGCCATCCACGGCCCGCCGCTACGTCCCAGCAGCTCCTCCACGGTCGGCCAGCGCCGCACCAGGCGCTCGCGGAGCGTCGAGACGATCTCCGGATGGTCGGAGGCGTCCAGGCCGAAGGCCTCCTTGCGCATCGACAGGAAGAAGTTGGTGGTGAGCTCGTCGTCGACGAAGCGGAGCAGGCCGCGCGCGGCGCCGCGCGCGTCAGCGTCCTCAGGCCAGAGGGGAGAACCGGGATGCGTGTCCTCCAGCCACTCGCAGATCGCCGTGGACTCGCGCACCGCCACCCCATCGACCTCCAGCACCGGAACCCGGTTGGTGGGGTTGAGCTCCCGCAGGCGCTTCGGGCGCGTGCGCGGGTCGACCTCCAGCAGCTCCAGCTCCACCCCCTTCTCGGCAAAGGCGATCCGCACCTTGGCCGAGAACGGCGAGAGGCTCCAGGACCACAGGCGGGGCAGCGACATGGCGCGAGCCTACACGCCGCGGGCGAGGAGCCGCCGGGCGAGCACTGGCACACTTCGTCCGTGACCGAGCTGAGCTCTGCGCCCGCCGGAAGCGTCGATCCGACCGCGGCGAGCCCGTGGCGCGAGCCCGTGCGCGGCGGCTACCCCGATCCAGCGCTGTTCGGCCTCACCGGCCGTGACCAGCTCCAGGCGATGCTCGCCGGCCACGCTCCGCAGCCACCGATGTCGAGACTGACCGGCCTGCGGCTGTGCGCCGTCGGCAAGGGCACCGCAGCCTTCCAGATGCCGCTGAGCCAGTGGCTGGCCTCGTCAAACGGCACTGTCTCAATCGGCCCGATCGCGATTCCCGCCGATGCCGCTGTGGCCTGCGCGATCCAGACCGCGCTGCCGGCAGCTACGCCCTTCTCCACCTCAGAGCTGTCCCTGCGTCTGCTCTCCCCCACCCGCCCTGGCGGCACGCTCACGGCCACGGGAAAGCTGATCGCGCTGCGGCAGACGATCGGTCTGGCCGAGGTCACGGTCACCGACCAACATGGTGCGCTCATGGCCCACGGCAGCTCGATCTGCTTCCTGCAGTCGCCGTTGTCCCCGGCGCCCGAGCCGCCAACGCTCCCCGCAGGGCCGCACCAGAAGGACGCCGAGGAGCAGGACGGCGATCCCGATCCCCACCTGCGTCCCGCCGCCGGCCAGGTGCTCGGCGAGGACGTGTGGCGGACCCAGGATGGGCTGGAGGTGCTGCGGAAACAGCTGGCCGGCTCGCTGGCGCTGGCGCCGATACACCACCTCACCTGCTCGCCGGCACATCGCTGGCTCCCGTGGACCTGAAGGTGAACTACCTGCGCCCGCTGCGCGCCGACGGCCGGATCGCCTATGCGAGCGGGCAGGTGGTGCATCTCGGCCGCCGGACCGCGGTTGCCACCGCCGAGGTGCATGACGGCGACGGACGGCCGGTGGCGCTGGCCACGGGCTCGGCCCTCGTTCTGGCCGGCGGCCCTGCGGCGCTGGGGCACGCGGCGCCATGAGCCCCATCTCCGGGATTCGGCGGTGCGCCGGAGCGCTGACGATATTCGTGGCGATCGCGCTGCTGGGCACGGGGTGCGGGGCCGGCGCGCGCCAGCTTCCCGCTCAGAACCATCCGGCCCCGCGGGTGCGCGTGGCGGGCGGCTCGCCGCGCCACGTCGCGGTGATCGTGATGGAGAACGAGGAGTACGGCGACATCGTCGGTTCACGCGCCACGCCGTACATCAACTCATTGGCCCGCGGCTCGGCGCTGGCCGAGCAGATGTACGCGACCGCGCATCCGTCACTACCGAACTACCTGGCCCTGACCAGCGGCTCCACGCAAGGAATCACCGACGACTGCACCGGCTGCAGCGTCAGCGGGGGCGGGATCGCCGGCCAGCTGCACCGCGGAGGGCTGAGCTGGAAGGCGTACATGGAGGACATGCCCCGCCCCTGCTTCACCGGCGATGGCGCCGGCGGCTACGCCAAGAAGCACGACCCGTTCATGTACTACGACGCCGTCCGCACGGACAGTGCGCAGTGCGCCGGGATCGTGCCCCTGACCCAGCTGGCCGCCGACGAGCGCGCCGGGGGGTTGCCGCGCTTCATCTGGATCACGCCGAACCTGTGCCACGACATGCACGACTGCGATCCCGCCACCGGCGACCGCTTCCTGAAGACCCTGATCCCATCCCTGCAACGGGCGCTCGGGCCGCGGAGCCTGCTGATACTGACTTGGGACGAGGGCTCGAGCGACAACGGCTGCTGCGCTCTGGCCCACGGCGGCCACATCGCTACCGTCCTGGCCGGCTCGCTGGCTCGACCCGGCAGCCGCCTGCGCACGCCCGTCGACCAGTTCTCGGTGCTGCAGACGATCGAGGATCTCTTCGGCCTGCCTCGTTTGGCTGGAGCCGCGTGTGCGTGCACGCCGTCCCTGGCGCCGCTGCTCAGGGCCGGGACGCGCTGATCGTCTCCTCTGCCTGAGCCGGCAGGGACAGCGTCGGACCGAACTCGATTTGCAACTCGGCGCCGCCCCCGACCGCGTTGGTGGCCTCGACGAAGCCGCCGTGGGCCTCGGCCGCCTGGCGCACGATCGCCAGGCCCGAGGCCGGAGCCGGGCTTGGCGCGGGCGTCACGCGCTCGGTGGAAGCGGTCGAAGACGAACGGCAGATCCTCCACGTGGAAGCCCGGACCGTGGTCTCGCACGATCAGCGTGCCGCCGTGCAGGGTGACCTCGATCGTGCCCTCCTCAGGACTCCACTTGGCGGCGTTGTCCAGCAGGTTGAGGACCGCCCGGGCGATCCGGTCCCCCTCCCCGCTGACCAGCGCCGGCTCCAGCTCCGCGGAGATCGTCAGCTGCGGGTAGCGCCGGCGCGTGCGGGCGATCGCATCGGTCACGACCTCGTCGAAGCGCACATCGGATCGTCCCGGGCCCGGCTTGGAGCCGCGCGCCAGCTCGACGACGTCGGCCACCAGCGCGGTGAGCTCGTCGAGCTCCTCGATCATGTCCTCCCGCAGGGCGGTGCGATCCGCGGCCGAGAGCAGGGCCTCGTCGCGGAGCAGCTGCAGGTTCGCCCGCACCGAGGCGATCGGCGTGCGGAGCTCATGGGAGGCGTCGGCGACCAGGTTGCGCTGGGACTGGACCGAGCGCTCCAGGGCGTCGAGGGTGGTGTTGAAGGTGCGGCCCAGACGCGCCAGCTCATCGTCGCCCTCCACCTGCAGCCGCTCCTGCTCCAGCCGCTCCGGGTTGGCGGCGATGGCCTCGGCCTGGCGGGTGAAGCGGCCGATGGGGCCCAGCGCGGTGCGCGCGACCAGCACGCCCAGGAGCGCCGCCAGCGCGATCCCGACTCCGGCGATCCCCAGCAGCAGCAGCAGCTCATCGGAGAGCGTGCGGTCGACATCGGTCATCGGCAGCGCCACGGCGATCGCGCCGGCGGGGCCCAGGCCGCGGACCAGGACGCGGATGTGCATCCCGCCCAGGTGCGCCTCGGTGAAGAAGTCTCCCCGAGCGTGACCGCCGGCGGCGAAGGCCCGCATGCGCGCATCCACGGGGATGTGGCGGCCCTGGCCGGGAGGGATGTACGTGCTGCCACCCGGGTGGATCACGGTGACGATGCCCTCGGTACCGCCGAAGCCGGGGCGGCGGCGAGCCAAGGATAGGCCCTCGTCACCCACCCCGATCGGCTCGGGGCCGGGTGGCGGGCCCCCGAATCCCGACGGCGGCTGCCTGCCCCGCGGTCCCGCAACCGAGCCCGGGACGCCCGGACCGGGGCCCGAGCCCGCGCCTCCGCCAGGCCCGCCGCGGGGAGGCACGATCCGGGCCAGCAGGCTCTCCAGTGAGTGGTCGAGCTGGCCACGCAGCTCGGACTTCGTCCCCGCGTAGGCCGTGAGCGTGACCGCGATCACCGCCAGCGCTACAGCAGTGCCCGCGGCGATGGCCAGCCGGGCCCGGAGCGTCATGTCAGCGCTCCGACCTTCTCGGGCTCGCGCAGTGCATACCCGACCCCGCGCACGGTGTGGATCTCCGACCGGGAGCCAGCCAGCTCCAGCTTGCGACGCAGGTAACCGATGTAGACCCGCAGCGCGTTGGAGGTGGGGCCAAAGTCATAGCCCCACACGCGGTCGTAGATCAGGCTGTGGGGCAGCACCCGCCGCGGGTTGAGCATCAGCAGCTCCAGCAGCTGGTACTCGGTGCGTGTCAGCTCCACGAACTGCTCGTCCACGCGCACGCCGTGGCGAGCGGGATCCAGTCGCAGCTCGCCGAAGGACCACGATTGCCCTCGCGCCGCAGCATCCGGCAGACATCGAGTCCGTCGATGTCAGGCAGGCCAATGTCCAGGACGATCGCGTCGGGCGCCAGCGTCCCCACCTCCGTGAGCGCGTGGGCGCCCGACTCGGCCAGGCGGACCTCGTACCCGGACAGCGAGAGCACGCGTCTGAGCACCTCGCGCAGCGCCCGGTCATCGTCTACCACCAGCAGCCTCATGCGCTGATTGTGCCGCCGCCGCCGCCGCCGGCGGCGAGGACGAGCTATTCCTACGTTCTGCTTAAGAGGCGGTCGAGGCTCACTCAGGCGCGCGGCCCGCCTGCCGCTGGCGCAGCACCGCCGCCAGAATCCCGTTCACGAATCCCGGGGCGTCCGCGCCGCAGAAGCGCTTGGCGGTCTCCACCGCCTCGTCAATCGCGCCCTCCGGAGGGATCGCGTGCTCGCCGGGCAGCGTGTCACCGTAGAGCAGCTCGGCCAGGCCGCCGCGCAGGATCGAGCGCTCCAGCGGTGCGATCCGTTGCAGCGACCAGCCGGTGGAGTGGGTGCTGATGAGCTCGTCGAGCTCGCGCTGATGCTGGCACACGAGCTCGGCCAGAGCGCGCGTGAATGCGTGCGTGTCCCGGGGGAAGGTCTCCTCCAGCGGACGCCCCAGCAGGTCACTCTGGTAGAGGGCCCAGATCGCGGCGCGCCGCTGCTCGGTCCTACGCACGGGAAACGTATTCGCCCGAGCGCGTGTCCACCCGGACCGAGTCGCCGACGTCGATGAACAACGGCACCTGGATCCGGGTGCCCGTCTCCAGCACCGCCGGCTTGGTGCCGCCGCCGGAGGCGGTGTCCCCGCGCAGACCGGGGTCGGTCTGAGCAATCTTCAGATCCAGCGCGCTCGGCAGCTGCACGTCTGCCGGCTCGTCGTCGATGTAGAGGATCTCGACCTCGTCGGACTCCCGCATCCACCGCAGCGCCTCGGCGATCGTCGTCTCCGGAATCGTAAGCTGCTCGTAGCTCTCACTGTCCATGAAGTGGGCATCGGAGCCGTCGCGGTAGAGGTACTGCATGCGCCGCACCTCGGTCCGCACCGGCCGGAACTTCTCCCCGGCGCGAAAGGTGCGGTCGATCACCGCGCCGTCGCTGGCGCGGCGCAGCTTGGTGCGCACGAACGCCCCGCCCTTGCCGGGCTTGACGTGCTGGAACTCGAGGATCTTGAAGATCGTGCCATCGACGTCGATGTGGCTGCCGTTGCGGAACTGATTGGTGGTGATCACGCGGCTGGTGAGCTTAGCGTGGGAGGCGTGGATCAGCCGAGGACCCGCAGCTCCTTGGAGACCGAGGTGAGGATCTCGCAGCCCCCCTCGGTGACGAGCAGCAGGTCCTCGGTTCTCACCCCCAGCTCGCCCGGCAGGTACACCCCCGGCTCTACGGTCACGATGTTGCCGGCCTCCAGGTGGTCCTCGGAGCGCTGGGAGAGGCGCGGGGCCTCGTGGATCTCCAGTCCGACGCCGTGGCCGAGGCCGTGGCCGAAGCGCTCGCCGAACCCTGCCTGCTCGATCACCTTCCGCGCCACGGAGTCGACCTCCCGCCCGTGCGCGCCGGCGCTGAGCGCCTCCAAGCCGGCGAGCTGCGCCGCCCCCACGAGCGCGTAGACCTCTCGGGCGCGCTCGCCGGGCTCCCCGGTGGCGACGGTACGGGTGCAGTCCGAGCAGTAGCCGTCAAGCTCCGCCCCCCAGTCGATCACCACCAGCTGACCGGGCTCCAGCTCCACCTCGCGCGGCTGCGCGTGGGGCAACGCCCCGTGCGGACCGGCGGCGACGATCGTCTCGAAGCTCGGCCGCCGAGCTCCGAGCTGGCGCATGTGGACCTCCAGCGCCAGGGCCACCTCCCGTTCGGTTCGTCTGACCAGACTCTCGGAGAGCAGCCGCTCGAGGGCCTCGTCGGCCAGCGCGGTGGCCGCCCGGATCCGCTGCACCTCCCCGGGATCCTTGACCGCGCGCAGCCGCTCGACGAGACCGCTGGTGGGGACGAGCTGGATCCGGTCCTCCAGCAGTTCCCGCAGCCGCCCGTGCGCGTGAACCGTGACATGGGCGCCTTCGAACCCCAACCGCACCGGACCTTCGGGAACGGCCTCGCTCACCGACTCCAGCAGATCCTGGGGGGCGCACCGGCGCTCAAAGGCGGGACCGACCTCCTCGGCGGCCTGCTCCACGTAGCGAAAGTCCGTTACGAAGGTGCGCCTGTCGGGGCCGATCAGGGCCAGGCCGTTGGTGCCGCTGTAGCCGGTCAGGTAGCGCAGGTTGGTGAGCTCGGTCACGAGCATGCCGTCGAGCTCGGCCTCGGGCAGCAGCTCCGCCAGCCGGTCGGCGCACTCGCTCATACACCGAGCTCCGCCTTGAGGCGCTCCAGCGCCACCCGGTACCCGTCCGCCCCCTGGCCGGCCACGTGCGTGAGGCACAGCGGCCGGATCACCGAGTGCCGCCGCCACTCTTCACGCGCGGCGATGTCTGAGAGGTGGACCTCCACGGCGGGCAGGCCCGTCAGCTCCAGCGCGTCGCGGATGGCGTAGGAGTAGTGGGTCCAGGCGCCGGGGTTCAGCACCAGCCCGTCGGCCAGATCGCGCAGCCGGTGCAGATGCTCGACGAACTCGCCCTCGTGGTTGGTGTGAAAGAATCGCAGCGTCAGTCCCAGGCCGTGGGCGACCTCGTCGATGTGGCGTTCCAGCGCCTCGAAGCTCCACGTGCCGTAGTGGGCGGGGTCGCGGCGGCCGAGCTGGTCCAGGTTGACGCCGTGCATGATCTCTACGCGGTTGCGAACGGCCATGGCTCAGGCCAACTCTCGCACGGCCGCGATCAGTTCGCGAGGGGGGATCGTGCACCCCGGCCGCGCCCGGCCGGGACCGTCGATGAGCACGAACGGCACCGGCCCCTCCCCCAGGCGCTTCTTGTCGCGCGCGGTGGCCATCACGATCGCGTCGGGGTCGGCGCTGCCATCCAGCTCGGTGGGCAGTCCCGCGGCCCGGAAGAGCTCCTGCACCTGCGCCCTCAGCCCCTCCTGGCCGGAGAGCCGCAGCGCCGCGAGCAGGCCGAGCGCCACCGCCTCGCCATGGCGGTAACGGGCGTAGCCGGTCACGGTCTCGATCGCGTGGCCGACGGTGTGGCCGAGGTTCAGCACCTGGCGAAGGCCACCGTCGCGCTCGTCGGCGGCCACGACACGCAGCTTGGTCAGCGCGGAGGCGGCGATGACCCCGGGGTCCTCGGGCCGGGCGCCGGAGCTGACCCGCTCCCACAACCAACCGCCGGCGATCAGCGCGGTCTTGACCACCTCGGCATAGCCGGCGGCGAGCTCTGCCGGGGGAAGCGTGCCCAGCGTGGCCGGGTCCAGCAGCACCGCGGAGGGCTGGTGGTAGGCGCCAACGTAGTTCTTGGCCTCGGTCAGGTCGACGCCCGTCTTGCCCCCCAGCGAGGAGTCCACCTGGGCCACGAGCGTCGTCGGCACCTGGACGTAGCGCACGCCGCGCTGGTAGGTGGCCGCGCAGAAGCCACCCAGGTCGCCCACGACTCCGCCGCCGAGGGCCACCACGACGTCCTGCCGGGTCATGCCGGCTCGGACCAGCTCCGTCCACACGATCTCGGCGTGGGCGATCGTCTTTGACTGCTCGCCGGGCATGATCGCGGCGCGGCCGCTGAGCGGTTCCACGGCCTCGCCGTAAAGCCGGCCGGCGTTACCGTCGGTCACCAGGAAGCGGCGGCCGTCCACAGCCTGCGGCCAGAAGCGATGCTCGGTGATCAGGCCGGAGTCGACGTAGACGGGATAGTCGCCCGAGGCGCTCGCCGCCCACAGCACCGTCGTGGTCGCGGGACGCCCCGCGATCGCCGCCAGCACGGCGGCGGTGGCGTGGCTGCGCGCAGCGGGCACGACCACGTCGGCCAAGGCGGCGTACAGGGGCTCGCGCTCCCCGTGCAGGCGCTCGAACCGAGCGCGATCGCGCGCCAGAGGCCGGCCGGTGCCGCTGACGCGCCCCCACGCCGTCTCGCGGTCGACGTCGATCCAGACGACGACGTGGCCAGTGAGCGCCTCGCGCACCCGCTCGGAGCCGATGGCGCCGCCGCCAAGGGCGAGTACCTCCGGCTCGCGCGCTTGCAGCAGCTCCAGGGTGATCCGTTCCTCTGCCTCGCGGAACGCGGCCTCGCCGTCCTGGGCGAAGATGCTCTCGATCGGACGCCCCAGGCGCTGCTCCAGGACGCTGTCCACATCGCCGGCGTGCTGGCCGGTGGCGGCGGCGATAGCGCGTGCGGCGGTCGACTTGCCGGCGCCCATGAAGCCGATGCAGACGACCTTGCTCATGCTGGCTCGCGCGCCTACCCGGCGGCTGAGTGCCAGCCGACCCGTTCCCGGTAGGCGGCCACCGCCGCCTTGACGTCGTCGATGTGGTCGCCGCCGAACTTGCGCCGGTAGGCGTCGGCCAGGACGAAGGCCACCATCGCCTCCCCCACCACGCCGGCGGCCGGCACGGTGCAGGAGTCGGTGCGCTCCCGCAGCGCCTCGGCCGGCTCGTGGGTGGAGATGTCGACCGAGCGCAGCGGCTTGGTCAGCGTCGGCAGCGGCTTCATCGCTGCCCGCACCACCAGCGGATCGCCGGTGGTCATTCCACCCTCCAGGCCGCCGGAGCGGTTGGTGTTGCGATAGAAGCCCCGCTCCTGGTCGTAGAAGATCTCGTCGTGGGCCTGCGAGCCGGGCCGGCCGGCGACCTCGAAGCCGTCCCCGAGCGAAACTCCCTTTATCGCCTGGATCGAGAGGATGGCCTGCCCGAGCCGCCCGTCGAGACGCTCCTCCCAGGACACATGCGATCCCAGGCCGGGGACGAGGCCAAACGCGCGGACCTCGAACACGCCGCCGAGCGACTCGTTGGCCTTGCGCAGCCGGTTGATCTCGGCCACCATCTGCCTGGAGGCCTCGTCGTCCAGGCAGCGCACGGGCGACTCGTCGACATGGGAGAAGTCCTCGGGACCGAGATCGTCACGACGCGGGGCCGTGACACTCGTCACCTGTATCACATGGCTGAAGACCTGCACGTCCAGTTCCCTGAGGAAGGACTTGGCCACAGCGCCGCCGGCCACCCGCGCCGCCGTCTCCCGCGCGCTGGCTCGCTCCAGGATGTCCCGCACGTCGGTCAGCCCGTACTTCTGGGTGCCGACCAGGTCGGCGTGCCCGGGACGCGGGAGGTGCACCTCGTGGGGCAGGTCGGGGACCGGCCAGGGGTTCATCCGCTCCTCCCAGTTGGCGTAGTCCCGGTTGGCGATCTGCAGCGCGATCGGCCCGCCCAGAGTGCGCCCATGCCTGACGCCCGCGGTCACCTCCGCGCGGTCACTCTCGATCTTCATCCGCCCGCCGCGGCCGTGACCGAGCTGGCGCCGATGCAGATCGTGATCGATCGCTTCGCGCTCGATCACCAATCCAGCGGGAAATCCCTGGACGATGCAGGTCAGGCCGGGGCCGTGGGACTCGCCGGCGGTGGTGAGCTCGAGCGCCATCGCCGGTGTAGGTTAGGGAGGCGTCGTGGCGTCCGCCCGGATGGCGATGGTCCGATGACTTGGCTAATCTGGTCTGCCAGCATCCGAGTCATGGCTAGCACCATCATCCACGTCGGCGTGCATGAGGCCAAGACGCAGCTCTCCCGCCTCCTCCGCCGGGTGGAGCAAGGCGACGAGATCGTGATCACGCGGGACGCAAAGCCGGTGGCGCGACTCGTGCCTGAGGCTCGAGGGACGAGCATCAGCGACTCGTTCGGAATATTCCGCGGCGGCCACGGCAGCCGGATTCTCGTTCCTCCCCATCGATCGGCAATCATGCCCGGCTCGCCGGGGAGCTTCCCCTGCTGCATCGGGACCCCTTCGACCGGATGCTCGTCGCGCAGGCGATGATCGAGCAGCTTCCGCTCGTCTCCCGGGACGCGATCATCGCCCGCTACGGCGTTCCGGTGCTCTGGTGATCGCTCAATAGCGCCCGGCGGCGTCGATCGCCAGGTGATTCCGGTCGGCGGCGACGAGCACCAGGCGGACTGATCAGCGGTTGCGCTGGTCGACCACGGCGCCGAGGCTCGGGTCATACCGCAAGAGCGCGAGCGCGTCGAGGCCCGAGTCGTCCAGCAGGCGCCGTCCCGCCGCCGATGCCGCTCGGCGAGCGCGGGCGGCGGCGGCAGCCGACGGATACCGGTGCACGGCGATCGCGGTGATGGCGAACTCGGCCGCGACGGTGGGGCCGCTCAGCGACGGACCCGAGATGCGCTCGATCTGGTTGGGCACCAGCGAGATGATCTCGCAGTCGACCCGTCCCGGAATGCAGGTCCCGGGGCCGCTGACCGATGTCTCCGGCTGCACTGCGAACAGCACGCGGTGACCCCCCTGGAGGACGCCGAGCTCCACCAGCAGGGGCTGCTGCTTGCCCGGCAGGATGCTCAGTCGCTTCAGCGGGTCGATCGTGTTCAGGCCACTGCTCGGGTTGGTGATGGCCAGCGTGACCTGATAGGCCTGGGTGGCCCTCAGCACCGGCGGTGCGGGCTTGGGCGGTGCGGTCGGGAACTTCGTCGGCGTGGGTGAGCTGGAGTGAGTCTGGTCGCCACCTGCCGCCTGGCTCGTCCCACCGCCGCCGGCGGGGGACCCCCCGCTCGTCGTGGTCCCGCCGCTCGTCGGGGTGGTGCTCTTACCCGTGAGGACAGCGGCCCCGCTCGGCACCGGCTGCGGGCTGGTGATGGAGGACGCGGTCGGTCCGGACACCGCCTGCTGCGCGAAGGGATCCCGGGCTTGGCCCCCGAGGCGGGAGTGCGTGGCGGCGGCGCTGAGGCTGACCGCGGGCAACGCGGTGACGGGGTTAGCGGCAGCGGACATCGGCGCCGGCGTCGGTGCCGCGCTGCTGCTGTCAGGTGACTTGGAGAGCAGCAGCGGGACGGCCACCAGGGCCAGCAGGAGCACCAGCGCCACTGGCCAAAGCCGGCGTTCCCGCAGGTCGTTGACGATGGGTTGCAGAAAGCTCATGTCATCTTGGGGAGGCGATCGTGGCCGGCGCGGCCCGAACCCCGCTCGGCGTGGACATCGCCTGCGCGGATGCCGCCCTGACCCCTGCGGGTCCCGCGGTGCTCGCGCCTGCGGTCAGGCCCTCGGAGGCGGGGAGGATGTAGGTGGTGGCCGAGACGGTGGCGATGATGTGCGGAAAGCCCTCGGGCGCCGGGCCGAGGCTGATGGCATTCAGCGTCATCAGCCGTCCGCTGACCGAGACGTGGGTGTTGCCGGCCCTGACGAGCCGCTCCAGGCGGCCGAGGAAGCTCGACAGGTGAAAGAAGTTGCCGCGGAAGGTGAACGTGAAGGGCTCGATCGGGAAGCCGGCGGGTCCGACGCTGGCGCCGGGAGGAAGCGCAGCGGTCGCGGCCTGGGAGGCAGACGGCGAGCTGGCCGGCCTCGGGCTGCTCCCGCTGCTGGGGTTCAGCACGAGCCCCTCAAAGTCGACGCGCGTCGAGGAGGCCGCAGACTGAACCTGGTAGATGAGCGACGGGACGTTGTCATCAGCGGGCACCGCCTCCCCCAGGCGGGCGAGCGTCGCGTAGCTCTGGGCGTAGGCGCTCCGGGCGGCCTCCCCGGCCGAGAGCTGGGCGCGAAATCCATCGAGCTGGCTTTGCGCCGCGCTGACCTGCCCACCGAGCTTAGAGGCCTCGTCGCGCTTGGGCGAGATGACCAGCAGCCATCCGGCGGCGATCGCCGCCAGCACGAGCACGATCACCGCCACGTTGCGATCGCGGCCGGTCATCGGCCGCTCCCAGCACTGGCGGCGTTGGCCCGCTGGGAGGCCCCGGTCGGCGTGGCGGGAGACGGGGTGCTGACCGGTTGTGACGTCGCAGTGGTCGCCGTCGATCCCGCCGGCGGCGTGGTGGTCGGGGTAGAGCCGGCCGGTGGCGTGGTCGAGGTCGAGGTCGAGCCGGCCAGGGGCGTAGTGGAAGCCGGGGTGGTGCTCCCCGGAGTGGCTCCGGCGAGCGCGCCTCCCGGCAACGGCTGGAAGAACACGACCAGGTCGAAGGAGGGCTCGCGGGGGGCGCAGCTCCCCTGGCTGGAGGAGGAAGTGGCCCCCGCCCCAGCGCCAGCCTGCGCGCTGTCCTGCTTGATGGAGTCGGCCAAGCTCACCCGCTGCACTCCGTTGATCAGACGCATGCGTGACATCAGCCTGGCGACGTCATCCTGGGTCTTCGTGCAGCCCTTCATCTCGAAGGCGGGGGCGGCGATCGCCGCCCGCAGAACGCTCGTGGAACCGCCGGCCGCACCGCCGGGGCCGGACACGCTGGCGCCCGGGGCGGCGGTGCCGGTCAAGCTCTGCAGTGAGGCGCCGGCGGGGACGACGCGGGAGAGGTCGACGAGCGCACCGTGCCAGTCGAAGCGGCCCGCGGTGATCTGCCGCACCGTCTGCACCCGGGCCTGGGCCAGCTTCTGGAAGGAGACGTAGCTGGCCAGCCGTGCGGCGGCGGCCTGCTGCTGGGAGATCTGGCCCTGAAGCTGGGTGAGCTCGGCCTGCCGGCTGGCGACGGTGTTCCCGGTGAGGACGTACATCGTGATCATGACCAGCCCGAGCGTGAGCAATCCCAACACGATGAATCCGGGCCCCAGCGGGCCCCGGGAGAGCCCTCCGGGGGCCCGGCGGGCATCGCCCGGGATCAGGTTGACGGCCTTCACGCCGGGACCTCGTGCAAGGTCAACCCGGTGGCGATCGCGAGCTGTCCCGCGTCCGCGCCGGCAAAGCCGCCCACCCGCGCTTCGCTGACGGTCCCGACCTCCAGCGGCATGCCGATCTCGTCACCGAGCTGCTCTGGCAGGCCGGGGACGGCCGCCGCCTGGCCCGTGAGCACGGCGCCGCCCACCTCGGCAGCGCCCTCCTGCATCCGGTGGAAGTCCAGCGAGTTGCGGATCTCGTCGGCGATACGGCGGACGCCGTCGCTGAGCACGTGGCGGGCCTCCCGCACCATCTCGGGGTCCCCCTCGACGTGATCGAGCGGTGCGCGCATGCCGACGTGCCGCAGCCACCCCTCGGCATGCTCCAGGGTCAGGCCTCGCCGCTCGGCCAGCTCCACGGCCAACGACTCGAAGCCGAACGGCACCACGCGAGTGAACGTGCAGATGGTTCCGTGGGCGACGGCGAGGTTCGTGACTCCCCCGACGCTGACGTAGAGGGTCGCGGCCTCACGCTCGGGCCGGTGCAGCGCCCGGATCATCGCGAAGGCGGCGAGGTCGATCCCCTGCGGCCGCAGACCGGCGCGCCTGGCGGCCTCCAGCAGCCTGTCGATCATGTCCCGCCGAGCCGCCACCAGCACCACGCGGGTACGTGGCCCTGCGGGCGTCTCCACGATGCCGAGCGAGTGGTGCTCGAACACCGTCTGCTCCAGCGGCATGGGGATATGGTCCTGAGCCTGGAAGCGGATCGCCGAGGACAGCTGCTTGCTGTCCTGCATCGGCGGCAGGTCGATCAGCCGCACGACGATGCGCTGATTGGCCACCCCGAGCCGGACGCGCCGGCTCAGCTTGTGCTCGGCGAAGAGCTGCTTGAGCGCCTCGGCCAGGGCCTCGACGTCGGTCACCTCACCGTCGCGCACGACCCCCGGCGCCAGCCGTGCGACGGCGGCGCGCTCCACCGCTGCCTGACCCGGACGCGCCTCGACGGCGGCCACCGAGCCAGGCTCGATGTCCACGCCGACGACGCTCTTTGCCGCACTCAGTCGCATTCCTAGGGCACTGATCGGCGCGAGCAGGCCGCGAGTTGAGCCAGTCGCGAGTCTCTGGACGGAGCCGGCGCCCTGAGGCGACTTCACGCTCCGAGCACTCAGATCACTGAGTGCAGGTACCAATCGACGATCGCCGGCCCGACGAGCACCGCCATGACCCCGCCGGCGGCCAGGAAGGGCCCGAAGGGAAGTGCGGTCTTGCGCCCCCGCTCTACCCCGAGACGACCGATGACCACAGCACCTACGAGCGTGGCGACGATCACCGCGGCCATGATTGCCACGGCCACCTCGCGTCCGAGGAACAGCCCCAGTACCGCCGCCAGCTTGACATCGCCCATCCCCATGCCGCGCGGATAGGCGAGGGCGAAGATGAGTAGAAAGCCTCCGGCGGCACTCGCTGCGATCAGCTGCTCCGCAAGGCCGGCGGGATGCAGGGCCGCACCGATGGCAAGGGCCAGCACCGCCGCCGCGAGGGTGAGCCGGTTCGGGATCAGGCGGTGATCGAGGTCGATGAGCGCGATCGGCACGAGTACGAAGACCAGCACGAGTCCGAGCGCGATCTCGTGGGCATCGTGCTTGACCAGGACGACGGCCACCGCGAGCACGGCTGTGAGCCCCTCCACCAGCGGGTAGCGAGCCGAGATGTGGATCCCGCACTCGCGACAGCGGCCGCGGAGCAGCAGCCAGCCGAGCACCGGAACGTTGTCGTAGGGGCGGATGGCGGTCTCGCAGCTGGGGCAGTGGGACCCCGGCGTGACCAGCGACTCGTGCCTCGGCAGGCGGTAGGCCACCACGTTGAGGAAGGAGCCGATCACCGCCCCGCACATCGCCGCCAGGGCTGCCGGAATCGCGATCATGTCTGCTCTATCGGCAGCGCGCCAGCGGCGGTTGAGGCTCTCGGAGAGCACCAGCGCGCGACCCATAGAGGCGGGAGCAGCGCGCTTGCCCGTACGTCGGAGGGCGGACCCCAGGGCCCGCCCTCCGACTACTCGAGGATGTTCAGAGACCTACCAGGAGCCCCCCGTGGGGCAGCCGCCACCAACCGGGGTGCAGTTCCGGGTGATGGAGCCGGCGTTGTCGACCAGCGTGTACGTCGTGCCGGCCGTCCCCGGGCCGGTCGCCTGGGAGGTCAGCGTGTAGCCGCCGGTGCTCAGGCTCGCCGTGACGAACGGAGCGCTCTTCAGGGTCGGCTCGATGGTGGACAGCGGGTCGGTGCCCGCGGCGCTCGTGGTGGCGGCGGTGTAGTTGCCCTGGTTGTCGGTGGCGTACGTCTCCTCCGCGGTGCGCGCGGTGGTGATGTTGGACTTGGCGCTCGCGTCGTACGCCTTGCTGCGCTGGTTCAGGAACGCGGGAATGGCGATCGCGGCGAGGATGCCGATGATCAGGATGACGACGAGGAGCTCGATCAGGGTGAAGCCCTTCTCATCCTGAGCGCGCTGGCGGAGCTTGTGGAGCATTTGATCCTCCTACGATCGTTGATTGGATCTTCCGCCAGATCCCTTCGGTCCCGTCGCCAACCTTGGCTACGACAGCATTGAGCCGTGGTGACAGCCTGGCTTCCTCCCTCACAGGGAGACCCGTGGCTTTGCGTCCCACCCTCGCGGATGGTTTGCCTTTGGCACCTCTTGACTCTGGCAGGGGAGGTATCGGTTCCAGCGCGCCGGAGGATTACCCCTCTGGACAAAAGAACGAGGCCCTTTCAGGCTGCGTTTTTCCTGCTCAGCGTAACTACTGCGGGGCTTGGGGTCCCGCCTGAGCGTCGTGACCGGCCTGGAAGCTCCCATCGCCGTCACACCAAGGGCAGGTGACCTCGTGAGGCTCGCCGTTCAGGCCCGAGATGAGCTTGCCGGTGCCCCGACAGGGAGTGCAGGTGCTCCGGTCGTTCTCCGGAGTGCGGACGCTCATGCGCGGTCTGCTGCTGTGCTCGTCATCGACGGGCAACGATACTGCCGTAGGGCTAGCGGATGTTGTTGTAGACGTCGAACAGCGGCAGGTACATCGAGATCACGATCACGCCGACGATGCCGCCGACGACGATGATCATCACCGGCTCCATGATCGCCGTCAGCGCCTTGACCGCCGCCGCCACCTCGTCCTCGTAGAAGTCGGCGATCTTGGCCAGCATCGAGTCCAGCGCACCAGTCTCCTCACCGACGCCGACCATGTGGCCGACCATCGGCGGGAACACCTTGGCCTTGCTTAGCGGTTCCGACAGGGTGCCGCCGGCCTTGACCGAGGTGATGACCGTTTGCATCGATCTCTCTATCACCGCGTTGCCCGCAGTCCTGCCGGTGATGTCGATCGCCTGCATGATCGGCACGCCGGCGGAGACCAGCGCAGAGAAGGTGCGCGACCACCGGGCGATGCAGACCTTCTGCACGACGTTGCCGATCTTCATCGGGATACGCAGCTTGAACGCGTCCCATTGCGCGCGGCCCCACTTGGAGCGCTTCCAGAAGACGAATGACCCCCCGATCGTCCCAACGGCGAGGATAAGGATGTACCACTGGTCGTTGATCATGTGGGAGAAGCCGACCATGAACTGGGTCAGAGCCGGCAGCTTGCCGCCGAACTGCTTGAACACGTTCTCGAAGACCGGGATCAGGAACGCGACCAGGGCCAGCAGGACCACGGCGGCGAAGGTGATGACCAGCGTGGGATAGATCATCGCCGCGCGGATCTGACGGCGCAGCGAGGCGTCCTTCTCCAGCTGATCGGCGGTGCGCAGCAGCGCCCCCTCCAGCACCCCGCCGGTCTCCCCCGCCCTGACCATCGACACGTACAGCGGTGAGAACACCTTGGAGTGGTGCTCGAGCGCATCGGAGAGCAGTAGGCCGGCCTCCACGTGACGCCCCACCGCCCGCAGCGTCTCCTTGAGCTTCTTGCTCTCCGTCTGGGCCTCCAGGACGTAGATGGCGCGCAGGATCGACATGCCTGAGGAGACCATCGTGGAGAGCTGCCTCGTGGCCACCGCCAGGTCGTTCGCCTTGACGCGGGAGAACAGCTCGATGTTCAGTTCCTTGGAGCGGTATTTGTTGGCGACGTCGACCACAATCAGACCGCGCTCCTTGAGCTGATCGGCGACATCCTGCTTGGTGACAGCCTCTACCTCCCCCTGGGCGGGCGCCCCCGCGAGGTCCATCGCCTTGAAGACGTAGGTGGCCATCGCCCTCTACGCCGCCATCGCGGAGGTCATCGCGCCGCCGATCAGCCGGCGGAGCTCCTCCACTGAGTGCGCCCGGGACTCGGCCAGCGCCCGCGTGATCTTGCCGGCCCGCACGAGCTGTGCCAGTGAGGCATCCATCGTCTGCATCCCGTGGGCGCTGCCGGTCTGAAGCACGGAGTAGATCTGGTGGCTCTTGGCCTCTCGGATCAGGTTGCGCACCGCCGGCGTGGGAACCAGCACCTCGGTGGCCACGCACCGCCCGGCGCCGTCGGCGGTCGGCAGCAGCGTCTGGGTCATGATCCCCTGCAGCGCTACCGACAGCTGTGCCCGGATCTGGCCCTGCTGGGCGGAGGGGAACACGTCGATGATGCGGTCGATGGTCTGCGGGGTGTCCTGGGTATGCAGGGTGGCGAACACCAGATGGCCGGTCTCCGCCGCGGTGATCGCGGTGCCGATCGTCTCCAGGTCCCGCATCTCCCCCACCAGGATCACGTCGGGGTCCTGGCGCAGTGCCGCCTTGAGCGCCTCGGCGAAGCTCGTGGCGTCCGAGCCCAGCTCGCGCTGGTTGACGATGCATTTCTTGTGCTGGTGCAGGAACTCGATCGGATCCTCGATCGTCATGATGTGGTCCTCACGGCGCTGGTTGATCACGTCGATCAGCGAGGCCAGCGTCGTCGACTTTCCCGACCCGGTGGGACCTGTGACGAGCACCAGCCCCCGCGGCTTGTTGGCGAAGTCGGTGACCACCGGTGGCAGCCCCAGCGTCTCCAGCGGCACCACCTCAAAGGGGATCAGGCGAAACGCCGCCCCCAGCGCCGCACGCTGGAAGTAGGCGTTGACACGAAAGCGGGCCGCGCCGGGAATCTGGTAGGCGAAGTCCAGCTGCCAGTTGGTCTCCAGTCGCTGGCGCTGGGAGTTGGTGAGGATCGAGTAGACGATCTCCCGCGTATCGGTCGGCATGAGGACGGGATAGCCCTCCAGCGGCGTCAGGCGACCGCGCACGCGCACCATCGGTTGGGCGCCGGCAGTCAGGTGCAGGTCGGAGGCCCGGCGCGCGACGACCTCCATCAGGACCTCGGCGAAGTCTAGCTCCATCTGCCTCGTATCGGCAGCTCAACCGGATCCCGTTACACGGGCCACCTCGGCCATGGACGTCACGCCGGCCTTGACCTTGTCCAGGCCGTTCTCACGGAGCCGCCGCATCCCCTGACGCACCGCCACGGTCCCGATCTGCTCCGCGGAGGACCGCTCCAGCGTCAGCGTCCGGATCTCAGGGGACATCAACATCACCTCGTAGAGCCCGATCCGCCCCCGGTAGCCCATGTTGGAGCAGCGCACGCACCCGACGGGGTCGTAGGCCTCGAGGTCGAACTGGGTCTGGAACCCGTTCTCGCGCAGGATCTCCACCGGAATGATCGTCCGCTGCTTGCAGTGCGAGCACAGGGTGCGGGCCAGGCGCTGGGCGACCACGCATTCGATCGCCGAGGCGATCAGGAACGGTTCGATTCCCATCTCGATCAGCCGGGTGACCGCCGAGGGCGCGTCGTTGGTGTGCAGGGTGGAGAGGACCATGTGTCCGGTGAGCGCACCCTCGACAGCGATCTGAGCGGTCTCCCGATCACGGATCTCCCCGACCATGAGGATGTCGGGATCCGCGCGCATCATCGAGCGCAGTCCGGTGGCGAACGTCAGGCCCGCCTTGGGGTTGACCTGCATCTGAGTGATGCCCTTGATCTGGTACTCGACCGGATCCTCGATCGTGATGATGTTCTTCTCCGGCGTGTTTAGCTCCAGCAGCGCGCCGTAGAGCGAGGTCGACTTTCCCGAGCCGGTCGGCCCGGTGGCCAGCACCGCACCGTGGGCCCGGCCGAAAGCGCGGCGGAAGACACCAAGCTCGTGCTCGGGGATGCCGAGCCAATCGAGGTCTAGCCGAATGCTCTGCTTGTCAAGGATCCTCAGCACCACCGACTCGCCGTGCACGCTCGGGATCGTCACCGCTCGCAGGTCCACGTGACGGCCCTCAATCGTCAGCCCCACCCGCCCGTCCTGGGGCAGCCGCCGCTCGGAGATGTCGAGATCCGCCATGATCTTGATCCGGCTGATGATGCCCGCGATCATCCGCCGCGGCACCGACATCTCCTCGGTCAGCACGCCGTCGACGCGCATCCGCACGCGCAGCTCCCGGCCCGGCCGCCCCTTCTCGTCGGGCTGGGGCTCGAAGTGGATGTCCGAGGCGCCGCGCTCAGCGGCTTGGGCGATGATGGAGTGCACCAGCTTGATCACCGGTGCGTCCTCCGCCGATTCCCGAAGATCGACGATCTCCACCGGAGCGGCCTGATCCTCGCCCTCCCCTACGGCCTCCTGGACGGCATCCTCAAAGCGGTTCATCCGCGCGATCAGACCGGAGACATCCTCCGCCGATGCGACCGCGGGCCTGATGTCCATGCGGGTCAGCAACGCGATGTCGTCGGCCGCCAGCACGTTGGCGGGGTCCGACATCGCCACCAGCAGGGTGCGCTCGTCCAGGTAGGCCACGGGGACCGCTCCGTAGCGCTTGGCGCTGGATGCGCTCATCAGGTTGGCCGCACCCATGTCGACCTTGAGGGTTCCCAGGTCCAGATGGTCCAGCCCGTAGCGCTCGGCGATCGCCCGCGAGAGCTGATCAGTGGTGATGGCGCGCTGGTCGAGCAGTAGGCGCTCTGGGGGGACCCCAGCGACCCGGGACTCCTCGATCGCCCGCCGGACCCGCTCGGCATCGCAGAGGCCAAGCTCGACGAGGACGTCGGTGAGGAAGCGACCCGAGCCCCCGCGCCGGCGCGGCGGCGTGATGCCGCTGACCGCGGGCGCGCTCTCGGCGGGGTTGCTCGCGCCGCCGACGGCCCTGAGCTGGGCGCCCGGCTCGTTCAAGTCACCGCACCGCCGCGCGCATGACGTCGACGGGCGCGGCCAGTCCGGTGAAGCGCTCGAAGCTGAGGGCGCCCTGCCCCGTGAGCAGGTCCAGTCCGTCGACGAACGGGATGCCCGCCGAACGTGCGGCGGAGATCAGTTCGGTTTCCCGCTCGTTGTAGACGAAGTCAACCACGCAGTCGTACCTGCCCAGCTCATCGGCCGCGAGCGGCAACTGCTTGAACGTCGACCCCGCACCGTCCAGGCCGGTGGACGTGCAGTGGACGAGCACATCGGCGGGCTCAGCCTCCAGCACGGGCTCCCCACCGATCGCCTCACACAGCTCGCGGGCCCGCTCTGGCGTCCGGTTCCAGACCCTCACGCGGGTGGCGCCGGCGTCCAGCAGCGCCCAGACCGCCGCTCGCGCGCTACCGCCCGCGCCCAGCACGAGCGCGCTGCGTCCGGCGAGCGGAAACGGGAGCGCCGCCACCAGCGCGGGAGCGTCGGTGTTGTCGGCATGCATCCCGTCGGGCTCAAAGGTCAGCGTGTTGGCGGCGCCGATGGCCTCCGCCCGGACGGTTGCGTGCTCGGACAGCGCCAGCGCCGCCTGCTTGTGCGGGATCGTGACGTTGGCGCCGCGGAACCCGCTGCCGGGAAGCGCCGCCACCGTCTCGGCCAGCAGCTCCGGCGGCACCGGCAGCAGCCCGTAGTGCCAGTGGCCCAGGCCGCGAGCCTGCAGCGCTGCGTGCTGCATCGCCGGTGAGCGACTGTGGGCGACGGGCCAGCCGAGCACGCCGAGGCGCATGCGGGTCTTACCTACCGACAGAATTCCGGGGAGCGGCCGCCCCGCCGGGCGCGGGCGAGGTTGTAGTGGCTCTGGAGCGTCAGGAACTGCGCGTAGCTGCTGGCGAACGCGTGCTCTCCGTTGCCGCACGGCTTGACCACGAAGAACAGGTATCCGGTGGAGGCCGGGTGGGCGGCGGCCTGGATCGAGGCCAAGCCCGGGCTGTCGATCGGGGTGGGCGGCAGCCCGGAGTGGGTGTAGGTGTTCCACGGGGAGCGGGAGGCGAGCTGGGAGACGGTGATCGGGGTCGTGCGGTTGCCGGTGGCGTAGCGGACGGTGTCGTCCAACTGCAGGCGCATCTTCGCCCGCAGCCGGTTGAAGATCACCGAGGAGACCAGCGCACGGTCACGCCCGGTGCGGGCCTCACCCTGGATGACCGAGGCGATGGTCAGCACCTCGTAGGGGGTGAGGTGCTGGCGGCGGGCGAAGGTCAGGTCGACGCCGGCGAAGGCGCGCTTGAAGGCTGTGAGCTGATCGTCCACCAGGGCACGCGCGGTGATGGGGTCCCGCAGCTGGTAGGTGGAGGGAAACAGGAAGCCCTCCAGCGAGGACAGCCGGGGCGGGGCGCCGAGGGCCACGGGTCGCAGCAGTCGGGAGCTGCGCGTGGCGGCCAGATAGCTGCCACGGATCCCCTGGCGCCGCAGGATCGCGTCCGTCTGCTGGCGGGTCTGACCCTCGGTGATCGTCAGCTCGCTGACCCTCGCCGCCGGCGGTGCCCTCGTCAGGATCGTCAGCGCGGCGCCGTAGCTCATGTCCCGCTGCAGGTTGTAGGTCCCCGAGCGGAGGCTCCCCCGCTCCGCGGCCAGGGTCGCCCGCAGCTCGAAGAAGAAGCTCGAGGAGACGACGCCATCCCGCGCCAGCAGGTCGCCGATCTGGCTGGAGGTCAGGTGCCGCGGAATCACCACCCTGACCCTGGCCCCGCCGGCGCCGTGGAAGGGCTGGAAGAGCTGCGCCAGGAACCAGATCACGGCCACCGCGAGCACGATCGCCACCAGCGCCAGGGAGCGGCCTCCTCGGGAGATCCGGCTTCCTCGGGGCCGAGGGCGCAGGCGCGGCGGACGGCGGGCGGTGCCGCCCGGACGTCGACTGGGCGTGCGCTCCAGCCCGCTGACCCGCTTGGTGCCGGCGGGAGACTCCTCCGACTCGGAATCGACGGGATGGAGAGGCTCCTCCTCCTCGGGCTCGGAATCGATCAGGTGTGCGGCTTCGTCCTCCTCCGGCTCGGGCGCGAGTCCCGGCAGGGACGCCTCCGGCTCGGCTTCGGTCGCGGCGGCGGCGGCGAACTGCAGCGGCTGGGGCACCGGCTGCTCTAGCTCCGGTTCCACCGGCTCCGGCTCCAGCGGCTCCGGTTGCAGAAACTTCGGCTCCAGCGGCTCCGGCTCCAGCGGGTCCGGCTGCAGAGACTTCGGCTCCAACTCCGGCTCCGGCTCCGTGGGCTCGGGCTTGGGAGGCGTGCGCTCAGCTGAAGCGGGCGACGGCGGCATCGGCCGACCCTGCCGCGCGGCGCGCCTGCGCTCACGCTCCAAGCGCGCCGCCTCGCGCTCCTCGGCTGAGCGGGTCGGCCTGGCCTTCACGAGGGTCCTCCCGCGGCTGAGCGCGCCGCCAGCCAGCTCTCCAGCAGATGCGCGGCAGCGCGTGAATCCTCGCTGGCCCGCCCGGGAGTGCGAGCCGCGAGCGTGGTGGTGAAGCGCTCGTCGTAGAGCTCGACCGGTACGGGCAGCGCTCCGGCCAGCACGCCGGCGAAGGACCGTGCCTCGCTCGTCTGCGCCGAGTCTGCGCCCGAGAGCGAGAGCGGCAGGCCCACGACCACCCGCTCCGCCTGCAGCTCGGCCACCACCGCGCGCAGCCGTGCCCGCCCCCGGCGGGACGCGGGGGCGGCAATCGGCTCCAGCGGCGTGGCCAGCACGCCGGTGGGGTCGCTGACCGCGCAACCGCAACGCGCGCTGCCGTAGTCGAGCGCCAGCACCCGCATGAGACTAACGCCCGAGCGCGGCCTCGATCGCCCGACGGGCGGTATCGACCGCCTGGGGCAGCTTCTCAGGATGCCGACCACCCGCCCGAGCGAGCGTGTCCCGTCCGCCACCACCACCGCCGACCACCGCCGCGGCCGCCTTGACGATCTCTCCGGCCCGCACCCCCCGCGCCACCAAGGGCGGCGCCACGACCGCCACCAGATCCACCCGCTCCTCGCCGCCGCTGCCGAGCACGATCGCCGCATCGCCGAGCTTGGCCTTGAGCCGGTCGGCCAGGTCCAGCAGCGCCTTGCCGTCGGTGCCCGGCACCACGGTCGTCAGGATCCGAGCCCCGTCGAGCTCCGTCGCTCGGGCCAGGAGCGCCTCGACATCCACCGGGCCGCCCTTCCCGCCGCTCCCCGGCCGCGCCTCCCGCTCCAGCTCTCGCACACGCGCGCGCAGGCCGGCCACGCTCTGAAGCACCCGCTCCGGCGGGACCCTCAGCTCCTGCGCCACGGCACGCAGCGCTTGGTCGTGGCTGCGCATCAGCTCCACCGCCGCCGGCCCGGTGATCGCCTCCACCCGGCGGACGTTGGCCGCATTCGAGCTTTCGCCGAGCACTCTGAAGAGTCCGAGCTCTGAGGTCAGGCGGACGTGCGTGCCGCCGCACAACTCACGTGAGAAGGAGCCGTCGCCCACCTCCACCATCCGCACGACGTCGCCGTACTTCTCGCCGAACAGGGCCATCGCCCCCAGGCGGCGCGCCTCCGGGAGCGTGGTGGTGAGGGCGTGGACGGCATGGCTCTCCAGGATCCAGCGGTTGACGGCATCCTCCACGTCGGCCAGCTCCTCCGCCGTCAGGCCGCTGGCGTGGGTGAAGTCGAAGCGCAGCTTGTCCGGTCCGACGTAGGAACCCGCCTGGTGCACGTGGTCTCCGAGCCGGTCCCGCAGCGCCGCGTGCAGGAGATGGGTGGCGGTGTGGTTGCACTCGGTGGCGTGCCGGGTGCGGCCGTCCACGCGGGCTCGCACCCGGGCTCCGGGCTGCAGCGACCCGCTCTGCGGCACCAGGGCCAGCACCTGGTCATCACCCACTCGCAGCACGTCCTCCACCCGCGCCCGGCAATCCCCCTCCACGCACTCCACGGAGCCGCTGTCGGCGATCTGGCCGCCGCCGGTCGCGTAGAAGGGCGACTCCAGGAGCTTGGCCAGCGTGTGCCCGTTCTCGCTGGCCACGGCCGCCAGGGTCGTCTCCCGCTCCATCGTCTCGTAGCCAACGAAGTCGGTGTGGAAGCCGGCCTCCCCGGCGAACTGGAGCGCGCGCTCACGCAGCTGCCCGGAGCCCCGGCCGCGTCCGGCACCGGCGCGAGCGCGGCTGCGCTGGGCGGACATCAGCACCTCGAAGCCCTGCTCATCCACCCCGAGATCGTGCTCGGCCACGAGCTCCAGCGTCAGGTCGATGGGAAAGCCGTAGGTGTCGTGCAGCAGAAAGGCGTCGGGGCCGCTGATGCCTTCAGAGCCGGCGTCACGGGCGCGATCGATCAGCTCGTCCAGCAGCCGGCTGCCCTGGGCCAGGGTGCGCCCGAAGCCCTCCTCCTCGGCAAGGAGCCACTTGCGCACGAGCTCACGCTGCGCCGCCAGCTCGGGATAGGCACTCCCCATCACCTCGGTGACCTGCTCGGCGTAGCGAACCAGGAAGCCGGGGTCGAGGCCGAGCGTGTGCCGCCCCTGGAGGATCGCCCGGCGCATGATTCGCCGCAGCACGTACCCGCGGTCCTCGTTGGAGGGGACCACGCCGTCGGCAATCAGGAACGTCATCGCGCGACCGTGGTCGGCCAGCACGCGCAACGCCCGGTCGGTGGCGAAATCCTGCCCGTAACGGCGGCCGGACAGCTCCTGACCCAGCGTGATCAGCGGCGCGAACTGGTCGGTCTCGAACACCGTCTCCTTGTCCTGGAGGATCGCTGCCAACCGGTTCAGGCCCAGACCGGTGTCGATGTTCTGGGCCGGGAGCGGGGTGAGCGTGCCCTCCGGGCTCTGGTCGTACTGCATGAAGACGAGGTTCCAGAACTCCAGGAACCGCTCGTTGTCCCCGCCGGGCAGATCGTCGGGTCGCCCCCGGTGCATCCCGCGATCCAGGTACAGCTCCGAGCAGGGCCCGCACGGCCCGGTGGGTCCCATCTGCCAGAAGTTCTCAGAACGGGGGCACTCCACGATCCGCTCGCGCGGCACTCCGACGTCCAGCCATGCCTGAATCGCGTCCTCGTCGGGGCCGAGGCCGAGCTCCTCGTCACCGGCGAAAACGGTGATCCAGATGTCCTGCTCGGGGAAACCGAAGCCCTCCTTGGAGAGCGTCCAGGCAAACTCGACTGCCCCGGCTTTGAAGTAGTCGCCGAACGAGAAGTTCCCCAGCATCTCGAAGAACGTCAGGTGGCGGGTGGTGGTGCCGATGATCTCGATGTCAGGCGTTCGGAAGGTCTTCTGGCAGGTGGTCAGCCGGGGATGCGGCGGCCGCTCGCTGCGCAGGAAGTAGGGCTTGAAGGGCACCATGCCGGCGATCGTGAAGAGCACCGAGGGATCGTGCTCGGCGGGGATCAGGGATGCCGAGGGCAGCTGCCGGTGATCGCGCTGCTCAAAGAAGGCCAGGAACGTGCGCCGGATCTCGTCTGAGGTCATCGCCGTCGCAGTGTAGGTGCGGTGAGAGGCCCTCAGACCGAGCGGCTCCGGTCGATCGTCGCCCACCCGACGATCAGCTCCCCGGCCATCAGGCAGGCGAGCTGGCCGGGGGCCACGCTCTCGGCCGGCTGAAGCAGGTCCACTCGCAGGCAAGGGTGGGTCCCGGTGTCCGCCAGGGGCTGTAGCCGCGCGGGAAGCGGCTGCTGGTGGTAGCGGAGCTTGACCCCGTCGACGCGACTGCCGTCACGGTGGAGCCTCACGTCCCTGATTGTCACTGTGTCCCGGCGCAGAGCGGCGCGCGGGCCGACCACGACCCGGTTGCGCTCGGAGTCCTTCTCCAGCACGTACAGCGGCGCGGCGGTGGCGACGCCGAGCCCGCGCCGCTGGCCGACGGTGAAGCCGTGGTGCCCGCGGTGGGTGGCCAGTCGGTTGCCGGCCCGGTCGACCACCTCCCCGCGCCGCTCGGGGATACCACCGTGGCGGGCCAGGAACCGGGTCCGGTCGGTGCCGGCGAGAAAGCACAGGTCCTGGGAGTCCGGCTTGTCCGCCACGGGCAGCCCGGCGTGGCGCGCGCGCTGACGGACCTCTGGCTTGGTCAGCTCCCCCAGCGGGAAGCGCATGCGCGCCAGCGAGGAGGGGGCGAGCGCCGCCAGCATGTAGGTCTGGTCCTTGGCCGGATCGGCGGCCGCACGCAGCAGGGGCCCGTCAGGATCGCGCTCCTCGGCCACGCGGGCGTAATGGCCGGTGGCCAGCGTGTCACAGCCGAGGCGATCGGCGAAGCGCAGCAGCGCGTCGAGGCGGACGTGGCCGTTGCAGCCGACACAGGGATTGGGCGTCTCGCCCTGGGCGTAGCCGGCGATGAACGGCTCGACGACGCCGCGGCGGAAGTCCTCGCGGAGATCCAGGGTGAAGTGCGCCAGGCCCATCGCGTGGGCCACGGAGCGGGCTTGGGCCACCGCCGAGGCCGAGCAGCAGCTGCGCTGCGCGTCATTCTCATGGTCTGCCCACAGCTCCAGCGTCACCGCCACGGTCTCCCCCACGGCCATGCACTCGCGGGCGGCCACGGCGCTGTCCACGCCGCCGCTCATCGCCACCAGTGTGCGTCCCTCGGCCACAGCGGGAAGGACCGCGCCGGCCGGGCGGTGCGCGCTCACCGCTGCCCCCAGCGCGCGGGCGAGCGCGTCCGCAGCCAGGTCGGCAGCGTGGAGCTTGCCCGGACTGAGTCCTCCAAGCTCGGCGGCGATCTCGCCCACGCCGACGCGCGCCGCGCTCATCAGCGGCTGCCCGCGCACCAGCGTGACCGCGGCGCTGCCGGCGGCGATGGCCCCGCCGCAGCCCCGCGCCTCGTAGCCGGCATCGATCACTGTCGACCCGTCGAGCGCCAGCGTGAAGGTGATCGTGTCGCAGCAGGAGCCGCCGCCGCGGGTGACGGTGTGGCCGTGATCGGGGACGTGTCCCTGCCCCTGCGGCGAAGTCAGGTGATGCTCAAAGGCCAGGCGATCCACCCCGCCGAGGATAACCCCGGCCCGCGCCGCGTCACCTCGATCAGGACGCGAGGGCGTCGGCGACGCGCTGGGCGACCTCGAAGCGATCGGCGAAGCCCACCACCGTGCTGGCCGCACGCTTCCGGTCGATCAGGACCAGCGTCGGCGATTCGTTCACCGAAACGGCATCGGTCACCATGCTGTAGCGCGAGAGCTCCGAGAGCGGCACCGATAGCTTGACCACCCTCCCCCGGTGGGCGGGCACGGCGGCCAGCTCGGCGCGCACCGCCCGGTCATCGGCGCCGGAGGGGTTGTAGAAGAGCAGCACGATCACCTTTCGGGCCACCAGGGCGCGCAGCACGACGTTCTGGCGCGCGGCGGGGTTCGAGGGCCGCGCGGCCACCTGGCGTCCGACCGGCGGGGCCGTCTCGCCTCCGTGGGCGGCACTGGCGGCATCGGCCGTCTTGACGGCACCCCGCGCCGCGTTGATGTCAGCGGTGTAGCCGCCGACCCCGGCGGACCCGCTGCCGCCGCCCGAGGAGCTCGGCTTCAGGGCGGTCATCCACAGCGCAAGGAACACCACCGTGCCCAACAGCAGTGCCAGCAGGGGGCGAGAGACTCTGTCCATCTCCCTCATCTTCGGCATGGAGGGCCGACGCCATGAGGACCGTCAACATCACGCTCTACGAGCGTAGGTGCGTCACGCCACACAGGGGCCGTCTGCGCCCACTCGCGACAACCCCGATCTGAGAGGATGCCGCGCGTGAGCTCCCATAAAGCGATTGCTCGCGCTCGTCCTCACGATGCTGATCGCCGCGACACTCGGAGCCTGCGGCGCGAAGCTGAGCGAGCAGAAGGGCGCGCCCTTCAACCTCGATGGCGCGGTCCGTGGCGAGGCGGCCGGGGTCCACGGCACCTTGCAGAACGTGACCGCCACTACCTACCAGCACTTCCCGGCACGCGGTGCGCGCATCACGGCCCTGAGCAACGGCAGCCCCGCCACCGTCTTCGAGCGCACCATCCTCGCGAACGGCGAGGCGTTCGACCTTCAGTTCGTGGAAGCGGGCTCCGACGTGAAGACGCCGCCAGCCTCGTACACGACGTTCCTGGCGGCGCTGAAGATCACCTGACCGCACCAGTGGTCAGCGCGTCAGGAGCGGCGCAGACCCAGCTCGCGTAGCTGCCCGGGATCGACGGGAGCCGGTGCGCCGGTGAGCGGGTCGGCGCCGCTGGCCGCCTTGGGAAACGCAATCACGTCGCGAATCGATTCCGTGCCCGCCAGCGCTGCCGCGATCCGGTCGATGCCCATCGCGATCCCCCCGTGGGGGGGTGCCCCGTAGCGCAGCGCATCGAGTAGGAAGCCGAACCGCACCTGCGCCTCCTCGGAACCGATGCCCAGCAGCTCGAACACTCGCTGCTGCACCTCCCGCTGATGGATGCGGATCGACCCGCCGCCGATCTCCGCGCCGTCTAGGACCAGGTCGTAGGCCCTGGAGGTGAGCGACCCGGGATCGTTCAGATCGCCGGTGGGCGCGGTAAACGGGTGGTGGGCGGCGTCCCAGCGGCCCTCTTCGGAGTCCCAGAAGAAGGCCGGGAACTCGACCACCCAGAGGATGTCGTGGCGCCCGGGCGGGATCAGCCCGAAGCGGCGCCCGAGCTCCATGCGCAGCGCGCTGAGCGCCTGCCCGGCCGTGGCGAACTCGTCGGCGACGATCAGCAGCAGGTCCCCGGAGCTCGCCTCCAGCCGACCGATGATGGCCTGCATCTCGGCCGGTGAGAGGAACTTGGCGATCGGCGAGCGCAGCCCGCCGTCCTCCTGCACGAAGGCCCACACCAGCCCCTTGGCACCGTGCTGGCGGGCCAGCTCGGTGAGGGCGTCGAGCTCGGAGCGGGCCAGCTCCCGCGCGCCGGCGTTGATTCCCCGGACGGCGCCCCCGGAGGCCAGCACCGATGCGAAGACCTGGAACTGCGAGGCTGCCAGCGCCTCCCCCAGGTCACGGAGCTCCAAGCCGAAACGGGTGTCGGGTCGGTCGATCCCGTAGCGGGAGACGGCCTCGGCGAAGGTCATTCGTGGCCACGGCGGCCGCGGGATGTCGAAGTCCGCGGCCTGGAACACAGCCCCCATCACCGCCTCCATGCACTCGATCACGTCGTCCTCGGTGACAAAGGACATCTCCAGGTCCAGCTGGGTGAACTCGGGCTGGCGATCGGCGCGGGTGTCCTCGTCACGGAAGCAGCGCGCGATCTGGTAGTAGCGCTCGAAGCCGCCCACCATCAGCAGCTGCTTGAACAGCTGCGGCGACTGTGGCAGCGCGTAGAAGGAGCCGGGCTGGGTGCGGGCGGGCACGAGGAAGTCACGCGCGCCCTCGGGAGTGGAGCGCGTCAGGTACGGCGTCTCTATCTCCAGGAAATCCCGGTCGTTGAGGACCTGGCGCATCGTGGTGATGACCCGATGGCGGAGCGCCAGTGCGGCCTGCAGCTCGCTACGGCGCAGGTCGAGCGAGCGGTGGCGCAGGCGCAGGCTCTCATCGACCCCCTGGCCGTCGTCTAGCGGGAAGGGCGGGGTCTGCGCGTCGGCGAGGATCTCCAACTGGGTCACCGCCAGCTCGATCTCGCCCGTAGCCAGGTTAGGGTTGACGTTGGCCGGATCCCGCCGCGCGACCGTGCCGGCGGCGCTGACCACATCCTCGGCGCGCAGCGCGTGGGCGGCCGCATGGGCCTCGGACGCAGTGTCGGGGTGGAACACGAGCTGCACGATCCCGGAACGGTCGCGCAGGTCGATGAAGATCAGGCCGCCGTGGTCACGGCGGCGATGGACCCAACCGGCCACGCGGGCCTGCGTGCCGGCCCGCTCGGCGGTGAGCGCGCCGCACCAGCTGTCGCGCAGGGCGTTGGGGCGGGGTGTGCGCATCACGCGAGCCTGCTGCCGCGCAAGATCGTCGGAATCACCTCCGCGGGCGACAGCTCGCGCTGCTCGCCGGAGTCCATCTCCTTGAGGGTCACCTCGCGCTCGCCGCCGACGATGGCCACGTACCGGACCCTGATGCGGTCGGCGTGCTTGAGCTGGCCCTTGAGCGAGCGGCCGGCCAGCTCCAGCTGCGCGGCCAGTCCCGCCTGGCGCGCCTGGCGGGTGAGCCCGAACGCCACCCGGCCCCCCGCTTCGCCGGCGCGCGCCACGAACAGGTCGACCACCGGTGGGGCGATCGGCAGCTCCCCGGCGGCGAGGAGGATCCGCTCCACTCCCGCCGCCCAACCCGAGGCGGGAGTGACCGGTCCCTCCAGCTGCTCCATCAGGCGGTCATACCGCCCCCCGCCACCCACTCCGGACTGGGCTCCCAGAGCGTCGCTGGTGAACTCGAACACGGTGCGCGTGTAGTAGTCCAGGCCCCGCACCAGTGAGGGGTCCAGCTCGTACTCGACGCCCGCCTGCTCCAGCAGCGCCCGGACCTCGGCGAAGTGTGCGGCGTCCGATGCGTCCAGGCGATCCAGCAGCACCGGCGCCTCCCGCATCACCTCCCGCGTGCCCGGATCGATGGCGTCGAAGGCCCGCATCGGGTTGAGCTCGATCCGAGCCCGCACCTCTCCGCTCAGCTGCTGCTCGTGCGCGCGCAGGTAGGCGCTCAGCTCGTGGCGGTACTCGCTGCGGGTCTCGGGCGTGCCGAGGCTGCCCAGCCGCAGCCGCACGTCCCGCACACCCAGCGCCCCCAGCAGTTCGCTGAGCAGCACGATCAGCTCCGCGTCGGTCTCCGCCCCCGAGGACCCGACCGCCTCCGCGCCCACCTGCCAGAACTGGCGATAGCGGCCGCGCTGTGGGGCCTCCGCGCGGAAGAAGCTCGACAGGTACCAGAGCTTGACCGGCTGCGGGAGCTTGTGCATCCCGTGCTCGATGTAGGCCCGGCACACCGGCGCGGTGCCCTCCGGTCTCAGGGTCAGCGAGCGCCCGCCACCGTCGTCGAAGGTGTACATCTCCTTCTGGACGATGTCGGTCGCCTCCCCCACCCCTCGCGTGAACAGCTCCGTGGCCTCGAACGTCGGCGTCTCGATGCGACGGTAGCCGGCGGCGCCGAGGATGCGCTGAGCGTGGCCCTCCAACAGCTCGCGGCGCGCGGTGTCCTGCGGGAGGACGTCGAAGGTCCCTCGCGGCGCCTGGATCATCGTCGCGTCGTCCTCTGCAGAGGAGACTTCACCCCTGCGCCAGCTCGCGCAGGAACGGGTTGGTGGCGCGCTCGTGGCCGAGCGTCGTGATACCCATATGGCCGGGATAGACGGTGCTCGGCGCGGGGAAGCGGGAGACGAGCGTGTCGATCGAGGCCAGCAACGTGGGCCAGTCGCCTCCCGGCAGGTCGACGCGTCCCACCGAGCCCTGGAAGAGCACATCGCCGGAGAAGAGTGCGTCCTCCCCGGCCACGGCGTAGGTCACGTGACCGGGGCTGTGGCCGGGAGTGAAGAGGACCTCGAAGGTCAGCCCGGCGAGCGCCAGCGTCTCGCCGCCCGCGACGGTGTGGTCGGCTTCGTAGCTCTCGAAGGGGCCGAATCCCGGCCACGGTACGTAGTCCATGATGCTGGCCAGGACCTGACGCTCCAGCTCCGGGCAGTAGACCGGCGCGCCCGTAGCTCTGGCCACGGGCGCCACCGCGCCGACGTGGTCGAAGTGGGTGTGCGTGAGCAGGATCGCTTCCAGCCTGGTGATGCCGAGCGGGTCCAGCGCTCCGAGGAGTCTGTCAGCCTCCTCGCCAGGGTCGACGATCACCGCGCTGTCCGACTGCGGGCGGCGGACGATGAAGCAGTTCTCCTGAACGGGGCCGACGGTGAACATCCGCACGTCGATCATCAGCGACCTTCCCGGTTGCGCTGGCGGCGACGCCACAGCAGCCGCTCCAGGTAGTAGCCCGCCGGGACGTACAGCACCAGTGCGAAGACCGTGAACAGGGCCGCCGACTGCAGCCGGTTCTTTCCGTGCGTGGTCACCAGCAGGAAGATGAACATGATCGCCGCGGCGAAGGCGGCCCGCTGGAGCGAGGACGTCCACGTCGGGGAGGTATTCAGCCGTCGCTCCCGTGCGGTGGCCTTCGACTGCTTCTTGCGCTCCTCCTCGCTGGGCGGCCGCCCCGTTCGCCCCCGCGTCGTAATCGTCCCGGCGGCCGTGCCGCGGTGCTTGCTGCGCCGTTTCTTCTTGGTCTGCGCCATCGGCTCGTGTGAGAGGTTAGTCGGAGGCGGGCGGCGCCGGATCGACGCCGGCAAGCGCGTCCTCCAGCAGCCGCCGGCCACCGACCGGCACGTCGCCGGGAAAGCCGGCAAAGGCCGCGCGCGGGGCCAACCCGACCAGCTCCGCTCCGGGCACGCGGGCGTGCCGGGCCACCGCGGCCACCACCTCGGCCAGCGGGGTGGCCAGGTGGTCCTCGACGTTGGTCGACACCTGGGCGAGGCCCTCCTGCTCCAGCCACCGGCCGATGGCCCGCACCCCCGGGAGGCCCTCGGGCCCGCCCTCGCGGATCCGCGCGGCGATCCGCCGGGCGTCCGCCTCACCCGCGGGGGCGGCCAGCATCACGTTGAAGGCGACCAGCGGCGGGCGGGCCCCCAGAAGGGTGGCGCCGGCGCTCGGATGCAGCCGCCGCGGCCCGAGGTCCGGGATCAGCTCGCCGGACTCGATCCGGGCCGCCAGCGCCTGCGGGCCGCCGCGGCGCAGCTCCGCACGGGTGCGGCCCTGGCCGAGGATCCCGTAGAGGAACACCGGCAGCTCCAGCTCCCCAGCCAGCAGGTCGCCGAGCACGAGCGCCTCGGCGCAGGCCGCACCGCGATCGACCTCCTCCAGGTAGACGATCGGCGCGACGTCCAGCACCCCGACGCGGGGATGGATGCCGTGGTGGGAGCGGATGTCGAGGTGCGCCACGGTGGCGCGGGCGCCGTCGCGCACCCGCTCGGCCAGCGCGCCGGGGGTGCCGGCCAGCGTGAACACGCTGCGGTGGTGGTCGGGATCGCTGTGGACGTCGAGCAGGCCCGGTCCGAACCCGCCGGCGATCGCCTGTAGGGCGCCGGGGTCGCGTCCCTCGGAGACGTTGGGAACCGCCAGCAGCAGGCTCACGCGCCGGCGGGGTGGGGCAGGACCCAGCGGCCCTCCTCCAGTACCCGCTCGCCGCCGATCTCCAGCGTGACGCTGGTGAGAACCACGTCGAGGTGGATCGGGACCGAGACGACGCCGCCGATTCCGGCGCTGGCGCCAAAGGCGACGTGGACCGTGCCGAGGATCTTCTCGTCCTCCAGCACGTTGCCGGTGAGCCTGGCGCGGTCGTTGGTGCCGATGCCGAGCTCAGCCAGGTTGGTGCCGGGATCCCCGTGGGCGCGCAGCCGCTCGATGTAATCGGGCCCGAGGCCGCCGCTCGCCGACACGATCCGCCCCTCCCGGACGGTCAGCCTGGCCGGTGGCTCGGAGAGCCCCAGGGGCGCGAGGCTGGTGGCGACGATCAGCCCCTCGCCACCCTGCGGCGCCACGAAGCCCTCCCCGCAGGGCAGGTTCCCGAACGCGCCCGGGGCGGTGAGGTCCCCGTCGTCGGAGATGCCTTCTCGCCCAGCGAGGTCGAAGGTCATGTCGCTGCCGAGGGGGCAGGTGATCCGGGCCTGCTCGGCGCCGTCCAGCAGGCTGGCGACCGCGCCGGAGCGCGCGCGCATGAGTTCGAAGTCGACGGCCATCACCCGCGCCAGCATGTCCTCGGTGACCCCGGGCATCGTCGCCCCCCTCGCGCCCGCCTCGCTGGCCCGCTTGCGGGCGGCGGTGTGGCTGAGCGAGCGGGAGGTCGGGCCGATGAAGACGTCGCAGGCCGCCATCGCCGCCGCCAGCACCCGCGGCGGCTCGGTGCCGTCGGTGGCGCGCTCGTCCATCACCGCCAGGATCGCGTCGGCGCCGGTGGCCGACGCGGCGGCCCGCAGCGCCTCGCCGATCGGACGCCTGGCGGGATCGACGATCACCAGCACCTCCTCCCCCGGCTGCACTGCCAGGCAGCGCTGCACCACGGTGGCGACGGCGGGGCGAAGGTCGGGCATGGCTCCGCGCAGCATATGGAGCGGCTCCTGCGCGGAGCAGGCGGTAGCCTTTGTCCCCAGCGCCGGAGTAGCTCAGTCGGTTAGAGCAGCGGAATCATAATCCGCGTGTCGGGGGTTCGAGTCCCTCCTCCGGCACTGACCAAACATCCTGCAAAACAGACGTTTGTCAAGTTCTGCCTGGCACCACGCCACGAGCTGGTTACCACGAGCGGTTACCAAAAGACCTGGTCAGCGCGTCGTAGCGTGGAGCCGACCGAATGGTGCAAGCAGGAGGTCGCCGGTTCGAGACCGGCTGGCTCCACTAACGAAAGCGCCTACTAATCGCGAGCTTTTCTAGGAGCGGAGCGTCGTCAGCATTGCCGAGTCAGGATTGGGCATCAGAATTGGGCATCGAATCGCCTCTGCGTCTGACGGAGGGTGGGAGGCGACTCCCCGAGCGGATCACGCGCCGGAAAATGACCATCTACACGCGGTCCCTCGGAACCCGAGTGCTCTGCCGGCCCAGCGGCATCCGGCGGGCCCGTTGCCCGACGCCTGCCGGTCCGCGGCGAGTTCGTGCACGTCCGCTCCCGCCGCTGGGTCGTCGACGAGGTCACCGATAAGGACGGCGGCTCACCGATCGTGTCGCTGGCCTGCGCGGAAGATGACGCTCAGCATAGTTGTGCAAGCGTGCTAGCATTCTGCAAGCATTGGCGAATCTACTCGTACGCGACCTTCCCGACGATGTGCAACCAGCAGCGGGCGAAAAGAGAAGGGCGGTCCCTTCAGCAGTACGTGGCGCGAGAGCTCACGAGGATCGTCCAGCGACCGAGTCTCAGCGAAGTGTTGGACCGGATCGACCGACGCACGGGCGGTGAGGTCGGACTTGCACGGGCCGCCGATGACCTCACCGAGGAGCGCTCGCGAGTGTGCCGTGTCAAGTAGTTGAGACAGATTCTTCGGTTGAAGGTTCGGGGTCGGCGGTGTTTTGGGTCGGGGCCGCGGTGTAGCGGTCGATGGGCAGAGCGAACTGGAGCGCTTCGTGGGGGCGCTGGCGGT
>JAABUJ010000883.1_pt1 | contig 51264 bp, 49 predicted proteins | sample 5559131 | NCBI WGS metagenome assembly JAABUJ01 (sample SAMN10711875, study PRJNA513366) | rock metagenome | isolation source: Antarctica rocks | place: Antarctica: Victoria Land, Mt New Zealand nord | collected 2016-01-07
GGCAGCAAGAGCGGACAAGTCCCATTGAAGGCACCAACAGCGGTCCGATCAGTCTTTGGGTCACGCTCTAGCCACCGACGCCAGCCTTGCTCACCCACTCGCGGAACCGGTGAATCTCATACTCACAATCAGTCTTCACGTAGGCGGCCAAGTGGGACTCCACCTCGGGCACGAGGTGGGGTGGGATGGCGACGGTGCGCCGACCGGCCTCGGACTTGGGCGGTCCCACGATCATCCGGCCCCCGACGAGCTCAGTCAGCACCTCGGACACCGTGACCGTGCCTTGTAGCGGGCTCAGGGCCCGACGGCGTAGACCGGCCAGCTCCTCGAACCGGAGACCGGTGAAGCGGCCATCAACACCAACAGCTTGAACCGGGGCTCGACCGCCTCGGCCAATGCGTAGACCTCCGCGACGGTGGCCACCGGGCGCTCGGCCGAGCGCTCCACGCCCGCTCCCTTGAGCGCACACGGGTTCTTCACGATCACCTCGTCGGCCACAGCCGTACCAAGGATTGTCCGCAGCAGCCGATAGCACTTGGCCACGGTCACCGGTCCGGGCTTGTTCGCCTTCACCAACCTTGAATGCCATGACCGAACCACAGCCGGCGACATGGCGGACAGCTTGTGGTGGCCGAGGGTCGACAAGATGTGCCGTCGGAGCAGGCTCTCATGGAGCTCCCGGGTTCTTGGGCGAAGGCTGGGATGATCCTCCAGCCAGCGGCTCGCGTAGTCGCAAAGGGTGATCGCCCCTGCACGCGGCTCGACCCAGGTCCCCCGACGAGCATCCGTCATGACCGAGGTCATGGCCGCCTCCGCCGCTGCCTTGGTCGGGTGACCGCCCTTCGTCACCTGACGTCGCCTGCCGTCCGACCCCGGCGGCAGGTCTACTACGAAGGTCCAAGGCTTCCCCCGGCCTGGGTTGCGCTGCCAGACACGACCCGTCATGTGCTCACCTCCTGTTCCGTGCTCACAGATCACATCCAATCCGTGAGCATTCTGGGAGCACTTCACCCGATGAGCAGTTCACTACTACGCGTAATACTGCATATGAACTGGACTTTTACGAGAGCGGGTGACGGGAATCGAACCCGCATAGCCAGCTTGGAAGGCTGGTGCTCTGCCACTGAGCTACACCCGCGAGCAGTGGTTCCTGTCGGGGAGAGGGGATTTGAACCCCCGACCTCCTGCTCCCAAAGCAGGTGCGCTACCGCTGCGCTACTCCCCGTTCCCTCTCGGGCCATTGCTTGAGGCCAATGGTAGGCGAGATAGCTGATCGGCCAGGCCCAGCAGGTCGCCGAAAACTCACAGCTCCTCCAACGGCCAGCCACTGTCGGTCTGGTGGAGGCTCAGCCGCTCCGACGCCACCGCGCCCATCTCGACCAGGTGACCGACTGCGCTCGAGCGCTTCACCGTTCCATGGTCCCATGACATGTCGGTGCCCGGACCTTGGCTGGTCGGCGACCGCGCTCGCACGCCTTATCCTGACCGGTCATGCCCGACGTGGTGGCCCTGGTCCCCGATCTCATGGACCGCTCCAAGGTAGAGGCGGTCGCCCGGGCCGCCGGGGCCACGCTGATCGAGGTGGCCGAGTCATCCGATCTGGCCGGTGCGGTCTCTGACCATACCGACCTGGTCATCGTCGATCTGAGCCGTCCCGGCGTGCTGGATGCCCTCCCCGATCTGGCCCACGTGAGGACGGTTGGCTACGCCAGCCACGTCAACCGGGCACTTCTGCAGGGGGCACAGGAGGCGGGGTGTCGGGAGGTGCTGGCCCGTTCGGCATTCTTTCGCCGGCTGACGGACCTGTTGGTTGGTCGGAGTGAAGCGCCCGCCCCGCCGGGCGAGGGGATCGACGAGGGCATCCCGGACGGCGAGAACCTCGCCGCAGGCCGGTAGACTCCTCAAACTGTATGCGATCCACTGCGGAGCCCGTCGAAGACAACAAGGTCAAGATCTCGATTGAGCTCGACGAGGCAGAGTTGGACGAGTCCCTGGATCTCGCCTATCGCAAACTGGGACAAGAGGTCAGAGTCCCGGGCTTTCGACCGGGCAAGGTGCCCCGCCGCCTGCTCGAAGCGCGCATGGGAGCTGGGGCTGTCCGCCAGGAGGTGGTGCGCGAGACGCTCCCCGACTACTACGCCCGAGCCGTGCGGGAGAACGAGATCGACGCCATAGCTGCGCCCGAGATCGAGATCACCGCGGGCGAGGAGTCCGGCCCCCTGGCGTTCGAGGCAGTGGTACAGGTGCGTCCCAAGGTGGCCATCCCCGGATACCAGGGACTTCGGGTCACCGCTCCCGGGCTCAATGTGAGCGACGAGGACATGACGGCCCACATCGACCGGCTGCGGGAGCAGTCGGGGGAGCTGGTCGAGGTCAGCCGCCCAGCCGAGGATGGCGACCATCTCACCATCGACGTGCAGGGTCACCGCCACAACGAGGTGCTCCAGGGCCTCACTGCCAATGACTATCTCTACGAGGTGGGAAGCGCCTCGCTCATGCCCGGGCTCGACGAGCAGCTCCGGGGGGCCAAGCCAGGCGACATCCTGCGCTTCAACTCCATGCCCGGCAAAGATCAGGAGGAGGCTACCTTTCAGGTGTCGGTTAAGACAGTCAAGGAGAAGGTCCTGCCGGAGGTGACCGACGAGTGGGCGGCGGAGGCCTCGGAGTTCAACACGATCGAGGAGCTGATGGCCGACACCCGCACGCGCCTGGAGGCAGTCAAGCGGTTCCAGGCACAACTGGGCGTACGCGAGCAGGCGGTCCAGGCTCTGGCCCAGCTGGTGGCCGAGGACCCGCCCGAGAGCCTGGTGGAGGCCGCCCTCGAGCATCAGGCTCACGAGCTCACTCACCACATCGAGTCCCAGGGCGCCTCCATGGAGCAGTACCTGGAGGCCGTGGGCCAGGACAGAGACACGGTGCTGGCCGAGCTGCGGACGACGGCCGAGGAGTCGGTGAAGGTGGACCTGGCCCTGCGGTCACTGGCCGAGGCCGAGAGTATAGAGATGGACGAGGCCGACCTGGACAAGGAGTTGACCAAGATGGCCGAGAGGCTCCGTCAGCCCAAAGACCAATTGCGGAGACGGCTCGAGGGTACCGACGAGATGTACGAGTTGCGCTCGGCCCTCCGCCGTGCCAAGGCGATGGCCTGGCTGGTTGACCATGTAGAACTCGTCGACGAGGAGGGCCAGATCATCGACCGCAGCCAGTTTTCGGCCTCCGAGGATACGGCAACTGATGCCTCGGCGGGTGAGGCCTCGGCGGGTGAGGCCCCGGCAACTGAGGCCTCGGCGGGTGAGGCCCCGGCGGGCGATGCCGACCACACCCGGGCCAGCACGGTGGAGAGCCCGGCATGAGCCGCTCCCCCAGCAACTATCTGGTACCGACGGTCATCGAGTCGACCAACCGGGGCGAGCGGGCCTACGACCTCTACTCGCGCCTTCTCAAGGACCGCATCATCATCATCGGCACCCCCATTGACGACGCGGTGGCCAACTTGGTGTGCGCCCAGATGCTCTTCCTCGAGAACGACAGCGAGGACAAGGAGATCCACCTTTACATCAACTCCCCGGGCGGCGACATCACTGCTCTGTTCGCCATCTACGACACCATGAAGTTCGTCAAGTCTGACAAGTCGACATTCTGCTTCGGTCAGGCCGCCTCGGCAGCAGCCGTCCTTCTGGCGGGGGGGACCAAGGGAAAGCGCTTTGCCCTTCCGCACGCCCGCATCCTCATCCATCAGCCCTATGGCGGAGCAGCCGGCCAGGCGACCGACATAGAGCTGCAGGCCAAGGAAATCCTCAGGATGCGTGATCTGCTCAACCAAGTGCTGGCAGTGGACACCGGCCAGTCCATCGAGAAGGTGGCCAAGGACACCGACCGGGACTTCATCATGAGCGCGGCAGAAGCCAAGGTTTACGGCATCATCGACGATGTCATCACGACTCGCGAGCTGGAAGAGGTTCCGCAAGTCGCTGGTGTTGTGGCTTAGCGCCACCGGTCAGGCGAACTACAACTCGAGGGGGAGCAGTGGCGAAGTTCGGAGACGGGGGGGATCTGGTCAAGTGCAGCTTCTGCGGCAAATCGCAAAAGCAGGTCAAGAAGCTCATTGCCGGACCCGGGGTCTACATCTGCGATGAGTGCATCGACCTCTGCAACGACATCATCGAGGAGGAGTCAACCGACTCCTCCGAGATGCGCTTTGACGAGCTGCCCAAGCCCCGCGAGATCTTTGAGTTCCTCAACGACTATGTGATCGGTCAGGATTATGCCAAGAAGATCCTGTCAGTTGCCGTCTACAACCATTACAAACGGGTCCAGGCCGGCTCTTATCACGATGCCGAGGTTGAGCTGGCCAAGTCCAACATCCTGCTCCTTGGTCCAACCGGCTGTGGCAAGACGCTCTTGGCCCAGACCCTGGCCCGACTGCTCAACGTACCCTTCGCCATCGCTGACGCCACCGCCCTCACCGAGGCCGGCTACGTCGGTGAGGACGTGGAGAACATCCTGCTCAAGCTGATCCAGGCGGCTGATTACGACGTCAAGAAGGCCGAGACCGGGATCATCTACATCGACGAGATCGACAAGATCGCCCGCAAGAGCGAGAACCCGTCCATCACCCGGGACGTCTCCGGCGAGGGCGTCCAGCAGGCCCTGCTCAAGATCTTGGAGGGAACCACCGCATCGGTGCCCCCCCAGGGCGGACGCAAGCATCCCCATCAGGAGTTCATCCAGATAGACACGACCAACGTCTTGTTCATCTGCGGAGGGGCGTTCGCCGGGTTGGAGACGATCATCGAGAGCCGCCTGGGGCGCAAGGGCATCGGCTTCCGGCCCGAGATTCGCCCCAGCGGACGACCCGATGTCTCCGAGCAGTTGCACCACGTGTTGCCCGAGGACCTGCTCAAGTTCGGACTGATCCCAGAGTTCGTGGGCCGTCTGCCGGTCATCGGAGCTGTCTCCAGCCTCGACAAGGACGCCCTGGTACGCATCCTGATCGAGCCCAAGAATGCTTTGGTCAAGCAGTACCGGCGGGTTTTCGAGCTGGACCAGGTGGAGCTGGAGCTGGGTGACGACGCACTCGAGGCAGTGGCCGAGCAGGCTCTCCTGCGCAGCACCGGAGCTCGCGGCCTACGAGCCATCTTGGAGGAGGTGCTACTGGAGGTGATGTACGACCTGCCCAGTCGCACCGACGTGGGCAAGTGCGTTATCGACCGAGCGGTGGTGCTGGATCGGGTCAACCCGACTCTGGTGGCCCGCAGCGGACCGGCCAAGGTCGACCGCCCCCGGCGGGCTGCCAGCTAAGAGAGGGACCATATGAATGTGATCTGCAAGGGCGCCCTGGTGGGTGGCCTGGCCGGTGTGAGCCTCGGAGGCGCCCGGGCCTACCAGGCTGACGACACGGTTGACGTCGCCCTCAAGCGTGCTGCGGCGGTGGGTGGAGCGGCCACTGGCGCGGGTGCCTTGGTGGGTTTGCTGCTGTTCCGACGCAATCGTCGCCGATTGGCTGTCGACCGGGCATTGGCCAGCGTGCTGAGCCCGTTGGGGCTCAACCGCAAGAAGCATCTGAGCCGCCGGGTGCGGCGCCAACTGCGTCGCTTGGACGTCGGCAAGGTGGACGCCGCGAAATTGGACCTGGCCGCCCTGACCGGATCGGCCCGTCGACGCGCTGGCAAGGCGGTCGACGCAACCCGTCAGCGAGCGGCAGACGTAGGCGAGATCGCCCGCCAGGGAACTGAGCAAGCCACCGATGCCGTCAGCCACGCGGTCGACGTCGCCAGCCACGCGGTCGACGTGGCCCGCCAGCGAGCGGGAGGGGTGGCCGGGCAGGCGGCCGAGGTCGCTCGCCGCCGAGCGGCAGACGTGGGCGAGATCGCCCGCCAGGGAACTGAGCAAGCCACCGATGCCGTCAGCCACGCGGTCGACGTGGCCCGCCAGCGAGCGGGAGGGGTGGCCGGGCAGGCGGCCGAGGTCGCTCGCCGCCGAGCGGCAGACGTGGGCGAGATCGCCCGCCAGGGAACTGAGCAAACCACCGATGCCGTCAGCCAGGCGGTCGACGTCACCAGCCACGCAGTTGACGTTGCTCGGCACCGCTCGACAAACGCCGCTGTGCAGGCCGTCGATACGGTCTCCCACGCCTGGGAGCAGGCTGGGGACGTGGCCGACGAAGTAGCCGACGCGGCACAATCGCTGGTCGACGCCTGAGGCGCGAGCTGCCCGATCTGGCGGGACACCGCGGTTGACCATTCGCCACCCCGGTGCCGTCAACCGCTTCGACGGTCTGACCAGCGCCTTGGCCTGGTTGGAGAACCACGTCAACCTGGAGGCGGTCCAAGCCAGCCGGGGCCAGGTCCCGAGCTTGGCGCGAATGAAAGAGATGACCCCGTTGCTGGGCGAGCCCCAGCAGGACTACCCGGTCATCCACCTCACCGGTACCAACGGCAAGGGCTCCACTGCCCGCATCCTCACCTCCTTGCTGATGGCCCGCGGCCTCCGGGTAGGGACCTACACCAGTCCCAACCTGGAACGGGTCAACGAACGCCTGTCGTGGGACGCCGAACCCATCCCCGATGACGCTCTCACCGAGGTCCTCGGTGCAGTGGCGGTGGTGGAGGACACGCTGGCCAGGGCGCCGTCGCGATTTGAAATCCTCACGGCCGCCGCCTTGCGATGGTTCGCCGACATCGCCGTGGATGTTGCGGTGGTGGAGGTTGGCCTGGGCGGCCTGAGAGATGCCACCAACGTGGTGGACGGGTCGGTGGCGGTGGTAACCAATGTCAGCCTGGACCATCTGGACAGCCTGGGGCCCACCCTGGCCGACATCGCCACCGAGAAGGCCGGGATCGTCAAGCCGGGGGCGACCCTGATCCTGGGGGTCGACGACCCGGCTCTACGGCCGATCTTCCGGGCCGCCGGTGCGGCCCAGGTCTGGGAGCGCCACCCACCCAGCGGCACGGGGGGCACCAGCGGCACGGGGGGCACCAGCGGCAAGGGCGGCTCCGGGGTCGAGGGCGGCTCCGGGGACACTGGGGGCTCCGGTGTCGAGGGCGGCTCGGGGGTCGAGGGCGGTCCGGTGGAGGCAGCCAGGCCCAGCTTCGACGGCGCCACCTTTGGCTGTGACTCCAACCGGCTGGCCCACGGGGGCAGGGTGGTCGACCTGCATACTCCGGGCGCCCAGTACCCCGATCTCTATCTCCCTCTCCATGGGGCCCACCAAGGAGACAACCTCGCATGTGCCCTGGCCGCCGCAGAGGCCTTCTTTGCCGCTCCCCTCAACGCCGACCTGGTAGCCGAGGCAGTGAGCACCGTACAGGTACCGGGGCGCATGGAGGTCGTCGGCCGGTCGCCCCTGTGCATCCTCGACGGGGCCCACAATCCAGCCGGAGCCCGGGCTGCCGGTGCCACGTTGGCCGACGACTTCGCCGGTGTCGGGCAACTGGTCGTAGTCATGGGCCTGCTGGGCGGCCGGCGTCCGCGGGAGATGCTGGAGGGACTCGGACCGCGACGCATACGCCTGGTGGTGGCGACTCCCCCGCCATCGCCTCGTGCCCTGCCACCCGAGGAGGTGGTCGCCGCCGCCGCCCAATTGGGGGTGGATTCGGTGATCGCCCGCACCACCGCCGAGGCGCTGGAGTTGGCTTTGGACGAGGTGGCTGAGGACGAGGCGCTCGTGGTGACAGGCTCCCTCTACCTGGTAGGTGAGGCCCGGGCCATCCTGTTGGCCAAGCCGCCAGAGAGACAGCCGGCCGGCTAACCTGGCCGACCCGTGGACCGTACCCTGGTTATCTGCAAGCCCGATGCGGTCGAACGCCGCCTGGTGGGAGCCGTGGTGGGCCGACTGGAGGCCAAGGGTCTGCGCCTGGTGGCCGCCGAGCTGCGCACGATCGACTCCGACCTGGCCGCCCGCCACTATGCCGAGCACCAAGGCAAGCCCTTCTACCCCGGCCTGATCGAGTTCATCACCCGTGGGCCGTCACTGGTCATGGTGGTGGACGGGCCAAGCGGCACCTGGCGAGCGGTGCGGGCCCTCATGGGCGCCACCGACCCGATGGGCGCAGTCCCGGGGACCATTCGGGGCGACCTCGCCACCCTGCTCGACGAGAACCTGGTCCACGGCTCGGACTCCGCGGAGTCGGCCCAAAGAGAGATCGCCACCTTCTTCCCCGGGCTGGCCTGAGCGCACGCCCACGCAAGGTCGCCCATTTCTTTGGACGCACTTGCCCGACTTCGAGGAGGCCTCACAGAGGTCGGGGCGGGAGCACAAGGCGTTGACCTGGGGTGACTTGCCTTGACCCCGCTTTACCCCTAGCCTGGCCCTGACCTTCGCCCACGCCGAGGGGGCCTCTGCGATGTCCGATCACTTCTTCTCCAACATTCTCGGCCGCGACATGGCCGTCGACCTGGGTACTGCCAACACTCTCGTCTACGTGCGCGGGCGCGGCATCGTGCTCAACGAGCCGTCGGTGGTGGCCATCAACGTCAAGGACGGCAGACCCCTGGCGGTGGGCATGGAAGCCAAGCGCATGATCGGACGTACGCCCGGCCACATCCAGGCCATCCGGCCCCTCAAGGACGGCGTGATCGCCGACTTCGAGGTCTGCGAGAAGATGCTTCGCTACTTCATCCGCCGGGTCCACCAGCGGCGCTTTGCCAAGCCCCGCATGGTGATCTGCGTCCCATCGGGCATAACCGGGGTCGAGCAGCGGGCAGTGCAGGAGGCGGCTGAGTCAGCCGGTGCCCGCAAGCCGGCCTACATCATCGAGGAACCGATGGCGGCTGCCATCGGTGCTGGTCTGCCCGTTCACGAACCCACCGGCAACATGGTCGTCGACATCGGCGGGGGTACGACCGAGGTGGCCGTCATCTCACTGGGTGGCATTGTCACCAGCCAGTCCATCCGCATCGGCGGCGACGAGCTGGACGATGCGATCATCGCCTTCATCAAGAAGGAGTACAGCCTGGCCCTGGGTGAGCGGACCGCCGAGGAGATCAAGATGGCCCTGGGCTCAGCCTGCCCCCTGGAAGAGGAGCTGCACGCCGAGATCCGCGGCCGGGACCTCATCACCGGGCTACCCAAGACCATAGTGACGACCACCGAGGAGGTCCGCAAGGCCATCGAGGAGCCGCTGGCCGCCATCGTGGACGCCGTCAAGGTCACCTTGGACAAGACTCCCCCCGAGCTGGCAGCCGACGTCATGGAGCAGGGCATCGTGATCACCGGCGGCGGGGCCATGTTGCATGGTCTGGGCTCCCGCCTGACCGCCGAGACCGGCATGCCCATCGTGTTGGCCACCAACCCGCTGCACTCGGTAGCCATCGGCAGCGGTCAATGCCTCGAGGAGTTCGAGGCCCTCAAGCAGGTACTCATCTCCTCGAACTCGTCACGCTAGAGAGCGGCCCGTGGCCCTGTCCCGGCGCTCCACCCGCCCCCGTTACGCCCTGCTGCTGTTGGTGCTGGCCTCGGTAAGCATCATTACCCTGGACTATCGAGGCAGCGGCGCGGTGACGGCGGTGAAGACTCACGTCCAGGATGCGCTGACTCCGGTGCAGGCGGCGGTGTCGGGAGCGCTGCGCCCGGTGGGCAACTTCTTCGAGGGGGCCGTGAGCTACGGATCTCTCCAGTCCGAGAACGCCAGGCTGCGAGCCGAGAACGCCAGACTGCGCGGTCCCTCTCTGCGGGCCTCCGCCGAGGAGCGCCAGACTCAGCAGCTGATGGCCCAGGCCAATCTCCCCTTCGTCCCGACCATCCCCAAGGTAGTGGCCGAGGTGATTGGTCCTGGGCCGTCCAACTTCGAGGACACGGTCGAGATCAGCAAGGGGACCTCGGCGGGGGCTCGGGTCGGCAACCCGGTGGTCACCGGTGCTGGCCTGGTCGGCCGGGTGGTGGCGGCATCCGGTAACCGTGCCACCGTGATCCTGGTGAGCGACCCCACGTCTCACATCGGCGTGCGGTTCGGGCCCCACGGTGACCTGGGCATCGTCAACGGGGAGGACGCCGGCCAACCTCTCGGAGTGGACATGGTCCCACTCGGGGCCCAGGTCACCAAGGGCGAGGTCATGACCACCAGCGGTGTGGGCCAGAGCATCTACCCTGGCGGTATCCCGGTGGGTACGGTGGCGTCCAACAGCGCATCGGCGGGCGCCCTCCAGCGTCAGGTGACCCTCAGCCCAGTCGCCAATCTGGGCCAGCTCGACCTGGTGAGCGTCCTTCAATGGGTCCCGACCATGGTGACCAGTCCCCGATGACCGGTGGATCCCGACTGCGTCTCGGGCTGATCGTGGTGACGATCCTGGTGGTCCAGTTGGCCCTGTTGGATGGCGTGAGCGTGTACCACGCCCACCCTGACGCCCTGGTCCTGGTGGCAGCAGCTGGCGGCCTGGTAGCCGGTCCCCACCGGGGAGCGATGGTGGGATTCGTGGCCGGATTGGCCTCCGATCTGTTCCTCGCAACCCCCTTCGGGCTGTCGGCCCTCGCATTTACCCTGGTCGGCTTCGGGGTAGGCATGACCAGGGCCAGCCTGATCCTTCCAACCTGGTGGTTGACACCCGCCACCGGAGCGCTGGCCAGCGCGGCCGGAGTGGTGATCTACGCCCTTCTGGGGGCGACGGTCGGCCAGTCCCAGATGTTGGGGGGCCGGCTGGGCCTGGTGGTCGGGGTGGTGGCTGTGGCCAACGCCTTGTTGGCGCCACTGGTGGTGCCCATGATGCGCTGGGCCATTGGCTCAGGGATGACTGGCGAGCGTTCCATGGGGTCGCCTACCGGGTCATCCTCCCGGGCGGCCGCCCTGTCAAGCAGTGCCGGTCGCCTGGCACCGGGGACGATCAGGGGCCGGCGGTGACAACCGACTCCGCACGCCTTCGCCTCAGTCTGGTGGGGCTGGTGGCAGCAGCCCTGTTTGCCGCCATGTTCGCCCGGTTGTGGTACCTCCAGGTGCTACAGTCCCCGTCGTTCAAGGCCCAGGCGGTGAGCGACACCGTGCGGGTCGTCTACGACCCGGCACCCCGGGGGCTCATTCTGGACCGCCAGGGCAAGGTGCTGGTGGGCAACCAGGTGGTCGAGGAGGTGACCCTTGCCCACCGGACCCTACCTAGCTCCTCGGTGATCCCCCATCTGGCCGCCGTGCTGGGCATGAGCCCGGCGGACATCCACAGTCGGCTGGGCGACGCCCGCTTCAGCCTCTATCAGCCGGTGCCGGTCCAGGTCGGCACTACGCCTGACCAGGTCATCTACCTGCGGGAGCATCAGGACCAGTTCCCTGGCGTCAATGTTCATCTGACCACCCAGCGCACCTACCCCTTCGGGTCACTGGCCGCCCAGGTCCTCGGCTACGTGAGCCAGATCAGCAAGACCCAAGTGGCGGCCCGCAAGAACCAGGGCCACCGGGCCGGGGACCTGGTGGGCCAGGACGGTATCGAGCAGGCTTACGAACCGTTCCTGCGAGGCACTCCGGGGGAGCGCAGCCTGGAGGTTGACGTGAAGGGAAGGGTGGTGCGTACCCTCTCGGTCCGCCCGCCGGTTCCGGGCGACAACGTCCAGCTGAGCCTGGACTCCGGCCTCCAGGCGACCACCGAGGCATCCCTCAAGAACACGCTGCTCACCACCCAGGGCACCCATGACCCCGTCACCCATCAGAGCCTGAACGCCCCGGCCGGATCCAGCGTGGTGCTGGATCCCAACAACGGTTCGGTCCTGGCCATGGCCTCCTATCCCACCTATGACCCAAAGATCTGGGTGGGTGGCATCTCCAGCGGGGAGTACAAGGCCCTGTCCGCCCCGGCCGGCTATTACCCGCTCGACAATCGGGCCATCCTGGGGGAGTACGCGCCGGGCTCCACCTTCAAGCTGGCCACCGCCACGGCGGCCGTGCAACGAGGGCTCATCACCCCCAACACCTACATCGCCGACCCTGGCTTCTACGCCATCAACAACGGCAACTGTGCAGGGACCGGCTGCCGCCCTCATAACTCCTTCTCCGGCGGACTGGGGGGCATCAGTCTCCAGGAGGCGATCACCGCATCCGACGACGTGTTCTTCTACACCCTGGGCGGTCGGTTCTGGCAGCAGCGGGCCACCTATGGCCAGACCCCTATCCAGGACACGGCCATGGCCTACGGGCTGGCTACAACCACCGGTATCGACCTGCCGGGATCGGCGACCGGGGCGATCGCCAGCCCGGCCAATCGCCGGGCGCTGTACAAGGCGCACCCCAAGGACTACCTCACCGGCTCCTGGTACGAGGGCGATAATGTCAACATGGCCATCGGCCAGGGGGAGACGGCAGTGACCCCCCTTCAGCTGGGCATGGCCTACTCGACGTTCGCCAATGGGGGAACGCGCTACCAGCCCGAGATCGGTGCCCGCATCCTCACCCCGGCCGGCAAGGTGGTGTCGGTGGTGGCTCCCAAGATGACCGGCCAGGTGGCCCTGGCCCCCGACCTGCGCCAGACCCTGCTCGCCGGCTTCGACGGCGTGACCAAGGCCAGCAACGGGACGGCTACCCACTCCTTTGCCCGCTTCGACCAGACCAACTTCAAGGTGGCGGGCAAGACCGGTACCGCCGATGTGAGCGGGGGCAAGCCGCCGACCTCACTGTTCGTCGCATTCGCCCCAGCCGAGGCCCCTCGCTATGTGGTCGACAGCGTCCTGGAGCAGGCCGGCTTCGGTGCCGATGCGGCCGCCCCGGTGGCCCGGGGAGTGCTGCAGTACCTGAAGGACCACCCAGTAGGACCGCTGCAGGCGCCCCCGCCTCAGCGATAAACCGGTCAGCGGTTCCGGGCGACGGACGTTGGCAAGTTAGGCTCAATCCTCCGCAAAATATGCCTCTCCCCGCCGGACTCCTCGCCCACCTTCACGGGTCGGCCCCGAGGCTAGACTTCTTCGGGACATGACCACTCTCTGGCCCCGCATCGAGCCGTTGCTGGCCCGAGTGCAACGGCCGGCCCGTTATATCGGCTACGAGGAGGGCGTTCGAGTGGCTCCCGATGGCCCCGGACGGGTGGGGTGGCTGCTGGTCTACCCGGACGCCTACGAGATCGGCCTTCCCAATCAGGGCCTTCAGATCCTCTACGAGATCCTCAACGAGCGCCCTGACGCCTGGGCCGAGCGGTCCTATGCACCCTGGGTGGACATGGAGGCTCAGATGCGGGCCCGGGGAGTGCCACTGTTCTCGGTGGACACCCATCGCCCAGCTGGCGAGTTCGACGTGATCGCCTTCAACCTGTCGGCTGAGCTGGTGTACACCAATGTGCTCAATTGCATCGACCTGGCCGGGGTGGCGGTGCGGGCGGCCGACCGGGGATCGGCCGATCCGCTGGTGGGCGCAGGTGGGCACTGCACGTTCAACCCCGAGCCACTGGCTGACTTCGTCGACTTCTTCGTGATCGGGGACGGCGAGGAGGCGGTTGGCGAGGTCACCGAATGTCTGAGGGAGTGGAAGGCCGGGCTGGAGGCCAGATCTGGCGGGTCGAGGGAGACGGTGCTGCGGGCGATGGCCGATATCCCAGGCGTCTATGTACCCTCCATGTACGAGGTGGCCTACGACGGGTGCCGGGTGGCGGCGGTGACGCCACGATACGCCGACGTGCCTGAGCGGGTTGAGAAGCGCACCATCGCCGATCTGGCTGCCTGGCCCTATCCCAAGCGCCAGCTGGTGCCGGTCACCGAGGTGGTGCACGACCGGCTCAACGTGGAGATCTTTCGAGGGTGCACTAGGGGCTGCCGGTTTTGCCAGGCGGGAATGGTCACCCGGCCAGTCCGGGAGCGGCCGGCAGAGCAGGTGCGCCAGATGGTGGCAGACGGCCTGGAACGGACCGGCTATGACGAGGTGAGCCTGACCTCGTTGTCCAGTGCCGACTACTCAGGCATTGAGCACACGGTCGCTGGCATAGTCGGGGCTGGCATTGGCGGGTCTGGTGTCGGCGGAGCAGGGACAGTCGGTGACCCGATGTGCACCGGCCAGTCGGTTGGTGGTGGCCTGGCTGGTGGCGGCCAGGCTCGGGGTGGGGGGAACGGCGTGGCCGTCAGTCTGCCCAGCCTGCGGGTGGACGCTTTCACCGTGGGCCTGGCCGGCCAGATCGGCCAGGTGCGCCGGACCGGGCTCACCTTCGCCCCGGAGGCCGGGACCTGGCGGATGCGCCAGGTGATCAACAAGCTCATCCGGGAAGAAGACCTGTACGAGGCGGTGGAGTCGGCCTTTTCGCAGGGTTGGCAACGGGTGAAGCTGTACTTCCTCATTGGCCTGCCCACCGAGACCGACGAGGACGTCCTAGGCATCGCCGAGCTCGCTCGACGATGCGTGGCGGTGGGGCGACGCCACTCCAATCGGGTGACGGTGACCGCCTCGGTGGGTGGCTTCGTGCCCAAGCCGCAGACGCCCTTCCAATGGTTCGGTCAGGACACGGTGGCCGAGCTCAGGCGCAAGGTGGGATTGCTGCGTGACGCCACCCGCCGGGAGCGGGGAGTGAACCTGCGATGGCACGACCCGGCCGCCACCCTGGCCGAAGGTCTGGCCAGCCGGGGGGACCGTCGCATGGGCGCGGTGATCGAGGAGGTCTGGCGACGGGGAGGGACGTTCCAGGAGTGGAGCGAGAATTTCGACTTGGCGCTGTGGGAAGACGCCATGATGACCCATGGCCTTTCGGTGGACGACTACGTCCATCGCCACCGGGAGCGCTCCGAGCTGCTGCCCTGGTCCCACGTGTCGGCCGGGCTACATGAGGACTTCTTGTGGGGCGACTGGCAGGATGCCCTGGCTCTGGCCCCGGTGGAGGATTGTCGTTGGACGCCGTGCTACGACTGCGGAGCCTGCACCGGCTACGGGGTCGAGCACGTGGTGGCTTCGGCTCTGCCCCCGGCGGGGGGCAGCCAAGGCACCGGGCAGGACCTGGCCAGTGGGGGCAACCTCCCGGTGAACGTCAGCCTCACCTCGAGAGTCCGGACGGGCGTCGGGTGAGGGTCCGGGTACGGTTCGCCAAGCTGGGCAAGCTGTGCTGGACCAGCCACCGCGACGTGGCTCGGATGTGGGAGCGAGCGGTACGCCGGGCCGGCCTGGGGCTGGTCTACACCGAGGGCTTCTCCCCGCGGCCCAAAATCAGCTTTGGGCTGGCCCTGCCCACCGGCCACCAGTCGGTGGCCGAGTACCTGGATCTCGAGCTGGCCCAGCCGGTGGGAGCACACCTCGGCCGGGAGGCGGCCCCGGAGGTGCAACTCGCCTGGCCGGCGGCTCCAGAGGCACAGCCGATTGCTGGTCCAGAGGACCTGGTTGACCTGCTTGGGCCTGCGCTGCCGGACGGTATGGACGTCTTGGCTGCTGGATCGGTCGAGGCCGGCACAAGGTCACTTCAAGAGGAGGTCACCTCCTGCTCGTGGCAGATCGAGCTGGTTGGTCTCGACCGTATGCCCGCCACTGACCTGGTAGAAACGGCCATGGCCGCCAAACACCTCTCAGTGGTGCGAGAGCGCAAGGGGCGCCCGACCACCGACGACATTCGCCCGGCCCTACGGTCGCTCACCGTCTTCAACGAGGACAGCTCGATGTCTGGTCCTAAAATTAATGCCGTGCTCTACGCCGAACTGCTAACCCAGCCTCGTGGTGTGCGCCCCTCCGAGCTGATCAGGGCCATTGCCCCTGAGCTCGAGTTGGGTCGGGTATGGCGCACCCACCAATGGATCGAGCGCGACGGTGCCCGACGGGAGCCTCTCCCGCTCGGACCACCGGACGCGCCGCACGCCTACGAGCGTGCGTCATGAGAAGGGAGCACACAGATGTCCGAATCATCCCCGAGCCCGGAACAGCCGGGTGAGGGCACCGCGCCTGACCATGACCTGACACCGGGCAACTCTGCACCGGGCAACTCTGCACCGGGTACCCCTGCACCGGGTACCCCTGCACCGGGCGACTCTGGTCCGCGCCAGCGGCCGAGCAACGCTCGGACCGAATCTCCGATCCGGTCCGGTCAGCGCCCCAGGATCGGTGACAGCCGCCCGGCACCACCGGGACGAGCGATTCCCTCCGGTCTCTCGCCGGCACCCCCGTCCGGTGACCCGGTCCAGGAGCCAGCGCCGCGGCCGGCTCGCTCCAGACGACGGGGCGGCCGGGGCCGTGGTGGTGGTGGTGGCGGCCACGCCGACGGAGCGATGACACCGGCAAGGAGCGCGGGTGCGGTCACGCCACTCGGTACAGGAAAGGGACGAAAGAACGGGGTGACCTCACCGGGCTCGGTACCACCGCGGGACTCGGTGACTTCCGGAGCCAGGGCCGATCGAGCAACCAGGCCGCGGGAGACCAGCAACCGGCCTCCTGGCCGGGAGCGGCGTGGACGCCCAGTTGGGCGCTACCTTATGTGCGTCCAGGTTCAGCCGGAGGCCACCCAGGTCGCCGTGCTGGAGGGGCGCTCCCTGGTCGAGCACTACGTGTCGGTGAGCCAGGACCGAGACACCCAAATCGACGGGAACATCTACCTGGGCCGGGTCGAGAGCGTGCTGCCCGGCATGGAGGCCGCCTTCGTCGACATAGCCACCACCAAGAATGCCGTGCTCTACCGGGGCGATGTCCACTACGACCGGGAAGACGTCGAGGGCGTCCGCCAACCTGAGGCGCGCATCGAGGAGCTGCTGCGACCGGGCCAGGCGATCATCTGCCAGGTGACCAAGAACCCCATCGCGGCCAAGGGTGCCCGATTGACCCAGGAGGTGTCGCTGCCCGGGCGCTTCGTGGTCCTCATCCCCAACAGCACGTCGTACGGCATCTCCAAGCGTCTGGGGGACGACGAGCGCAGACGCCTGCGACAGGTTCTCGACGGGCTTCGTCCGCCCGGTCACGGGTTGATCGTTCGCACGGCGGCCGAGGGCGCCAGTGTCGAGGAGTTGGAACGCGACGTCACCCGCCTACTGGCCCAGTGGGAGCGGATCGCGGCCGCGGCTCAGCGAGCCCCGGTCCCCTCGATCCTCTACTCCGAGCCCGACGTGGCCGTGAGGGTCATAAGAGAGGAGTTCAATCAGGAATACCGGGGGGTGGTGATCGACGATCCGGTGGTCCACGCCGAGGTCAGGGACTACGTAGCGAGCATCAGCCCCGAGCTGGCCGACAGGGTCGAGCTGCACGACAAGTCGGTGGATCCCTTGCCCATCTTCGAGCGCCACCACGTGCACGAGCAGCTGCACAAGGCTCTCGACCGCAAGGTCTGGCTCCCTTCGGGCGGGTCGCTCATCATCGAGCGCACCGAGGCACTGACAGTGATAGACGTCAACACGGCCAAGAACGTGGGGAGATCCACCCTGGAGGAGACCGTCTACCGCAACAACCTGGAGGCCGCGGACGAGATAGCCCGCCAACTTCGTCTCCGCGACATCGGGGGGATCATCGTGATCGACTTCATCGACATGGAGGTGAAGGGCAATCGAGACAGCGTCAACGCCGCCTTTAGGGAGGCGCTGGCCAGGGACAAGACCAGGACCCAGGCATTTGCCATCTCGGAGCTGGGCCTGGTGGAGATGACCCGTAAGCGGGTGTCCGAGGGGCTGGTCGAGTCGTTCTCCCAGACCTGCCCAACCTGCAACGGTCGTGGAATCGTCTTCGACCACTCCCTCCTGTAGCATGAGGTTCCCATGTATGCGGTGATCAAGACGGGCGGCAAACAGGAAAGGGTGACCGAGGGTCAGCGGCTACAGGTCGAACTGCTTCGACCGTCCGGTGGGGACGAGGTGTCGTTCACTCCCCTGCTGTTGGTCGACGGATCTGAGGTGGTGGCCGACGCCGACGACTTGGCCAGAGCCATCGTGTCGGCCCGAGTGGTGGGTGAGGCCAAGGGACCCAAGGTGGTGGGGTTCACCTACAAGGCCAAGACCAACAACCGGCGCCACTGGGGCCACCGCCAGCGTTACTCGACCATCGAGATCACAGGAATCGCCAGGGCGGCGAGCCCGGCTCAGAGCCGCCCGGCCTAGAGGAGGAGACAGATGTCCAAGACCAAGGGCGGCGGATCGACCCGCAACGGCCGGGATTCCAACGCCCAGCGCCTCGGGGTCAAGGTCTTCGACGGCACTGCAGTGTCTCCCGGCACCATCATCCTGCGCCAGCGGGGGACGCGATTCCACCCCGGCGTCAATGTGGGGCGTGGCGGGGATGACACCCTTTTCGCCACCGCCGACGGTCAGGTGAAGTTCGCCTCCCGCAAGGGGCGCCGACTGGTGGACGTGGTCCCTGAGCCAGCCCGGGTAGGAGCCTGACCCAGGACACCGGTACCGATAGCGCACACCCGAGGTCGCCAGCATCCCGCCCCCATCTCGGAATCCCGCGGCCGGACACAGCTCAAACGAGCGCGAGCGACAACTCAAGCAGGCCTACGATGCTGCCCTACGAGGAGGGCCGCTCATCCGGGCGGTCTTCCCCGAGCCGCTGAACACCCGCGAGACGTTCTGGACCCTCGGCGACTGGCCGATCGCTCTGCCAGCTTTCGTGCCACGCAGCGCTCCACGGCTCCAGCGGATCATCAGGGAGGTCCGCGACCGCACCGGGTGGTCGGCCCGGCGCCTGGCCGAGGTCGTCGGATCATCCCATACGACCATCCTCAATGCCGAGAACGGTCGGCCGCTGATCTCCGGCCACAGCGGCGATCTTGGGCAACGCCTCGTGGAGATCCACGACCTGGTCGAGCGGGTCTACCTCCTGGTCGACCGGGATCCTGAACGGACGGCCTCCGCTTTGGCTACTGCGCCACCGGGTCGATCAAGCGCGGTGGAGGAACTGAAGGCGACTGGCGATCCCAGCCGGGCTTACCTCGCGGTCCTCGACTCGCTGCGGCCGAGGCGTCCTGGGCTTCTGATCGGCAGCCGACCACGGCGGGACGGCCCGACGACGGCCCTCCACGAGTAGGGCGACCGGTGAATGGCATCGTTGTACGAGGGTGGGTGGCGTCAGGGGAGCATCAGGACTCCCTGAGCGCTTCGTGGGAGCCCACTCGGTATGGGCGGTAGCGACCCAGGACTGCGATCTCGACCGCGCAGAGGACGACGATCCTGATCCTGGTATCGAGTTGCGGCCTCTCTTCACCCAGAACCCTCCTTTGGACTGGGGTATCCGAGCGGCCAAGCTTCGGCTTACCGACACCGAGTACGCGAACGCCAATGCTCCGCGCATCACCGTTGCGCCGCGGGTCCTAATGGCGATCCTCGCCGCAGGTGCTATCCGCCGAGATGTCGACAGCGCTCGACGGCAGGCGTTTACGACGTGGCTCGGGTTGCGATACGACCGCCCGGCGGTTCCCAACTCCCTTGTCGCATTGGCGAAGCGGATCAGCAGCGAGGTGGCGCGAAACAAACACCGCGAGATCGGAGTCCGGGTCCGTGACGTCCTCATGCAGTTCGAGGACGGCGAATCTGTTCGATACTCGCTGTTCGCTGTCCTCGACAACCCCGACGACGAGGACGATGTTCGAGCCTGGCTGGCCCGCGTCGCTCAGGCCGTCCCCGTCGATCTTGGGGTCGCTGACCAGATCGAGGCCGCGACTGCCGACGGCATCGCCTTCTCGACGATCGAATCGTCCTACTCCGCCGATGTCAGCCAGGTGACCTGGCGTCGAGACCGACCCAAACCTGAGGGGTCTACGTGACGTGCATGGGATAGGGCGGCTTTCTGCCAGTAGCTGTAGTCGTATGAAGGACAGCCAGCCATCCGCCGCAGCACCCTCTGTGCGAGGGGTAACTGACCGTGCGCGAGCTTGACGCCCTCGCGGAGCTCGAAGCTGACGACGTTCAAGAATCCGTCCACGTCGGCCGTCACCCCCCGACACGGATCTGCGTGGTACCCCCAACGGGATTCGAACCCGTGTTACCGCCTTGAAAGGGCGGCGTCCTGGGCCGCTAGACGATGGGGGCGAGGGGGTGAGGGGGCTCAGCCTGGCCCCCCCGATCTGGGCCAGGATATCAGGACCCGTCTGATCCACTCCCGGTAAGATCCCAGTCAGTGCCGCCGGGTGTGTCCCTCACCTCCACCCCCAAGGACACCAGGCGGTCTCGCACGGTGTCGGCGTCGGCCCATCGCTGATCCTTCCTGGCGCCGGCCCGCATGTCGAGCAGGGCCTCCACAAAGGGTGCCAGGACGCTGCGGGGATCACGGGCACCGACCTCCGCCAACTGGCCCAGGCGTACCACCATCGAGCGAAGCGTCGCCCGTCCCTGGTCGACCTGGTCTGACTGGAGGGTGTCACGGGACCACGCCGCCAGCTCGTCGTCGAGCTCCAGGATGCAACGGGCTGCGGCTCGGGCGTCCCTGGAGGCCAGGGCCTCGGCAAAGGCGGCTTCGAAGCCTCGGACCGCGGCGGTCAGCGGGGACTCCAGGTCGCTCGGGTGCGATACCGCGGCATCGTCGGCCGGACTGGCCGGCGCCTCCTCGCCGAAGGGCTTACCGGGCGACTGCGACCTGGCCGCTCCTCCCCCACCGCCGGTCGCCAGCTCGGCGGCCAGCTCGGCCAGGCGGGCGATGGGGAGGCTGTCGCCGCTCGAGATCTCCACCGAGCGGCCGTGGGAGCGCACCGTCAACACACCCAGACCGACCACCGTGGCCGTGTCGGCGTCCAGGTCGAGCAGGCAGCCGGTGTGCTCGTCGACTCCGAGCACGAACGCGCCATCGGGCAGCTCCGCCTCCATGACCGCCAGGCGCCGTTCGCCCAGGTAACAGAAGCGGGTGTCGTGGTTGCCCCCCTCGGCGTTGTTGAAATGCGGGATCACCGCTGCCCGCAGGCCAGCCTGGGCCAGCAGGTCCAAGCCGTCCAGCCAGTGAGGGGCCAAGCCCACCTTGTAGACCTCGTAGACGGGCACGGTGGACACGCCCAGGGTGAGGGCGGCGGCACTGGCAAAGGTGACCGCCCCTCCCGCCCCACCGACCCGGAGCTTGTCAGCCAGGAGGGTGGCCACATTGGAGCTCACCCACTGAGCCAGGGCATATGAAGGGCTGCCGGGACCGGCAAAGACGTACCGGGCGGATCGCAGCCGGGCCAGTGCCGTCTCCTGTTCGAGCGCATCCCCTTGAACCGATCGCCAGTTGGCCACTTCGAGTGCTACTCCCAGGCTCTTGTCGAAGTACTCGACTGCCCGGGCCGAGATGTCGTCGGCGTTCTCCTGGAAGCCAAACGGGGTGTCGAGGAGCACGGCTGGCACCGGCGCTGCTCCCAATCGGCCCAGCAGCTGGCGGTGGGTCTTGACCATGGTGGGGCTGGTCTCGCCCGAGCCCATGATGGTGAGCAGTCGGGGCAGCGGCTCTTTCCGCTGGCCAGACGAGGTCAACCGAGGAACCCGTCGGTCACGCTGGCGTGCAGCAGCTCGGCCAGCTGCACCGGGAACTGGGCGTGGATGTCGTGGTCGGCGGGAGCGAACCAATGGGCCCGGCCATTCGCCAGGGCGGCCAGGGCGGCGTCGATGCTCCTGTGCTTCTCCCCGGCCCAGGCCACGTCGTCCGGGGCGGCCAGCTCGTCCGGGGCGGGGTCGGCCGGGGCGGCCAGTTCGTCCGGGGCGGCGAGGGCGGCGGCGAGGGCGGCGGCGGGGGCGGGGGCCACGTCAGCCGGAACCAGCAGGACTGGGACCTTGATGGCGGGGTAGCGGGTCGAGGGACGGTGCTCCCAGAGAAAGCGCAGTATCCGCAGGTGATGGTCGAGACTGAGCCAGGGGGCGATGGTACCGTCGGCCCTGAGCTCAAAATTGGCCAGGCTGCCCTGGACGCCACTCTCCGGCCAGTCGGGATGCATGGCCCTGATCAGGGCCTCCATCTCGGACCCCGGCGTGCCGATCAACATCGGCGGCGTCATGGCGGCCGCGCACTCCTCCCAGCTGTCGAAGGCGTCGGCCAGCTCGATGGTCCCGCCATCCACGCAGGCGATCCCCCGCAGGGCCTCGGGCTGGCGGTAGGCCAGCTCCAGGACCACATTGGCTCCCCACGACTGACCGACCACTACCGGCCGCAGCCATACGTCCGGCGGCTGCGCCCCCCCGGCGGCCAGGGACTCCAGCACCTGCGACAAGTCGTCGCACACAGTGGCGAAGTCATACCCGTCGTCTGGCTTGTCCGAGCGGCCGTGGCCCCGCTGGTCCACGGCCGCCACCGCGTGACCCATCTGGGCCAGTCGCTCCGCCACCCCGTCCCACAACCGGGCGTTGGAAGCCAGACCGTGGACCAACAGGAAGGCTACGGTCCCGACCCCGACCCCCGGACCGTCCCACAGGTCGACCGCCAGCCTCACACCGCCCGTGACCGGGACTCTCACGGTCCTCACTGAGCGCCCATCCCGGCCAGCTCCCTGAGCTGGTCGATCACCCCGGCCAGCTCGACCGACTCCTCCGGCGACCGCCTCAGCTCCTCGTCCCCTCGAACCACCGCCCCCAGGTGCTCGATCATCCCCAGGTACGGATCTCCTCCCCCCGTGGCGATCGTCTCCCGACCACCGTCCCGTCCGGTCAGTACCATCTGGTCGTCAGCTGGCCCAGGGGTGAAGGCCCGCTCCACCAGCAGGGCGGCCTCGGTTCCCACCAGCTCCAGCTGCTGACGCTCGGGGAGCTCGAACGAGCACTCGAAGGACCCCGCCAGTCCCTCTCCAAAATCGACCCATCCGCCAAACGACGCATCCACCCCCAAAGCCGTCTCCCTGGCGGCCGCCACCATCCGCCGGGGCCGGCGCCCGGCCGCTCCCAGCAAGGGGGCCAGACAGTAGATGCCCAGGTCCAACAGCGATCCGCCGCCCATCTCCGGACGCCACCGGTGGTCGTCAGTCCGGGTCAGCACACCGGTGAAGGCAGACCTGACGAACCGCAGCTCCCCCAGTCGGCCCGAGCCGACCAGGTCCCCCACTGCCACCGAGCGGGGGTGGAAGGGGGTCATGTACGCCTCCATCAGGATCACCCCGGCGTCTTGGGCGGCGGTGGCCATGACCGCGGCATCAGCGCGAGTGGGCCCGAGGGGCTTCTCGCACAAGACGTGCTTGCCGGCCCGGATGGCCCGGCAGGTCCATTCCCGGTGCAGGCTGTTGGGCAGGGGGACATAGACCACCTCCACCTCGGGGTCCTCCAGCAACTCGTGGTACCCATCGTGTACCCGGTCGGCGGCCACCCAACCGAGCTGGTCAGGGCGGCAGGACTGGCTGGCCGCCGCCACCAGGCGGGCTCCGGCGCTGGCGCTCAGGGCAGGTAGCACGGCCAGACGGGCCACGGTGGAAGTGGGCGCCAGGACTCCCCATCGAACAGGCCATTTTTCGCTCAAGAGTGGTCCAGGGGGGGGAGAGAGACGGCAGATCCCCCACCTTCACACGAGCGCTGGGCCGCCTCCAGGACGGCCACCACCCGTCGGGCCGACTCGGGAGTGACGGCCAGCGGCTCACCCGCCAGGAGGTGGTTGGCCAGGTTGCGGTGGAAGGCGAAGGGCTGGGCGGGGCTGGGCGGCAGGCGGGTCTCGGTGGTGCCGTAGCCGCTCTCGTAGCGGGCCAGGGTGAGGTCGGCCGGCGCCTCGGCGTGGTGGAAGCGCTCGACCACGTGGCCCCGGACCGGCTCCACCCGCTCCACCGACAAAGGCCGGTACCAACCCACCAGGGTGCCGGCCGTGCCCTGTACCCAGAACTTGGGACGGCGCACGGCGGCCACATCGCTCTGGAGGAACTCGGCCTCCCGGCCGTCGGCCCAGGTGAGGTGCACCCGGACCTGGTCGAGGTTGGTGACGTCGTGCCAGACCCGCTTGTGACCATGGGCGGTCACCGAGGCGGGCATGTCCCCCATGAGGAGGAGGGCCCAGTCGAGGTGGTGCGAGCCCCAGTCGTAGACCGCCCCACCCGAGACGGGGGCGTGCGAGTGCCAGGCCCGACACGGGTGCTCGAAGCCGCCCACGAAGGTCTCCACGTTGAACAGGTCACCCAGCAGGCCGGCGTCCACCGCTCGGCGGATGGCCAGGAAGTCGGGGTCCCAACGCCGGTTCTGGTTGACGGTGAGGACCCGCTCGTGCTGGCGGGCGGTGGCCATCATCTGGTCAGCCTGGGCCAGGGTGAAGCAGAGTGGCTTTTCGCAGGCCACGTGCTTGCCGACCCGCAGGAGGCGCAGGGCGATGTCGGCATGGGCTACCGGCGGGGTGGCCACTACCACCGCCTCCACGTCGCCGTCTGCGGCCAACTCGTCGACGGTCGTGTAGGCCCTGACGCCGGGAAAGTCGTCCTCGGCGGCCTTTCGGCGCTCGGGGCTGGAGTCGCAGGTGGCCACGAACTCCAGGCCCTCGGTGACCTGGGCGCCAGTGGCGTGGTAGGTGCCCATGCCGCCGTAGGGGCCGTAGCCGACCACCGCCATGCCCACCGTTCGTTGGCCGGCCAAGCGGTCCTGGGGGGTGGTGGCCAGGCTGCGGCCCAGCAGGGTGGCCAGGTCGGGGTGGGCCAGCGCCTCGTCGGTGTTGCCCAGCCCGGACACCACCACCTGGCCCCGTCCCAGGGAGCCGGCCACCACCACGGGGCGATCGGCGAAGGCCATGCTCACCGAGACCAGGGCCTCGCCGGCTGGGCCGGCCTCCAGGGGGCAGGGCCGGTCGACAATGCCAAGCTCGGGGAGCGTGTCTCGGGACGGCGGTGCGAGCGGTCCCAGGCGGCGGGTGAGAGGGTTGGCTGGGGCCACCAGCTTGGCGGACCACTCCGCCCTGGGCCCGGGCGGGCCGCCCGGGCAGGCGATGCTGGCCATTTCCGCCGGCCAGGAGTCTGGCGGCCGGGCGTCTGCCGGCCGGTCGACGATCACCACCAGGCTGGCGCCCCGGCCAACGTGGTCAAGGAGGCTGGCCATCCACACCGAGTCGAGGGTGCGGGTGGCTGCTGTGGCTGCTGTGGCTGCGTCGAGCAGCACCGCCTGGTAGGTGGCGGGGGACGGAAGGGTCTGTCCAGCCATCTTGACGTCGACGACGTGTTCCGGCCCAGCCAGAGCGGCCAGCGCCATCTGTCGCCTGTCAGTGAGGCGGGATGAGATCATCAGGATGGGTGCCGGACCACGCCCGGCGTGCAAGGGACACATACCTCCCCATCTTCCCTCAGCCAGCTCCCGCACACCGAGCAACTCGGCTCATGGCTAGGCTCCGCCCGATGAGAGCAGCGCGGCTGCTGGGGGCGGTGGCCGCCGGCTATGGCCTGGGTGGGGTGCCCACCGCCGACCTGGCCTGCCGCCTGGCCACCGGGGGGACCGTCGACCTGCGCACCACCGGTTCGGGCAACCCGGGTGCCGCCAATGCCATGCGCGTGCTGGGCTGGGGCTGGGGCTACTCCATACTGGGTGCCGACATCGCCAAGGGAGCCCTGGCCTGTGTCGCAGGCCGGTCCCTCGGCGGTCCCAACGGGTGCCACCTGGGAGGGGCGGCGGCGGTGGTGGGTCACTGCTTCCCGGTCACCTCTCACTTCAAGGGCGGCAAGGGGGTGGCAGCCAGCGTCGGGCAGTGCCTCATCACCTTCCCCGCCTACTTTCCCATCGACCTGGCGGTGGCCACCCTCACGTCGTTCGGTCCCTGGCGGCACAGGGCCTACGGGGCCATCGCCTTGTCCTCCACCCTCTGGGTGGCCAGCGGGGTGCTGTGGTGGCGTAGGGGATGGAGCAATTGGTGGGGGCCGCCACCGTCGGCCGCCCTGCCCCTGGCCTCGGCGGTGTCCAGCGCGGTGATCCTGTCCCGCTTCATCGCCGCCCAGCGAGCGGGTCTGGGCGACGCCAACTCTGCCGAGAGTGCCGAGTCCGCCCGGCAGGTGGCCGAGTGATCGGCCTCTGCACCGACTCGAACTCCCAACTCCCGCCCGAGCTGGCGCAGCGCTATGGGGTCGAGGTCGTCCCCCTCACGGTCGTGGTGGATGGTGTGAGTTACCTGGAAGGGGTCGACCTGGACGCCGACCGTTTCTACCGCCTTTTCCAAAAGGGAACCTCCCCGGTGTCGACCGCCTCGCCCTCTCCCGGCCGCTTCGCCGGCGCCTACGCGGCCCTGGCCCAGCGGGGCGCCACCGAGATCCTCTCCATCCACGTCGATGCGGCCACCTCAGCCACCCTGGAGTCGGCCCGCCTGGCCGGGCGCTCCTCGCCGGTACCGGTTCGGGTGGTGGACTCCGGGACGGCGTCATTTGGAGTGGCCTGCTGCGTCTGGGAGGCGGCCGAGGCAGTGGCCAAGGGCGCAGGATTGGCGGAGGCGGAGGCAGTGGCCGAGGCGGTGGGGGCCCGCACCGACAACGTGTTCGTCCTGGGGGCCCCAGACCTGGCCCGCCGGGGCGGCCGCCTGCACTGCTCCGCAGGGGCAAGGGACGGCGACGCCGAGGGGGCACCGTTACCAGTGTTCAGTTTCAGGCAAGGTCGCATGGTTCGCGTTGGCCAGGCCTCCAGCACCGAGGAGGCCAATGAGGTGATGGCCGACTACATCGTGGCATCGGGGAGCGGGTTGCGGGTGGGCGTGGGCATGGCCGACGCCGCCGCTACCCCTCTATGGCGCGCCCTGGAGGCCACCCTGGTCGAACGGTCGGAGGTGCTCGACCTGGTCCGCTACCGCATCGGCCCCAGTGTGGGGGCCCACACCGGTCCCGGCACGGTCGGCGCTTTCGCGTATCCAACCGCTCCACCGGGGTAACGGATGTGGCCGGCGCCAATCACAGCTCTGCGGCCAGGGCCTCCACCACCTGCTCCTGGAGCCAGCCCAGGTAGCCGTAAACGGCGAACTCAGCCGCCCGAGGGTCGTCCACGGAGACTCCGGACATGTCCTCGGAGACGTCGAGGCGAGTGCCCAGCACCAGACGCAGGTCGTTCAGTGCCCCCATCCAGGCAGCCAGCTGCTCCCGGTCGAGGCGATCGGCCTGGACCGTCTCCTGCATCACGGTCAGGGCCTGGCGGTGGCTGGCCAACAGGTCGGCGCCCATCAGGCGTCGGTACTCGGCCTCCTGGTGGGCATCCTCGGCGTAGGCAGGAGGAAAGAGCCGGCGCACTTCGGGCTCAGTTGACTCCACCTCCCCCGGCCTACTCGGCCCCAGCTCACCCGGTCCCGGCTGCGACTGGTCCGGCTGCGACTGGCCCGACTCCGCCTGGCCCGATTCCAGCAGGGCGATCACCTGCTCGGGCAGGCCTGTCAGAATGGTCCGTTCCTGGCGGGACAGTCGCAACTCGAAGGTGCCGTCCCGTAGCCGCCTGACCCGCCTGCCGGGCAGGATCACCCGCTGTGCTCCATGGTGGCCCACAGCCCGTGCTCATGGAGTCGGAACACGTCCATCTCCACTCGCTCACGGGTGCCGCTGGACACCACCGCTCGGCCCTTGTGGTGCACGTCCAGCATGAGCTTGGTGGCCTTCTCCCGGCTGTAGCCAAACAGCTTCTGGAGTACGAAGGTCACATAGGACATCAAATTGATCGGATCATTCCACACGATGGTGATCCAGGGCCGATCAGGAGAATGGCTCGGGTCGTCAGTGGGCTGGTCCCCCTCGATGGGCAGCGTCTCGATGGGCAGCGTCTCGATGGGCAGGGTCTCGGGAGGCAGGGTGACAGGGGCTGCGCTCGGCATGGACATCAATTGTGCCGCGTCGCGAGGGTCTCTGGTTCCACGCAGCGCTGGACCAGCAGGTCTTCGGCCACCACCTCGGGCACGGCCGTGGCGGCCACCGGCGTAGGCGTTGGCCGAACGAAGAGGCCCAGATGGAAGCGAAGGGCGGTCACCCACACGGCAGTCGCCCCGGCGATGTGGATGCCCACCAGGAGTGCCGGTACCCTGGTGAAGTACTGGGTGTAGCCGACCACCGCCTGGGCGGCCATGACCTCCAGCAGGATGCGGCCCCGGCGCTGCACACCGGCCGGCGCCTCCGCCTGGTGGAGGGCGAACAGGCTGGCCAGGGTCAACCCGATGAGCAGCATCACGGCAGTGGAGTGAACCTCGGCGATCCCGTGGAAGCTGATGGCCAGGCGCTTGGCGTGAATGTCTCCGGCGTGCGGCCCACTGCCGGTGACGGCGGTGCCCAGAGTCACCACCACCACCACCACCATGGCCAGGATGAGCCGGCTCAGGCGCACCAGGTCAAGTCCCACCACCGGGCGAGGGACAGTGTCGGGCAGACCGGCCCGCCGGTGCAGGACCACCGCGTCGCCCAGCACGGCCAGTGAGAGCAGGAAGTGGGCCATAACCAGCGGAGGGGCCAGCTTGAGCAGGACTACCACGCCGCCCAGCACTACCTGAGCAATGACGCCCACCACCAGGCCCACCGACAGCCAGACCAGGTCCGGGCGACGGGGCCGGCGGGCCAGGGCGGCCAGCACGACCAGGACCACGCCGACCGAGACCACGGTTACAACGACCCGGTTGCCAAACTCGACCATGGGATGGAAGGCCCAGGCCGCCACCACCTGTCGCCCCTTGCAGGTGGGCCAGTCGGGGCAGCCCAGTCCGGAGGCGGTGAGGCGAACCGCCCCACCGGACACGACGATGGCCGACAGGGCGGCGACCGCCCCCAGGGCCACCCGACGAAAGGTGTTGGGACTCACCCACCAAGACCAGCGCACGTCCCTGGATCCTAGGGCAGGCGCCGGCTACGGCAGACATGGCCGGCGTTCGCTCCAGAGATGTCCGCGGCCCCGGAGCTGCCCGCTTTGAGGTGGCGCCCCGGCCGTCGTAGTCTCGGCTCGTGCAACCTGTCGTATCGTTTTCCGGGCCGGACCGACTCCGGGGATACGTGGCCCTCACCAAGCCTCGGATCATCGAGCTCCTGCTGGTCACGACCGTGCCCACCATGGTGGTGGCTGCTCGCGGCCTGCCGTCGGGATGGTTGGTCCTGGCCACTCTCGTGGGGGGGACTTTGGCCGCCGGGGGGGCCAATGCCATCAACATGTTCGTCGACCGGGACATCGACCAGATCATGCACCGGACCCGGAACCGCCCCCTCGTCACCGGCGTAGTAACGCCGGGCCGGGCACTGGCCTTCGCGGTAGCCCTGGAGGTAGTGGCCTTCGTCGAGCTGTGGCTGCTGGTCAACCCGCTCAGCGCCGCCCTGGCGGTGGCGGCCACCTTGTTCTATGTCTTCGTCTACACCCTGTGGCTCAAGCGGACCTCCACCCAGAACATCGTCATCGGTGGGGCGGCCGGGGCCGTACCAGTCCTGATTGGCTGGGCGGCCGTGACCGGGGGGCTGGGCTGGGCACCCATCGTGTTGTTCGCGGTGATATTCGTGTGGACGCCTCCCCACTTTTGGGCTCTGGCCGTTCGCTACCGGGACGACTACTCAGCCGCTGGGGTCCCCATGCTGCCTTCGGTGGCGCCCTTCGAGCACACCTCCCGCCAGATCCTGATCTACACGGTTGCTTTGTGGGTCATCTCCTTGGTGTTCGCCCCGGTCGCTCACATGGGCCTCATCTACCTGGTGTCGGCCATCGTCTTGGGGGCAGTGTTCCTGGGCTTTGCCGTCCAGCTGCGCAAGGAGGCCACCAGCAAGGCTGCCATGCGGCTGTTTGGGTACTCGATCACCTACGTGACCCTGCTGTTCGGTGCCATGGCCGTCGACCAGCTGGTACATCTGCTCTGAGCCCCACCCCGCCCCGGCCGGCCCGCTCCCGCCCCGCCTGGCAGGTGGCTGCCCTGGGTGCCACCGTGGCCACCGCCGCAATCGTCGTCATCGGTGCCTTGGTCTTCGGGGTGGTCGTGGGTCGCTCAGCCACCTCGGCCAACAGCGCCGTTCCCCAGGACCGATCGTGGGTCGGCCGGGTGGCCCCCGACTTCACCGCCCCTCGGCTGGGGGATGGGTCATCGATGTCCCTGGACAGCCTGAGGGGCCGCCCGGTAGTGGTCAACTTCTTCGCCTCCTGGTGCCCGCCCTGTCGCCAAGAGCTGCCCGTTCTGGCGGCTGCCCAGCGTCGGGCCGACGGCCGGGTGGTCTTTGTCGGCGTGGACGTGGCCGACAGCGCTGGCCCGGCGTCGGCCCTGGTCAAGGCCAGCGGCGTCGCCTACCCGGTGGTGGTCGACCCCAATCGGACGCTCTCCGGGGCTCGGTACAATCTGGCCGGCCTGCCCGACACGTTCCTCATCAGTCCCACCGGACACGTAGCCGACGTCGTGAGGGGGCCGGTGGACCAGGCCACCCTTCGTCGGTGGTTGGCCGGGTGAGCTCTGAGCTCCCTGATCAGCCCAGGCAGGCTCGAATGGCCTCGGTGACGCGCTCGATCTGACCGGTGCGCATCTCCGGCCAGATGGGAAGGGACAGGACCTCCCGGGCCGCCTGTTCGGCATGTGGGAACACGTCGGAGCCGGCGTATACGGGAAGGAGGTGCAAAGGCACCGGGTAATAGACCCGCGTGCTGATTCCCCGGGCCTCCAGGCGGCGGCGGACTTCCTCCCGATCACGCCCGACGATGCGCACGGTGTACTGGTGGTACACAGCCCGCCCATGGTCACTGACGGGGGGCAGGACCAGGTCGGCCAGGTCTCGGAGCTGCTCATCATACTGATCGGCGATACTGCGCCGGGCATCATTGCGCTGGTCGACGTGGCGCAGCTTCACCCGCAGGATGGCCGCCTGGATCTCGTCCAGGCGCGAGTTGTAACCCACCACCTGGTGCGGCCGCTCCCCGACGAGCGAGGGCCAGGGCGAGCAGCATCAAGAAGTCCGGTGGGTTGCAGACGAACACCAGATCGACCGGGTGCTGGCGTTGCGTCCTAAGGGTCAGGCGACCGAGACCGAGAAGAGCGACCAAGTATTCCCGGATGTACCCAGCTGGCCGCCGCCCCGGTACCGGAGCCGGGAAACGCCGAACCCTTACTCCATGGATTGTCTCGTCCGCGGACTCGAAGCTCTCTCCGGTTGGACCGGCCACGGTAACCTCATAGCCAGCTTCCACCAAGGCGGCGGCTTGGGCGCGGACTCGGGGATCGTAGGGGTAGGGCTGGTTCTCGATGAGGAACAGCACGTGGGCTCCGATGCCTGGCTGTCAGAGCAGGGCAGCCCGTGATGGGCCAGGCGCGCCGACAAACAGGTCAGCCAGGCGGATAATGAAACGTGCCTGATGCGCCTGAAGAAAAGGCTCCGACCACCGATGAGGTCGACCCCGCCCGTTCCACCAGCCAGCCGGCCAACCCGCGACACCAGCGCTCCCAAACCCTGCGCCTGGGGCTGATTGGCGTGGCTTTCATCCTGGGCGCCTGGCTGTTGGTGGTGGGCGTCACCCTGGTGCGAGCGGCCGGGGACCTGCAGGCGGGCCGGCATGCCGCCGACCGGGCTCATGGCCTCAAGCTGAGTGACCTGGCCACTGAGCGCCCGCTGACCGACCTGACCCGGGCTGCCCGCCGCCTGGGGGATGCCCATCGAGAGCTGGACTCAGCGGTGGTCGCTCCCCTGCGACTCGTTCCTGTAGCCGGTCGCCAGCTGCGCTCGGCGTCGGCCCTGAGCGGCGCGGCCAGCCTGGTGGCCGAGACCGGGGCCGTGGCGGTGAGCCAGGGCCGCCAGATGCTCCAGGAGCCCCATGGCGCCGGGCCCGCCCGGGTACGGTTGCTGGGTCGCCTGGGGGGCTTGGTCCAGCGGACCGAGCAGCGGTTGGCGGCGGTCGATCTCGGCCCCGACCATGGCCTGATCTCACCCCTGGCCCGAGCCAGGGACCAGCTGGCCCTCAAGTTGACCGGCTTGCGCACTGGCTTGGCCCAGGGGGCAGCCGGCGTTCGCACCGTTGCCCAGTTGCTGGCCGGGCCCCGTCGATACCTGGTGTTGGCGGCCAACAACTCCGAGATGCGAGCCGGCTCAGGGATGTTCTTGTCGGTGGGCGCCCTGCAGGCCGGCAACGGTCGCCTCCAGCTGTCCGCCGTCCGCTCTGTCACCCAGGCGCCGGTGCCCCCCGGAGCGGTCCCACTGGGAGGGGACCTGGCCGCCAGATGGGGCTGGCTGCAGCCCAACGTGGACTGGCGCAACCTCATGGTCTCGCCCCGCTTCGACGTCGCCGCCCCGCTGGCCGCCCGGATGTGGGCGGCCAGCGGCAACGGGCCGGTCGACGGGGTGCTGGCCCTGGACCCGGTGGCCATGAAGGGCATCCTGGCCGCCACCGGGCCGGTGCAGGTCGCAGGCCGGACCATCGGGTCCGATGACGTGGTAGATGAGCTCCTGCACGAGCAATACATCCGGCTTCCCGCCGGCGCCCAGGTCTCGGAGCGGCGAGAGGAGCTGGGGGCCCTGGCGTCGGCCGCCCTCCAGGCGCTCGACGGACGCAATTGGTCTCCTGAGCGCCTGGTCCAGGGCCTCTCGACCGCTGCCCGGGGGCGGCACCTGCTGGCCTGGGCAGCCAGGCCGAGCGAGGAGCAGGCCTGGACGAGAGCGGGCGTAGGTGGCGCCATGTCGGGCGACTCTTTGCTAGTGGCCGTGCTCAATCGAGGCGGCAACAAGCTTGACTACCGCTTGAGCAGCCAGGCCAAGCTGACCCTGCGGCCGGGTCGCAATACTGAGGGCACCCTGGCCATCACCCTGGCCAACCACGCCGATCTCGGTGACCCTCCGTACATCATCGGCCCGGATCCCGGTACCGGCCTGCACCCAGGGGACTATCTTGGCTTCCTGGCCGTCACTCTGCCCGGCCAGGCCACCCAGGGTCGCATCGACGGGTCGCCGCCGCTGGCGGTGGCCGGCCCTGACGGCCCCACTCGGGTCATCGGCACAGAGGTGCTCCTGCCTGCCGGCCAGTCCCGGACGCTGGTGATCCACTTCTTACTGCCCGGCCGACACGGGTCGCTGCGGATCGAGCCCTCGGCCCGCGTCCCCGCCCTGCGCTGGGTGGCCCAAGGCCAGAAGCTGTCCGATGGGCGCGCCAACACGGTGTCGTGGTAGTCCTCTCGGGGATTGAGCCGGGGCGCCTTGCGGGCTCACAAATCACGGCCTAGGCTGGCCGTCTGTACGTCAACTGGGGGATGTTATGCGACACGTGAGGCTTATGACCAGAACGGTAATGTTGAGTCTGGGTATGGTGGTCATGTTGGCTACCGCGGCGTCGGCCGGTACCTATACCGGGCACGTGGGCCAGGCCCCTCCGGTTGCTGGTGCGCAGTTCGGCACTCCGTCGGTCGAGTCTGTCTCTGCTCCTGTCGGCGGTATTGCTGTCAGCCCAGTGCAGCAGGTACCGGGCCAGCAGAGCTCAGGTCTGGCCTTCACCGGGGCCGACACCATGGAGTCGGTGGTAATCGCTTTGGGGGCTATCGGGCTCGGCTTCGCCTTCGTGCGTCTCAGTCGACGTCGCAGCGTCGCCTAGATGAGCGCCGGCCGCGGGCGCGGCCGGTTGCCTAGATGATCGACCTTCGCCGTTTGCGAGACGAGCCGGCCTACCGGGAAGGCATCGAGCGCAAGCGCTGCCCTCCTGGCCTCATCGACGCCGTACTGGAGGCCGACGAGGGGCGCCGGTCGTTGCTGGCGGAGGTGGAAGCAGGCAGGGCGGAGCAGAACGCCGCCTCCCGGGAGATCGCCAACGCCTCCTCCGGGGAGCGCCCAGCCCGCATCGCGGCGGCCACTGCCCTCAAGGCGGCCCTGGCCCAGCTCCAGCCCGCCCTGGCCGAGGCCGAAAGCCACCTCCGGGAGCTGGCCCTGCAGGTGCCCAACCCGGCCGCCTCTACCGTGCCCGACGGTGGCGAGGACGATGCTGAGGTGCTGCGAGAGGTGGGCGAGCGCGGCCCGGTCCCGTTGCTCGACCATGCCTCCTTTGGTGAGCGCCATGGTGTGGTCGAGGTCGAAAAGGCCGCCCGTACCAGCGGAGCCCGTTTTGCCTACCTGATGGGACAGGCCGTCCTGGTGGAGCTGGCCCTGGTCCGCTGGGTGACGCAGCTGCTGGTGGAGGAGGGTTTTTGTCCGGTGGTGCCACCGGTGCTGGTGCGGGAGGAGGCCATGGAGGTGGCCGGCTTCTTCCCCACCGATCGCAACCAGGTCTACGAGGTGGACGGGTCCGAGCTGTTCCTGGTGGGTACCAGCGAGATCCCCCTGGCCTGCCTGCACCGGGAGGAGATCCTCGGCGCCGACCGTCTGCCCCTTCGCTATGCCGGGCTGTCCACCTGCTTTCGCCGGGAGGCAGGGACCTACGGCCGGGACACCAGGGGGATGTTTCGAGTGCACCAGTTCGACAAGGTGGAGATGTTCTCCTACGCCGATCCCGATGGCTCGGTGGACGAGCATCAGCGCCTGCTGGCCATCCAGGAGCGCATCGTGAGCGCCCTGGGCCTGCCCTACCGGGTGGTCAACATTGCCGCTGGTGACCTGGGGGCGGCGGCGGCCAGCAAGTTCGACATCGAGGTGTGGCTGCCCTCCGAGGGCCGCTACCGGGAACTGACCTCGTGCTCCAACTACGGCGACTACTCGGCCCGCAGACTGGGAACCCGGGTCAGATCGGACCCGACCAATCGCCTGGTCCACACCCTCAACGGGACAGCCTGTGCAGTCGGGCGCACCTTGCTGTTCCTGTTCGAGAACCACCAGACGCCGCAGGGCACCTTGCGAATACCCCAGCCCCTGGTGGCGCTGTGCGGCTTCGAGGAGGTCCCGTCGGGGCCGCGCCAGGTGTGAGTGGGCGAAAAAGGCCTCAGCGATTCAGCGCTTTTTCGCCCACTACAGCGCAGGTGGCGCAGCGCCCGAGCACCGCGAAGTGGCTGGGTCGGATGGTGAAGGAGTAGCCCCGACGGAGCTGGTCGGCCAACTGGGCGAAAGTCGAGTCAGGAACCTCGACCACTGCCCCACACCCCTCGCACACCAGATGCTGGTGGGGCTGGTCTGTGAGGTGGTAGACGGCCCGGCCGTGGCCCAGGTGGACGTGGTCCACCAACCCGAGCTGCTCGAGGGAGTCAAGGGTCCGGTAGATGGTGGAGATATGGATGTCGGGGGCGCTGCGTTGGACCAGCGCCGCCAGGTCGTCGGCCGTGGTGTGGCTCTGAGCGCTGGACAGAGCGTCGATCACCGCCCGCCGGGCATTGGTGACCCGGGCGCCCCGACCTCGCAACAGCTCCACGATGCGCTGGCTGCGCCCTGGAGCAGAGGTGAGCTGGTCAGCCATCGGGAGCGGCCGGCCGGGTACCTGCGGGGGCCTCGGCCGGGAAGTCGCCGGTGACCATAAACTTGACCCGCTCACCGATGTTGACCGCGTGGTCCGCGGTGCGCTCATAGAACCTGCCCACCAGGGCTATCTGCACCGCCCGCTGGATGGCCACCTCGTCGATGGTGGTGGCGCCCAGGACGGTGCGAAAGAGGTCTTTTTGCAGATCGTCCATGACATCATCCATGTCCTCCAGGGCGGCCGCCTTGACCGGATCGAGCTCGGCGAAGGCGTCCACCGCCAAGCGCAACTGGATGGTGGCCTGCTCGCGCATCCGGTCGATCAGACCCCGTAGTTTGGGCCCGATGCCGTGAGGGTAAAGGCGCCGGCTGGCCTTGGCCACGTTCACCATGAGGTCGCCGGTGCGCTCCAGCTCGTGGATGACCCGCAGGATGGCCACCAGGATGCGCAGGTCGGTAGCCATGGGCGCCTGGCGGGCCAGCAACAGGTAGGTGCTCTGCTCGATGGAGTGGGTGAGGGCGTCGATGGGGCGATCCTGGGCAATGACCTGCTCCACCTTGGCCAGATCGGCGTCGAGCAGGGCGGCGGTGGCCAGCTGAACCGACTCGACCACCAGGGCGCCCAGCCGGATGACATCCGAGGTGAGCTCATGGAGGCTCTCGTGGAACGCCCTGCGCCGCTCGGTGGTCACCGTTGCCCCTGCGGAGCGGTGGGTTGGCCCTGCGGAGCAGTGTGGCGGGTGAGCTCGTAGCGGTAACCCAGGCCCCGGATGGTGGTGATGAGCACCGGGCTGGCCGGGTCGGTCTCGATGCGGGCCCTCAGCCGTTTGATGTGCACGTCGAGGGTCTTGGTGTCCCCCACGTAGTGCGGGCTCCATACCCGGTTGATCAGGGTGTCGCGGGTGAGCACCCGACCGGCGTTGGTGAGCAGCAGCTCCAACAGCTCGAACTCCTTGAGCGGCAGCTGGACCTCCCGGCCCCGCACGACGACCTCGTGGCGACTGGGGTCGAGGCGGACCTCACCCACCTCGATGGCCTCGAACCGGTCGTCGTCAGCGTCGCTGGGCTGGGGCGCCCGACGCAGGGCGGCTCGCATCCTGGCCACCAGCTCCCGTATCCGGTAGGGCTTGGTGACGTAGTCGTCCGCTCCCACCTCCAGGCCGACCACCGTGTCTATCTCTGTGCCCTTGGCCGTGACAATTATGATGGGCACGGTCGAGCGGGCCCGGATGGACCGGCACACGTCGATGCCCGAGACCTTGGGCAGCATCAGGTCGAGCAGGACCAGATCGGGGCGGACCGAGTCGAACTTGTCGAGAGCCTCGGCGCCGTCACGAGCCACCTCGACCAGGAACCCCTCTCGCTTGAGCCCGAGCACCAGGGCGTCCACGAATGACTCCTCGTCTTCTGCGATCAGCACCGTGGCCTGGGGATCGGTCATCCTGGGCTGGCCGAGCAGGCTGGTATGTGCAGGGTGAAGGTCGACCCCTCACCCTCCCGCGATGCCACCGTCACCCTCCCCTGATGATTACTGGCCACGTGGCGAACGATAGCCAGGCCCAGACCGGTACCGCCCGTATAGCGACTACGGCCCTGGTCAACCCGGTAGAACCTCTCGAAGATGCGCTCCAGGTCACGGGCCGGGATGCCGACCCCATGGTCGACCACCACCAGCTCCACCATCTCCCCAACCGAGGCAGCTTGCCCCTCTGAGGAGCTCTGGAACAGCCTCGCCGATATCTCGACCGACGAATGGCTCGGCGAATACTTGATGGCATTCTCGACCAAATTGTAAAGGGCCGACACCAGTTGGCGGCGGTCTCCCACGACGTAGACACCACCAGGTGGCTCCTCCAGAGCCAGGGCAACCCCGGCCGCGTCCGCTCCCGCCCGGGCCCGTTCCACTGCGTCGGCCATGACCAGAGCCACAGGAACAAGCTCGCGCGGGGGTGACTCCTCCGCCTCGATCCGGGACAGGTCGAGCAGGTCGTCGATGATCCGGCTCACCCGAAAGGCCTCGTCCTCGATGCGCTTGGCCAGGCGCCGGACGACCAGCGGCTCGCCCTCGGCCAGGATGGTCTCGGCCAGCAGGCCGAGTGCCCCCACCGGCGTCTTGAGCTCATGACTGACGTTGGCCACGAAGTCGCGCCGCACCGCCTCCAATCGGTGCCGCTCGGACACGTCGTCGAGCACGGCCACCACTCCGAGCGGCCGGTAGTCGTCGCCGATGGCATGGGTGCGCACGGTAAGTGTCTGACGAGGTGGTCCGTAGAGGTCGAGGGTCCGCTCGGCCGGCGTTCCGGACGCGCTGACGGCCAGGAGCTCCTCGACCGCTCGGGCGGCGATGACGTCGGTGTGTCGCCCGCCCATCAGGGCCGCCGCTCTGGCATTGCGGAAGGTGACACAGCCACTGTCGTCGCAGATCACCACTCCCTGGGGCATGGCGTCGAGCGCCTGGGCCAGCCGGGTCGCCTCGGCTCGGGCATCGCTGCGGGTCTCGGCGACTCGCTCGGCGACCCGATCGAGGAGCGAGAGGGTGGGTTCCAGGCGCATCCGACGCCCAATTTCGGGGCGCTCGCTCATACGGTCGGCCAAGATCGCCAGTCGCTTGGCCAGTCCGGTCCGGACCAGCTGCCGACCGACGACCCACGCTCCCACCACGGCCAGCACGGCCAGGGCGATGGCCGCCCCGACCAAGGTGGCAGAAAGGGTCAACCGAACCTGCCGGTGATGTAGGCCTCGGTCCGGGGGTCGGACGGTCGGGTGAAGATTTGCGAGGTGGGGCCCACCTCGACCAGCCGGCCCGGTTCGCCGGCTTCGGTGATGGTGAGAAAGGCGGTGGTGTCGCTCACCCTGGCCGCCTGTTGCATGTTGTGGGTGACGATGACGATGGTGTAGCGGCCCTTGAGCTCGGCAATGAGATCCTCTATGGCCAGGGTGGAGGACGGGTCGAGAGAGGAGCAGGGCTCATCCATGAGCAGCACGTCGGGCTTGACGGCGATGGCTCGGGCGATGCACAGACGCTGCTGCTGGCCTCCCGACAGGCCCACGCCGGGCTTTCCCAGGCGGTTGCGGACCTCGTCCCAGAGCCCGACCAGTCGCAGAGACCGCTCGGCGGTGTCGTCCATCTCGGCGCTGGAGGAGGAGCCGTTGAGCCGCACGCCAGCCACCACGTTGTCGCGGATCGACATGGTCGGGAATGGGTTGGGCCGCTGGAACACCATTCCGATGGACCGCCGGACGGCGGTGGCGTCCTGGCCGTTGGCGTAGATGTCCTGGCCGTCCAGGCGGACCTGGCCCTTGATGCTGGCCCCGGTCACCACTTCGTGCAGGCGGTTGAGGATCCGTATGAAGGTCGACTTGCCGCATCCCGACGGCCCGATCAGGGCGGTGACCTGGCTGGCCGCCACGGCCAGGGAGACGTCCGCCAGGACCTGGTGTGGGCCGAACCAGGCACTCACCCCATCCACATCGATTCTCTTGGACATCAGGGCCTCACAGACATCAGGGGCTCGGGCACGGGCTGCTCACACCAGCCGATTGCGCCGGGTGACCACCCGGGCCACGACTGTCAGGGCAACCACGATGAGGATCAGGACCAGGGCAGCCGCCCAGGCTCGGTTGACGGCCACCGCGAAGGCCGAGGTGGCCTGGGAGAACACGAACAGCGGCAGGCTGGACTGCGGACCGTGAAAGGGGTTGACCTTGATGGAGTCGAAGCCGAAGGCGGTCAGCAGCAAAGGCGCCGCCTCACCTGTCACCCGGGCCACCGCCAGCACTACGCCGGTGGTGATGCCGGCGGCCGCAGTGGGCAGCACCACAGAGCACACGGTACGCCACCGGGACACCCCGAGGGCGTAGCTCGCCTCCCGCAGGTCGGACGGGACCAGCTTGATCATCTCCTCGGACGAGCGGATGACGATGGGCAGCATGAGCACGGCCAGGGCCAAGGAGGCGGCCACCCCCGAGAAGCCCAGACCCAGGCCGAGCACCCAGAAGGCGAAGATGAACAGCCCGGCCACGATGGACGGGATGCCCGTCATGACGTCCACGACGAAGCGGATCCAGTCAGCCAGGCGCCGCTCGCTCTGCTCCACCAGGAACACGGCCACCAACAGGCCCAGCGGTATGGACACCAGAGCAGCCATGCCGACCTGCTCGACCGTGCCCACGATGGCGTGATAGGCCCCGCCGGCCGGGTCGAGCGGCCCCACCCCCCGCAGGGAGTGAGTGAGAAAGGACCCCGACAGATCCCTCGCCCCAGCGTGGGCGGTATAGGCCAGGACGGCCACCAGGGGCACGAGGGCCACCACCACGGCGGCGGCCATCAGGCCCCTCATGGACCAGTCGAACAGGCCCCGATGTCGGTGAACCGGGTGCGGGTGGCGGAGGCGGGGCAGGCGGGTCAGGCGGGTCAGGCGGGTCAGGCGGGTCAGGCGGGTCAGGCGGGTCAGGCGGCGGAGCCTGTCGCGGAGTGCGGGCCGGCCCCGCACCCCTGGGTCCCTGCGGACCACCAGCCGGGCAGCCAGGTTGACCGCCAGGGAGATCACGAACAAGACGAGCCCGGAGGCAATCAGGGCTGCCCGCCCATTGGCCCCCGCCTCCCCGAACTTGGTGGCGATGTTGGCGGCGATGGTGTTGCCACCCGGCTGGAAGATGTGAAAGGTGATCTTGAACGAGGCTGACAGCACCAGGGCCACGGCGATGGTCTCGCCGATGGCGCGACCCAGGCCGAGCATGATGGCACCGATCAGGCCGCTCCGGCTGGGGGGCAGGACGGCCATGCGGATGGTCTCCCAACGGGTGGCACCGAGCGCCAGGGCGGCTTCTCGGGCCGACCCGGGGACCTGGCGAAGCACCTCTCGGGAGATGGCGGCAATGATGGGCAGGATCATTATGGCCAGTACCACCGACGCGGCGAAGACTGACCGCCCGTAGGTGTGGTTGGGGCTGTGGAGGAAGGGGATGAAGCCGAGGAAGCCATCCACTCCCCGCTCGAAGGGGACCAGCAGGGGAACCAGGAAGGCGACCCCCCACAGGCCGTAGACCACGCTGGGCACCGCGGCCAACAGGTCGACCAGCCATCCCAGCGTCCTGCTCACGCGGGGCCGGGCCACCTCGGTCAGGTAGAGGGCGGTGCCCAGCGCTACCGGGGTGGCGATGAGCAGGGCAATGGCGCTGGACAAGACCGTGCCCCATGCCAGCGCAGCGATGCCAAAGTGGGGAGAAGCCGAGTCGGGCAGCCACTGGCGCACGGTGAAGAAGCCCGCCCCGGCCTGGCGAAAGGCAGGGACGGCCTGGACCACCAGAAAGACCACGATGGCCCCCAGGAGCAGCAATACCAACAGGCCGGCACCCAGGATGATCAGTCCGAAGACGGCGTCACCCCGTGCCTTTCCCCTGCCCGAAGCGGGCTGGTCAGCGCCCCCCGGACTGGTTTGGCGTGGCGATGCGACTGTGGGAGGCGGCCGTACCCTGCCCGGCGCTGACCCGGGCATCAGGGCGCGATCCGGGCCAGGGTCGCCCGATCGGCGGCCAGGAGTGATGCCGGAAGGGGGGCGTAGTAGAGGGAGCGGGTGGCCACCTGGCCGGGGCCCAGGGCGTAGGCCAGGAACGACGAGAGAAGGGCGCCCTGCCGGGCGTCTGGCTGGCGGGTGTACAGCATGACCCAGGTGAGGGTGGATATCGGGTAGGCGACGGGGTCGGCGGGCAGCGGGTTGAGCCGGGCGGTGCCGGCCCCTGTCACCTGGGCGGTCCCGGTCCCGCCCCCACCGCTGGCCGCTCCTTTTGCGCTGGCGGTGGCCGACTCCAGGGCGATCGAGACGGCGTCGGCGGTGGGACCCACGAAGCGCCCGGCCGGGTTCTCGATCTGGGCTATCCCCAGGCCGGTGGCCTTGGCGTAGGCGACCTCGGAGTAGCCGATGGCTCCTTCGGATTGCTCCACTGCCGCGGTGACCTGGTCCGATCCCTTGGCCCCCTGACCGGTCGGCCAGGCCACCTCCTTGCCCGATCCGGCCTTCCACAGCGATGGGGCGGCGGCGGCCAGGTAGCGGGTGAAGGCGGCAGTGGTGCCCGAGCCGTCCGAGCGGTGGACCACCTGGATGCCCTCGGCCGGCAGGGTGATACCCGGATTGTCGGCTCGGATGGCCGGCTGGTCCCATTCGGTGATGGTGCCGGCGAAGATGCCGGCGAGGGTCCTGGGCCGAAGTTGCAGGTAGCGCACACCTTCCAGGTGGTATTCCACTGCGATCCCGCCGGCTGCCCAGGGGATCTCCAGTACCGGACCGCCGCGGGCCTGAGCGGCCCGCAGCTCAACCGGTGTCATCACCACGTCGGAGGCGGCAAAGCCCACCGTCTGGGAGATGAACTGCTGGATGCCCGCCCCTGATCCCGCCCCCTGGTAGTTGATGGTGGCCCGGGGACAGGCTCGCTGGTAGCCGCTTATCCACTCCTGGAGGATGGTCTGCACAAAGGTCGAGCCCGCACCGGAGATGGTGCCGGTCCCACAGGCGCTGCCCGGCTCCAGGTGGGTAGGAACGATCAGGGCCAGGCCACTGGTGTTGTCATTGGTGCCGAACTTGGCGCCCAGTGCCACCAGGGCAAGAGCGACCAGGCCACCGGAGAGGCGACCAGCCCAGCGAGGCACCCGGTGAACCCTAGGGGCCGAGATTGACCACCAGGTGCACGCCAGGTGAACGCCAGGCAAACGACTGTCAACAAGCGGGGGCCCCAGCCCTCATAGCCCCCACAACCTCACAGCCCTCGACAGGCGGTGCAGCCGCCAACGGCCGTTGATACAGCTCACCGCCATGATGGTCAGTGGCAGTAGGACATCCCACACCTTGACCCGGCGGATGGCAGGATCACAGGCAAAGCAACCTTGCCGCCGCTGAGCAGTGCACCGGTCCCATTCACGTAGGAGGAGCAGAGATGGGCAAACGGAGTCGCCGCCGCTGGCGAGAGCAGGGACGGCCGGAGCCGGCCAGGCCGGCCGGTGAGTCTCCCGGCCAGCCCCGATCAGCCGGACCGTGGCGAACCGGTGCCAGCCGGCCCTCGGTCGAGCCGAGGGAGGTGGAGGAAATGGTGGGGCTGGCCGTCAGCGCCTTGCGCCAACGCCAGGAGGACACCTTCGCGGTGCTGGTGGGATCGCTGGCGGCCTGTTGGGACGAGGAGACCGTCACCCGCTCAGTGACCGCGGCCGGCTCGGTGACAACTGTGACCTGTGTCCCATCGATCGTCGAGCGCTGTTTGGAGGAGGCCGTCGGGGCAGCTTGGGCCCACGGGTGGCAGCCTGGCGATCTTCCAAGGGCCGTGGGCCGCAAGCTGAGCGGCCGCCATGTCCGGCTCAGCGTCGACACCATCGCCGGTGAGGCTCGGCGTTACGCCGCGTCGGCGGACGCCGATCCCGAGTGGTTGCGCCAGCTCGAGGAGATCGAGGCCTGCGTCTGGTGGAACGGCCAATCTGACCACCTCGGTTGCTGGCTTTGGCGAGAGGGGCTCGACCGGACCGCAGGCCTGCGGCACGCCCTCGAGCTGCTGTGCGTTCTCTGGGAACTGCCGGCCCTGCCCCGACTGTGCGCGCCACCGTCCGACTGGGGACGAGGCACTGGTGGCGGCGCTGGCCGTGGCGGCGCTGGCCGTGGCGGCGCTGGCCGTGGCGGCGCTGGCCGTGGCGGCGCTGGCCGTGGCGGTGGCTGCCGGGGGCGCCAGGCCGTCCGGGGCCAGGGTGGCGATCCTCGGGTGCTCCACCGGGTGAGAGGCCTGCTCGCCAAGGCCGAGTCCACCACCTTCCCCGATGAGGCCGAAGCCCTCACCGCCAAGGCCCAACAGCTCATGACTCGCCACGCCATCGACCGCGCCATGATCGAGCCGGACGGTGGCCCTGGTGCCGCCCCCAGCTCTCGGCGCCTCGGGATCGACGATCCATACGCCTCGGCCAAGTCCCACTTGTTGCACCACGTGGCTGCTGCCAGCAACTGCCGGGTGGTCTTCAGCAAGGACCTGGGGTTCTCGACCGTGTTTGGCTTTGACTCTGAGCTGGACGCGGTGGAGCTGCTGTTCACCTCCTTGTTGGTCCAGGCAACGGCCGGGATGGCGGCGGCTGGGGCCGATCGAGCCGGGGGCGCCCGGTGGCGCAGCCGATCATTCCGCCAGTCCTTCCTCGTCGGGTTCGCGGTTCGCATCGGCGAGCGCCTGCGGGAGGCGGCAGCGACGGCCACCGAGGAGGCGGCGGCTGATCACGGCGGACGCCTGCTGCCGGTCCTGCTGTCGCGTGCGGAGGCAGTGGAGCAGGAGCGGGATCGCGCCTTTCCCGACCTCAGCCACCATCGGTTGGGGGCGAATGACCCTGCCGGGTGGACGGCCGGCCGGGTGGCCGCCAATCTGGCCTCGCTGGGGGCCGGACCAGGCCTGGAGACTGCACGGTCAGCCTGAGGGCTTCCTACGACTCAGGGCTTCCCGGGCCTGACAGGGTGTTGGCCGGTCGAGGTCAGCCGGGCCGGGTGGCACCCAGGTAGGCCTCAGCCCCCCAGCGTGAGCCCACTGTGGTGGGGATGACCTCAGTGCGCACGGTGGCCCCAGTGTGGGGCGCATCGACCATCTCAGCCGTTCCCACCACCAGGCCGACATGGTCGGCCTGGTCCGGCAGGCTGCCGAAGAACACCAGATCCCCCACCTCCAGGGCGGTTCCGGGAGGAAGGCGTGGCCCGGCATCGAGCTGGGATTGGGCGATCCGGGGCAGGGCGACACCGGCGGCGGCGTAGGCGGCCTGGATCAAACCCGAGCAGTCGAACCCCCCTGGACCGGTCCCACCCCAACGATAGGGGGTGCCCACCTGGGCCAGGTCGAAGGCGACGGCTCGGGCGGCGGCTGGTGTGGGGGCCCCGCTGGGAGTGGCCGCATAGCTCGTCGCCAGAGCCAGCACCTTGCTCACGTACCAGTCAGCATGGTTGTAGGCGAATATGGCGGCGGAGAGGTTGACACCGTCCCTGGCCCCGTTGGCGCACAGGTCCCGGGCTGCCGCATAGGCGGCGTCCACCATGTCATAAGGGCTGGGTGGGTCGGCCCCTCCGGGAGCCACCGGCAGCGCGTAGCGACTGAATGTCGCGGGCTCGAACTGCATCGGTCCCTCGGCCCCAGCGGGATTGGTGCCCGACCGCACTCCGGGAGCGGTACTGGTGCCGTTGCCCGACTCCACCGTGCCAATGGCGGCCAGGACCGTCCAGGGCAGTCCGGGACAGGTGGCGGCGGCTTGCTGGTAGAGCGCCAGCGCGGGTACGGGAACGGCTTGGAGTCCTCCGGCCGTGGATGCCGGCACGCCAGCCGCCGGAGTGAGAGCGGCAACCCCGATGAGGAGCGGCATAGCCAGCAAAAAGGGGATCGCTGCCGCCCCCAACAGCTTCTTCACCCGATCGACTTGTCAATGTAGATGATGAGAATATATGATAGAACATGAAATAGCTCAACGTCTACTGTTAAGGAGCGCGCAAGTGATCACTCTGCTGGCCGTCCCGCTCAAGCTCGATTTGCAACCCAATCCTTCCGACCTGCCGGGTAGCTCGGCTCTGCTCAAGCTCACCAACGGCCTGGGGGGCTGGGCGCTCATCTTGTCCCTGGTAGCGCTGCTCATAGGGGCGGTGACGTGGGCCCTGAGCTCCCACTCCCAGAACTATCAGCACGCTGTCACCGGACGCCGGGCCGTTCTGGTCTCCGGCCTGGCCGCCCTGCTGATCGGACTAGCCCCGGCCATCGTCAATTCTTCTACAACCTTGGTCACAGCACCCACTCGTAGCCGTGAACCTCCCGACGCTGCCCCCCCATACCCTCCAGACCCCCATCGGGCCGACCGTCGGCGACCTGTTCGGCAGTGGTGCCGACGCCGCCATCGCCGCCATCAACCATGGTGTGACGTCGGCCGCTCTCTGGCTGCTCGACCAGGTCGGCCACGTCCTGGCGGTCACCACCCGACCGGAGCTGGGCTCGGGTTGGTTCACCGAGCACTTCAAGGTTATGGCGGATGTAGCCGGCCTGGTGTTGCTGCCGCTGCTCCTCCTCGGCATCATCCAGTCAGTGGTGCGCCAGGACACCTCCATGCTGGTGCGCTCGGTCCTCGTGCACCTGCCTCTTGCCATTGTCCTTACCGGAGTGGCGGTCCAGTTGGTCCAGCTGTCGCTGGCGGCGGTGGACGAGATGAGCGCCATGGTGGCGTCCGCCACCGGGGTGGACGTGCGCCACTTTGTGGGGAGTGTGGGCGCCGGCCTCCAGCACCCTGGAGGCCACGGAGGGCTGGCGCCCGCCTTCGTCGTCTTGGCGGTGGCGGTGGTGGTGGCGTTTGGTGCCTTCATCGTGTGGATCGAGCTGTTGGTGCGCACAGCGGTCATCTCGGTAGCCGTCCTGTTCCTTCCCCTCGCCCTGGTGACCCTGGTGTGGCCGGTGACCGCGGCCTGGTGCCGGCGACTGGCCGAGACCATCGCCGCCCTCATCCTGGCCAAGCTGGTGATGGTCGGTGTGCTGAGCCTGGCCGTGGGTGCTCTCACCGGGGGGGCCAGCTCCACTCCCGACGTGGCCGGGGTGGTCGGCGGCGCCACGCTGCTGGTGCTGGCGGCCACGTCGCCCTTTGCCCTGCTGCGGGTCATCCCCATGGTAGAGGCGGGAGCGGTCGCCCACCTGGAGGGAGTTGGCCGGCGGGCGGCGTCCTCGGTTCCCCTGCCCAGCGGCAGCGCGCTGGTCTCAGCCCTGGCCGGGCGGGGTGGCGGCGAGAGTGAGACGGCAGCCGACGGCGCCGGAGCGTCCTCGGGAGTAGCCGTGGCGCCAGGCGAGCCCGAGCCGGCGGACCTCGACAAGTGGATCGATGAGCAGGCTGGGCAGGTCGCCCCGCCGTCGGTCAACGGCGGGGATGGGCCGGGAGCCGGGGCAGGGGCACCAGACGGGGCAGGGACGCCAACCGGGCCAGGGGCAGGCGATGACGCCGGAGCAGGAACCAACCTCTCCAGTGAGGCAGGGGCGGCTACGGCTCAGGACGGCGGGGGCGGGGCGGCCGGCCAGGGCGACGCCAACTCCGCCAGCATCTCCGGCAATCTTGGTGCGGCCACGCCCGGACATGACGGTGCTGGCCCCTCTGGCGTGCTAACCGGTTACGACGCTGGCTCCGGATTGGGCGACACCGAATCCGGAGCCGACTCCTCCGCCGCCCACCCATCTGCGAACCGCGAGCAGGTCGGGGACGCCACGTTGACGGGCTTGGCTGCCTCGCCCGGGTACTCCCCCGAGGAGAAAGCCCTCGACAGCAGCGTGCGGCCGCCCACTGACGAGCTGGGTCCGGTTGGCCACGACCGGCCCGGGAACGATGCGTCGCGGCCTCTCGAGCCTGATGGGGGGATGGACGTTGGCCGGTGAGGTGCCTCGCTACCGGTTTGGGCCACTCGAGCGTCGGGGCTTGGTAGCGGGGTGGCGAGGCGGGCAGATCGCGGCGGTGGCCGGGGCCATGGTCGTGGCCGTGGGCATCCTGCGGGCCTGGCCCAGCCCGGGCGGGGCTTTGGTCGCCTTCATGGTGGTGGCCGGAGGGACTGCGCTGGCCTGCTGGCCAGTCGGCGGCCGCACCCCTGAGCAGTGGCTGCCATTGGTGGCCCGGTGGCTGGCCAAGGGACTCGTGCGCCGCCGCCGGCACATCTCGACGGTCCCCGGGCTGGGTCGCACCGGAGCAGCCGGATCGACCGGTCGCGGCTCAGCCTCCGCGGTGCCTCCCCCGCCCGGTCCCCTGGCTGGGTGCCGAATCCTTCAAATGCCGGTCCGAGTCGGCGGGAGACGGATCGGGGTGGTGAGGGACGGCCGGATCTACGCTGGGGTGGTGGCCGTGAGAGGCCGGACCTTTGCCCTTCTGGACGCCGAGGACAAGCACCGGCGGGTCGCCGCCTGGGCTGGCGTGATGGCCGGTCTGGCTCGTGAGGGCTCCGCTGTACACCGTCTCCAATGGGTCGAGCGGAGCCTGCCCCTCGAGGCCGGCCCAGCCAGCCAGGGCACAGGTGAGGGCGCCGGCCCAGTCGGCCCGGCTACCTCGCCGGCCCGCTCGTACGCCGCACTGCTCGCGCAGTCCGGTCCGGTAGCCCAACAGCACCAGGTCCTGTTGATTGTGGCTGTCAATGCCGCACGGTCGGCCCGTGCCATCCAGGCTGCCGGTGGGGGCGACGAGGGCGCTTGTGCCGTCGTCGAGGAGGAGATCCGAGCCCTGGAGGCGAGACTGCGCACAGCCGACGTTACCGTGGAGGGCGCACTTGCTCCGGGCGCACTGGTCGACGTCCTGCGCCAGGCAATCGACTCCCGGCCGGTGCCTGCCCGGGGAACACACCGGGCCCCGTCAGCTGGCGGTGACACCGGCGACGACCCGGGCATCGACGCTCGATCGCCCTGGCCCTGGCCCCTTGCCACCGAGGTCAACTGGTCGGCGTACCGCACCGACGGGACCTGGCACGCCACCTACTGGGTAGCCGAGTGGCCGCGGGTGGAGGTGGGGCCGGACTTCTTGTCCCCACTCCTGCTGCAGGCCGGCACCAGGAGGACGATGGCCTTGGTGATGGAGCCGATGAGCCCTCTTCGAGCCGCCCGGGAGGTGGAGCGGGCCAGGACGGCCGACGTGGCCGACGCCGAGCTCAGGCGCCGGAGCGGCTTTCTCCAGAGCGCCCGGCGCCGGCGCGAGCAGGAGGGAGTGGTCCAAAGGGAAAGAGAGCTGGCCGACGGTCACGCCCATTTTCGCTTCTCCGGGTACGTGACGGTCAGCGCTGGCTCCCAGTCCGCCCTGGAGACGGCCTGTCGCCAGGTGGAGCAGGTAGCCGGCCAGGGCCGCCTAGAGTTCCGGCGGCTCTACGGGGAGCAAGACGTGGCCTTCACCTGGACCCTGCCACTCGGGCGAGGACTGTCTTGACGCCTCCCGCTCATCGAGTGACCACCGCCCACCTGGGGGCCGCCTATCCATTCATCTGCGAGGGCGGCCTGGGTGCCGATGGTGCCCTGATCGGTGAGGACCTGCTGGGTGGGTGGTTCGTCTACGACCCGTTCGAGCTCTACGCCCGGGGCATCCTCACCAACCCCAACATGATCGTGCTCGGCCAGATAGGCAGGGGCAAGAGCGCCTTCGTCAAGTCCTACCTCTGGCGTCAGGCCGCCTTTGGACGCCGAGCCTGGGTGATCGATCCCAAGGGCGAGTATGCCGGGTTGGCATCAGCTTGGGGGACTGAGCCCATCCGCTTGCGCCCGGGAGGTCCGATCCGTCTCAACCCGCTGGATGCCGGGCCAGGCGATGGCGACGGCCAGGGCGCCGACGTGACCCGGACCGAGTCAGGGCGGCGCCAGACCGAGCTGCTGGGATCACTGGCCGAAGCCTGCCTGGGCCGCCCGGTGACGCCCCGTGAGCGGGTCGCGGTCGAGCTGGCCCTGGCCAGCGCGCTCTCCCGGTCCAGCCAACCACCCACCCTGCCCGCCATCATCTGCGCCCTGCTCGACCCAACCGCGCAGGCCGCGGCCGTCATCCGGACGGACCGGGTCACCTTGGCCGAGGATGGGCGAGACGTAGCCCTGGAGCTGCGCCGGCTGGTCGAGGGCGACCTGCGGGGCATGTTCGACGGCCCCACGACGCCCGGCATCAATCTTGACGGCTCGCTCGTGGTCCTGGACCTGTCGGCCCTTTACCGCTCGGCTGCCCTGGGGATCCTCATGACCTGTGCGACTGCGTGGCTACAGGCCGCCCTGGCTCGGGGTGACGGGCACCGCCGCATCGTGGTGATCGATGAGGCATGGGCCATCCTGGCCAACCTGGGCGTGGCCCGCTGGCTCCAGGCGTCCTGGAAGCTGTCGCGGGCCTATGGGGTGGCCAACGTTGCCGTCCTGCATCGCCTGTCGGACCTGGGCTCAGTGGGCGCCGCCGGGTCTGAGCAGGTGAGCCTGGCTCAGGGTCTGTTGTCGGACTCAGAGACCCGGGTGGTCTACGGGCAGTCACCGGGGGAGGCCGAGGCATCGCGGGAGCTGCTGGGTCTCACCACCACCGAGGCAGATCTGCTACCCCAATTGAGCCGGGGCGTAGCCCTCTGGAAGGTGGGGCAGCGATCGTTCCTCGTCCGACATCGTCTGGGACCAAACGAGCGGGCCCTGGTGGACACCGACGCGGCCATGGCGGCCCGACCGACCGTGCCCGCCCGACCGACCGTGCCGGCGCCCCCTCTCTCGACAGAGGCCCGATGACCAGCTTCCCGTCGACCGACTGGCCGCTCAGCTCCCTGTCGTCGTTGCCCCTGGGAACCATCGGGCTGCTGACAGGTGTGGTGATGGTGATCCTGATCAGCCTGGCCAGAGTCTCGCCCCGGCCATCTGGCCGGCCCCGGGCCCGAGCCGGGGGCCAGTCTCTACGCCGGGACTGGCTGGCCAACCTGGTCCACGACGGGCGCGCCAGGTCCGGGGCCACCTGGGCCAGGAACCGTGACCTGCGCCCGCTCGTCGTGCCCGGGCCGGTACCGGGGCGCCTGGTGCTGGGCCGATCGAGCCGACGGTGGATAGCGGCCGAGGTCGCCCAGTCGGTGATCGTGATCGGCCCCACCCAGAGCCACAAGACCACCGGCTTTGCCGTACCTGCACTACTCGAGTGGGAAGGACCGGTAGTGGCCACCAGCGTGAAGATCGACCTGGTCCGGGACACCCTGGCCTGGCGTGAGCGCAGGGGTCAGGTCTGGCTGTACGACCCGACCGGCAGTACCGGTCTCCCAGCGGCCCGCTGGTCTCCTCTGGCTGCCAGCCGGACATGGGTGGGCGCCCGGCGGACGGCCGCCGGCCTGTGCGGGACGGCCCGCTCACATGCTGGCGGACCGGCCGAGGCGGACTTCTGGTTCGCCCTGGCCGCCAAGCTCCTGGCTCCCCTCCTGCTGGCCGCGGCCTGCGGCGGGCGGTGCATGGCCGACGTCGTGCGCTGGGTCGACGAGCAGGAGGTCGACGAGGTGGTCACTCTCCTGGAGATGGCCGGTGCGGTCCAGGCCATCCAGGCGGCCAGGGCGACCTGGATGCGTGAGGAGCGGCAGCGCTCGTCGGTCTACACCACCGCCGAGGCCGTGCTGGAGGCCTTCGCCGATCCCACTGTGGCTGCTTCGTCGACGTGGTCGGAGATCGATCCGGGCCGCCTCCTGGACGGCGGCACCCACACCCTTTACGCGTGTGCGCCGGCTCACGAGCAACGCCGCCTCCAACCCGTCTTCGCCGCTCTGGTGGACCAGGTCCTGGCCAGTGCCTACGACCAGGTCACCCGCACCGGGCGCCCCCTCACACCCCCGCTGCTGGTGGTGCTGGACGAGGCGGCCAACATCGCACCCCTGGCCGACCTGGACACCCTGGCCGCTACGGCCGCCGGCCATGGCATCCAGCTGGTCACGGTCTGGCAGGACATGGCCCAGATCGTTGCTCGCTACGGCGAGCGGGCGGCCACCGTGGTGAACAACCACCGAGCCAAGGTGGTGCTGTCGGGCATCTCGGACCCGTCCACCCTCGACCACGTGAGCCGGCTGGTCGGCGAGGAGGAATTCTCTCAGGCATCGACCACCAGCGACCGCCGGGGCGGCCGATCGACCACCCAGTCGCAGTCGTCTCGGCGCCTCGCCCCGGCCGACGCCCTGCGTCGCATCCAACCAGGTCACGGAGTGCTGGTGTACGGCCACCTGCCTCCCTGCCGGCTGCGCCTACGCCCCTGGTACGCCGACGCCCGATTGTCCGCCAGGGCCCGCCCGGGACCACAAGGCCACCGTCGAACGTGACGGCGGCACGAGAGCCGGCGCCCCGGAGGCCCTAAGACCGCTATCTGACGTCGAGTCCCACCGTCTTGAGCAGATGAGCGAACGGCGGCCTGTCAGCATCGGCCAGCAACTGGCGCCACAGCGCAACCAGCTCGGCATCGCCCACCTCGTGCAACGCCACTGCCACGGCATCGGCCACGGCCGCCACCGCGGCCTGGTCGGACCAGCACTGGGTGGCCCCCAGCTCGTCGGCCAGGACCGCGAAACGGTGAAAATTGAGGCGGGTCGGCTCGTCCCATTTGGGAGTCACCTTCTGGCCGAGATGGGAGCATGCGCTCAGCAGCCGTCGGAAGGTCGGCGCCATCTCGGCTGTGTCCGTGCCGGCTGTGTCCGTGCCGGCTGTGTCCGTGCCGGCTGTGTCCGTGCCGGCTGTGTCCGTGCCGGCTGTGTCCGTGCCGGCTGTGTCCGTGCCGGCTGTGTCCGTGCCGGCTGTGTCCGTGCCGGCTGT
>JAABUJ010000886.1_pt1 | contig 51237 bp, 44 predicted proteins | sample 5559131 | NCBI WGS metagenome assembly JAABUJ01 (sample SAMN10711875, study PRJNA513366) | rock metagenome | isolation source: Antarctica rocks | place: Antarctica: Victoria Land, Mt New Zealand nord | collected 2016-01-07
CGACCATCGCGACCGCGGCGCCGGAGGTCGCCGCTTCCACCGTCTGAGACAATTCACTCACAGGACCGCCGCCGCGAAGTTCCACGACGGACGGGACAACCCCGGACTCGATGCCATCTGCCGTGACTCGCCGCACCCGGTTGACCGCGCCGGCGTTGTGCACGAGCACGTCGAGACGCTCGTGGCCCAGGCGCACCCGGGCGGCGAGGTCTCGCACGTCACGCTGGCTGGCCAGATCGGCGACGAACAGCTCAACGCTGCCGGTGGGCGCCGCCGCACCGGCGAGCTCGCTCCTGACTGCCTCTCCACGCTCGCGATCACGCGCCACGATCAGCACCCGCCCGCCCGAGCGGACCAGATCGAGTGCGGTCTCGCGGCCGATGCCGCTCGTGGCGCCAGTGACCAGACAGGTCCGGTCACGCATGTCATAGGACTGTTGATTAGCCATCAGACCCTCGGTTCGTCGAGGCCACGGTACGATTGACGTGGCTAATGATGATCCTATAGCATGTGCATAATGCCGACCGTAGGCAAACGATCCAGCGATCCCCAGCCGCGCCTTGTGGAGCCAGCCGGCCTGCAAGCCAGCACCGGGTACCTGCTGGCCCGCGTCGGAACCGACTCGCGGCGGCGCTGGGCGCGCACCCTGACCGAGCAAGAGATCACGCCGCATCACTACAGCGCGTTGATCGCCCTAGATCAGCTCGGTGCCATGTCACAACAACAGCTCAGCCGGCTGGTTGGCATCGACCCCCGCAACGCCGTACCGGTGATCGACCAGCTAGAGGCCCGAGGCCTGCTCGAACGCAACCCCGACCCTACGGACAGGCGCCGCCACGCCGTCACCCTCACCGCGCCCGGAAAGACCCTTCTGTGTGAGCTACGCAACGCCGCCGACGAAGAGGAGCGCAACCTGCTTGCCCCACTGAGCACCAGCGAGCGACGAACCTTACACGCGCTCCTCACCAAGCTCTTCACCGCCAGTCCCACGACCTAGGGGCGCAGCCCAGCCGCTGAGCGCCTGCGGCTCACACCGCGCTCTGGGCCGTTGCGACGTCTCGATTGCCGACCCATCGCGAACCCGGGACGGCGGCCGGGACAGGGTGACTTTAGACCACTTGTCCGGGCGGCGGCGGCCGGTCCGGCAGCGCGAAGTCACCGCCCCGGTACTCAGATCCACGCGCGAGAACGCAGAACGGGTTGCCCCACAGGTCGCGGGCATAGAACGACGACTCGCCCCACGGCTGCATCGAAACCTCACCGCGCTGCCCGTCCGGGGTCGCTCCGGCCTCCAGCGCCCGCGCCCGCACAATCTCAAGGTCCTCCGCGGTGCTCAGGTACACAGTCCCATGGTTCGGGCCGGGAAACGACCGATCTCCGTCTGCTACCGGGTCCCAGCAAGCCAAGATCACGCCGCCACAGTCAAAGTAGTGCCGACCGCTAGTCACACGCTCGCCCGCCAGGTCAAGGAGGCGAGAGTAGAACGCAGTCGCGCGCTCGATGTCCTCAACCGGGACGATCACCCGAAACAGGTGCATGGCTCAACGCTACCTATGGCCTCCCCCGACCGCCGACTCCATCGGATCAGCTCAAACCTGAATTGTCCGATATGTCGAATTTGCACTGGACCACCGCGCCGTCCCGCAAGCCGATCGACCTACGGCACGCAGCCGCGAGCGGCGTGACCTACTTGGTCGGAAGCTGAAAATCGAGGGTCAGAAGTTCGTGCTCCACGCGCCCGTTCCCAGCCAGTCCGGCCAGCGCGCCGGTCCCCGAGCCCGGAACGACGGTCGCCTCCTTCACGGTGGGATGGCCTTCACCCATCGACCCCCGGTGCTCGAGCACGAAGGTGCCGTCGCGCCCGTTCAACTTGCCGACGATCCGCTCCTGCGCCACGTAGGACGCCCCGTCCGAACCCTGCGCGGTCAACGCATGCCCGCTCGCGGTGGCTACCAGTACCGGCCCGGTGTAGGTCTTGCGCAGCACCACCCGCCCGGTGGCGGGACCTCCTCCCGGCACCGCCTCGTCGGCGACCACGTCCCAGGTGTCCATCGTGAAGGGCGCCTCCAAGTGCATCGTCATCCGCCAAGCATGATCGGTGCCTGCGAGCCCCTGAGTCAAGGAAGGATCAGGTCCCGTCCACGCATGCTCGACTCCTGTCCTCCGAGCAAGCTGGCGATCGTCGACCCGCGGTACGCTCGGCCGACGCACATGCCCTACGACGAGGATCTTGTCAACCGCCTCCGCGAACTGCTCGCCGACGAGGACGCGATCACCGAGAAGAAGATGTTCGGTGGCCTGGCGTCCCGCTGCACGGCAACATGTCCGTGAGCGCCTCGCGCAACGGCGGGCTGCTGGTACGCATCGACCCAGCCGACACCGACGCTTCCCTCGCGCGTCCGCACGTGGCCCTGATGGAGATGGGCGGGCGCACGATGGACGGGTGGATCACCGTCTCGCCCGTGGGGTTGAGAACCAAACGGGAGCTCGCCGCGTGGGTCAAGCGCAGCGTCACCTTCGTCAAGACGCTGCCGCCGAAGTAACCGCGGCGGCCCGGCAGCCTCAGCCCGTGCGGTCCAGGATCAGCCGGGTGGCTTGCTGGGGGACATCCCACTGGGGGAAGTGCCCGCAGTCCTCGAACCACTCCAGGCGAGCCTGCGGGAAGAGCGCCTGGGCGCGCACGCCCTGGCTCGGCAGGCAGACGCGGTCCTGACGGCCCCAGCCGATCGTCACCGGCGCCGGGGTCGAGTCCGCGCCGAGCTGGGGCGGTCCGTGGACGAGCTGGTGCAGGACCGGGTCGAAGGAGGCTGCGGCCGGGAAGGAGCGCATCTCCTCGAGCGTGACGTCCGCGGGCAGCCGCCACGGACGGGCGGAGAGCTGGGCGAAGAGCAGCGTGCGCCCGACCGGGTTCCCGGTGAGCCACGGCATGACGGGCTGGAGCAGCCGCACCAGGCGAATCGACAGGCCGATCGAGAGCTCGAAGTAGCGGAGCTGTCCACGGCTCCAGAAGCCGCCGGGAGAGAGCGCCACCGCGGCGCCCACCACGCCCCGACGGGCGAGCTCGAGCACGAGTCGCGCGCCCATCGAGCTGCCCACCACGTCGGCCTTCCCGAGCTGCTGATCGGCCAAAAAGGAGGTGACCGCGTCGGCGAGCGCCGCGACGGAGGCCTCGCCGGGGAGCGGCGGTGTCTCCCCGAAGCCCGGCAGGTCGAGCGCGATCACCTCGCGCTCGGCGGCCAGCGCGTCGAGCACCGGCGACCACGAGCGCCAGGAGCCGCCGAGGCCGTGGATGAGGATGAGCGGTCGTCCCGACCCGCGGCGAATGTGGTGCATCTCCATCGCGGACCAGCGTAACCCGCTCAGCCCGGGTAGGCCACCGACACCCGCACCGGACCGTACCCGGCCTGGCGTACGAAGGCGAGGCGCAGGGAGCGCGCGCCGCAGATCGTGATCGGGACCGAGCGGCTCGCGGAGCGACCGACGAGCCGGCGCCCGGCGAACACGCGCGTCTCGATCCGCTCGCCGGGCGCCGGGCGAACCCGCACGACCGCGCTCCCGTCGAGCGTCGGAGCCAGGTTCCACCAGCGCACGCCTCCTCCGCCCGGCCTGAACGAGAGCGAGCGTGCCGCGCGGACTGGACCGCGCCAGGGATCGAGCACGTCACGCCGGATCGCGCGGAAGGCCGCCGGCCCGGGTCGCAGCAGCGGGGTCCAGCGCCACGGGTTGGAGCGGTAGTGGTAGCTCGCGTAGGCCTCCGCCCACGCCTCGCCGGGGTCCTGGTAGTAGTGGTCGCCCTCGTCGCCGGGGAAGAATCGGTGGGCCCGCACGCCGGCGCAGACGTGCTCGAGCGAGTCCCAGCGCTTGGGGCCCCGTGCCGCCGCGGACCACGGGGTGTTGCGCCGGTTGAACGCGATGTGGTGCCCGTACTCGTGCGTGATGACGTAGGCGAGCGACGGCTGGCCGGGACCGGGATCCTCGCCGGGCACGATCATCCGCTCGCGCGACGGGTCATAGCAGGCCAGCGCGTCGGAGGAGCCGCAGTCGCTGCCGACCTGCCGCGGCGTCTCGATGACGACGCTCAGACGGCCGAGCTCCGAGCCGTGCAGCCGCGAGTCGAGAAAGTTGACGAAGCCCTGGACCGCCGAGCGGTCGAGCTGGTAGGCGCGCGAGACGGTGACCCGGATCGTGTAGCCGTCGCGCGTGCGGTACGGGCTCCCGCTCGACGCCCGGGCCGCGTAGGCGCGCGCGCCCGAGCGACGCCCGCCGTCGCTCAGCACGCGGTCGCGCACCGGCCCGGCGAAGGTGTGGGCGGGCAGCGCCCCGGCCCGCGGAGGCTGGAGGGGAAGGAGGTGGCCGCCCCCCGCGGCGGGCGCGCCGGCCGGCGCGGCGGCGGCGAGCCCGGCGACGGCGGTGCAGGTGAGGACTCGGGCGGAGCGGCGCATGTCCTGGTTTATCGGCCGGCCGCTCTTCGCTCAGTAGGCGGCGGCCTGCCCGAACATCTCGCCCAGCCGCGCCGCGACCGCGAGGTCGCCCTCGATGTTCAGCCGACCCGTGAGGAGCAGCTTGCCGGGATCGAGCTCTCCCGCCGCCAACCGGACGAAGTCGGCCAGCGCGAGGGAGACGATCAGCCGCGGCGCCGGGGCGCGCCCCGCGCGCGAGACGGCGCGGCCGCCGCTCACCGCGATCGTCCACGCCTTGCTCCCACCGTCCTCCCCGCCCAGCACGTAGACGATGTCGCCCTCGAAGCCGGCCGCCCGATCGGGCTCGAAGCGCCGCGCCATCTCTCCGAAGAGAAGCGCCAGGCCGGGACGCGAGCCCGCCGTGCGCTCGAGGCCGCGGTCGCTCGAGCGCCGCAGCCAGCCCGTGAGCGCCGCCTCCCCGCGCTGCTGCGCGCGGGCCGCGAGCCCCGACACGCGCCCGGGCCCGCCGCCGTTCTCCTCCGTGCCGTCGGTAGCTCCCCCGCCCGGGTCTCCGCCTCCGGAGTCGAGCGGCCCGATGAGGTAGTCGGGGTCGGCGACCCGCGGCGGCGCTCGGCGGCCGAGCGCGTCCCGGACCGCGCCGGCCAGTCGCTCGCGCTTGGCCTCCTGCCGCGCGGCGGCGCCGTCGTGGAACTCCGGCATCACCTCTCGCGCGAAGAGCTCGAGCGACTCGCAGACGTGCTCGTGGCGGTTGGGTCCGATCTGGGAGGCGAAGATGATCTGGTCCACGCCGGCGGCCTGGTAGCGGCGCACGAGCTCGCGCACCTGGTCCGGGGTGCCGATCGCCCCGCGCAGCGACCCGAGGCCCTCCTGGAGAATCTTCACCCCGAGCGGGGCGGCGTCCGGCGTGACGATGTGGCGCGCGAAGCCGGTCTCGTCCCGTCGCGCCTGGAACTCCTCCCAGATGCTCGTCCGTCCGGGCCGGTGCTCGCCGAAGACGTAGTAGTGCGCGAGCGAGTAGCCGAAGAAGTGCGCGCCGTCGATGCCGCGCTCGATCGCCTCCTCCTCGTCCTCGTGGCACATCATCGGCAGCACGACCGCGAAGCTGGGATTCACCGCGAAGCCGGCGGGCACGCAGCGCTCGGAGGCGAGGATCTCGTAGTACTCGTCGACCCACTCCTTGGCCTCCTCCGGCTCCACGAAGGAGAACGACAGGGCACCCATGCCCTTCTCGGCGGCGAGGCGGATCGTCTCGCGTCGCGAGCAGGCGACCCACAGCGGGGGGTGGGGCTTCTGCTTGGGCTTGGGGATGACGTTGCGCGGCGGCATGGAGACGTAGCGGCCGTCGTGGCCGGCGAACGGCTCCTCGACCATCATCCGAGTGGCGACGTCCACCGCCTCCTCCCACTGGGCGCGCTTGCTCGCGCGCTCGACGCCGAAGCCGCCGAGCTCGGCGCCCGAGGAGGTCTCGCCCGTGCCGAGCTCGACCCGTCCGCCCGAGACGAGGTCGAGCATCGAGGCCTTCTCGGCCACGCGGGCGGGATGCTGGTATCCCGGCGGCATCGCCACGATCCCGAAGCCGAGGCGAATCTGCCGCGTGCGCTGGCTGCAGGCGGCGAGGAAGACCTCGGAGGCCGAGGAGTGCGAGTACTCCTCGAGGAAGTGATGCTCGACCTCCCACACGGAGTCGAAGCCCACGCGGTCGGCGAGCTCGACCTGGTCCAGCGCGTCCTGGATGACCTTCTCCTCGGCGCCCTCCGCCCACGGCCGGGGGAGCTGGTGCTCGTAGAAGATCCCGAAGCGCACGCGGCGCGATGCTACCGGCGCCGTGGGGCGCACGAATTGCGTACCGTTCCCGCGCGATGCGTCGCACCTTCCTCCTGAGCCTTACGCTCCTCGCGCTCCTGCCCGCCGCCGCCTCGGCACGGATCGTGCAGGCCCAGAGCGTGCTCCCTCCGGGCCAGAGCGGCTTCGTATCCACGGCCGGGCTCACCGCCGGCACGGGCTCGCCGCACCTCTACGACCAGCAGGGGCTCTTCACCGCGTTCTCCTACAAGTCCGCGATGTTCGACCAGCCGGGGCCGACCGACTCCCCGCGCGCGGGAGTGGGCATCGTCCGTGGCCCCTACGGAGTGCCGAGCGTGACGGGGGCGACCACGGACGACCTCTGGTTCGGAGCCGGCTACGCGGTCGCCCAGGACCGGCTCTTCCAGCTCGAGCTCTTCCGGCGCGCCACGGAGGGCCGCCTGGCGGAGATCCTGGGCGAGGGTTACGTCGAAGCGGACGTCATCTCCCGGCGCGACTACTACACGGGTCCCGAGCTAGACGCGATGCTCGCGCGCCTGCCCGCGTCGCTCCGCGCTCGCTTCGCGGACTACCGGGACGGGATCAACGCCTACATCCAGCGGGTGAGCTCTCCCTTGAACATCCAGGAGATGCCCGGCGAGTTCGCCGCCCTGGGCGATCTGCCCATCGCCCCCTGGACCCTGCGCGACTCGCTCGCGGTGGGAGTCTTCCTCGCCCGGACAGTCCCGAGCGGCGACGGCAACGAGCTCGAGAATCTGGCCGCCCTGCGCGCCGCCGGCCCGCGAGTCTTCGACCGGCTGCTGCCGCTCCGCACGCCCGGCCAGGTCGTCGCGGTGCCGCCGCAGAACGGCCGCTTCCCCTCCCAGCCTGGGCGAAGCGTCCGGCAGGAGCGCGCCGCTTTCGCCCGCTCGCGGCGTGAGCTGCGCAGCCTTCCGCTGCCCACGCCCGGCGTCCAGACCGCTTCGGCGCACGCCAAGCGAACCATCGCGCCGGGCATGATCGGGCAGCTCGGCGGCTCCTACATGTTCGCCGTGCGCAACCGGCGAAACCACCACGCGTTCGTCTTCAACGGCCCGCAGCTCGGGTTCTCCGCGCCCGAGCTCTTCGTGGAGCTGGAGCTGCACGGTCCCGGGTTCGACGCCCGCGGCGTCACCGCCGCCGGGGTGCCCCTGCTGGCGATCGGCCACAACAAGCACGTCGCGTGGGGTTACACGAGCGGTCTCTCCGACGACAACGACCTGTACGCCGACCGCCTCGTCGGCAGCGAGCGCTACCGCTTCCGCGGCCGGACGCTGCCGATGAGTTGCCGCGACGAGAGCTTCCACTACCGCTCGCCGCCTCCCACCGGACAGTCGGGGCTGCTCAAGCTGCTCAAGCCCGGCAGCAGTCCGAGCGGCGACACCACGCGGCGCATCTGTCGCACGGTCCACGGACCGGTCCAGGTGCGCGCGGGCGGCGTCGCCTACGCACGCCGCTACGCGATCTGGGGCCGGGAGCTCGACACCTTCATCGGCCTCACCCAGCTCAGCGAGGCGCGCTCGGTCCGGGACGTCAACACCGCGATGCTGCACGTCACCTGGAACGAGAATGTCGTTGCCGCCGACGACCGCGGCAACATCGGCTACTGGCACCCGGGGCTGCATCCCCTGCGCCCCCTGGGCTACGACGAGCGCCTCCCCTACCCCGGCGACGGCCGTGCCGAGTGGCGCGGGCTGCTTCCCCGTACGCGCGACCCACATGTCATCAACCCGCGGCGCGGGTGGGTCGCGAGCTGGAACAACGTCCCCTCGGTGGGATGGACCGCGGGCGACGGACCCGCCCGCGAGCGGCTCGACGGCCCGTTCCACCGCGCGGGCTACCTCTACCGGCTCGTCGCGCGCCTCGCCCGCCACCCCAGTTTCGCCGGCGCGAAGGACGTGATCCACCACACCGGCACGATCTCCCAGGGCCGTCCGCTCGCCGATCGCCTGCTCCACCGCGCGCTGCGCGGGTCGCGCGGACGTGCGCGCACGGTGCTCTCCGTGCTCGTGCGCTGGGACGGCTCCTACGACCGCGTGGACTCGAGTAGCACCGTCGACCCCGGGGTCGCCACCTGGGAGCAGTTCAAGTCGGAGGCCGAGCGGGTGGCCATCCCCTCGCTGCGCCGGCTGCCGGCGCCGGTCGCGGGAGGCGAGACGCTCGTGGGCGAGACGAGCAACTCCCACATGTTCGACACGACCAACGGCGAGAGCTACGCGCTGCGCACGCTCTCGCCCGCCGGCCTGCGGCGCGCGGGCGTCGCGACGTTCGCCGCGCTCTCCCGGCGATTCAGCACCTCCGACGCTCGCCGCTGGCGCGAGCCGAGGCGCATGTATCCCATCTCGAGCCAGGGCGCCGCCCAGCCGCCGCCCCTCACGTTCTTCGACCGCGGCACCTGGGAGCAGTTCGTCGAAGTCGGGCCCTGAGCGCCGCTGTCCCACGACGCTCGTCCCCGCGACTTTGAGCTCGTCCGCGGGTTTGTGATCTCGGTGGCGCCTCGTAGGGAGGCCGCCAACGTCCACAGACCGGGAGACCTTCTTCGCATGCGCAAGCTCATCCTCGCCGTCGTCGCGGTGGCGGCCCTCGCCGCCCTCGCCGTGCCGGCGATCTCCGTGGCCGATCACGGGCATCACCGCAGCCCCCACGCCAACCATCACCGCCACCACGCCCATGCCGCCCGTCACGCCGCGGCCGACCAGTGCCGGACCGAGCGGAGCCGGACCAGCGTCGCCGCGTTCCGCGCCAAGTACGGCACGCGCAATGCCTTCGGCAAGTGCGTCAAGGCGCACCTGCCCGCCGACCGCACGGCGGCCAAACAGTGCCGCGCCGAGCGCCGCTCCTCGGGACGCACGGCGTTCCGGGCCAGGTACGGCGAGCGCCACGCTCTCCGTACCTGCATCGAGCGCGCGACGGCCAGCAGCACGTCCTGACCGTCGCTCGAGCACACGTCGCTTCCAGAGAGGCTCCCGCACGGGGGCCTCTCCTGCGTTCGAGCCCGGAGTGGTCGTCTCGAGTCGAGCCCACCCCCCGCCCCTACGCGATATGCTCGTGACAACGAGCGCAAGGGCGAAGGGAGAGGCGGGGACGATGCACGTGCGCGACGGCATGAACCGCATCACCGTGACGGTGGGACCGCAGCACACGCTGCGGGAGGCGGCACGCGGGATGACCGCCCGCAACGTCGGCGCGGCGGTCGTGATCGACCCCGAGCAGCACGGCCCGGGCATCATCACCGAGCGTGACCTGCTGCGATCGAGCGGCGCGGGTCAGGACATGGACGTAGAGGTCGTGAGCGATCACCTCTCGGCGAAGCTCACCTACGCGGCGGTCGACTGGTCGCTGGAGCGGGCGGCCGAGGAGATGTTGCGCGGCGGCTTCCGCCACGTGGTCGTGGTCGATGGCCCGGAGGTCGTCGGGATCCTCTCGATGCGCGACATCGTGCGCTGCTGGACGAGCCAGGGCGCTACCTCCGATATCGCCGAGGCGGGAGCCCGTCGGCGAGTCGACGCATAGAAGAGCCCCACCGGAGCGGGGCTCTTCCTTAGCGGGCCGGTAAGCCGGATTCTGTCGTTGAGCAGCCATCCATCTAATGCGGCCAACCTGGACCTCGGCGGGCCGCCTGCAAGCGGTCCGGCTCGGCCTTGCATCGGGTGGGGTTTGCCTGGCCGCCGCGTCACCGCGACGCCGGTGCGCTCTTACCGCACCATTTCAACCTTGCCTGTCCACGCCCCCGCGCGGGCGGGCGCGACCGTGGGCGGTGTGATTTCTGTGGCACTTTCCCGCGGGTTTCCCCGGGTCGGCGTTACCGACCACCCTGCCCTGTGATGTCCGGACTTTCCTCGAAGGCTTCCGTCACCTCCGCGGCTGCTTGGCCTGCCGGCCGAGGGTAGTCCCCGCGACGGGCCACGTCCACTCGGCACCTCGTCGATCCGTGCCGACCGCCAATCCAGCACACCACGCCCAGCTCCTCGGCGTTCCGGGACAGGAGCCGCTGAAGCTCGCACGCTCCGCGTCAGATAGCGTGCCAAGGCGACGACTCGCACGTTGACCTTGCCCCCTTCCTCCACCCTCGACGCCGCCGCCCTCGAAGCCCTGACCGGCCGCCGGATCCGGGTCGCCGGCCACTTCGTCGATCCGGTGACGCTCGACGGCGTAGAGGACCTGGGCGATGCCGTCTCGATAAGAGTTCGCGCACCTGACGGTGGCCTGCACGAGACGGTCCTCGACCTCGAAGAGCTCGCGGATGGCACCGTCGTGGCCGCCGACGAAGGCCTGCGGCTAGTCAACGGCGGCGAGCTGTTCGACCTGGTCGAGGCGCAGCGCATCGAGCACGCCTACGCCCACGACCCGAACTTCGCCGTCTCGATGTCGGGCGTGCGTGGGCTGCCGCACCAGATCGTGGCGGTGTACAAGCACATGCTGCCCCAGCCGCGTCTGCGCTTCGTACTGGCCGACGACCCCGGCGCAGGGAAGACCATCATGGCCGGCCTCCTGCTCAAGGAGCTGCGGCTGCGCATGGTCGCCGACCGCATCCTGATCCTGTGCCCTGCGCCGCTCACGTTCCAGTGGTACGACGAGCTGCGCGACAAGTTCGACGAGACCTTTGCAATCGTGGATTCGCACGCGCAAAGGCTCGGCCAGGTGCCGTGGCTGGAGCACGACCGGTGCATCGCCTCGATCGACTTCGCCAAGCGCGACGAGGTGCTGCCCGATCTGCTGCGTGCGGACTGGGACCTCGTCATCGTCGACGAGGCGCACAAGTGCTCGGCTGCCTCGCGCTACGACGCCACGGAAGGGAGGACCAGGCTCGACCGCACCAAGCGATACACGCTCGCCGAGGAGCTCTCGCGGCGCACCGAGCGCCTGCTGCTCATGACCGCGACGCCCCACTCCGGCGACACGTCGCGGTTTCACAACTTCCTGCGCCTGCTCGACCCTGATCAATTCGCGCTCGACGAGCAGGCTGCCAAGCAGATCGCCGCCGACGACTCGCCGTACTTCCTCCGCCGCGAGAAGGAGATGCTCAAGGACGAGCACGGCAACGACCTGTTCGTCCCTCGTGACGTTCTCACCCAGCCGTTCAGGCTGGGCCCAGCCGAGCTGCGCCTCTACGAGGCCGTCACCGAGTACATCCAGGACTACCTGGGCAGCGCCGGCGGCGGCCGAGGCAACGCGATCGCGCTGGCGCGCACCGTGCTCCAGCGCCGGCTCGCCTCGAGCCTCGGCGCGATCCGCTCCTCTCTGCGCAAGCGCGCGGACCGCATCGCGGCGCGGCTCGCCGAGCTGGAGAGCCTGCCCCCCGCCGAGCAGGCAAAGCGCCTCCGCGAGCTTCGCCTCGCCGAGCCACTCGACTCCGAGCAGGAGCCCGACGACGCCACCGAGGAACAGGAGGAGCTTGCCGTCGAGGGAGTGGTCGTCGCCGAGACCCTCGACGGCATGCGCACCGAGATCGCTGCGCTCGAGCGTCTCGTCGTGCAGGCCGATCAGACGATCGCAGGAGGCGAGGAGGCCAAGCTCGTCGCGCTGCGCGACTGCCTGCAGAAGGCCGAGCTCGCCGAGCTGCGCGACGTCGGCGCCACGACCCTCGACCGCCAGGTGCTGCTGTTCGTGCAGCACCTCACCGAGGCGGTCAACCAGGCCCCGCGGGCCGCGCTCGTCTACTCGCTGCAGGCGAGCGTCGGCGAGGCCGTCGGCGAGGAGGCGCTGCTCGACCAGCTCGAGAAGATCGCCGGGCGCATCGACGAGCGTCGCGAGCCCGTCTCCGGCGACGAGGTGCTGCGCGTCGTGCAACGTCGGCTCTTCGCCGAGGCCGGGGCCGAAGACGTGCGGCGCGAGGTCGCGCGCCACTACGGCGGCCTGCTCGCCGAGCAGCTCGCCGCGGGCGCGGAGACCGATGCCGACCGCCGTGAGGCCGCAACCGCCGGCGAGGCGCTCGAGGGGAGGATCCTCGAGTCCTACCCCTTCCACCCCGAGCTGCTCGATCTCATGTTCCACCGCTGGGGCTCGTTGCCGTCCTACCAGCGCACGCGCGGCGCGCTTCAGTTTCTCGCCACGGTCGTCCATGCGCTGTGGGCGGGACGCGCCGAGCGCGAGCCGCAGGCGCTGATCGGCCCGGGCGATGTCGACCTCGCCGACGAGGGCTCGCGCATGACCTTTCTCGAGCAGGTGGGCGAGACCGAGCAGTACCGCTCGGTGGTCGAGGCGGACTTCCTGACGGGAGACGCCGGAACGCGGCAGGTGGACGAGCGGCTTGGCCGCGACGCGCCCGGGTTGGAGCGACTGCGGGTCGGGACGCGCGTCGCGACGGCGATCATGTTGCTGTCATTCGGAGCGCGCGAGGGCGCCGACCGCGGTGCGCTCGAGCGCGAGGTGATCGAGGCCTCGCTCGTCCCCGGCGTCGATCGGCACGTGCTCTTGAGTGCTCTGGAGGCGATGCGGGGCGAGGCGCTCCTCTACCTGCATCACGTCGCCGGGCGCTACCGGTTCGAGCCGCGTCCGAACCTCAACCGGCTCATCCAGCAGGAGCAGGATCGCGTCAATCGCGACGACGTTTTCGCTCGCGTGCGTGACCGCCTCGAGGGGGCGCTCGGGGCGGCCGGCCCCGAGCGGCGTCATGTCGTGCTGTGGCCCTCGACGCCCGCGGAGGTGCCCGACGAGGGCGATGCCTTTCGCGTGGTCTACCTGCCGCCGGATTGGAGCCCGTCGTCCGCACCGCTCGAGCGCTGGGTGCTCGACGGCTCGAGCGGCCCGCGGGTCAACCGGAATGCGCTCGGGCTCGTCGAGCCCGCCTCAGATCGCTTCGATGCGGCGCGGGCCGCTGCCCGCCGGGCGCTTGCCGTCGAGGCGCTTCTGTCCCAGGGCGGCAAGCTGCAGCTTTCGGCGGAGCAGCGTGACGAGCTGAAGGAGCGCCTGGGCGCCGCCGACAAGGATGTCCGCTCCGCGCTCGGACACTCCTACGTCCGCGTGCAGGTGCCGACCGGACTGGCCGACGATGGCTCGATTCGCTTCGCGGCACGTGAGCTGGAGACGATCCTGGCGGCGGGACGCGGGCTGCACGAGCGGGTGCGCGAGGCGCTCGACACGCACGTCGCGACGAAGGTGTTCCCGGCCAAGGTCGCCGCCTTGGCCGGCCTGTCGGAGGAGCGCGAATGGCGCTGGGTGAGCGAGGTTGCCGACGCTCTGCCGCGGTACTTCGAGTCGCCGAAGGTGTGGGCGCCCGAAGCTTTGGCACTTGGTATCGCGGATGGCGTTCATCAGGGCACGTTTGGCTATGTCGCAGGAGCAACGGTCGCGCCCGAGGGCGGCTCGCTTCAAGTGCCGGCGCCAAGCGCCGTGCGGTTGCGCGAGGCGGTCGCGGCCGAGAGCCTGGGGCTGGCCGAGGGCGCCGCCCTCCTGAGGGTGGGGTTCGCCGAGCGATTGCGAGCGCCGGCTGACGTTCCGGTCCCGTCCGTGCCACCCGTCGCGCCGCCGGCAGATGTTGCCCATCCTGGCCTGTCGGCGCAAGCGACCGAAGCCTCCGGTGTCCGCCTGACCATCACTGCCACGGAGGACGACCTCTTCGTCCTCAGCCAGTCGCTGACGAAGCTACGAGACCTCGTCGGGGGCGGAACGCTGCGCTTGAACCTCACTGTGGACGCGCGCACCGTGGGCGGCGCCGCGATCGATCGCGTACGCGCTCGGAACACTGTCATCGAGCCGCTGGAAGAGGATCCCGACGTCGGCGTTCAGGCGGATTGGCTGAACGATGGCGACTGAGTTGCCCGAATACGAGCGTCCGCCCGTGGTCGAGGTGGTCGCCTCGGTCCAGTTCGTCCCCGTCCCGCAGTTCGGGATGCGCGAGGCGGTGTCGGTCTCTCGCGCATTCGACGGCTGGGAGGTCATCGACGTGCCACCCGCGCTCGAGCCGATCGTCGAAGCACCGGCAGGGCACCTCGTTGCGCCCACGCTTCGGTTCGGGCTGGGCAATCCTCCCGTTCGTCTGCTTCTCGGCACCGAGGACGGGCGCTGGATCGCCCAGATCCAGCAAGATCGGGTGGCGGCCCATGAGCGCAAGCTGACGAAACGGCCCTCCTTCGCGAACGCGGCACCGCAGTTGCGGAAGGTCTCAGCCCGAGCCGCCAAGGCCTTGGACAGGACGCTACTCGAAGGCGAGCATCGAGCGGAGATCGTCGAAGTCGTCTACGAGAATCAGATTCCGGCCGGCGAAGGCTGGACGAGCTTCTCGCAGCTCAACCGCGTCCTTCGCGTCGTCGCACGAACGGCCGGCGACCCTCCGTACAGGACCTTCGAGCAGGCGCAGGTCGGGTTCGCCTACGAGCTCGTGGAAGACGGGGAGTTCCTGGGGCGCCTGCGGGTGATCGCCAATCCTCAAGTAGAGCCGGATGGAGCCCGATCAATACATCTGCGGCTGATCGGCCGGCGCGTAGTCGGCGACCGGGAGCTCGACTCCGTGCTCGCGCAGTGCCATGCCGACGTGGTCCAGGGGTTCACCGCCGTGACCACGGAGCGAATGCATAAGATCTGGGGGCGCTTCCGATGACGATGGCCACCCTGATACCTGAGCAGAGCGACTTCGCAGCCGGCGCCAGCGTGGCTCCTCGTGGGACCGGCGACTATCTTGCGCTCGAGGAGGGTCTGCGAGCGAGGCTCGACGAGCTGGGCGGCCTGGACTCGGGCTGGGACGGCGAGAGCGCCCGCTCGATCGACGCGCTGGCGCTCAGAGTTGCTTGGAGCGTGGTTGAGCAGGCGCTGCGCGCGCATCTGCCCGAGCCCGAGGTGTTCCCGGTCCCCGACGGAGGCGTCCAGCTCGAGTGGAGCGCCGGTCCTGTCGAGCTTGAGCTCGAGATCGAGCCGAACGGCAGCGCTGTCGTCTTCGTCTGCGACGACGAGCAGGCGGGACAGCGGATCGACGGAGAGCTGCCGGGCGACGAGTCGCGCTTCGGGCTGGCGCTGGCTCGCCTCAACGCCTACGCGTGACGGAGCCCGTCGGAGCCGAGGCCATCGGCGACGGCGACTGGCTGCTTCGTCGCGTGCCGGACCAGCCCGAGCGCATGTGGACGCGGAAGGCCGGCGTGCTTCGTCCCTCCAGCGCTGCTCTCAAGCCGTCGTCGATTGACGGCGGCTTGTCGGTAGATGTGCGCCGCCTGCTGGAAGACCCGTCTGCGCCAACCTCCGCGCTGGAGGATCGCGTCGATGACGGGCTCGTCGAGTTCAGAGCGGCTGAACCGCGCGCCGCGGGCTTGGACGTGCAGCATGCTCCGCTGCCCGATCGCTTCTCGCACGCGAATATCGTGGGCTTTGACGGACTCGCGAAGGTTGACGAAAAGCGGTTCAGGCGCGAACTGGCCAAGCACGCCGCATGGGTGCAGGAGCCTGCATCCGCAGCCACGGCATAGGTCAAGGCGTCACGGCTCGCCGGGCGAGGCACGACGCGCGTAGTGCGGGTGAGTCATGGGCAGGTCGCCGGCGCTCTCGGCGAAGAGCAGCTCGCGCAGTCCGTCGAGCTAGGACAGCGTCGTTCCGCAATCCTCGCAGCGTCCGCCCAGGGTGGCGGCGCCGGCTCCGTAGCGCGGGCGCATCGCGCCGGCGCACACCGGGCAGGCGACGCCGGCGTGGGCGGTGAGCCCCTCCCAGGCGCCGGACAGCGCTTTGTCCAACGTCAGGCCACCGCCTACGCCATCGAAGAGCGTCGGACGCTCGATCGGCTCTGGGGCCACCAGCGTCGCCGGGCTCATGTCAGGCTCCGCATCAGCCCGACCACCCGGCCGAGCACGCGCACGTCCTTGGACCGGATGGGCTCCATCGACTCGTTCTCGGGCTGGAGGCGAACGTGGTCGGTCTCCTGGAAGAAGCGCTTGACCGTCGCCTCCTCCCCCACGAGCGCGACGACGATCTCGCCGTCGGTGGCCGTCTGCTGCGGGCGCACGACGACGAGGTCGCCCTCGAGGATGCCGGCGTCGCGCATCGACTCGCCGCGCACGCGGAGCAGGTACTCGCCGTCCTCCCCGCCCACGAGCGGCGGGACCTCGACGTAGTCCTCGATGTTCTCCTCGGCGAGCACGGGCTGACCGGCGGCGACCTGGCCCACGAGCGGGAGCCCGGCGGGACGCACGACGTTCTTGACGCTGTCGACCGCGCGGTCGAGCAGCTCGAGCGCGCGCGGCTTGGAGGGATCGCGGCGCAGGAGGCCGATCTTCTCGAGGTTCGCGAGGTGGGCATGGACCGTCGAGGAGGAGGCCAGGCCGACCGCCTTGCCGATGTCGCGCACCGTGGGCGGATAGCCGTACTTCGCCGAGTAGCGCTTGATGAAGTCGAAGATCTCCTGCTGGCGCTTGGTGAGGTCCATCGACGCTGCCTCCTCGGAACTACGTTAAGAACCTGCTGACGAACACCTGTTCGGGGAAGATAGCGCGGCTCGAGGACGGACTCAAGCGGACGGCCCGGTCTATACTCCGCCGCGCCACGCGCCTGTGGCGGAATTGGTAGACGCGCAAGGTTGAGGGCCTTGTCCGGGATAACCGGGTGGAGGTTCGAGTCCTCTCGGGCGCATGAAGCTTGACGTGGACCCGGGCCTCGAGACGAGGCCCGGGCTCGTTTACTGCCGCGTCCGGCGGTGAGGCGCGCCCTTCACCCGGAAGCGCACGATGTCCCCGTGAGCTCCGGCGGCGTGCTCGCGGCGCCCGGCGGCGTCGTAGGCGATGCTGACGAGGCGGTAGCGGCCGGCCGGCAGGCGGAGCGGGGCCGCGAGGCGCCAGGCCCTGGTTCCGCGCACTCCGAGCGAGAGCTGGCGCCGGCAGGAGCGGGCGCGGCTCAGACGTCCGTTCGGCTGGAGGAAGCGGCAGCGTCCGTGCGCGAGCCGCTGCGAGATCGAGACCGTCACGGCGGTCACGCGCGCGGAGCGGCACCCGCGCTCGCCTGCGGCGCCCCGGATGTAGAGGCGGCGGCGCGTGACCCGCACGCCGTGGTGCGCCACCCTCGAGGCGATCACCAGGCGGCCGTGGCAGCCGGGTGCGGCCGGCGGCACCCGAGGCGCGCCCAGCGGCTCGCCAGGACCACCGGTCGGGCCGCCGCGTCCCCCCGGGAACACGCACCCCACGCTCGGCGCGCCCGTCACCACGGGATCGACCTTGCTCGGCGCACTGAGCGCCGGGTACACGTCGAGGTAGTAGCGCGCGTCCACGGCGCCGTCGCAGCCAAAGGCGAGCATCCCGCGGCTCGTGATGTCGGGGGCCGCCTGGTCGGCGCCGTCGTAGTCCATGAACACGCCGGTGCGGTCGACGGCGCGCGAGCCGAAGCTCCCGATCCCCGACAGTGCCACCACCGACCCCGTCCCGGGACGCAGCGAGGTGGAGCCGGACGCCGCCAGCCAGACCGCCACCGCGCCGGCCGCGCGCCGCGAGAGCGTCCCGTCAGCGCGCACGAAGCGCCCGAGCCGCACCTGCGCCAGGGGGTCGGGACGCTTTGCCAGAAGCGCCGCGGACTGGTTGGCGACCAGGTTGGACGCGGTGGGGCCGATGCCCTCGGTCTCGAGCTTGTGCTGGTGGCCCTTGGAGTCCACGTCGTTCGAGTCGTTGAAGCACGGCGTGGGGAACACGCCCTGGGCATCCACGTACGCCCATCCCGGCAGCTCGTAGCCGATGATGTCGTTGGCGAGGCCGACCTGGAAGCGGTACGCGGCACGGCCACGCCAGGTGGGGACCGCGGGGTTCGAGCGGTCGAGCGTGTCCGGGGTCGTGCACGGCGAGTCCTCGATCCCGAAGGGACTCCCGAGCATCAGCGCCGGGAAGGCCTCACCGGGATTGGAGATGAGCTGAAGGTCGGGCCCGACGTCGACCACGTTGACCTCGGTCTTGAGGTCGTTGCCCGTGCGGCCGGAGGGCACCATCTGGCCGCCCTGGCACGTGTAGGTCTCGCGCTCGCCGAAGATGCCCGCGGCCGCCGCAGCCTTGAACACGGAGTTCTCGAGCGGCGCGCAGAACTCCTTGCGGTCGGCGACGACCCCGCCGGCGCGGATGCGCTGGGCCTTGGGCGCTTCGCGGGCGATCGCGTTCGCGAACGCCTCTCCTGTCGCCCTCGCCTGCTCGAAGCAGCCGTCCGGGCAGCCGGAGCCGGCGGAGCGCGGTACGGGAGGCACGCTCTGCGGATCCTCCTCCGAGCCGTTGTCGCCGACGAGGAAGATGCCCGTGCCGGCGCCGAGCCGGCTCTCGAGCCCGCGCTCGAAGTAGCCCGGCCAGTCGCCGCTCAGCGTCCGGTTGACCGTCGGATCGCTGGAGTGCCCGATCTCCTGGTTATGCGCGGCGAGGCTCATGACGGTGACGATCGGCTTGCCGTCCTCGCCGCGCGCCTGGAGCAGCCCGATCTTCGGGTCGATCGCGGCGGTCTGTTGGCTCGGGTCTTTGCCGCGGATGCCGTCGGTGGTCGGCCAGTTGTTCGACAGGTGGACGCCGATGTCGCGGGGAAGGGCGAACTGGCGGGCGTAGAGGTTCGCCGGGCGCATGGCCCGGTAGGCGTCCAGGGCCGCCTGAGCGACCTGCGGGACGAAGAAGAGGTCCATGTAGTAGTCGTCGATGCCCGAGCGCGTACCCGCGTTGATGCCGGGGTCGAGGCCACCGTTGATGCCGATGGTGTCCGGGGAGCTCTCGTTGTGGTTGGCGCTCACCACCAGCGAGACGCTCGGTCGCACGGCCGCCGGCAGCTGGGCGAGGAGCTGCGCGCGCATTCGCTCGGTGTAGGTCTGGTGGATCCCCTCGGCGGTGACCGAGACGATGATGGTCGTCTTCGTGCCGTCCGAGATCGCGAAGGCGCGTGCCACGGGCCGATCGTCCTGCTTCACCGCGCGGGCCACGTGATCGGGGGCGCCGGCGCTGTAGATGCCGTCCCAGTGCCCGTTGCCGTTGGCGTCGCAGAACGTGTCGCCGCCCTGGTAGTCGAAGACGCCGTTTCCGTCCTGGTCGTGGTAGGGCTCCTCGTACCGGAACAGCCGCGGTCCGTTGAAGAAGCTCGGCGAGCACACCGCGCCCTGGGGACCGAGGTCGGCGGCATCGTTCGCCGCGTTGAACGCGGGCGGCGTGACGTCGGTGCTCGCCGCTCCCACCCGGAAGTCGGCGGCGTGCGCGGGCGCGGCGAGCAGCAGCGCCGCCGCCCAGCCCACGAGGCTCAGGCCGATCCTCCTCCGCACGAGCGGGAGCATACTCCGTAGTGACCGTCGCGCCAGTTCGCGGAGCGTTGCGGCACGAGCAGGACGGGCGCCTAGACTCCGCGCCGCCGTGGCCGTCCCTCCCGCCGACCCCGCACCGTTCCGCTGGCAGGACGGCGAGCGCACCATCGTCTTCGGCGAGGAGGCGCTCGCGTGGGCGGCCGGCGACCTCGGCGAGGGCTACGCGCTCCTCACCACCGAGCGGAGCGCCCGGGCCGCGCCCGAGGTGGTCGAGCGGGCCGCGCGCGTGCACCACGTCCGTCCCGGACGGGTCGACGAGATCGCCGGGGAGCTTCGCGCCGAGGTGCGCGGGGAGCTCTTCGTCGCCCTCGGCGGCGGTCGGGTGATCGATACCGCCAAGGCCCTCGCCGCGGCGGCCGGCGAGGCAGGGGGACGCGCGCCGCGTGTGGCGGCCGTCCCGACGACGCTCTCGGGCGCGGAGATGACCGCGGTGCACCGCCAGGCCGCCGGGGTTGGCCGCACGGCGCCCCGCGTGCGCCCGGCGCTCGTGGTCAACGACCCCGCGCTCTCCGCCTCCCAACCCGACGCCGAGCTCGCGGCCAGCGCCCTCAACGCGCTCGGCCACGCCGCCGAGGCACCGCTCACCCCGCTGGCCAATCCCGTCTCCGCCCTTACGGCGCTCGACGCCGCCCGGCGGCTCGTCCTCGCGCTGCCGGACGGGGGCGAGCCGCGCCGCTCCGAACTCGCCCTGGGGGCGCTCCTGGCCGGCTACGCGATCGACTCGGCCGGCTACGGCATGCACCACGTCCTCTCCCAGACCCTCGTCCGCCTCGCCGGCGTGAGCCACGGACAGGCCAACGCCGCGATGCTGCCGCACACGCTGGGCGCGCTCACCGAGCGGTTCCCGGTGCTGATCGGCCGCTTGGGGGAGGCGATGGGTGGCGACGCCGCGGAGCTGAGCGCACGGCTCGCGGCGCGGGCGGGAGCGAGCCGGCTGCGCGACCTCGGCGTCTCCGCGGAGGAGCTCGATCGGTGCGCGAGTGAGGCGGCCGGCCGGCCCGAGCTCGATCTCACCCCTCCTCCCGCCGCGCGTGCGGAGCTCCGGGCGCTCTACCAGGCGGCATGGTGAGCCTGGCGACCGAGGCCTGCACCGAGCTAGCGGAGCGGGCGCTCGCCGAGACGGTGGGAGAGGCGCAAGTGACGGTGGCCCGCGCCCGGGCGCGCACGCAAGACGGCGCAAGCGCCTCCTCTGCGGAGCACCTCGGCATCGAGATCGTGTGCCTGCGCGACGGGCATCGCGCCCGTACCTTCACCTCCTCCTCCACGCCCGAGGCGCTCCGCGACGCCGCGCGGCGCGCCGCCGTCGACGTCGAGGCGCTCGCGGCGTCGGGTGCGCCCGCCGGCGAGCAACCAGGACTCCCCGCGCCGGCGCCGGGACGACCGCGCGAGGGCTTCGACCTCCCGACCGCCCGGCTCGATCCGGGCACCGCGCACGAGGCGCTCGCCGCCGCGCCCGGAGAAGGAGTGCGAGCAGTCCGCTTCGGCGCTCGCTCGGTCGAGTTGGCGATGGCCGCGAGCACCGGCCTGCGGACCGCCGAGCGCGCCACCGTGGCCCGCCTCTGCGTCGAAGGAGCCGGAGGCGGCGGGGCGGATTCGGCGGCCAGCGCCTCCTCCGCGCTCGACTCCGCGGGGCTCGCGGCGTGGGCCGCTCGCCGCGCCACCACCTCCCGGGCCGCGCGCGAACCGAGCGACGAGATGCTCGTCGGCCAGGTCGTCCTCGGCGCCGAGGCCGTCGCGGCGATCCTCCGTGTGCTCGGCGCGTGCGCCTTCAACGGCCTCCTCCACGCCGAGGGGCGAGGTGCCCTCTCCGGACGCCTCGGCACCCGCGTGGCCGCCGCGACGATCAACCTCTCGGACTCCCCGCGCTACGCGGCGACGATCCCGCGCTCCTACGACGCCGACGGCGTGCCCAAGGCTCCCCTGCCGCTCATCCAGGACGGCGTGGCGCACCGTGTCGTCCACGACCTCCGCTCGGCCGCGCGAGCCGGAGGTGCGGCCGCATCCACCGGGCACGCGCTCCGCTGCGGAGGTGCGCCGAGCGGCCCAGCGCCGCGCAACCTCGTCCTCGTGGGCGGCGGGGCGGCCGACGAGGACGATCTCGCCTCCGCCGTCGGCCGCGGGGTCCTCATCGACCGGCTCCACGACGTGCACGTGCTCGATCCGGCGACGGCCCGCTTCGGGGCTCACACCGGCGCCGACGCCTACGCGATCGAGGACGGCACGACCGTCGGGCGCCTACCCGACCTGCGGATAGCCGACTCGGCCCTGGACTTCTTCGCCGCCGTCGAAGCGCTCGGGGCGCGCGCCCGGCTCGTGCTCGATCGCGCCCCGTCGCCCCTCGCGTGGCCGACCGGAGTCGTGTGCCCGCCGCTCCGCGCGAACCGCCTCGGGCTCAGCCCGACGGCGTCTTAGGGACGATGTCCCGGACCTTGGCGCCCGCCCCGCTGCTCTGACTCCGCAGGCCCTCGACCGCACCGTTCAGTCCGTTGAGCTCACCCGGGTTCGCCGAGCCGCCCTTCAGCTTGGGTCCTATACCGCTGAAGCGGGAGCTCAGGGCGGTGAGGGGAGAGAAGAGCTTGCGCAGCGCCGGACTCGCCTGCGCGTCCTTGCGGGCGATCTTCAGCTCGTGCGCGACGAAGAGGGCCGCGGCGCCCGCCTTGACGAAGGAGCCGGTGCGACCCGGAGCACCCGAGCTGAACCTGCCCGCGCGGAACGGCTTGTAGATGAAGTGGTGGAACGCTCCGAACGCGAGCCCGGCGTGGAGGACGAACTTCGTCTTGGCGAAGCTGACGTGGCCCCCGGAGGACGAGGAGCTCCCTCCGCAACCGGCGGCTCCAAGGGAGACGAGCAATACGAGCGAGAGCGCGAGCAGGCGGCGCATGGCAGGAGAAGCTACTCGCCCGCCCGGCGTCAAGCGCTTCAGCCCGTGAAGCTGGCCGACCCGACGACCCGCACGGAGCCCCGAACGCTCGCATGCCCGGCGAGGCTCGCCACCGCCCGGTAGACGCCCCGCCGGTGCAGTCGCAGGACGACCGACACGTCGCCCCGGCCGTCGGTGCGCAGACGGCGTCCGCCGAAGGAGACGAGCGCCGCGCGCGCGGGACGCAGCCCACCCGAGACCGGCGTCTGCACGAGGAAGGAGAAGCGCGTCAGGCGGCCGACGCCCACCGTGTGCGGGGTGACGCTCAGCGCCAGGCGCGGCAGCGGCAGCGCGGGGCGGCCGGTCCGCACCGAGGCCACCGGGCCGAGATTGCCCTGGTCGTCCTCCGCCTGCACCGCGATGTAGCGACCGAAGCGCGGGAGTGCCACCGACTGCAGCGTGCCCGGAGCGGCCGGCGCCGGCGCCCCCGGCACGGGGCGGCTCCGCGCGAAGCTCGCCGGGGAGATGGGACGGTCGGAGGAGACGACCCGGTAGCGGCGCGCGGTTCCGCACAGCTCGTCGTCGCCCGGAGCGTGAAAGGCGAGCCGGCCGCCGTCGATGTGAACCCCGGATGCCCGACCCGGCGGGATCGCGTCGCGCGTGAAGTCGCCAGAGTTGGCGGGGTCGTGGTGGAAGCGGGGCCAGGAGCTCGGCGAGCATGCCGGAGCCGCAGTGCGGTAGGCGAAGACGTTGCCCGAGCGGGTGAGCCCGATGACGACCTTGCGCGCGCCCGAATCGGTGTCGCGAGAGCCGAACGAGCCGATCGTCGGGTTGGCGATGGTCCAGTCCGAGGTGAGCTTTGGCCAGCCGGGGACGGGCGAGCCGTCAGACGAGGAGAAGGCGTTCAGGTCGAGCGAGGAGGAGCCGCCGACGACCTCCTCCCCCGGCTTGCCGTCGATGTCGGCCACGGAGGGACCGGTGAGGAACTGCAGGTCGTCGACCGGCGCCGGGAAGCCCTGCTCGAGCTGGCCACTCCCGGCGTCCCAGGCACCGAGCGAGTCCTGGCCACCCTGATACTCGTTGGCCGCGGCGTCGAGCGCGCGCACGGCACCGGTGCTCGGCCCGACGAACGCCACGCCGCCGGGGAACCGGCCGAACGCCGGCTGCCCGAGGGCGGGCAGCACCGGCGTGTCCCTGTCCCCGGCATTCTTCGCCGGCCCGGTGGAGAGCCCGTTCGGCTTGGATCCGCCGTCCGCACCGGGCGAGTTGCCCTGACACGAGGTCGCGTCCTTGTTGAGGACGTAGGCGATGCCCGCGTCGGGCATCACGCCGGCCTTCGGTCCGCTACCCCCGTTCGGGCAGTTGACCGGCCCGATGATCGGCGAGCCGTCGATGCCCTCCCCGACCACCGGGAGAAGCTCGGCGTCGATCCGCGCCACCTTGAACGGCCAGCCGGGCAGCAGGGACGCAGCGCCCGAGCCTCCGTTGCCGCGGATCGCGTAGAGGCGGCCGTTGGCGAACTTGAGGATGCCGGCCTGGCCGAGCACTCCGAGCGAGGCCGCGTTGAACGAGCCGACGTTCAGCCCCCCGTCGGCGGCCGCCGCGTACTCCTCGTTCGTGCCGACCACGATCTCGGGCTTGCCGTCGCCGGTGAGGTCCCCGACGGCCGGCGTGTCGACGATCGCGCCCTGGAGGAAGTCGGCGCCGACGCCGGTCTTGAAGCTCACCTGATGGCTCACCGGGTCGATGCGCGCGACCTTCGAGGGGTCCACCACCTCGACGGGGAAGCCGTGGGCGAGCCGTCCGTTCCCGTGCCAGGCGTACACGTGGCGATCGAGGGCCGCCGCGATGACCTCGGGCTTGCCGTCGCCGTCGAGGTCGGCGATCACCGGAGCGGTGAGGAAGCCGTGCTGGGTGCGGTTGAGCTTGCCCTTGCGCGCGGGGACGAACGGTCGCAGGGGCTTGCCCGAGTAGTTGATGTTCGACTCGGCGTGGAAGACCCGGTGGCCGGACTTGTCCCAGCCGTAGACCTTGCCCTCGAGATCGGTGGCGAGGATGTCGACCGAGCCGTCGTGGTTTAGGTCCCCCGACGCCAGCCCGCCGAGGATCGCGCCCCCGAAGTGATTGGACACCTCTCCGCTCGTGAACGCACGGGAGCCGTCGTGGTAGGGGAAGCGGTCGGTGCGCACGGGCCAGCCCGGCAGCTCGGTGCCGTTCGGGCGTATGGCGTGGACGAAGCCGTCGGCCGTTCCATAGACGAGCTCGTTGCGGTTATCGCCGTCCACGTCGACGAGGAGCGGCGAGGACTCCCCGTCGGAGAGCAGGTGCTTGGGAAAGCCGGGCAGCATGTCCTTGTCCCGGTGCAGGAACAGGTTGCGCCGGTCCTGGCCGGTGACCTCGACCCCCGCCTGCGAGGTGGTGGCCTCGATCCGGACGGTGAAGCCGATGGGCTCGGAGTTCGGTCGCCCGCCACCGAGCTGGGCGCCCGCCGGAGGCAGCGGGCCGTCGAAGCCGCCCGCGTCGGAGGGGAAGTAGGACTTGAGCTGAGCGGTGCTGATGTGCGCCACCACGCCGTCGAAGGCCGCGGTCCGCGTCTGCCCGTTGCAGACGTCGGAGTCGACCGGACGGAAGTCGCCGGGCGGCGTGTCGCTCGCGAGCGAGTTGTTCGGATAGGAGCCCGGGGCGACGTAGACGCGGCACCGGTAGGGCCCGCCGCGCGCGTCGATCTGCGCACCGAGGTCGACCGTGGGCTTGGCCGGATCGGCCTGCGCGAACCAGTCGGGCGAGGTGATCTCGACCTGCGGCGGTACGTGGGGCGGCCCGCTGGACGGCAGCAGCGCGGAGACGGCCGTGGCCGCGTTGACCCTCCCGTACCCGTAGAACTGATCGGGGCCGCGGCGGGCGGGGTAGCTCCGCGCGGCGGGATTCTGCGGGCCGCCGAGGCTTCTATGGCCCTGCACCAATCCCTGGAGCGCCGCGTTGAAGGGATCGGTGCAGTCCGGCGTGGGCGGGGAGCACGACGGCTCGGCGTTCGTGAGGCTGTTCGGCTTGCTGGGGTCGGAGGCGAAGTCGACGTCGTCGGACTGCGGCGTCGAGCCCACGACTCCGGTGGCCATGAGCTGGCGCACCTCGTTCGCGGTGACGATGCAGGGCGCGCCGTCCGCCTGCTTGCAGCCCGGGTTCGCGTTCAGGCGACCGGCGTCGTGGGCGTCGAGCGCGGCCGAGTAGATGAGCCCGGCGATGCCGGCCCCCTTGCCCGTCGCCTCAGACGAGCACGACGTGCTGGGGATGGAGACGGTGATCTTCGCCGAGAAGTTCGTGCACCCATTGAACTGGAGGTAGGAGCGGGGCGTCGGCGTGAAGGCGCTGTCGTACTGGCGCACCGAGTTGACCACGATCGTGTGCGGGAGGCTCGACGGGTAGTTGTGGTGCTCGGCCGCCTCATCGGCCGCGGAGGCGATGACCGCCACGCCGTGCCGGTAGGCGTAGTCGACCGCCTGGCGGCCGAGCTGCGTGTTGTTGATCGCGCCGAGCGCCTCCTGGACCACGAGCACCTTGTTGTCCACGGCGTAGGTGACCGCCTCCCCGAAGCGGTTGGCGTCGGCGACGAACGAGTCGCCCACGCGGAGGGGTACGACCATGCAGTTCGGGCAGGTGCCGAGATCCTTACCGTTGTTGGCCTCGGCATTCGAGTCGCGCGCCTCGCCCGTCCCGTGCCCGTACTGGACGTCGTCGAAGGGATCGTTCGTGTTGTCGAGGAAGTTCCAGCCGGCGATGTCGTCGACGTAGCCGTTGTGATCGGTGTCCTTGCCGTCGGAGAAGGCGATGATGAGGTCCTGCGGAGTCAGCACCCCCGGGGGGCCGGCGCGGCGCGGGTCGTCGAGCTTGACGCGGGTGTCGCACGCGTAGTCATCGACGTTGAAGACCCCGTCGCCGTTGACGTCGTAGCGATCGGTCGCGCTCGGGTGGCTGAACGCCGTGGTGCAGTTCGGGACATTGGCCGGATCGAGAGAGGCGGAGCGGGCGTGGTTGGGAATCGGCAGCTCGCCCCGGTTCAGCCGGACCTTGCGCCGCAGGTCGGTCATGGCGTCGGGGTTGTTCCACTCGATCCCCGAGTCGAGCACCGCGATGGCCACGTCGGGCCGACCGGTCGTGTGCCTCCACGCGGTGTCGAGCGCCGGATCCGTGCTCGGGTCGACGATGTGTGCGCCGCGGACGCCGTGCAGCTCGTACGGACTGGCCAGGACGCCGGCGTTCGTGGGGTTCGGCGCCTCGGGCGTGGCCAGGAACTTGAAGTCGCCGCCCAGGTCGTTCGGCACGACGCCGGGAGCGAGGTGGAACTGCGAGTAGTTCGTGGTGCTGCCGCCCGGGTTGTAGGGGAAGTCGGCGGAGGCCACGGCGGTGAGCGCCGCGAACAGGAGCGCCGCAAGCACCGCCGCGAGCAGCGCCCGACCCACGCGTCTGTTGCCTTCGCGCCTCATCTCCCGGGCGGGAAGCTAGCACTCGCTTGCGCCGCGCGCGTAGGTGGGTCAGGATTCCGGTATGCCCTCCTCGAACCGCTCGAGCTCGTACTTCTCGAGCAGCTTCAGCCACACCTCGCTGCGGGTGGGGAACGGCGGCACCGCCTCCCACAGGCGCTCGAGCGGGACCTCTCCCGCGATGGCCACGCTCGCCGCCTGCAGCCAGTCGGCGACCTCGGCCCCGGTGAACGTCGCCCCCACGATCACCTCACGGTCCTCGTCGATCACGATGCGCGCCGTGCCGGGTGCGTTTCGTCCGTAGAAGCTCGCGCCCGCCGTACCGGCGCTGGGGACGTCGACGGCTCGGGCGCGCACGCCGCTCTCCTGCGCATGGGCGAGCGTGAGACCTACCGCCGCGACCTGGGGATCGGTGAAGGTCACGCGCGGCGAGCCCGCGTCGTCGCGGGTGGCGCTCAGCTCCCGGCCCTCGATGAGCTCGGAGACCACCCGCGCCTGGTACTTGCCCATGTGGGTGAGGAGCGCCCGGCCATTGACGTCGCCGATGGCGTAGAGCCAGGGGTGCCCGGCGACGCGGAGGTGGTCGTCGACCTCGATGACTCCCCCCGGCTCGAGCCCGACGGTCTCCAGGCCGAGGTCGTCGGTGAGCGCGCGACGCCCGACCGCGACGAGCAGCTCGTCGCCGGCCACGGAGCTCCCGTCCTCGAGCTCCACGGTGACCTCGGCTCCATCCGCACGGTGCACGGAGACCGCCTTGGCGCCCACGCGTACGTCCACGCCCCGGCCGCGCAGCGCCTCGGCGACCTGCTCGCCGGCGAAGGGCTCCTCGCGGGCGAGGAGCCGCGGTCCCCCCTCGAGCAGGGTGACCGTCGCTCCGAGCGTCGCGTAGGCCTGGGCCATCTCGCTGCCCACCACCCCGCCCCCGAGGATCAGGAGCCGCGCGGGAACGTCCTTGGCGGTGGTCACCTCGCGGTTGCTCCACGGCCGCGCCTCGGCCAGGCCGGGGATCGGCGGGACGAGGCTGCCGCTGCCCACCGCGACCACGACCGCCTCGCGCGCCTCGAGCACCTCGCCCGAGTCGACGCGGACGCGGCGCTCGCCGTCGAGGCGGCCGAGCCCGCGGAAGAGCGCGATGCCCTTGCTCTCGAGCCACGGGACCTGCGCGCCGTCGTCCAGGTTGTGGACGATCTCGTCCCGGCGCCGCAGCACGGCGCCCACGTCGAGCCCGGCGCCGACCGCCTCGCGCGCGCCCGGCACCCGGTCGACCTCGGCCAGCGCCTCGGCCGGACGCAGCAGCGCCTTGGAGGGCATGCAGGCGTAGAAGGAGCACTCGCCGCCGACGAGGTGCGACTCGACGATCGCCACCGCGCGCCCTCGCTCGGCGAGCCGACCGGCGACCACCTCCCCGGCTGGGCCGGCGCCGATGACGATCACGTCGAAGGTGTTGGTGCTCATGTAGGGCTCTCCTCGTGGGCGGTCGGGTGCGCTCCAGGCGCCCGCGTAAGGGCCACCGCACCTCTGGTCTACTGACCGGCCTCGCGGTTACGCCTGGCGCGTCCGGCGAAATGCCCGCCCAGGGCTACTTCGTCAGCTTGAGCAGCACGATCGTATTGAGCGTGAAGACGATCGCGAAGCCGACCGTCCATCGGTTCAGGTTGCGCTCGACGAGCGAGCCGCCGCCGGCGGGTCCCGTTCCCGAGCCCACTCCAAAGGCGCCCGAGAGCCCCGCGTCCTTCCCCGAGTGCGTGAGGATGAGGAAGATGAGGACGATCGAGACGATCACCTGGAGAATCGAGAGCGCCGTGTAGAGCATGCCCCAATCGTACTCACTCGCCGCCGGCCTCATCCCCTTCGGCGAGGTCGAGCCGGCGCAGGATCTCGATCGCCTCGGCTCGCAGCGCGCGGTCGGTCGCGCGGTAGTCCTCCGGCGTCAGCTTGCCCGTGCGGAAGTCGAGCTCGGCGTCGCGTATCTCGCGGTACTTGAGATCGCGAGCGGCGCGCAGCTCGAGCGCCTCGGCGCTCTCGCGCTCGGCGGCCTCCTCACGCCGGCGCAGCGGCGCGGAGACGACGAGCACCGCCACGGCGAGGACGGCGAGGACGAGGAAGAGCTCGAGCCACAAGAGGGGACGCAGCCCCGGTCAGGGCCGCAGCAGCTCGCGCCCCAGCCGCGCCGAGTAGGCGGCGCGCACCCGCCCACGAGCGCCCGCCGGGGCGGGCCAGAGCGCGAGGAGGCCGCCCCCGAAGACCACCAGCGCACCGAGCCAGATCCAGCTCACGATCGGCGAGACGATGAAGCGGAAGTCCGCGGCCCACGGATGGGTGACGAAGCGGGTGGCGAGCGCCGTCTTGGCCGCGTCGCGCAGGCCGACGATCGTCTCGGACGCCTGCTGGAGCTCCTGACGGGTCACGCCCGGACGCGACGCCCGGGCGGCCACGTCCTGCATGAGCGCGGCGAACTTCGAGTTGCCCTCGTCGATCGCTGGCTGGAGCGGCCCGATGTCGGGGTGCACGTCGGTCCAGACGTCCTTCGTCAGCCCGGCGCGCAGCCCGACCTCGCTGGTGGCCTCGCCGTTGAAGAAGCGCCCGACGAACCCGTCCGAGGGATCGTTCGAGGGATAGAAGCCGCGCGTGGTGTGCAGCGTGTCGACGTGGCGTCCGCCCTTGCTCACGTCGAGCACGGCGCCGAGCGAGATCTTCTCCGCGTCGGAGCTCGCGGTGGGGCGGACGTAGCGGATGTCGTAGCCGCCCACGCGTGCCCCCTGGCCGGGCCGCAGCGAGAAGTCCTGGGCGTGCTGGAACGCGCTCGAGCCCGCCACGCCGACGAGCAGCAGGGCGAAGCCGACGTGGACGATGTAGCCGCCGTAGCGTCGGCGGTTGCGGCGCACGAGAGCGACCAGAGCGCGTGGCGGGGCCTCGCCGGTCATCGCGCGGCGCGCACGGGCCCCGCGCCAGAGCTCCTGGCCCACCGCCGCGAGCACGAAGGCGGCGACGCAGAACATCGCCAGCGCGAGCGGCTTGTGGGCGATGCCGCCCACCGCCACGAGCGCCACCAGCGCGATCAGCGCGGCGATCACGGGCACCGTGAAGTTGCGCCGCGCGTTGGACCACGTCATCCGTCGCCAGGCGATGACGGGCCCGACCCCGGTGAAGAGCACGAGCAGGAGCGCGATCGGCACCGTGAAGCGGGCGAACCACGGCGGGCCGAGGTTGCCGCGCTTCACGCCGGTGATCGCCTCGGAGATGAGCGGGAAGTAGGTGCCCCACACGATCACCGTGGCCATCGCCACGAGCAGCAGGTTCTGGACGAGGAAGACCGCCTCGCGGGAGAGCAGCGAGTCGAGCCGGTGCTCCGATCGCAGCTCGCGCCGGCGGAGGATCACCAGCCCGACCGATCCGAAGACCATCAGCGCGATCAGGGTCACGAACGGGGTGCCGAGCGTCGAGGCACCGAAGGCGTGGATCGACTGGAGGATCCCCGAGCGCACGAGGAACGTCCCCATGATCGCCAGGACCCCCGTGGCGAGCACGAGGGAGACGTTCCACACCTTCAGCATCCCGCGCTTCTCCTGGATCATGATGGAGTGGATGTACGCGGTGCCCGTGAGCCAAGGCAGGAGCGAGGCGTTCTCCACCGGGTCCCAGGCCCAGTAACCACCCCACCCGAGCTCGGAGTAGGACCAGCGGGCGCCGAGCAGGATCCCGATGCCGAGGAAGAGCCAGGCCGCGAGCGCGAACCGGCGTGTCGAGCGGATCCACTCCGAGCCGAGGCTGCGGGTGACGAGCGCCCCGATCCCGAAGGCGAACGGGATCGAGAAGAGCGTGTAGCCCGAGTAGACGAGCGGCGGGTGGATCATCATGCTCGGGTAGCGCAGCAGCGGGGTGAGGCCGTTGCCGTCGGCGGGCACGACGGCGAGCTGGGCGAACGGGCTGTCGAAGAAAACGAGCAGCCCGCAGAAGAACGCCCCGAACCCGAGCAGCACGGCCGTGGCGTAGGGCGCGATCTCCCGCAGCGTGCGCCGGGTCAGGAAGAGCGCGAGACTCGACCACAGTGAGAGCAGCCACACCCACAGGAGCAACGACCCCTCCTGGGAGGACCACGCCGCGGTCGCCCGATAGAAGGCGGGCGTAGAGCGGCTCGAGTGGCTCGCCACCAGGCCGTAGGAGAAGTCGGAGCGCAGGAACGCCGCCTCGAGGATCACGAAGGCGAGCGTGAGCAGTGCCGCCAGCGTGTAGACGGCGCGGCGTCCCGAGTCCGCCCACGCCCGCCGCCGCGCGATGCCACCGTAGAGCGACGCGCCGATCCCGTAGAGCGACGCGACCAGGCTGAGGATGAGGAGCGCCCGGCCGAAGGTGGCCATCAGATGGGGCCAGTCATCTAAGAGGGCGGGGCCGACTTGAACTTCGAAGGGCACTTCGTGACGAGCGAGTCGCGCTCGCCCTGGAACACGCCGCCATCCTTGCGGACGTTGACGATGACCTCGCGGCCGTCGCGGAAGGGGTCGGGCACCTCCCCGGTGTAGCGCACCGGGACCGAGGCGGTGCCGGTCCGGTCGCGCACGCGGAAGAGGATCCCGCCGGCTCCCTCGTGGCGAATGGAGCCGTCGACGACCTTGCCCGAGAGCTGGTAAGAGCGCCCGGACTGCGCGGCGGTGGCGAGCTGGCTCGGTGTCTCGGCCCGGCTGGAGGCGGTGAAGCTCGTGTAGACGAGGGCACCCGCGAGCAGCACGGCGGCGCTCAGGGCGACCACGAGCCGGACGACGCGCTTACGACGTGGGTCCATATCTCCCCGATTATCTCAAAGCACGCGCGCGGGCCCGCGATGGTCCTAACGACCAGGGGTGGCCCTTCGGCCGCCAGGACCCACGACGACGCCGCTCGGCCGCCGTTCGTGTTGGCGTTGTGTAGAGAAACAGGATCAAACGACCCAACCTCGAAACCAGTCGGGAATCACAGCGTTATAGGTAAGGCAATGCACTTGACCCTCTCCCCCGTATCCAACCGCATCCGCTCCTCGCGGACCGCTCGCGAACGGCGCTCGCACGGCCCCGTACGACGCGCTTCCGGCGCGCTCGACGCACAGGCTCGAGCCCGCCGCGCCGGAGGCCCCGAGGATCGCGCGCTCTACCACTGCCACTGCGGCACCGCGTTCGCGGCCGACGTCTCGGCCACCGTGGACTGCCCCGCCTGCGGCCACCAGCAGGCCTGGTAGCGAGAACCTCGCGCCGCGGCTAACCGCTGCTGCGGAGGAAGTGGAAGACGAACCCGCTCGGCGTCCCGGCCTGGGTCACCGTCAGGGCGTCGAGGCCGCGTGAGACCCGCGCCGTGATTCGCCAGCGCATCGTCAGGCAGCCCGGCGCCCCGGCGGGGAAGTCGCGCAGGACGCCCGTGTAGGCACGCGGAACCCGCACCCGAGAGCCGTGGCGCTCGACGTAGCGGAAGCGCAGGGACAGCATTCCGAACCCACGGGGATAGCGACAGCCGAGCTTGGCGCTCGCCTGGGCGGCGGGCACGCGGCCGGCGAAGCGACCGCCGTGGCCGGCGATCTGAACGCCCGCCATGTCCTCGCTGCGCAGCCAGGAGCCCGCAAGGGAGCCGTGCGAGGCGGCGGCCTCGGCGCCGACGGGCAGGACGAGGAGAGCGGTGGCGAGGAGGAGCATGACGACGCGTCGCATCCCGGCGAGCGTAGATCAACAGCCGGTGCGGGCGCGCCGGTTGTTCTCGCCCGTCAGGCCGCAGCCGCGGTGGAGCCGCTCCGGGCCGCGCGCTGCTCGACCCGCCGCCGCTGCGGACCCACCGTGTACTTCGGGTCGTTGGCCGACTGCGAGCCGGCGTGGAACACGGCGAAGCGCTCGCACACCGAGCCCGCGAGCACGAGCACCCCGCCCGCGGCCGCGGCGATGCGCCGGCGGCCGCCGAGCGCGATCACCGCCGCTCCGGCCGAGGTCAGCCCCTTGGCGAGCTTGGCGTAGCGCCCGGCCGCGCCCTCCGAGTACGGCTCGGCGAGCTCCCCCAGCCGGTGCTCCATCACCTGCGCGGAGGCGAGCTCGACCGCGGCGCCCGCCACCGCCAGGCGCCGCGCGGGAGCCGAGTGGCGCGTCGGAGTCAGCGCCGCCGCGGCGGCGCCCGCGGCGGCCATGGAGGAGCCGGCGAAGACGAAGGGGAGCTCACGCCGAGCCTCGTGCCAGGCGGGCACCGCGGTGTCGGCGACGAGCACCGCCGTGTAGGTGGAGAGCGCGGGGCCGATCAGGGCCGCGGTGAGCTTGCCGACCGGACCGAGCCGCGGGAACCACCCGAGGCTCGCATGCGCCGTGGCCGGCGTCACCGCGGCGCCCATCGCGCCGAGGATGTAGACCCCCACGCTCATCGGCGAGGTGAGCTTGAAGACCCGCATCATGTTGAGGAAGCGCTTGGGCTGGCCGAGGTCGAGGATCAGCAGCACCGGGCTCACCACGGTGCCCGCCAGCGCGACCGGCCACGCGCGGCGCGCGAGCGGCGCGTTGCCCGAGGCGTCGGCGGCCACGCCCAGCACCGCCGAGGCGCCCGCCAGGCCACCCGTGAAGAAGTACCAGGCGATGTGCGCCTTCCACACCGGCGCGGCGACGACCGGCTTGCCGTAGTAGGAGCGTGGCTTGGCCGAGTCCATCACCCGCGGCGGGTTGCCCTCGCGACGGCGCTCGTCACGTCCGGCCTGGTGGGTGACGGCGAGCTGGCCGGAGCTCACCCGCGGCTCCCGCCGAGCACCGCGCCCGCCACGCCGGCGACGAGCAGCGCCCCCGCGGCCGCGGCGGAGCGCCACATGGAGCCGAGGTCCCGCGTGGTCACCACGGGATCGGGCGGCAGTCCGTAGGTCTCGGGCTCGTCGAGCAGGAGGAAGAACGCTCCGAAGCCGCCCACGCCGTCGTTCGGGTCGGCTCCGTAGAGGCGCGCGCTCGTCTCGCCGCGGGCCTGCAGGACCTCCACCCGCCCCGCCGCGCGCTCGCGGAGCTCCTCGAGCTCGCCGAACTGGATCGAGTCGGTGGGGCACGCCTTCGCGCACGCGGGCTCCATGTCGTCCTTGAGCCGGTCATAGCAGAGGGTGCACTTCCAGGCCCGGCCGTCCTCCTCGCGCTGGTCGAGCACTCCGAACGGGCAGGCCGGGATGCAGTAGCCGCAGCCGTTGCAGACGTCCTCCTGCACGACCACGGTGCCGAACTCCGTGCGGAAGAGCGCCCCGGTCGGACACACCTCGAGGCACGCGGCGTTCGTGCAGTGCTTGCATACGTCGGAGGACATGAGCCAGCGCATGCCGGTCGCGTCGGCCTCCCCCTCGAGCTGCTCGGCCTCGGCCAACGAGAAGCGCTCGGCGGCCTCGACGAAGGAGTCGGTGCCCGCCTCGACCCCGAGGGGGAGCTTCTGTTCGATGAAGGCGACGTGGCGCCAGGTGTCCGCCCCCAGGCCGCCCGTGTTGTCGTAGGAGTTCCCGGAGAAGCTGAGGCCGTCCTCGGGCACCTGGTTCCACTCCTTGCACGCGACCTCGCACGCCTTACAGCCGATGCACACCGACGTGTCGGTGAAGAACCCGACGCGCGGCTTGGCCTCATCCCCATAGGTCTCGGGCCAGGCCGGCGTCCGCGTCTCCCCGGCGCTCATTCGCCCTGCCCTCCGCCGCTGTCGTCGCTGTCCTTCTCGTCGGTGGTGTGCGCGCCCGAGCGCTGGCGGTAGGACTCGACGAGCTCATCGACCGCCGCGCCGCGGGGACGGCGCCCGGGGCGCACGTCGCAGGTCGCGGCCTTGTACTCGCCGATGTGCACGTTGGGGTCGAGGACCACGGAGAGGAGCTCGTTGGCGGCGTCGCCGGTCGCGTACCCCCGGTTGCCCCAGTGGTAGGGGAGGCCGACCTGGTGCACGGTCCTGCCCTGCACGCGCAGCGGGGCGATCCGGTCGGTGACGAGCACCCGCGCCTCGATGGCCGCCCGCGCGGTGACGATCGTCGCCCATCCCCCGTTCTCGAGCCGGCGCTCGGCCGCGAGCTCCGGCGAGACCTCGCAGAACATCTCCGGCTGGAGCTCGGCGAGGTAGGGGAGGAAGCGGCTCATGCCGCCCGCCGTATGGTGCTCGGTCAGGCGGTAGGTCGTCATCACGAAGGGGAAGACCTCGGCGCCCGGGTGGCCGTCGGACGGGTTGTAGGCGTTGGTGGGGCGGGGGAACTCCTCCCTCCCCGGGTTCGACTGTTGGTCATAGAGCCGATTCTCGAAGGGGGACTCGTGCGGCTCGTAGTGGGTGGGGAGCGGGCCGTCGACGAGCCCGGCGGGAGCGAAGAGCCAACCGCGCCCGTCGGCCTGCATGATGAACGGAGTGGTGCCGCGCAGGGCCGCCGGTCCCTTCGCGTCCTCGTCGGGCACGTAGTCCGGGCGCTTGTCAGGGGTGAAGTCGGGCACATCCTCGCCCGTCCACTTGCCCTGCTCCTCGTCCCACCAGACGTACTTCTTGCGCTCCGACCACGGCTTGCCGTCAGGGTCGGCCGAGGCGCGGTTGTAGAGGATGCGGCGGTTCATGGGCCACGCCCAGGCCCACTCGGGCGCCACCCAGCTCTGCTCGGAGCCCGGCTTGCGGCGCGCGGTCTGGTTCTGCTCGTCGGCGTAGCAGCCGGCGTAGATCCAGCAGCCGCACGTCGTCGAGCCGTCCGCCTTGAGCGGTAGGTAGTCCGAGAGCGCCTGGTTCTCGGCGTCCCATCCGCCGATCTCCCGGAGCACCGCCTCCGCGCTCGGGTCGTCGTGCGCACCCTCGGTCGGATACTCCCAGGTCAGGTCGAGGACCGGGCGGTCCTTGGGATCGACCGAGCCGGCTAGCTTCTCGCGCACGATCCGGCCGAGGTGGTACATGAACCACAGCTCCGAGCGACAGTCTTCGGGCGGCTCGATCGCCCTGTGGTGCCACTGGAGCAGGCGCTGGGTGTTGGTGAAGGAGCCGTCCTTCTCCGTGTGCGCCGCGGCGGGGAGGAGGAAGACCTCCGTACCGATGTCCTCCGCGCGCATCGTCCCGCTCTCGATGTCGGGAGAGTCGTACCACCAGGCGGCGGTCTCGGTCTCCTGGAACTCGCGCACGACGAGCCAGTCGAGCTCGGCCATCGCCCGGCGGTGCAGACCCGAGTTCGCGGTCCCCACCGCGGGGTTCTGGCCCATCACGAAGTAGCCCTTCACCTTGCCGTCGAGCATGTCCATGCTCGTCTGGTAGTGCGAGTGATCGCCGGTGATGCGCGGGATGTGATCGAAGCAGAAGTCGTTCTCGGGCGTGGCCTTCTCGCCCCACCACGCCTTGAGCAGCGAGACGGTGTAGGCATCGGCGTTGCCCCAGAACCCGGTGTCGGCGGTGTTCGACTCAATGTAGTCCGCGAGGCTCGAGTGCGCCTGCGCGTTCGGCATCGGCAGGTAGCCCGGGAGGATGTTGTAGAGAGTCGGGATGTCGGTCGAGCCCTGGATGGAGGCGTGCCCGCGCAGCGCCATGATCCCCCCGCCCGGGCGGCCCATGTTGCCCAGCAGCAGCTGGATGATCGACGCGGCCCGGATGTACTGCACCCCTACGGTGTGCTGGGTCCATCCCACCGCGTAGCAGAACGAGCTCGTCCGCTCGCGCCCGGAGTTCTCGCACAGTGACTCGGCGACCTGGAGGAAGAGCGCCCGTGGCACGCCGCAGACCTCCTCGACCATCTCGGGCGTGTAGCGCGCGTAGTGCTTCTTCAGGAGCTGGAAGACGCAGTTGGGATGCTCGAGCGTCGGGTCCATCTCCGGCGGCTCGCCGCGCTCCATCGAGCCCGAGTGGGCGCCGTGCGACTGCTCGCCAGAGGTCGCCCCCTGCTTGCGCTGGCCCCCGGCGGCGTATGCGGTCATCCCCGAGTACTGCCACGAGCTCGTGTCGTAGGTGCCCTCCTCGTCCTGCCAGCCGGAGAACATGCCGTCGAGGTCCTCCGTGTCGGCGAAGTCCTCGTCGATGATCACCGGGGCGTTGGTGTAGGGCACGACGTAGTCGCGGAACTCGCGCCCGTTCTCGAGGATGTAGTTGACGATCCCGCCGAGGAAGGCGATGTCAGAGCCCGCGCGCAGCGGGACGTGCAGGTCGGCGAGCGCGCTCGTGCGCGTGAACCGTGGGTCGATGTGGATGAGCTTCGCCCCGCGGCGCTTGGCTTCCATCGGCCACTGAAACCCGACCGGATGGTTCTCGGCCATGTTCGAGCCCATGATCACGATGCAGTCGGAGTTCGCGAGGTCCTGCTGGAAGCCGGTGGCGCCGCCGCGCCCGAATGAGGTCCCCAGACCGGGAACCGTGCTCGAGTGTCATATGCGCGCCTGGTTCTCGATCTGCACCGCCCCCATCGCCGAGAAGAACTTCTTGATCAGGTAGTTCTCCTCGTTGTCGAGGGTCGCCCCACCGAGATGGGCGAACCCCAGCGTGCGGTTGACCACGTCGCCGTTCTCGTCCTCGTGCTGCCAGGTCTTCTCCCGCACGGCGATCAGGCGGTCGGCGATCATGTCCATCGCCCGCTCGAGCGGTAGCTCCTCCCACTCGGTGCCGTTGGGGCGGCGGTACTTGACCTTCGTTTCGCGGCTCGGACTCGTCACGAGCTGGAGGGACGCCGAGCCCTTCGGACAGAGGCGCCCGCGCGAGATCGGCGAGGCGGGATCGCCCTCGATCTGGATGACCTTCTCGTCCTTGACGTAGACCTTCTGTCCGCAGCCCACCGCGCAGTAGGGGCAGATCGAGTCGACGACGCGGTCGGCGGCGGCCGTGCGAGGCTGGAGCTCGGCGGAGCGCTTCGAGCGAGCGGCGGCGCCGAGCCCGTGGCGGTCACCCGCGAGCTGGCGCAAAAGGGGAAGGCGTGGTCGTTCGGTAGCGCCCTTCATGTGCGTCGGCTGACTCTCCTCGACTGCGTTGCTCGCGACACGGGATTACTGGTGCCCGCGCCGGCACGCATTGAACCAGAGGACCGCGTGGTGCGAGCGTGTAGACGGTTCGCGAGCGGACCCCGACAGGGGGAAGGGTGCGGCCGCGCTGAGCGCCACACCGGGAAGATCCGTCAGCGCCGGCGGGTTGCCTGAAGCGACACCGCGTGGGACCGGCCCGCGCGGGTCGGTCCCACCGGTGCTGAGCTACACGTCCTCGCCCGGAGGCTCCGGCAGCGCCGGCTGGTCGAGCGCGCCGCTCGGCTCGTCGATCTCCTCCGGCGGGCCGCCCTCGGCTCCGACGCCCACCGGAGTGGGTTGCGGCGCGGGCTGGATCACCGAGAGCTTGACCTCGTCCTCGCCCAGTCCCTCCTCTACGCCGTCCTGGCCCTTGTCGACCATGACCGTCGCGCCAGGCGGCAGCTCGGACCGCAACACGTAGTCCGCCAGCGGGTCCTCGATGTAGCGCTGGATCGCCCGGCGGAGCGGACGGGCGCCCATCGACGGGTCCCACCCCTTCTCGACCAGGAGGTCCTTGGCCGCGTCGGAGAGCTCGAGCTGCAGCTCGCGCTCGGCCATCGACTCGCGGATCCGGTGGAGCAGCAGGTCGACGATCGTCTTGATCTCGTCCTTCTGGAGCTTGTGGAAGACGACGACGTCGTCGATCCGGTTGAGGAACTCCGGACGGAAGACCTTCTTCAGCTCGCCCATGATCCGGTTCTTCATGTCGTCGTAGGTCATGCCCGTCTCGTCGTCGGAGACGGCGAACCCGAGCGGCGTGTTGCGCGCGATCTCGCTCGCCCCGATGTTCGAGGTCATGATCACGATCGCGTGGCGGAAGTCGACCGTGCGCCCCTGGGCGTCGGTCAGCCGGCCGTCCTCCAGGATCTGCAGGAGGATGTTGAACACGTCGGGGTGGGCCTTCTCGATCTCGTCGAGCAGGAGCACGGAGTAGGGCTTGCGGCGCACCGCCTCGGTGAGCTGGCCGCCCTCGTCGTAGCCGATGTAGCCCGGAGGCGAGCCCACGAGCCGCGAGACCGCGTGCTTCTCCATGTACTCCGACATGTCGATGCGGATCATCGCGTCCTCGTCGCCGAAGAGGAACTCGGCGAGCGTGCGCGCGAGCTCGGTCTTCCCGACACCCGAGGGGCCGAGGAAGATGAACGAGCCCGTCGGGCGCTTGGGGTCCTTGAGCCCCGCGCGCGAGCGGCGGATCGCCTTGGAGATGACCTCCACCGCCGCGTGCTGCCCGATGACGCGCTTGTGGAGCTCGTCCTCCATCCGCATCAGCTTCTGCGTCTCGGCCTCGGTGAGCTTGAACACCGGGATGCCCGTCCACATGGAGACGATGTCGGCGATCTCCTCCTCGCCAATCGACGGGCGCTCGGCGGACTCGCCCGCCTCCCACTGCTCCTCGAGCTCGCGCTTCTTCTGCGTGAGCCGCCGCTCCTTGTCGCGCAGGTTCGCCGCCTTCTCGAACTCCTGCGCCTCGATGGAGGACTCCTTCTGGCGCCGCGTGGTCTCGATCTCCTCCTCGAGCTCGCGGTAGACCGGTGGGGACGTCATCGACTTGATCCGCATGCGCGAGGCCGCCTCGTCGATGAGGTCGATCGCCTTGTCGGGCAGGAAGCGGTCGGAGATGTAGCGGTCGGAAAGGTCAGCCGCCGCGGCGAGCGCCTCGTCGGTGATGTTGACCTTGTGGTGCTGCTCGTAGCGATCGCGCAGTCCCTTGAGGATCTGCTGGGTCTCGTCCGTCGAGGGCTGGTCGACGCGGATCTGCTGGAAGCGCCGCTCGAGCGCCGAGTCGCGCTCGAGGTACTTGCGGTACTCGTCGAGCGTGGTCGCGCCGACCGTCTGCAGCTCACCGCGCGCCAGCGCCGGCTTCAGGATGGAGGCGGCGTCGATCGCGCCCTCCGCGGCGCCCGCCCCGACGAGGTTGTGGAGCTCGTCGATGAACAGGATGATGTCGCCGCGCTGGGTGATCTCCTTCATCACCTTCTTCAGGCGCTCCTCGAACTCTCCGCGGTACTTCGAGCCCGCGACGAGCGCCGCCAGGTCGAGCGTGTAGATCTGCTTGCCCTTGAGCAGCTCGGGGACGTCGGAGTTCGTGATGCGCTGGGCGAGGCCCTCGACCACGGCGGTCTTGCCCACGCCCGGCTCGCCGATCAGCACGGGGTTGTTCTTTGTGCGCCGCGAGAGGATCTGCATGATCCGCTCGATCTCGGTCTCGCGCCCGACGACGGGGTCGAGCTTGCCTTCGGAGGCGAGCTTCGTGAGGTTGCGCCCGAACTGGTCGAGCAGCTTGGAGGACTTCTTGCCCTCCCCCTGGGACTGGCCCGCGCCGCCACCGCCACCGCCACCGCTGCCCTGGCGTCGACCGCCGGGCCCGGAGAGCATGCGGATGACCTCGTTGCGGATCTTCTCCGAGTCGGCGTCGAAGTCGAGCAGGATCCGTGCGGCCACGCCCTCGTTCTCACGCACGAGACCGAGCAGGATGTGCTCCGTGCCGATGTAGTTGTGCCCCAGGGAGAGCGCTTCGCGCAGCGCGAGCTCGAGCACCTTCTTCGCGCGCGGCGTGAAGGGGATCTGGCCGGAGGTGACCTCCTCGCCCGAGCCGACGATGCGCACCACCTGTGCGCGCACGCGCTCCACCGTGATGTCGAGCGACTCGAGCACGCGCGCGGCGAGTCCCTCCTCCTCACGCAGCAGCCCGAGCAGGATGTGCTCGGTGCCGATGTAGTTGTGCTTGAGCGTGCGAGCTTCTTCCTGGGCCAGGACGACCACCTGGCGGGCTCGCTCTGTGAATCGCTCGAACATGGCGCGGGTTCCTTCCTACTGAGGCTGAGGCGAAGCCTCGAGGGGTGTCAGGACGAGGTCGGTCGCGGGAGGTCCAGGATCGTTCGCGGGGTCAGCGATGACCCCGCCTACTCCAGTACTTCGGCCAGAACGGCCGAGCGGATGAGTGAACGGGGTCGGTTGACGCGCATGAGGCAGTCTACCAACCGGTGCCACCGTCAAACCGCCGAGCGGACCACCCGAATCACGCACCTTCGGGAGTCCACGGGCCGCGTCCTCCTCAGCGCATCGCAGGGAAGAGCACGACCTCGCGGATCGAGCGCCGGCCGGTGAGGAGCATGACAAGCCGGTCGATCCCGATTCCGATGCCCCCGGTGGGGGGCATCCCATGCTCGAGCGCCGCGACGAAGTCCTCGTCGTATGGCTGCGCCTCGTCGTCCCCGGCGGCCGCCTCCGCGCGCTGGGCCTCGAAGCGCGCACGCTGCTCGTCGGGGTCGTTGAGCTCGGTGAACGCGTTCGCGAACTCCATGCCCGCGGCAAAGCACTCAAAGCGCTCGACGAGCCCGGGGTCGGACCGGTGCGCCTTGGCGAAGGGGGAGAGCTCCACCGGGTAGTCCATCACGAACGTCGGCTGCTCGAGCTCGGGCTCCACGAGCTTCGAGAGCAGGTCGTCGACGAGCTGCGGCCAGGTGCGCTCGACCGACAGCTCGATCCCCCGCGACCGAATCTCGCGCGCGAGCGTGTCGTGGTCGCGGTGCTCGAGCACGTCGATGCCCGTCCTCCCCGCGATGGCGTCGCGCAGGGTCACCCGCTTCCACGGGCGCCCGAAGTCGATCGAGCCGGCGCCGCCGACCTCGACCGCGACGCGGGAGACCAGCTCCTCGAGCCGATCGGCGACGTCACGGTAGTCGGCATAGGCCTCATACCACTCGAGCATCGTGAACTCGGGGTTGTGCTTCGGGGAGAGGCCCTCGTTGCGGAAGTCCTTCCCGAGCTCGTAGACGCGCTCGAGGCCGCCGACGATGCAGCGCTTGAGGTAGAGCTCGGTGGCGATGCGCAGGAAGAGGGTGCGGTCGAGCGCGTTGTGGTGCGTGGTGAACGGACGGGCCAGCGCCCCGCCGTAGAGCGGCTGGAGGACCGGCGTCTCGACCTCCACGAAGCTCTTCTCGTCGAGGAAGCGGCGCACCGCGGCCACGGTGCGCGCACGGAGAAGGAAGAGCTCGCGCGCCTCGGAGGAGGACATGAGGTCGAGCTCGCGGTGGCGATAACGCGTCTCGACGTCCTGCAGCCCATGGTGCTTCTCGGGCGGCGGGCGCAGCGACTTGGCGAGGACGGCGTAGGAGTCCACCCGAAGCGAGAGCTCGCCGCGGCGCGAGCTGAACGCGGTGCCGTCGACTCCGACGAGGTCGCCGAGGTCGAGGGAGAGCAGGCGGCCCATGGCCTCCTCGCCGAGCACGTCGCGCCGGGCCTGGAGCTGCAGGCGCCCCGAGCGATCGACGAGGTCGAGGAATGCCATCTTGCCCTGGCCGCGTCGCGCGGCCAGGCGCCCGGCGACGCGGTGGGAGGCGTCGGTCTCCTCCCCCGGCTCGAGGCCCTCGTGCGCGGCGCGCACGGCGGAGGTCGGGACCACGCCGGCAAAGGCGTGGGGGAACGGATCGATCCCGTCAGCGCGCAGCGTCTCGAGCTTGTGCCGCCGGTTGGCCAGCAGCTCGGGCAGCTCGTCGCCGGACTCGGGCGCGGCCACGAGCGGGTTTCTACGCGACGCCGACGTCGATCTTCGTGACCTTGAGCTTGCGCTCGCCCTTGGGGGTCGGGAAGACGACTTCCTCGCCGCGACGACGGCCGAGCAAGGCCTTGCCGACGGGCGACTCGTTGGAGAGCTTGCGCTCGGCCGGGTTGGCCTCGGCGGAGCCGACGATCGTGTACTTGGTGGACGCGCCCGTCTCGTCCTTGACGTGGACGATCGAGCCGACGCGGACCTCGTCGGTGGAGAGCTCGGAGGAGTCGATGACCTGCGCCGAGCGCAGCTTGTCCTCGAGCGAGGCGATCCGCGCCTCGAGCATCGCCTGCTCGTTCTTGGCGTCGTCATACTCCGAGTTCTCGGAGATGTCGCCGAACTCGCGCGCCTCCTTGATCCGCTCGGCCATCTCGCGGCGCTTCGTGGTGGATAGGTGCTCGAGCTCCTCCTTCAGCTTCTCGAGCCCCTCAGGGGTGAGGATTACGTCCTTGGGCATGGGCGTTTCCGGTCGGAGGGGAGGACGGAGCTACGGACGCTTCGAGGCCGGCTCCGGGGCCGGCGGGCGCGTGAGTATAGCGGCGGCCCAGCGGCTCTTTTCAGGCGGCGCTCGCGAGCGCGGGAGCCCGCAGCGCTCCCCTGGCGGCGGCCAGCGACTCCGTGCGCTGAAGGGTGTCCTGGAGGCCCGGGGAGGCGCCCAGGCGCTCGAGGTACCAGGGGTAGAACTTCCGCAGGTAACGGGCCGCGCGCTCGGCGCCGAGGTGCTCCTCGGCGCGCTCCATCACCCACTCGAGCTCGGCGAGCACCTCCTCCGTGCTCGGCTCGCCCGAGCCCGTGCCGAGCAGTTCCGCGAAGAGCCACGGATTGCCCAGCGAGCCGCGCGCGAGCATCACCGCGGCCGCTCCAGTCCGCGTGAACGCCTCGCGCGCCGAGACCGCGTCGCGCAGCCCGCCGGAGATGGTCACGGGGACGGGGAGCTCCACTACGAGCTCGCGCGCGAGTTCGTAGTCAGGTCGGCCCTTGTGCTGCTGGGAGGCGTGGCGGGGATGGAAGGCCAGGCCGGCCACGCCGGCCTCCTCCACCAGCCGGCGGGCTAGCACCACGCCGTCGCGCTCGCCGGGCCGCTGACCGGGGCGGAGCTTCACGGTCACGGGCAGGCCGCTTCCCCGGCCCGCCGCCGCGGCCACCGCGACGGCCCGGTCGGGATCGGCGAGCAGCGCCGCGCCGGCGCCCGTCTTGCATACCTTGGGCACCGGGCAGCCCATGTTGAGGTCGATGAGGTCGGCGCCCGCGGCGGCGACGCGCTCGGCGGCCGAGGCCATCACGTCGGGGTCGGAGCCGAAGAGCTGGAAGGAGACGGGATGCTCGTCGGGGTGCACGCGCAGGAGCTCGGTGCACGTGCGCTCGTTGCCGTAGTGCACCGCGTGGCTCGAGACCATCTCCGAGGTGACGAGGCCCGCGCCGAAGCGCTTGGCCTGCAGGCGCACGAACCAGTTGCCGATGCCGGCCAGCGGAGCCAGGACCACGCGGTTAGCGATGGGTATGCCGCCGAGGCTCCAGGGGTCGGTCAGGGTGGACACGCCCCCATGGTAGGAGCGGGAGCGTCAGAGGTTGCGGGCGTGGATGAGGCGCAGCCCGCTCAGCGTGAGCAGGTCGTCCACCTCGTCGATGCTCTCGGCGAACGGCACGACCACCGAGGCGAGACCGCCGGTCGCGATCGTCCGGGTGTGGGCCCCGAGCTCGGCCCGCAGCCGCCTCACGATGCCGTCGACCTGCCCGGCGTAGCCGTAGACGACGCCCGAGCGGATCGCGTCGAGCGTGGTCTTGCCGATGAGCGAGCGCGGCGGACCGAGCTCCACCTTGGGGAGCTTCGCGGCGCGTTCGGTGAGCGCCTCCATCGAGATCTCGACCCCCGGGGCGATGATGCCGCCGAGGTACTCGCCGCCGGCGGAGATGGCGTCGTAGGTAATCGCGGTGCCGAAGTCCACGACGACGCACGCGCCCTGTGCTCGCTCGTAGGCGGCCACGGCGTTGACGAGGCGGTCGGCGCCGATCTCGCGCGGGTTCTCGTAGCGCAGCGCCATCCCGGTCCGAACCCCGGGGCCGACGACGAGCATGTCGTGGCCGAGGTAGCGGCTGCCCACTCCCGCCCACTCGTCTCCGAGCTGGGGCACGGTGGAGGAGACGATCGAGGCGTCGAGGGCGTCGAAGGAGAGCCCACGCAGGCCGAGGAGCGTGGAGAGCCGGGCCCCGAGCTCGTCCGTGGTCGATTCGCGGCGCGTGGCAAAGCGCCAGTGCTCTACGAGCTCCGTGCCCTCCCAGGTGCCGAAGTGCGTCTGCGTGTTGCCGACATCGACGGCGAGGAGCACGGCTCTAGTGGCCCACTAGCCCGACAGCTCGGAGACCGGCTTGCCTTCGTACGGCGCGCCCGGGACGCCGCCGAAGGCGGCCTCCATCTCGTCGATGGCCTTGGCGGTGTAGTCGGGCACGCCGGCGCACCCTACCCGGCGCTTTAGCCTACGCGGGCGCCGACCCCCTCAAGCCTCCACTCACGCCGACTCGCGCCACACCTCGACCGAGACCTCCTCCACCGGCAGGGGGATGGGCGGCTGCGGCTTGGAGGCCTTAACCCAAACGGAGTGGGCGCGGAAGCGGTCGAGCAGACGGTCGGCGATGGCGGTGCACAGACGCTCGAGCGTCCGATAGGAGCGCTGCTGGGCCACGAGCGCGACCTCCTGGCAGACCTCGGCGTAGTCCACCGTGTCCTCCACGCGGTCGGTCACCGTCGCATCGGACTCGCCCACGTCGAGCCGCAGGTCCAGGACGAGCCGCTGGCCGACTTCACGCTCAGCCTCGCTGACCCCGTGGTGGGTATAGAGCGAAAGGCCGCTCACCTCGACCGTGATCTCCGGCTCGCTGCCGGCCTCGTCGTCGTCGAGATCGGCGTTCAGCTCGTCGAACTCGTCGGGGTCGTCCGGGCCCATGGCGGGCCGACCGTAGCACCCGCCACCGCGAGCCCGTCCCGCACGGCCGCGACGTCGTGGACGCGCAGCATCGCCGCTCCGCGCTCCCAGGCCAGAACGCTCGCGGCGACCGTGGCCGCGACCCGATCCTCGACCGACCGGCCCGTGATCCGCCCCAGGAACGCCTTGCGCGAGACGCCGATCATCACTGGCCTGCCGAGGGCGGCGATCTCGTCCAGGCGCCGCATCAGCTCGAGGTTGTGCTCCACCGTCTTGCCGAAGCCGATCCCGGGATCGAGGTGGATCCGCTCCTCGGCGACGCCCTCACGCACCGCGAAGGTGAGCCGCTCCTCGAGGAAGGCCTTGACCTCGGAGACCACGTCGTCGTAGCGGGGGTCGTCCTGCATGGTGCGCGGCTCGCCCCTCATGTGCATGAGGCAGCAGTCGGCGCCGCGCTCGGCGACGAGCGCCGCCATCGCGGGCTCGGAGCGGAACGCCGTGACGTCGTTGACACAGCTCGCACCCGCGTCGAGAGCCGCGCGCGCGACGGCGACCTTGCTCGTGTCCACGGAGAGCTGAGCGTCCGCGCCCGCCAGGTCCTCGAGCACGGGAACGACGCGCCGTCGCTCCTCCTCCACGCTGACCGGCTCGGCCCCGGGGCGCGTGGACTCGCCGCCCACGTCGAGGATGTCGGCGCCATCGGCCACCAGTTCCCGACCGTGGGCCGCTGCCGCGTCTCGCTCCAGGAACCGTCCGCCGTCCGAGAAGGAGTCCGGCGTGACGTTGAGGATGCCCACGATGCGAAACGGCGCGCTCATCGCACCATCCTCTCAGCGATCCGGTCCTCGACCTGAAGCGTTACAACAGGTCCGGCTTGCGCGGCGGCGGCGTCGCGCGCAGCTCCGCCGTGCCCCCGGCGAGCCCGGGACGCGGCAGCGGGCGGGGCGCCTCGCGGCCGGCGCGGTCGGGCGCCGGCGGGAGCGGAAGGTTGGGCGGCGGGGGCGCCTCGGCGCCGAACACGTCCTCCTCGGACTGACCGTCGAGCAGCGCCGCGAACTGCGCCTTCTCGATCGTCTCGCGCTTGACGAGGACCTCCGAGATCGACTCGAGCTTCGCCCGGTGCTCGGCGAGGATGTCCTTGGCGCCCTGGTGGGCGGTCTCCACGATCCGGCGGATCTCGTCGTCGATCTCCCGCGCGATCTCGTCGGAGTAGTCGGGCTCGGAGGAGAACTCACGGCCCAGGAACGGCTGACCGTGGTCGTGGCCGAACACGCGCGGGCCGAGCTTCTCGCTCATCCCGAAGCGCATGACCATCTGCTTCGCGGTGGCCGTCACCTTCTCGAGGTCGTTGGAGGCTCCCGTCGTGATCTCGCCGAAGACGATCTCCTCCGCGGCGCGGCCGCCGAGCGTCATCGCCATGCTGTCGCTCAGCTCGGCGCGGGTGGTGAGGAACCTGTCCTCCTGGGGGAGCGAGATCGTGTAGCCGAGCGCCTGCCCGCGCGAGGTCACCGAGATCTTGTGCACGGGGTCGGAGTGCTCGAGGTAGTGCCCCACGATCGCGTGGCCCATCTCGTGGTAGGCCGTGATGAGGCGCTCCTTCTCGCTCATGACCCGGGTCTTCTTCTCCGGGCCGGCGATCACCCGCATGATCCCCTCTTCGAGCTCGACCTGCGTGATCTCGCGCTTGCCCGTGCGGGCGGCGAGCAGGGCGGCCTCGTTGACGAGGTTGGAGAGGTCGGCACCGGTGAAGCCGGGGGTTTGGCCGGCCAGGGTGTCCACGTCGATCACCCGCGCGAGCGGCTTGCCGCGCGTATGGACCTCGAGGATCTTGGCGCGCCCCTTGCGGTCGGGACGGTCGACGACGATCTGGCGGTCGAAGCGGCCGGGGCGCAGCAGGGCGGGATCGAGGATGTCGGGGCGGTTGGTGGCGGCGATCAGGATGATGTTGTCCTTCATCTCGAACCCGTCCATCTCGACCAGGAGCTGGTTGAGCGTCTGCTCGCGCTCGTCGTGACCGCCGCCGAGTCCCGCGCCGCGGTGCCGCCCGACGGCGTCGATCTCGTCCATGAAGATGATGCAGGGGGAGTTCTGCTTGGCCTGCTCGAAGAGATCGCGCACGCGCGAGGCGCCCACCCCCACGAACATCTCGACGAAGTCCGAGCCGGAGATGGAGAAGAACGGCACGCCGGCCTCGCCGGCCACGGCCCGGGCGAGCAGCGTCTTGCCGGTGCCCGGCGGCCCGTAGAGCAGCACACCCTTGGGGATGCGCGCACCGAGCGCCTGGAACTTCTTGGGGTTCTCGAGGAACTCCTTGATCTCGTGCAGCTCCTCGACCGCCTCGTCGACGCCGGCGACGTCGCGGAAGGTGATCTTGGGCGAGTCGACCGAGAGGCGCTTGGCGCGCGACTTGCCGAACGACATCACCTTCGAGCCGCCGCCCTGCACCTGGTTCATGAGGAAGATCCAGAACCCGATGAAGATCACGAACGGCAGGACGTAGGTGAGCAGGGAGAGCCAGCCGCTGGTCTGCTTGCCCTGCACGTCGAAGGGGACGTTGGCCTTTTGCAGCGTCGAGACGAGCTGGGCGCCGTAGGCGTCGGGATAGCCGACCTGGTACTTGGACCCGTCGGCCCGCGTGACGTCCACCGTGTTGTCCTTGGTCTTGACGTCGACTCCCTTGACCTGGGGAGGCGAGGCCTGGACCTGCGTCAGGAAGTTCGCGAAGGTCTGCTTGGGCGGGTGGTCGCTCGGCGAGATGAGCTTCTGCGCGAAGAACGCGAGCACCACCACGATGAGGATGGGAAAGGCAGCGCTCTTGAAAAGCCGGCTCATGTGGTGATCAGGCCGCGCGGGAGACCCAGGGGGTGGCGCGGCGAAAAGGCAGTGAAGCGTAGCATCGGGGGAATCGGCTCCGGGCCGCCTCATCGGAGGCGTCTGCGATCCTCCGCCGGGCATGCCCCAGATCGTGCTCGTGGTCGACGACGACGCCCCGGTGCGCCGTATGCTCGCACGCACGCTCGAGGCCGAGGGTGACGAGGTCATCGTGGCCGCCGACGGAGGCCAGGCCCTCGTCGCGATCGAGCGCGCGGTGCCCGACGTCGTCGTGCTCGACGTGGCGATGCCGGGCCTCGACGGGCTCGCCGTCTGCCGGCGCGTGCGCGGCAAGGGCCTGGCGGTGCCGATCCTGCTGCTCACCGCGCGAGACGCGGTATCCGACCGCGTGGCCGGGCTGGACGCCGGAGCCGACGACTACCTCGTCAAGCCCTTCGCGCCGGAGGAGCTGACCGCCCGCGTGCGGGCGCTCGGCCGGCGTGGCCGGCCGCTCGGCGAGCGGCTGGCCGTGGGTGAGCTCGCCCTCGACCCGGGTACGCGGACGGCGATGCGCGGCGGTCGGGCGATCGAGCTCACCGGGCGCGAGGCCGATCTGCTCGCCCTCCTGCTCCGCCACCCGCACACGGTGGTCTCGCGCGAGCAGGCGCTCGGCGAGGTCTGGGCGGGAGAGGGCGGCTTCAACGTCGTCGACCGCTACGTCGGCTACCTGCGGCGCAAGCTCGGAGAGCCGCCGCTCATCCACACCGTCCGCGGGGTCGGGTTCGCCCTGAGGCCATGAGGCGGAGGACCCTCCGCGCCCGCCTGACGGCGGCCGCTGCGCTCTCCATCCTGCTCGCCATCGGGCTGCTCGGCGTCTCGGTCGAGCTCGTCCTCTCGAGCCAGCTCCGCTCCTCGCTCGACCGGGCGCTGCACGACCGCGCGGTGGAAGTCGCCCGCCTGAGCGCCTCCGCGCCCGCGCTGCTGACCGCCGGCGGCGCCCTCGACGCGCCGCTCGGGGGCCGTCTCCTGGCCGTCGAGGTGGTCGATCGCCAGGGGCGGATCGTGGCCCGCTCGGCCGCGCTCGGCGGCCGGCTGCTGCCCGGCGGCGCCCTGCTCGACCGGGCGCTCGCGCGCGGCGCTACCGGCTACGCCTTCGCCCAGCTCTCGGGCGAGGAGATCCGCCTCTACGTCGCTCCCGTCGCCGACGCGGGCGGGTCCGCGGGCGGCGGGGCGGTCCTCGTGGCCTCGACGACGGGAGAGATCGACGGGACGCTGCGCCGCGTTCGCGAGCTCGTCGCACTCGGCGCTCTGGCCGCGGCGCTCCTCGGCGCTCTGGGCGCCGCGGTGCTCACGCGCCGCGGCCTACGACCGCTCGCGCGCCTCTCCGCCGGCGCGCGGTCGATCGAGGAGACCGGCGACGCCGCGCGACGCCTCCCGCCCGTGGCCGCCGAGGACGAGGTCGGCGAGCTCACGCGGACGCTCAACGGCATGCTCGCCGCGCTCGAGCGCGCGCGCGACACCGAGCGTCGGTTCCTGGCCGACGCCTCGCACGAGCTCCGCACGCCGCTCACCTCTCTGCGCGGGAACGCCGCGTTTGTCGCTCGCCACGGCGCCGATCCCGAGGCGCTCGCCGACCTCGAGGCCGATGCCGCACGCCTCGGCGCGCTGCTCGACGACCTCCTCGCGCTCGAGCGCGAGGAGGTCGGGCGCGAGCCCGTCCAGGAGGTACGCCTCGACGAGCTCGCGGTGGCCGCCGGGCGGGCGGACGACGTGGAGGTCGAGCTCGAGGACTCCTCCCCCGTGGTCGTCCGGGGGGAGCGCGGTGCACTCGAACGGGCGCTCGAGAACCTCGTCGAGAACGCACGTGTCCACGGACCCGACGACGGAGCGGTCCTCGTCAGGTTGCGCGCCTCGGGCGACCGCGCGCTGCTGTCGGTGAGCGACGGGGGAGCGGGCATCCCGCCCGAGCGGGTCGAGGACGCCTTCGGACGCTTCTGGCGCGGTCCCGAGGCGGCGGGGCGGCCCGGCTCGGGCCTCGGACTGGCCATCGTGCGCGCGACGGCCGAGCGCCACGGGGGGACGGTGCGAGTGCAGGGAGCCCGCGTGACGCTCGAACTGCCGGTTCTCAAGCATCTCTCAAGCTCCGGCTCTACCGTCACGGGCACCCCCGACCGAAGGGCCCCGACTCCATGAGCCTGCTCCGCCGCCTTCCCACCTCCCGCCTCCTCGCCCTGTGCGCGGGCGTCGTGCTGCTCGTCGGCGGCGGCGCCGCCATCGCGACGGCGGCCTTCAGCGGCGGGGGTCCCGTGCCTGCACCCAAGGCGCTCGCCCCGGCGATCCACGACGCCCTGGCCACGAAGCCCGTGCAGGGGATCACCGCGCGCGTGACCTTCACGAACCACCTCATCGACTCCGCAAGCGTGCAGGGTGGCAACCCGCTCCTCTCCGGCGCAACCGGCCGGCTCTGGCTCGCCCCGGGTGGCCGCGCGCGCCTCGAGCTGCAGTCGGACAACGGCGACGCCCAGCTCGTGAGCGACGGAAAGCGCTTCTTCGCCTACGACGCGAGCTCGAACACCGCCTACAGCGGTGATCTCCCGCGCTCGAGCGGCAAGGAGCGCGCGGGCGGCAAGGAGCGTGTGCCCACCGTGGCCGAGATCGAGCGTGGGCTCACGCGGCTCATGCGCCGGGTCACGGTCCTCGGCCCGACGCCCGAGTCCACCGCCGGTCAGCCCGCCTACCGCGTCCGCGTCTCTCCCCGCCATGACGGCGGGCTGCTCGGCGCCGCCGAGCTCTCCTGGGACGCCCTGCACGGCGTGCCGCTGCGTGCGGCGGTCTACGCGGAGGGCAACTCCGCGCCGGTGCTCGAGCTCAAGGCCACCCAGATCTCCTATGGCGCCGTGCCCGCCTCGACCTTCGCCGTCTCGCCTCCCGCGGGCGCGAAGCTCGTGCAGGTTGCGTCCGCCGGAAGCGCGCAGGCGCGCGATCGGCACGGCAGCGACCGGCGCCACGGTGCCAAGCAGCGTGGGCCGCAGAGCGTGACGGCAGTCTCGCGCGCGCTGCCCTTCCGCCTCTCCGCACCGGACCGCCTCGTGGGTCTCCCGCGCCGCGGCGTCCGCCTGCTCGACTGGAATCACCACCCGGGCGCGCTCGTCTTCTACGGTCGTGGCCTCGGCGGGATCGCGGTCATCGAGCGGCCCGCCGGAGCGGCACCGGCCGCACC
>JAABUJ010000889.1_pt1 | contig 50859 bp, 53 predicted proteins | sample 5559131 | NCBI WGS metagenome assembly JAABUJ01 (sample SAMN10711875, study PRJNA513366) | rock metagenome | isolation source: Antarctica rocks | place: Antarctica: Victoria Land, Mt New Zealand nord | collected 2016-01-07
GCCCCCGCCTTCCGCGCCAGCGAGGGCACCGCGTTGACCTCCAGCAGCCAGGGGCGCAGGGCGGCGTCCACAATGAAGTCGGCGCCGACCAGCTCGAACGCGGTGCCCGGCGCGGCGCGCTGTTCGGCCGTCGCCTGCCGCAGGTCGCCCGCGGCAGCCGCGAACGCCAGGCCTGCGCGCGCGGGGAGCGCGGCGGTGGGCACGGCAGGGTAGGGTGAGGTTGGGCGGACTGCGCTGAGCACGCCCCTTGCCTGCTGCCGCCATGCCGCCGTGCTCGCGAGGCCCCTGGCGTGCGCCGGCTGCACGAGCTGTGTCGGGCATTCTGCGCGGGCCGCTGCTCCACATGCGCATGGAGAGCGGGAGTAGCGAGGTCAGGGCCATCGTGGGCCACGGGCATGCGACAGCACGTGTCAGGTTGAGCGCGCGGTCCGGCGGACGCAGGGGCGGCTGCTCGTGTGCAACCGTGGCTGCCAGGCGCACACCAGGAACAGGCTGAGCCAAAACAGGGCCGACCGCGCCATGCCATCCGGGTCACATCAGCGCGCCGTGCGCGCTGGAGCGCGCAGGCCCAGCGCACCCAGCGAGCGCTGCATCGCAGCCCAAAGCCCGTCGAAGGCAGCGGCGGAGCCAGTCGCGTTGGCCAGGTGCGTGCGCAGGTCGGCCACGCTCCACGTGCGCGCCTGCGTGCAAAGCGCGTCGCCAGTGAGTCTTTGTGCTTCGTGAGCTTCGCCACACAAATGGCCTCCAGCTGGACTAACCCGCTCACAGTACCTGACTGCAGTGCATGCCTGACAAGACAATAGAAGGATTGTTACGAGGCCACACCAGTAAGCCATTACCCTACTCACAGCCGCAAACGTGCCAAGTGACCTGCGCATGCATGTGCCGCAATACTGTGATGGTAACACGGGCGCACGCGCCTGGCTGCGGTCCAGCCGCCAAAGGTTGACGATGAGGTCCGCGCCGGCATTGGCGGCGGGCGCGGGCGCGCCTGCATGCCCCGCGCTGCCGGGCTCGGCGGCCGTGTCGCGATCGGCGACCAGGGCGGCCGGCGGCGCGCCAAAGGGCACCACGCCGCCGTCAAAGACGTAGACGCGCAGCGGCCGCGCGTTGGTGACCAGCGCCCACACCCTGCCACGCGCGACCGGCGGCCCGTCGCGCGCAGGGCGCGCTTTCTAAATAAAATCCTTGTGCGCCGCTTGCGGTGCTCCACGCAGCGCTGCGCTCACTGCGGCGGCACGGGGGTCGCCGGGGATGGGGGCTGCAAGCGCCGCATGCCTGCGGCATGCACCACGACTTGGGGCAAAAACTTGTCAAGCTCGCGCGGTACCCTGACCTAACCTTGCGCATAACCCGAAACTAGCAGCACCTGATGTAGAACCTGCGACTGTCGATGGTGAACTGGTCGCGCACGAACTCCTGCACAAAGTCGTACGGCATGTGCGCGCCGCCCTGCGCGGTGCCCATGCGGCGCGCCTCGCGCGCGGCCGCCGCCAGCGGCAGCACGTGCACGCCCGCGCCGCGGTGCGCGTCCGCCTTGAGGACCCAGCGCTCCTCCGCGGCCGGCAGCTGCGCGCCGGAGCGCTGGTGTCGGCAGCGAGCGAGCCTAAGACACTGTGTGGCCTTGGCTCCCACCGGCGTACCACCGTCAGTGCATCTGTGTCATGACCAGCCGGCGGCGGCTGCACATGCACACCCGCCGTGCGGAAAGCGTCTGACTTAGCGCACCCCTGAGGCCGGCGCCTGCGCTCTCAGCACTAGCTGGGCGCATGTGGGAGCATCCCTGCGCTAGTGCACCCCCGTGAGCTCCCCAGCTGTGCTGAGCGCGTGCCGGTGTCACAGCATGTCGCAGCGGACCGCCAGCAAGGCGTGGGAGCTGGCCGGCGCGCCCCAAAGCTGCCGCACTGGCGACTCAACACAGTGAGTGCGAACCGGGCTTTGAGCGACGGGCGCGCCTGCTGCGCCGCCGCCCAGCGCTCGCGCCACAGGCGCCAGGCCCAGTAGCCCTCCGGCAGCAGGAAGCAGCGCGGGAGGATGGTGAAGGCGCGCTCGCCGTATGCGCGCACCAGCGTGTCCACCTGGTGCGGTCAGGATGGGTTTAGGGTAGGGTTACGCAACACGCACCCAGTCCAGCGCAGCAGCCCGTGCAATGCAGCGGACAGCTTAGCTGCGCATGCGTCCGTCACGGCGCGCGGTGCTGCCGCCCGTTTGAGAAAGTGACCAGTGCGGCTTGCAAGTATGGCAGTGCTCCCGGCTTGACATTAGGAGCGGCTTGCGCACGGGCTGTGGAGGGCGCCAACAGCGGTCCTCGTCCATACAGGCCCTGCGCGCGGGGCCGCATGCATGCACGGGCCTGCGGGCGCGGCGGCCGGGGCCGGGGCTGGGGCCAGGGCCGCACCAGCGCGGCCTTGTCAGTGAGCGCGGTGATGCCGGGCATGCAGCTGACGCGCTGCCCAGGGCGCAGGTGTGGCAGCGCCTTGTGGCACGCCTGCGCGCGCCTGCACCGCGCTGGGCTCTCCTGCGCTTGCTGGGACGGCGGGTGGGGGGGCTGCTTGCCTCCCGCCTCCTGTGGCAATGAATGGAGTCAGTCGGGCTCACACTGTCCCTGTGGGCAGGCTCGCCCTCCGCCTCCATCACCACGAGTAGTTTTGAGCCCTGAAAGGATGCCCTGCTCAAGGGTAAGGGTAGGGTTCATGCACAGGGGCCGCGCCTGCCGCCCCGTCCAATACACGTCCCAGACGCCGGGCGCGTAGTAGCCCTTGCGTGTCATGGAGCGCGCGCGCGTCTCGCCGGCAAGCACCGCCACCCCGCCCGACGCCTGCGGCGAGCGCTGCACGTGTGAGCGCACTCTGCGCGTGCGTCGCAAGCTCTCCCCAAGCCTGCCCCAGGCGACTGCTGCGGGCAGCGCACCACCGCTCGGCTCACCGTGTGCTTACAGGTACGCGCACAGCGCATGCCTTTCACTCCCCGTGCCCTGGTGGGAGAAAGCAGGCCTGCCGCATACAGAGGACAGCAAGGGTGAGTCGGCGGGGCAGTGCGGCGCGTTGGGAGGCACGTCGATGTTCTCGCGCAGGATGGCCGTCTCGCCCTCAGAGAAGGCGTATTCGTCAATCCAAAAGCGCAGCGGCGCTTCTCCAGCGCCCTGCCGCGCTGGAATGTGCTGAGCTTTGCCGCCCAGGTGGCTGCTCCAGGAGGCAGCAAACATGCTATGTTGTCACTTGCGGCGCTTGCTTGCGCACCTGGGCCGTATGACATTTGACTACGCACAAGATGGCAGCTGCCACCAGCGCCATACGCAGCGGAGCAGGTCGCTTGCGCTGCTTGGCTGCTCGGTTGCAATGAGCTGAGCTCCATGCATGGCTCATGCCACCGTGCAGTGCAGGAAACGCCGGCGTCTGAACCTCCCTGCTGAGCAACCGTCAAGTGAAGGCCGGTGCCCAGCAAGAGCGCCACACATGCCGCAAGGGACAACCAGTTCCCAGCAGAGCGCAAAACATGCCGTACGCTGAGCGCTTGCCTATAGCACACTCGTCCTCGACGCACACACTGACACTCTGTGGCGGATGGCACACCGCCCTGTTGCGTCAGGACATCTGACTGAGTCTGGCACAGACTCGGAATTTGTCGTAATCCCTGCCCAGTGCCCCTGTTCTAGCCGGCCCCCCGGCTCTCGTGCCCGGCGCATGGCAGCGCATGGCCGGGCGCCGTAGCATCGCTCGGCCTGTGCTGGGCGGCAGACCAGCACAGGGCAGCGATGGGGCACCCGCGCGCCGCCTGGGCGCTCGCCGCATGCGTGGTGTGCGCGTGCGCGGCCCCAGCGGCCGCGAAGCGGTGGGCTAACCAGCCGCTCACGCCGACGTGCGACCAGGCACTGGACACCATCCTGGGCCAGTTCTATGCAGATAACAAGACGGCCACCGCCGCCTGCGACGCCGACTGCGTCAAGCAGTGCAGCGAGGTGCTGCACTTCACATTCACGCTGATGAGCACGACCCGGTGCTACACGGAGGACCGCCTGCGCCAGTGCCTGCTGGTGAGCACCCCCCTTCCGTGGCACTGCCCGTCCCCGAGTGCTGCGCGGCCGCCCTTTTTCCCAATTCGCTCCACTCTTGTCGCAGCTGACCCCCCGGTAGCCACAGCAGTAACGTGTACGGAAGCCAACGAGCTGGCTCGCGCCAGGTCGCGCCGGACGCGTGGACCGGCTGGGTGCGAGACTGCCAGACTTTCGACGGCGCCATTATCGTGCGCCGCGATGCCTACTTGCGCCGCCTGCGCTCTGCCAGAACCGCTCTGCTCTTTGGCACCCTGGCCTAGCTGCTTATTGTGTCAAGTGCAGCCCCTGGCTGCGGGCAGGCCAGGCCGCTGACTGACAGGGTAACGCAAGACCTGCACTGCGACAACGTCCAGACAACAGGTGCCTGCTGTGAGCAGCCTCGTGACCCTGTGGGGTTGCGCCGCGCAGCCGGGCGCGGCGGGGAGGCGGCGCCGGCTGGCCGCAGCGGACGGCGAGGGCGAGGGCGGGGCGGCCGCCGCGCCGGCCGACCCGGCCAAGCGCGCGGGCTGCTTCCCGCCCTTCAGCCGCTGGCAGGACTTTGAGCTATGGATGGCGCTGGGGACGCCGGGTGCGCCTGGTGCCGGGCCCCCAAGGCCTGCCGGTCACGCTCTGGGCCGCTCCTGCTCTGGAGCGCTTGCAGACGGCGCGCGGGGGTTGTGCGCAGAGGCGCGCCCGCCCATGCTCCAGCACGGTAGCATGTGTGGGCCCGTTGGCATGCAGTCATGCAGCCGCGCTGCCTCGGAAGTGTGCGGCACGAGACCCTACGTATAAGCAAGGGTCTGAAAGTTCAGACGCATGCCTGTCTGCACCCCGGCGCCCCCCGCGCTCGCGCCGACTGAGCGCTCCGGCCGGCGCAGGCGCGGCGGCGGGCAGCCAGACGCTGCGGGCGGCGGCGCGGCAGCAGGCCTCCCGCGTGGTGGCCAGCACGCAGGCGCTGCCTCACCCCGTGCGCACGCACCGCTGGGCGGCCGTCGACCCGCAGCCGGCCTGCGACGACCGGTGCGCGCGCCGCCAGACGCGCCCCGCGTCCCTGTCCTGCATCGTTCTAAAGCCTTTATGATGTAGGGTATGTCGGATAGGGTCTGACACGCCTGGCTCGCTGCCAGAGAGTCCGCGTTGGATTGCGTCACGCCCTGCGGCCGTGCGTCAGAGGAGCGTCAAGACGCTCCGCAGCACATGCCCCCGGACCTACCCCTTCGTGCGGCGGCCGGCTGCTGAGCGCGCCGCGCGGACGCGGGCGCAGGATGGACGGCCTGCGTGCGGCGTTCTATGCGTCCAACGCGACGAGCGCGCCCGAGGACGGCGGCGCGTGCGACGGCGGGTGCCGCGCGCGCTGCTCGACGCTGCTGGCTGACACCTGGAGCGCGCGGCTCAGCGGCCGCACCTGCCCCGCGCGCGACGTGCTGCTGGGCTGCCTGAAGGCGCGGCCCTGCGTGCCGTACGGCAGGGCGCTGCCAGGCGCAGCCCGGCGGCTGGCGCCGGGCGGGCGCCGTGCCCTGCGCACGTCTGTGGAGCGCGTGTGTCTGTGGTCCTGGTCTGCGCCGCGCGCTGCTCTGGCCGGGCCCAGGCCCAGACCCTTAAGGCAGGCGTATGGGCGCCTGCGGCGGGCAGTGCGCCGCAGCTGCGCCTGCCTCAACAGCTATCATCTGCTATGCGCTGTCTGTGGGGGCCGCGATCTCGTCGCAAACGGCTGCCGTTCGATGCAAACGTCACGCAGCTGCCGTTCATTGCAGTGAAGGATGGGCAGGCCTGCCCTGGCGCGCGGGCTGACGCGGGCGGCGCGCGCGGCGCAGGTCGCGCGTAGCGAGTGGGTGGCTTTTGTGCGCGACTGCGAGACGTTCTACATCAACTTCACGCCGGAGGGCGCCGACCAGGCGCGCTGCCCCCGCGCTTTGACCTTGTTGAGCCAAGCTGTGGCTGTGGCTCTCCCTACCCTAATTGGTCCAACCCTGATCTCAACTTAGCGCAAAATTCTAGCTGAAGCTGATAAAGCGCGGCGTGTGTGGGCGGGCTGTGCATGCTCGGCTCGCTGCCTGCTGTGGCTGCGCACGCAGGTCGGCTGCGCGCTCCATCAAACGTGGTTGCTGAGCCCTGGTCGAGGCATATGTGAGCTGACCCAGCCGAGTCGGTGCCAACCGTTGCCAGCCAGGCCTGCATGCAGCTCGGGGAGCCTGTTTGCAGTAGGATGTGCAGCGAGGCGACCGTGGGGCTGCTGCAGGCCAACGCCGTCCTCGGGAGCGCGGCCGCGCCGGCGCCGGCGCTGGACGCAAGGGAGCCGCTCACCATCCGCGTGCGCCACGGCGCCGTCGTGAACGCGGCCGCCGCGGCCGCCGCCGCGCCGCCGGCGGCCACGCGGCCGTCGGTGGCGGACCCGCTGTTCGCGGCCGCTGCGGCGGGGCCCTCGCGCGCGCCGCGGGGGCCCATGCAGTTTGTGGGCGAGGGCGGCGACAGCGCGCAGCCGACGCACTTCCAGGGCGAGGGCGCGGCGGCGATCGCGCTGCCCGCCGCGGGCGGCCCCGCGCCGGCCAAGGCCGCCGGCCGCCGGCTGCTGGCGGCCGGCGCGCGGTCCGCCAGGTCTAGGGTGCGCGGCCGCGGCGTCGTGGGCGCGGGCGGCAGCGGCGCCGGGCGGCAGCTGCGGGCGGCGCCGCCGCCGCCGGCCGCGGAGGGCGAGGGCGGGGAGGGCGGCCCCGCGCCGGCGGCCATGGGCGCCACCGACGGCTGCTTCCCGGACTTCCAGACCTGGAAGGACTTTGAGCTGTGGCTGGACGGCCGGCTTGTAGGCGCGCGCCCGCTCCGCCCGCTCAGCGCACGCGCCGGCACCGCTTAGCTTCACGCGGCCATGGGCGTGTGTATGCTTGGGTGGGCCGATGACAGGGGCAGCCGTGCGGCCTTTGTAAGCATTAGGCCCCCACTTTAATTGCATCTCAAATGTCGGACCCCTGAATGTTGCATGCCCTGGCTGCCATGAAAAAAAGCACAGATAGGTTAATGTAGGGGCCAGGCACTTGCACCCCGCTCAGCGTGATGCGCCTGCCCGCGCAGAGGTCAACCCCGACCACGGGCGCGCCAACGCCGTCGGAATTGTCTCGGCCTTCGTGTTTGCGGGCCTCATTGGCAGCATGGCGCTGTTCTGAGCGCCGGTGCGCTTATTCAGGTAGAGGAGAGCTGCGAGCATACCGCACCCTACCCTATTCCTGGGAGTCTGTTGCCGGCCGGCCGCGCGGGCTGAGCGTGCCGTCTGCCTTCAGGGCCATGCACCCCGTTTGTATGCAGCCACTGTCGGGGGAGTGGAGGCTGCGGCCTGGGGTACCCTAGGGTTTCCCTTTGGCACTGCCTGGCGCTCTGCGCACGGTTGCAAGCTGTCTGGGAGGGCGCGTCTGACTCCCGGACAGCGCGCGCTATGACCCCGCGGTGCTGGCGAGGCCCTGGCGCCGTCTCTGGCGGCCAGGCGGCCGGCGCAGCCCGGGAGAGCTGCGCAGCCTGCTCCCCCCTGGAAGCCTGTGGGCTCGCAGTGGCAGCTTGCTGGGTGCGGGGCCGTGGCTGCAGCACTTTCGCCGGGGTTGGCGCGTTGAGTGCGCGCCAGGCAGGTCACAGGCCTTCCGCATACAGTTCTAGCGCTCACCACCTCTAAGCTACAAGACTACGAGCGACAGGGCCAAGACCATGCCGTTGCTTGTTTATTGTTAGGAGCATGCATGTGGGGTCCCCGCGCACCAAGGACGATTAGAGTGGGTCACACCTGTCCTGGCATCAAGCGTGGGACGGGGGCGACTCGTGTGGCGGGGACCTTTCTCATGCCAGACTTCGCAGTTTTGAATACGCGTCTTCTGTGTGTCTGCTTCCTAGTCTTTCATGGCGCAGCTAGTGCTGCCAGGTCCCGCAGCAACACAGAGGCAGTGCTTTGCTGCCCCATGTGTTGCTGGTCTGTTTGAGCAGCGTTCGATGTGACCTCTAGCTTGCCTTTGCAGGGCTCAAGAGCTGTAACACCACGCGTGCGCTTCACCTTTCTTGCGTCGTGTGCAGCAAGAGAGGCCGGACTGCCCATATAGCAGGGAGACGTCTCTGACAGGCACCCGTTGTTACACGCACATATTGGTGCAATCAAATACAGCACGCACGTTACCCGCCACAAGGTGCTACGCAACAAGGCGCGGTGCAAGCGCCGCCCTCTGTCTCATACAGGACCGCCCTGGCAGAGGTCAAGGGCCGGGTGACGTGCGGGGCAGGCCGTGTCCATGCGCTACAGCGGGCCTCTGAGGCGGGCTCGGTGACGGCTGCCGTCGCAAGAGGGGGCCGCTGAGGCCGCGCGCGACCCCCCAAGGAACCAGGTTACAGGACCCAGGCATGTCTGTGCCCGCGCCTGCAGACAACCAGGCCCCTTCCTCGCGGCCGCCGCGCCACTGCGACGAGTATTCCCACTGTTCAGCCTCAGGCGTTGGCGGGCGGCAGCTGCGCCGCGCGCGGGTCGGGTGGTACAATGGGCGTACGTCGGCCTGGTCTGCCGGGGCTACGAGGGGCAGCAGAAGCGGGGGGTGCAGCCAGCATCCTAGCCGAGGCGCGACTGCTCCGCGGGGCCTGATCGGGGGTCGGGTGGCCGGCCGAGCGCGGCGGGCGCGAGCCAGATGCGGACGGTCTTGTCGTCGGACGCCGACGCGAGCATGTACGGGTTGGTGGGGTTCCAGGACACCGCGTTGACGGTGCCCGCGTGGCCCTCCAGCGCCGCCAACGCATGGCCGCTCTCGCGGTTCCAGATGTGCACACGGCAGTCCTGCCGCGCCGCCGCGCGCCCGTCGCGCGAGGACCGTCGACAGGTTCAGTGCGCTGGGCGCGCTGGACTGGCCGACGCTGGGCATGCAAGCTCAAGTTGAGGGGTGCCACGCTGCCAGCCCTGGCTCTCAGCCCCACAACCCTGCCATCCGCAGCACACTGCAAGCTGCCCGCCCTCGCCGACCGAGCTGCGCTGCAGCAGAGGGGCCTCAGGGCATGACTCAGGCTTCTCCTGCGCCCGCACACCGCAAGCCGCGCGCTGGTGACTGCCAGGCGCGCCTCGGCGCCCGACGCGATGAAGGCCGCGTTGGAGCCGCCGAAGCAGGAGCGGATGACGTAGCGCCCCTGCTTGCCGGAGTCCACCGAGTACTCCATGGCCGGCGCGCGCGGCACCTCCGGCAGGTTATCTGCGCAGGAGCCGCCCTTGGGATCCAAAAACGTTCAGCGGGCGCTACCCTGTGGAGGCGGCCGACACCATGTGTGCTGCGCAATTGCAGCCACACAAGGCGGCAACGTCCCAAAAAAAAGTGCATATGTGCCATGACCAGACAAAGCCCCACTCAAAAGTAAGGCTGTGTCCTTGGTGCGGCTCATGGGGGCACTGACCCGCGGGCGGGGCTGGCGGGCGCGCGCCTGTCGCGCCCTCGGCCAGCGCGGCCAGGCGGTCCAGGAAGGGCTGCAGCGCCCAGAGGTGGATCGTGTGCGAGGCCAGGTTGGCCAGCAGGTGGCGCCCGTCCGGCGACAGCGCGATGCTCGTGATGGGCACCTCGTCCGTCACCAGCACTTGCTGCGCGCGGCACGCGGCCGTCACCGCCGGCGGCCGCGGCGCGGCGCCCGCCCGGCGGCGGCGCAGCATGCCCTACCCCTACCCGACCCACAACCTCTGGGGACCGCTGATCTGCAGCGCCGGCACCAATCTGTTACGCGCGACCTGTGCCTGTGTACCCTACTCCAACCCAACCCTAACCCTGCCCAGCCGGGCGGCACCTCGCGCGGATCGCGCGCGCTGGCCACCTTGATCTCCTTCTCCTGGCACACCATGGCCAGCGCGGCGCCGTCCGCGCTCAGCGCCAGGTCGTTCACGCGCGCGAGCTTCCACCGCCGCGCCACGTTGCCGGCAACATCGCACTGGTACACGCTCCTGCCCGCCCGGCGCCCCGCATGTTATCCCGCAGCGCTGCCATGTGAGCGCCTGGCCACAGCTCAATGATCCCCACTGGAACCAGGGCCTTGTGCGCAGGCCCCCTTCGTCCGTGCCTGTTTGAATGCTATAATAATCATACACAAACAGACCCACGTCGCAAAAGCTCAACACTCTTGAGGCGCCTCATTGACGGCTTGGAGCGGCTGCTATGTGAGCGCGTGAGCAGGAGGCCGGCCCCCAATGCATGGACACGGCCACCGCCGCGCGGGGGGCGCGAGCCGCCGGGCGCCGCGCAGGCCGCACTTGTCGTCGGAGCCCGTCAGGAAGGCCTGGCCGTCGGGCAGCCACGCGCAGGCGGTGACGTTGCCGGAGTGCGCGTCGTACGTCTGCAGGCACGCGCCGCTCTCCGTGTCCCACATCTTCACCTGGCGCGCGCGCGCGGGCCGGGGGGCCGGTCGGGTTGAGGGCAGGCGGTGCTGCGGCTCGGCCCGCCGCGGCATGGCATCCGACGAACGGTACCCTTCCGAGCCTGGGCTGTATCTGTTCCCGACCGCATATTCGAGGTGTGCGCATGCTATCGACAGCTTGCTGCCCATACTCGGGGCTCTGAACACCTCGCACAAAAGCCGTTGCCTGCCACGGCCGCCACCCTTCGGACCACCAACACTGCTAGGTGCCCACCCTCACCTCCCGACCGGTTCCGCCTGATGGCACCCGCGCGGCCAAGACTCGCGGCCACGGGCCCGGGCGGCGCACCACATTGTCGTGGCCGCAGGTCAGCAGCCGGCTGTCGTCCGGGCTCCAGGCCAGGTACGTGAGCGGGCGCTCGTGCGCGCGCAGCGAGTGCACCAGCGTGGCCGCAGCGCCGGGCCGCAGGCGCCACACGGCCGCGCTGCAGTCCTTGGACGCGGACGCCAGCCGGTCGCCCGCGTGCGAGAACTGCACGTGCCACACCTCGTCGCTGTGCGCCTCCAGCACCTGACGCGCGCGCGCCGCGGAGGCCCCCGCTCAAGGCAGGGCGGGTGCACGCTGTTGAGCGGTGTGCATCCAAACACTCTAGTTTTTGGCATGATGCCGGCCGTTTACACCCATGACATGCATCGTCCGCATTCCTGGGGGCTGTGCAATGCAAGTGGAGAGCAAGCCAAAGACAGCCACGGCGGCGCTCGCTGTAGGGCGGCAGGGCTGCGCCGGGGTAGGGTCTGCGAAGCGGCGCAGGGCCGGCGGCACCTGCGCGGGCTGCGTCGGCAGCTGGTCCACGCCGGCGTGGTAGTCCACGAACAGCGACTGCCGGAAGTGCGTCGCGTTGTGGTACGGGCACCGCGCCACCTGCGCGCGCGCGCCCCGCGCGCGCTCAGGGTTCGCTCAGGTTGGGTGCAGGCACGCCTGGGACTGCGCGCGAGCCCCACTGTCTCCCAGTGCCCGCCGGGCAAGACTTATATACGCTTATGCTGTCGGCCCCGCGAGGCCTGTGTGCGCGGCGCCCGCGCCAGCAGCGCCTGCCCGGCCAGGCCTGCCAGGCGGATATCTGAACAGACAGAGCAAACCCTTTCTGACAGACCCCCTACTCCCGTCTCAATGCCGCGGGCCACTGGACAGCCGCCTCACCCTACCCTAGTCCCACCTGCGCCAGCAGCGCCTGCTCCAGGAGCGCCTCCAGGCGGCGCTCCGGGATCATGAGGCTGGGCGGCAGGTGCTGCTGCAGCGCCGCCATGAGCGCGCCGCGGCTCGCGCCCTCGAACGCGCGCCACTCCTCGCGCAGCAGCGGGTTGGCGCCGTCGTCGCGCTGCCGCAGCAGGCAGCCTGCGCGGCGCGCGGCGTCATTTAGGCGGTGTCCCAGGGCGCCGCGCGCCGCCATCATCGCGACCGCTAGTCACCCGCTTTCCGGGAGCCGTTCACACGACACACTACGGGGGCACCAGAGTGCGGGACCTGACACATACTCACGGTCAGGAGGGAGCACTTCTGGGGCGCTAGGCAGGCCATGCAGGGGCCCGACAGGCGCATTGGCGCACAACGACTGCCACGAAGTGGACGTGACCCTCCGTTTCACTTCCACGAGTCTGCCTGTGCACAGAGACCCTCAGGGTGCGCCGACCGGGCCGGGACACCACTGCGTCCGCCCACCTGCCAGGCGGCGCAGCTCGGCCGCATTCGCGCGCAACGACCCTCCGCTTCAGCACAATGTGTCTGCTTCACCTTTGCCATCAACCCAGGGTGCGCCGGCCGGGCCGGGACACGGGCGCGCCCGCGCACCTGTCAGGCGGCGCAGCTCGGCCGCATTGGTGCGCAGCGGCGCCAGCTCCGAGCGCAGGCAGCGCCTGTGCAAAAAAAGCCTAGGGTGCGCCGGCCAGGCCGGGAAGGGATGCGCCCGCGCACCTGCCAGGCGGCGCAGCTCGGCCGCGTTTGTGCGCAGCGGCGCCAGCTCCGAGCGCAGGCAGCGCAGCGCGGCCGCCTTGTCGCCGGCATCCACCGCCTCCAGGTACTTGTGCTGCAGGATCAGGAAGCGCGCCTGCGCGCGCGCCCGCGCCCCGCGCGCGTCGGCGGCCGGCGCGCCCGGCCCCGCTGCCCCCAGGCGCCCTGCTCCGAGCCTGCCCTGACGCCCGAGCAGGCAGCCGCACTACTCGCGAGGCCCAAGCAGGAGCGCCGCCGCGGCCGAGCGTGGAGGGCAGTGTGCTCGGCGTCCCGAAGCAGATGGCCCGGCGCCTTGCGCATAGGCTACGGCGCATGGCGCGGCGCAGCGTGATCCGGCCGCAGCCGCCGGGCGCGCGCCCGGCGTGGCCCGCCCGGTGCAAGCGCCGGGGATTGGCGAGGGCGCCCAGCGCCCACATACACGCCGGCCGCGCCGGTCGACACGCCTCCTGGCTCAGCCCTCCCAGGTGGGTGCTGACAGTCCCACAGGGTTAGCCATAGGCCCTAACCCCACCCTGTCCAGGAGCTCGCACCTGCAGCTCGACCTGGGCGTCGGGCGCAAGCTGCGGCAGCAGCGCTAGCGCGGCGCCCCAGCGCCCCTCCAGCACGTGCGCGCGGAAGCGCGCCACATGCTCCGGCTGCATCGGGATGCCCTGCGGCGCGGCGCCGCAGCGGTCAGGCCGGGCGGCCGCCGCCGCGGCTTGCGCGCCGCTCAGGCGCGCCCGGGCACGCCCCAGGAGCTCTGGCAACGCTCGCGTCGCGTCCGGCGCGCGCGCCGCAGACATAGCAAGTGGCAGATATATCCATGGTGCTTGAGCGCCAGACTTGCACCGCCCCAGATGCTTCTGCAGGCCTCCGACTGCAGGCCTTGCAGCAGCGCGCAGCAGGGGCATAGCAGGGGTGGACACGGAGGCGAGGCGATGGCAGATAGATGGGCAGATGCTGCACGCCCATGGCATGGGCCGGACGCCCTTCGCCGAGCAGTCTTGCAGCATGGAGCTTGGCGCATTGCGCGGCCCTCTTGCGGACGAGCACGCACACGGCATGCATGCATGCCAGCCACGGTGCGCGAGGCACAGCGAGCATGCCGCTGGGCATGCACAACCCGGTCGTGACCCCAACGGCATGCATCGTCAGGCGATGAGGACATCAGTCGAGCGCCCGAGCACACACACGACGACGCAGCCTGAGTCGAAAGCAACGACGGCGCCAGACGAGCCAGCGGCTGGCGAGCCCAGTGCGCGCGGGCGACGCATGGACAAGGGCGTGGCGTGCGCGGGCCAGGACGCGGGGCGGGGCGCGGGCCAGGCCGTAGCGTGCGCGGGCCAGGGCGTGGGGTAGGGTTAGGGCGCGCGCCGACTCGCGCTCCAGCGCCTGCGCGGCCGCCAGGAAGCCCAGGCTATGCAGCGCCTGCTCCAGCAGGCGCACGTACTCCGTGCGGTCGATCATCTGCCGCGGCCCGACGGCCGCGGGGGGCGCCTCGTGGCACACGCCATTGGTCATCTCCACGTCGTTGACCTGGACAGCGGGGGCGGGCGGCTCGGCCCCGCACGCGCGGGCGGAGTGCATCCCAGTGATGGCAAGCATGCTGCGCTTGTCGCAGGGTGGCAGGCAGCGCAGGTATGTGTCGAGGTCAGTCTAGCTTAGAGCAGGGTGGCGGTCGAGATACACACGCCTCGCCCGGACAAGCCTGCTGCCGCAAGCGGTGGACCAGCAAGCGCAGCGGCGCAGTACGCGTTGCTGGTCCATGCCCGTGCATTCTTTTCAGGGGCAGCAGGGGTGCGCTGGCAGCCGGGCAGAGGCGCCACACGCGGCGCACATCAGTGGAGCGCTGTGACTGGGCCGCAAGCGACACAGCAATCGAATGTGTGAGGTCAGCAGAGCGGGCGGTCGAGGAGCGGCAGCACTGGCAGGGGCAGGCCGCGCCTGCGGCCCCATCGCGAGCCTCTGGCGCTTAGGCTCCCTGGCACTCCCCGTCTTTGCGGCACGGCTTTCGCGCTGGCCGCCCGCGGACCCGCCTTACGGCACCCTCGCACCGACTGCAGCAGGGTTGGTTGGCATGGCGCCAGGGCGTCCAGGGCGTCCGGTGTTGGAACCGTGCAGAGAGCGCCAAGGCGGGTGGGAACAGATGTGTATCGCCCTGATTGCTGCAGGGACGCGAGGCAGCAATAGGCTGGTGCAGTGAGCATGCTCTTCATCCCGATGGCAAAGAGAGCAGCTGCAGCTGGGGTTGCAAGCCCTGGTGAGAGTTACGATTCTTGATCTTGCGTGCTTGCTGCAAGCTGCTGTTGCTTCATCTCCGGTGTGCGCGGCTGCAATGCCCGATTTCATCAGGCCCATGGCCGCGCACGTTAAGCCCTGTGGGCCTCGGCGCCACGTGCGCGGCGGGCGCGCGCGCGCGCGCGCATGGACAGCCGCGCCAGCCAGGACTCGTGCTCCGAGGTGGCCGCGCTCGTCGACGCGCGCTTCCCGCGCCCGGAGCTCTTCCGGTATTATTACGGTGGGAAGCGCCTACTGGGCGTGCTGCACAGTGGGGGCGCGCGTGCAGCTTGGAACCGGCCGTGGCAGCAGGAGCGACATGAGAAGGACTGTGAGTGAGTAAGGACGCTGCTGCGGTGGTGGGGCGCAGGTTGCCAGCCTCGTGAAGCTCCTGCTGTTGGACGCCGCTGGGGCTGCGGCGCGGCGGCGCGTCCTGCTGCTGGACATGCGCGACGAGCAGAGCTTCGCCGCATGCCACGTCGACGGAGGTCGCACGCCCTGCTCCGCCTGCGGCAGAGCTTCAGTGCACAGCTCTCCAGACCGGCTCAAGGTCCTGCCCGTTGCGCGAGGCGTGCTGCTCGCCTGACGCGGGCGTGCGCGGGGCCCAGCAGCCACCAGCTACCCGGCGTGGCGGCTGTCGCACGAGTGCAAACCCTTGTCGGCGGAGCTGCTCGCGCACGCGAACGCGCGCGGCCGCGTCATTGCGCTCTGCAGCCTGAACGAGCAGGCAGGCCCGCGCAGCGCCCGGCTGCCTGGGACAGGGCTGTCTTCCGAACAGGGACTGGGTTATCGTGCTATCTGACGGGCGGCTTGGAGACAGGGTACCATGCAAACCTCATGAGGTGAGCGGGGCCATGCACCACATGCAGCTTGCACCCTCACCATCCCAGCCGTGTGCTGGCAGAGCATTGCTGCGCTGTGCTGAGCAACGTGGCGATGGCTTTCAGCTCATTCTGACTCGACAGTCAAGCATGCATGCATACTACATGCTCCAGGACTACTCCAGGCTTTCTATTAATTATATCGCCCCGCTGCAGGGTGCAGGGCACGGCCGCAGCTGCAGCGCTGCTCTACCAGAAGGGCGTCGACAACACCGCCGTCCCTACCGGGGGTGACCTGCCTGGCAGGCTGCTAGGCCCGCATGCTTAAGTCACATAAGCGTGGAGGCACTTGGCCGCCGTGCAACTGCATGTCCGCAGTGCCTGCTCCTGCATCATGCGCTGCCTCAAGTGCTTTGCTGGCCACTCTCTTGCCTGCACCCATGTACAGAGAAGTTTAAGATAGCCGCATGCAGTGCTTCGGGTGATGTCCGACCAGTAGGAAGTCTGTTGTTTCTGTTCGCAGTTCATCTTCTAGAGTTGACACCATCACCATGCCTGCCCTGTTACAGCAAATAGTGATTTATGATCATAGGAGTGTCGACAGGGATACGCGAGGTCGCAAGGCTGCTGCCGCGGCTGCTGACAGGCGCGTTGGCACCAGCGCCGCGTGCTGGTGTCAGCACGCCGTCTGTCATGCCTCAGAGGCGGGCGTGGGCGCCCCAGCGACCAGGGTGCAGGTGGGTGTGTGCACTGATGGGGTACTGCGCGCAGCAAGGCCGCGCCAGCCAGTGGTGCCCAAAGTGTTGGGGTAGTTGCACAGCTGGCGCTTGCAGAGTTGCCCACTAAACATTCTCCTTTGCACGCATATCACTACATTTATGCTCACATGCGTTAGGAGCTGAGAGTATGGGCATGTGTTTTGCAGGTTGCCCACCCAGCGCTCTACCTTGCACGCACAGTTGTTTTGTTTCATCAGAAACAGTAGGAGTTTGACAGCATGGGCATATATTGTGACTGTCCTGTGACTTTGTAAGAGGCCTGCTGTACACACGAAGAGGGCGTGTGCGTGCGTCCCGATGCTCGTCAGTCGGTGCGACATATGTGACATCTGAGATGTCATGCCGCCTCGATTGCAAGTGGGGTTGCCAAGCCGGGGGGACCGGTACCGCTTACGAGCGCCGGGGGGGCCTCGCTTGCAGGTTGCGCCTCGGCCCGGAAGAAGCGGCTTTCGCTCGATCAGTTAAAGCCGAGGCGAAGCAGGGTCTGGTTAATTCCATCACGAGAGAGCGTGCTGAACATGCGGCAACAGCGTGCCAATCATTGAATAGCTCGCTAATTGGTTGTTCGTTTGTTCACTGGTTCGTGTGACAGCCTAGACCGCACACAGAGGGGACATGCTGGCCCAAGCAGTGGCGTGGCTCTCACAGCTGCCACCAGACAGAAAGCTGCTGCTGCTCCTGTGCGTATACGGCGCGTCAGCGGCGCCGCTGCTCTTCTGGATGACGTGGCGCGTGTTCACCCGACCTGCAACAAAGGTATGCTAGTTTTGTAGTGTGCTGCGCATGGTTTGCCGCCGCATGAGCTGATGGTTTTGCGTAGCCAAAGGAGTAGACGTCTGGCAGTGCATGCCTGCCGCTAGTGGTGTGCAAGAAGCACTATGTGGGCTCCTGCAACCGCAGAGACTTTTGTATATGTCCTCAGGCAAGGTGTCAGGCTCTGAGCCTAGGCGGCCCTGCCTTGCAGGGCGCTGGAGGCAGGATGGCTGTTGCTGCCTGTGCTGCGCCTGGTGCTTCAGCTCAGAGGAAGGGCTTCACCAGCGCTGACGCTGCAGTGCTGGCGAGAGTTATCCGCGACCGGCGGTCAGTGTTTCCCAGGGACTTCACAGGGGCGCCGCTCGACAGGTGTGTGTCCCTGCGTGCCCTCCATTGTGTGCCCCTGCGTGCCCTCCATTACGTGAGTGATCAGGGGTTGTGCTGTTGTCGGCAGCAAATCGCGCATAATTGTCACACCCGCAAAGCGGAGGAGTTTTTAGCAACGGGCTGTCTTAAAAGTGCAGTTAGGCGTGCTCAAACAACGTGTTGCACGCTTACTTTCTGTGCTCCTGAAAACCTGCAGGGCGATAGTGGAGGACATGCTAGAGGCGGCGAGGTGGGCTCCGACACACGGTGCGCCTTTGCCCTGTCTTGTGTGTGTACGTGGGCTCGCAACTTGTGACCAGCGCTAACAAGTTGGGTGCACGCCGTGCACGCGACCTTGCTGTTCAGGGCGCCTATCCTGCTCGCTGAGCAAGCGTGAAAAAATTTGCAAGCTTGCATGGTGTGTGGCTAAAACTTTGGGCGTCACGAATGCAGGCAAGACCGAGCCTTGGCAGTTTGTGGTGCTCGGCCGCCGCGCCCAGGAGGAGATGATCGACCTAACCCTCAAGGTGCCACCCCCGTGCACTGCGCAGTCTTAAGCGGGTGCATACCGGTGCTCTGCATGTCTGCCAGCCGGCATGCTGGCACCCGACAGGGAGTCGCATTTGCTGCACTGCGGGTGCTCCGCTTGCTACCTTGTGTCTGTGTGCCGCTGGTTCACCGTCAGCCCCGAGCCCCCCGACACTGTGCAGGTGCTAGAGGAGGTCCTGCCCACATATGACTTTGAGGCCAAGCGCGCCAAGATCAACGGCAAGCGCACCCGGGACTACCCGCGCGTGCCGGTGCGCGGCCCGAGCGCCCCTCCTGACGTACAGGCTGCGTCTCCAGTGCGTGCGGCTTTCACGCGCGAAGCTGGCCAGGATAAGTGTGTGCCGGGCAGTGACTTTGTGGCGCAGTCCCTCTGGTGCGCACGGTGCGTCACTTAGCAGTGCGCACGTGCCTGCTCGAGCATCCTGCGTTCCGTTGTTGGGTGGCAGTCAAGAAATGAGTCTGAGCAAGAAGTGCCCCGAACCAGCCCAGTCCAGCACTGGCTCGAGCAACACGGCGCCCGGCTGCTGCTCTGACGAGGTCAGCGTAAGCGCGGCAGGTCATGCTGGCGCTCTGCATGCGGCGCCGCCCGCCGCCGCCGGCCTCTAAGGAAATGCCGGAGTGGGAGGAGATGTGCGCGGTTGCCTGCGCGACGCAGAACCTGTGGCTGACGGCCGCGGCGCGCGGCGCGGCCGGTGCGCTGGGTGCTGTCGTGCCCGTCGTGAGGCAGACACGGAGATAAGGACAGGGGTTGCGCACGCTCAACGCGTTGCCCAAAACCACGCCATGTTGTTCATCACAAACGTGCTTTGTGGCCGGAGCCATGTGCTGAGCGTGTCCGGCAGTGCCTCACCACATTGTTTGAGTGCGCCTGGGTGCATGCGTAGGCGGAGTTGTGTCTGCTGCACAGCAGCCTCGCATCGGGCTGGTAACGAGCCGCGCGGCCGCCGAGCCCTGCATGCAGACTGGCGACATGCATGGTCTGATTCGCACGTTGGTGGCAGTGGCAGACAGCAGGGCCTCCTCAGTGACCGCATCACCAGTATGGGTTGTGAGGCGGCCGAGCGGGGCGGGAGGGCTGAGGTTATTGGTTATGCGCGCGCAGGTTACTGGAGCAGCTGGCACCCGGACGCGCGCGACAGCCCGCAGATGAAGGCCTTCCTGGGGTTGGCGGCCGACGACAAGTGCGCGGCCCCGTCGCTGCTGTATGCTGGGCGGGTCAGCTGCGTGGCAAGCCTGTGCGCACGTGTGGATCACTTTGCCCTCCTGCAAGCATGTCGACCGTGCCGCAGGTGCTTGGGCTTCTTCCTGCTCGGCACGCCGGCGCCCGGCGCAGCCGAGGCGTACCGCGCGACGCGAGCGCCGCTGGAGAGGAGCGTGGACTGGCGCCTGGACGAGGCGTAGCAGCTGTCCGGCTGCTGCCTTCTTGCTCCTGCCTTCCTGCCCTTGGCGACGCTCACTCCACCTGCAGCTTGGTACGGCTTGCGCTCCAGCTTGGCTCGGGGTTGCCCCTGGCTGCTGCAACCAGCACCCATTCTTGAGGCAGGCGCTTGGATTTGGCACATGCCCGATGCTGACTCGCGTTAGCTACAGTGCAGTGCCGTTGTCGTAAACTTTATTTTACTCTGCAACTTGGCTTATGTTTCCGCAGTGGCGCTGTACGCAACTCTCCTGACGCAGCTGTACAGCAGACAGTTGTCTGTGTTCATCAGGTAAGAGCTGCGTGAGCGTAGCCTCTGGGTAGCAATGAACATTGCACCAGCTTGGAACTCTGAAGTGTCATCGAGCGTATATTGTCTGCATGCAGCCCGCAACACATGCGCGAACTCGCGGTTTGGACCTTGCAAAAGTTGAGTGCTGTGATATGTCACCTACTGTGCCCCCTCATGTTACAGTTTAAGAGCATTGCAAGCTTCCACCACGTCATGTGTCCATTCTGCAGGCGATTGCACAGACAGTATGGCAGGCTGACAGCAGTGGGCACGACAAGAGCCTGACACGCTGCTCCTGGGCTTGCCAACTGACTTGACCATCAGCACAGCAGAATGAGTGAGTTACAAACCGTGTCAGCCAACTAGCCCTGAAAAAGGCCAGGAGATAAAGTCAGGGTCTATACAAACGGCTCGCGTTTCGGGAGCACAGCAACGTGTTTACAGACTACCATGGCGAGCAAGATGATGAGCATGCAGGCTCGGCCCATTGCCCGTGCCCAGCTGCGGGCCCAGCAGGCACGGCCTGCTGTCCGGCCGGCATGCATGGCCAGGCAGCAGCTGGCCCGCGTGGGGGGCCCGGGCCTGGCCGCCCTCCAGCGCGGCCTGCAGACCTCTCGCGCCGCCCCCTGCTCCAGGGGCCGCCGGGCTGTGGTGACCGAGGCAGCTAAGAAGTCGGTGGGGGACCTCTCCAAGGCCGACCTGGAGGGCAAGGTGGTGCTGGTGCGCACCCACCCGGCGCGGCAGGGGGCCCGATGCGTGGCGGGGCTGCCCTCGTATTCCCGTGTGCGCATTGCAGCCAGATGTGCTGTTTGCTACATATGGCTGCATTGGCGCTACAAACGCACACGCAGGTGCCTGCACCTCGGGAGCTGTGCATGCAGCGCTCTTGGCCTGCACGAGCCCTGCCGGCCGCAATGTCTGTATTGATGACCATGCAGAGTTACGCTTCCAATGTGTATGCTGTGGCAAGCCTGAGGTGCAGCTGGAACATGACGACACTCCCCCTATCATAGCACGCTGCAAGTTCTCCTGCAAGGCTGCAGAGGTGCTCGATGCGCAACCTTGGCCTCCGCATCAGCGCCACGGCCGCCACGGCTCCCGGCTCGAACGTGGCTCCTGCACAACTGCTGAGACCACGTGCGCTGTGCACAGGTGCGCGCGGACCTGAACGTGCCGCTCGACAAGGACCTCAACATCACCGACGACACGCGCATCCGCGCGGCCATCCCCACGCTCAAGTACCTGCTTGACAACGGGGCGCGCGTGCTGCTCACCAGCCACCTGGTGCGCCCGCGCGGCTCGTCACTGAGGCGTCTGTCTGGACAGCACGGCACCGCTGCTGCAGCGTCCTGAGCTGAGCAGGCAACAGTGGCGCCCATGCCTGCCCGCTCCTTGACAGCACTACGCCGCTGCTGCATCGCTGTAAGCAGGCCCTGCTATCCCCGGTCCGGAGCGGAGCAGGCACCGAACTCAGCGGCGCTGATGCCTGCCCGCGCGCGCCGCAGGGCCGGCCCAAGGACGGGCCGGAGGACAAGTTCCGCCTGACGCCGGTCGTGCCACGCCTCAGCGAGCTGCTCAGCAAGAACGTACGCGATCGCTCCACCCGCTCCACACGATAATGGCTCTTTGGCCGAGTGTTTCCTGGCACTACTATTGTTTGCTTGATGCAGAGCTACAAGGACGCGCGCGACCACTTCACCCGCTTCACACAATGATTTTGTGGCCAAGTGTGGGTTTGCATAATTATTGCAAGATTGGTCAAAGCTGCGAGGCATGGGGTGAGCAAATCAGTGAGCGTCTGTGTGAGGGCGCAGGTGAAGAAGACTGACGACTCGATCGGCCCGGAGGTGGAGTCCGCCGTGAAGGACCTGCAGAACGGCGAGGTGAGCGCCTTTGGGAGGGGGATGCTGCGGGCTTGTCGCGCACTGCTGCACTCAAAGAGTCCACTCGGATCTGCGCAGTAGCATGTAGCTCTTCTTGGTCATGCGCGTGCCTCTCTGGTCCCCGTCGCTACCAGCAGTTTTTCCACATGTTGGGCACAACACCTCCCAAGCAGGCAGCGGCACCTTCTGGCCGAGGGCATGCAGGGTCCTTGGTCTCCTGCCTCAGCAGTCGGTCTTCAGGCCTCTGCCAACCTGTGCGCGTTTTGCACATTGCTGGCGGTGGCGGGCGATGCGTGCGAGGGCTTGGCAGAGCGGGCTCGTCGATGCCGGAGGGCGACCCCGTGACACGACTCGCAAGGCAGCTGCTGTGACAGGTGTCAGATGCGGTGGACGAGCCTCAGACGCTGTGGACGAGCCTTGGAGGCTGCGAACGTGGCTCAGGTGGAAGGCCGCGCGCGCTGACGCGCGCCGCGGGGCGCCGCGCAGCTGCTGGTGCTCGAGAACGTGCGCTTCTACAAGGAGGAGACCAAGAACGACCCCGGCTACGCGGAGAAGCTGGCCAAGAGCGCCGACATCTACGTCAACGACGCGTTCGGCACCGCGCACCGCGCGCACGCGTCCACCGAGGGTGCGCCGCCCGGCGCGGCCGCCGCCCCCGGCCGCGCCGCGCGGCCCGCCGCAGCAGGCGATGCCTCGCCGGCGCTCTGGCGCCTCGCGGCAGGGGCGCGGTGCCACCGAGCAGTGCGCGCTGGCGCGGGCGCGGGCGGCGCTGCTCAGCAGAGCTCGCGCCAGCGCACCCCGGCCGCGCGCCCCGGCACCCCTGGCCATGCGGTGTCGCCTGCCAGGCGTGGCGCTGCGCGCGGCGTGGCCGTACCCTAGTCCATACACTAAACCTACCCCCTCTCGCAGGCGTGACCAAGTTCCTGAAGCCCAGCGTGGCGGGCTTCCTGCTGCAGAAGGAGCTGGACTACCTGGACGGCGCGGTCGCCAACCCCAAGCGGCCCTTCGTGGCCATCGTGGGCGGCTCCAAGGTGTCGTCCAAGATCGGCGTCATCGAGTCGCTCATCAGCAAGGTCGACAAGATCATCCTCGGGTGCGGGCCGGCGGAGCGCTGCGGCGCTGCAAGGCCCGCTGACGGACGCCGGCCGGCGCGCATGAGCCGCGCTGTCGTGCCTGCCATGCCCCGGCCGGTCCGTGCATGGGCGGGCCGCTGCGCGCGCGTGCCGCCACGCCGCACGGTTGCATGCTCACCTCGGCCGCCTGCTGCCAGCCAGGAAAGGCTTGAAAGGCTTAGGGAAGGCTCGAACTTCACCACCCAGCCGCCATGCCAACCCTAACCCTAACCCTGTCATGCTGCGCGCGCGCCAGCGGCGGCATGATCTTCACGTTCTACAAGGCGCGCGGCCTGGCCGTGGGCTCCTCGCTGGTGGAGGAGGACAAGCTGGAGCTGGCCAAGGAGCTGGAGGGCATTGCTAAGAGCAAGGTGGGCGCCGCACCCTACCCTAACCCTGCTCTGTCCTCACCCTCACCCTTGCTGATGGGAGCTCGCGGGCGTCGCCCAGGACCAGGCGGGCGCCGCACCATTCCTGCTGATCGCACTAGGCCGTGCAAGTGAGTGCTGGGCCCAGCGCTGCACGCTGCGGAGGCGCTGCAGGCGCGGGAGGCTGCTGTGGGTGCGGTTGCAGCAACGCGGCCAGGTCGACAGCCGGCCGAGGTGTCCCGCGCCGACAGCCCCGTCAAGCTGGTCGGCGCATAGCGCGCGGCAGCGCCCGGCATGCATGCGTGCGGGCAGGACGCCGTACTCCCCTGAGCCAGGGGCGTAATGAGAAACCTGACACGTACCCTGAAATTACCCTACCCACCCCGCGCGGCAGGGCGTGGAGTTCATCCTGCCGACGGATGTCATCATCGCGGACAAGTTTGCGCCGGACGCGGACACGAAGACTGTGTCCATAGAATCCATCCCCGACGGCTGGATGGGCCTCGACATCGGCCCCGACTCGCTGAAGACGTTCCAGGGCGCGCTCGCGGACGCAAAGACGGTCATCTGGAACGGGCCCATGGGCGTGTTCGAGTTCGACGCGTTCGCCAAGGGCACGTACGGCGTCGCCGACACGCTGGCCGAGCTGACGCCGAAGGCGCGCCGAGCCCCCCTGAGCCCCCTGTCCCCTCATCTCGTGGTAGTGCGCCTCGGTCTGCTGTGGCGCCTGGGGCGCCTGGGGCATGACGCGCGAGCGCTTTCCCCCCGCCGTGGCCTGCGTCCGCAACCGTTGGTTGTCGGCGAGGCGCCAGGCCGCCTGGATAGATGCAGCGACCTTCATTGGCACGCGCGACTCCCCCTGGCGCGCGGGCGGCGGTTGGCGCTCGCGCCGGCCGGCACGACAGCCCGCGGGGGACCTGATGCATGGGACAGGAATATCGCGGCGCGGGTGGCTGCCAGCCTCTGCGGTCTGCGCTGCGACGGGGCCCCATGCGGCAGCCGGAGGCTTCGGCGCTGACACCAGAATAATGTATATTGTACAAACCAGTTAAAACCTCACTTGAATTTATTGACAAGCGGCGCGCACGGCGGCGGCGCAGGGCACGATCACGATCATCGGCGGCGGCGACTCGGTGGCGGCGGTGGAGAAGGCGGGCCTGGCGGAGAAGATGAGCCACATCTCCACCGGCGGCGGCGCCAGCCTGGAGCTGCTGGAGGGCAAGGTGCTGCCGGGCGTGGCCGCGCTGGACGAGGCCTGAGTGGCATAGGGTAGGGTTCCCCGCGCGGGCGGCGCGCGCGCGGGGCGCCATGGGGGGCGCTCGCAGGGGGCCCAACGGGGATAGGGATTCAGAGGTCACGGCCTAGCTAAGCTCTGCTGCGGTCCGCCCTGTGTGCCTAGGCGTGGGGCGACGATGTGAGTGTCGAGCGCATCGATGCTTGGAGGAGACGCGAGGGGCGGGGCCCCTGGGGCGGCTGCCTGGGCTTGGGGTGAGCATTGAGCGGCGGGGGGCATGAGCGGGGCGCTCGGCAGGGGCCGCAGGCAGGTGCTTTCGTTTGATTTCTCGGCTTCTGCCCGTCTGTTTTGTGGTTTGCTTGAGAGGGCCGTGCTGGGAGTGGATGTGTTAGAGAAGGATGACATAGGATCCCGTCGCCTGGGCCGCGTGGGGGGCGTGGGCTGCGCCAGAACGAAGGGTCAGGGTGTGGGGCGGGCGCGCGCGAGCGCGCGCGAGCGCGTGCGTCTGTCGCTCCGCCAGCGCCCGGCACAGCCGCGCCCCCCGCAGATCACGAGGTTTATTGGGCGTGTCAGCTGCTGCGCTCCTGATCTGGCGCGCGCGCGGGGCCGTCCGCGCGGGCACACCGGCTGCTGCGGCGGCGCTGGCCGCAGAGACACAGCAGGTCCCTGGCGCTCGCCGGGGTTTTGACGGCCAGCTGCGGGCGGGCCAGCCGCCGCGCCGCAGCCGAGCCGCGCTCGGCAGACGCCCGTTTAGCATTTCATTAGGTGCGGGCGCTCGCGCCGCCGCGCGCGCCAGCGGCTGGCGCGCCGCGGCGCCCGCCGCTGGGCTGCCGCGACGCCCCCGAGCACCGGCGGCGCCGCCGGCCGCTCGCGCTCCGCGCAGAGCCGCCCCGCGATTCGATTTTCCTGTCAGCCAGCGGCGCCCTGCCAGGCTGCACTGCGCCCGCCTGGCGGGCCGCTCGGTGGGGGGTCTGGTCGGGTCGAGGGGGGGGCGTGCCCCCACATAACCGCCCCCGTCCTTTGTTTGGCGGCGCTGCTTCCGGGCGCTGCTAGCGCACGCTCTTCTGTGTGTGATGGGGGGCGTGCTGGAGCCCGCAACGGGACCGCCCGGGCCTTCCTGGGCGCTGCCACCATTGGGGGGCCTATTGCAGCCGTATGACTTGGGGTGGCCGGACAGGAGGCGACACGTGACTGCTCCTGCGCTGTCGGCTGTTGCCCAGTCCTGAAGGTTACTGAGGTCACACCGAGCCCAGCAGTGAGTGAACAAGACTGTGTCACACATGCGCGCAGTGCGAGCTCGTCTTTCATGATGCCGGGCAGTACACGCCACCAGAGCTGCTTGAAAGTCCGCCATCAGGCTACCGCCATCAGGCTACCTCCGAATCCAATCACCAATGCAAGCAATAAGTGCCAAACCCATGCATAACTAGCACGTCATGAGCACAGCCTCTTATCAAAAACAGATACAGCACGTCCTGAATGTACAAAGCAAGCTGAGGCTGGACAGGGCTGAGGCCTGCATGCGCATGGTATCTTGTCCTGGCCTCTACACATTCCACAGCTACATGTTCAAGGGCAATCCGGTTCACAGGAGCAACGGAATGCCTGTCCGGCACGGATGGATGAACATCATGCAGCACTCCCGGCCGCGCCCAGGAGGCGAACAAAGCGTGCATAGCATGGCCCCAGCACGTCGACGTGCCGGTGCAGCATGGGCAGCAGCAGCGCGCGCAGCGCAGCCGGAGCTTCCGGGCTGAACCCAGCCCTCTGCATTGCAGCGCTGCATGCGTCGCCCGCGGCTGGCGCGCCGTCAGGCGCCGCCGCCGAGCGCGGCGCCTCGCCGCCGCGCGGCCACGCGACAGGGTCTGCCCCCGCGCCGGGCGCCGCGCCGGATTGCGCGCCCGCCGCTGTTGCCGGGCCGCCGGCCGCCGGGCCCAGCAGGTTGGGGTCCTCGCCGTCGCGCGCGTCAAACATGTGGCGCAGCCGCTTGAGCGCGCCCGCGCGCCCCGCCACGCCGCGCCCGTCCCCGTCCCCGTCGTCCGGCGGCTCGCGCTTGACCGCGCGCGCGCCCGCAGGCCCCGCCGGCGCCGCGCCCGGCGCGGCGCCCAGCCCCGCCAGTCCCGCGCCCGGCACGCTGATCGGCTCGCACGCCAGGCCCGCCCCCAGCGCGCGCCAGACGGCCGCCAGCACCTACGGAAGCAATGCCCCGTGTACGTCCCATCCTGCAAGGCCAGGTGCAGGGGGGCTGGGAATGCAGCTGCTGAAACCCTTTGGAGTACAGTACAGACAAGTATCACAGGCTGAGTGCTGCAGGTCGGGGCACAGCCTTGCTTGTGAGGGCTGGCTCCTGGCAAACCATCACCATTAACATACATCAGGACCACCACCAGAACACCCGCAGGTTGGCTCGCGTTACCGCCGCAGGGGTGGTATGGCGGCCTGTTCACGAGCGCGGCAGGCATGCCGCGCGCCGCCAGGGCTCTCCCCAGACGCCCGCAGCCGGGCTGCAGGCATGGGGTGCGGGGCCGCGCCTGCGCGACGTCCGCGCGCCGCAGCGCCGGCAGCAGCTCCGCGGCCGCCAGCAGCGGCGCGGGCAGCCAGCGCGTGGGCGCCAGCAGCCGCAGCACGAGCGCCGCGTCGGCCGCGCTGTCTGCCGGCGGGGCAGCACGGCGGCGTGAGCGCAGGCGCGCGGCCCCGCCGGCGGGGACTTTGTTCCAGCGAGCGCAGGGAAACGCAGCACATGCCTGGCGCGGCAGCAGCAGGCATGCCAGCACTAACGCGCATGCACGCTTCTCACCCCACGCCGCAAACAAATGGAAGGCTTCTGCCAGCAGTATGAGTGCACACACAATCTGTCGTGCTCTGTGCGGGCCCGGCAGCGCAAGCCTTTTCAATAGGAGGCGCGCGGCGCCGGCCACAGGGCCGAGCCCGGGCCGCGGGGGCGGTCACCCTGGCCGGCGAGCCGCGCGGGCGCGGGCGCCGCCGCGCGCGCCAGCGCGTCCGCCACGCCCGCGACCAGCAGCGGCGCGCAGGCGCGCGCGGCGGCGGCGCCGCCGGCGGCCAGCGCCAGCGCGAGCGCCTCGGCCACGAACGTCGAGCCACGCCAGAGCTCCGCCGCGGCCAGCTGCCAGGGCACGTGCGGCGCGCGCGGGTGCGCCTCCGCGTACGCGGCCCACGGCGGCGGCTGCCCCAGCGCGGCGTCGATGTGCGCCTGCGCAGCGCCACCGCTTCGTCCAGGCCGCGCGGAAAGGACCGCGGTAGTGTGCCGGCGCGCTGCGTGGGCCGCCGATCGTGCGTGCGGGCCGCAGGAAAGGCGCGCTCTCGGCACGCCAGCCGCCAGGGAGGCATCGGCGGCTGGCGGGCGCGCGCGCGCCGGCGCGGCCGTCGCACCTGCAGGCGATGCGAGAGCTCCACCGCGCACGCCGCGGCGCCGCCGGCGGTGCCCCGCTCTGCAGCGCCGCCCGCGCCGGCGCCGCCCGCCGGGCGCGGCCCAGCCGGCGGCGCCAGCTGCGCGGCCAGCAAGCTAGCCAGCTCCAGCTCCGCCGCGGCCGCGCCCGCAGGCGTCAGCGCGCCCGCCGCCAGCGCCGCGTCCTCGCTAAGCACGCGCGGCAGCGCGCCCGCGCCGTCCCTGCGGGGTCAGGGTGGGGCGGCGCGTCAGCGCGTCGGCAGCCCGCGGCGCGTCGGCAGCCCGCCGGGCGGGGAAGGTGCCTGACTCTGTCTGCCCCGCCACAGGCACTCGGCGCGACATGGAGGCCACTCGGAAGCGCAAGCGTGCTACAGCAGGGAGGTCCAGCATCCGCTATCTGGAACACAGCGATGTGCCAAACCTGCCTCAAACGCCAGCCGAGCGCCAGGCGCCGGGCCTCTTTGAGGGAGCGCTGGCGAGGCTGTAAGCGGGGCGGCACCGGCTGCGTGCGCATTTGCAAGCGCCCGGCAACCCTTCCAGGTCACACGCGCCTGGAAGCATCGGCCTCCACGGCCGGGGCAGACCAATGACCTGGCAGGGCCCTTTCCATGACCTCGCACTGAGGACGCGCGCCTGCCTGCATGCGGCGACTGGGCGGCGTCCCCGCCTCCCCAGTGCAGCGCCGCGGCGGCCGCCAGCAGGGCGGCGCCCCCCCCCGGCCCCCGCCCGCCCCGCTCCAGCCGCACCAGCATGGCCGGCACCAGGTTTCCCGCCGCGTCCACCGTGGCCGCAGGCGCCAGCGCCTGCACGGAGCAGCGGGCGGCGGTGAACCGCCCGGCCCCAGCTGGCCATCGTGGTCTGTAAGGCTGCTGCGTGGGGGCAGGAGGGGCACCCGCTGACCGCCCGCCCACCCCGTCCCAGGCGCACCAGCTTTCCCGGCGTCAGCGGACTGCTGCGGCCACAGTCGCCGCTGCCGGCGCCCAGCGCGCGCTCTCTGCAGGGTTTAGGCCCTGCACAATGGCCCTCATCAATGGCGGCCGCTGCGTGCCCGCTCTTGGTGCAGGCGGCAGCGCATAAGATAGCGGAGGGGGCCCAGGGTGGCAGCAGCCAGTGAGTGCACACGGCGGCCGGGAGAGCAGGACGGGCACATGCCGCGCACAGCGCTGTCGGGCCGACCTGCCAAGCTGCCCATGCAGGCGCCTTCCCAGCAGGGCGCATGCAGGCGCCTTCCCAGCAGGGCAGGACACAGGCGAGGCGCTCGGACCTGCAGCGCAGGCGCCGCGAGGCGCGCGCGCGGCGTCAGGCCTGCGCTACTGCGGCATGCCGTGAGAAGCATCCCGGCGCCGAGCAGCAGCTCGGCCGCCTGCCGCGCCCCGGGCGGCCATGTCACGCAGGCTGCGAGGTGCAGCACTTGTAGGGTTGGGGTAGGGTCAGGTGCCACACACAGAACCAGGCATCTGAGTTTGCGGGGCGCGCGCCTCCGCGAACGCGGCCGGGCTCTGCGCGGCCAGGCGGCCCACGAGGCCCGCCGCGCGGCAGCGGAGGCGGGCGCCGCGCCCGCCCATGGCCCAGTCCGCGACCCCTGGCCCTGGCGCTGGCTCACAGCCTGCCTTCCCGACATAGTCCTGCGCGGCCGCGCGGCTGAGCGCGGCCAGCGCGGCGCCGAGCAGCGCGCGCACGCACGCCACGGCGTCGGGGGCGCCCAGCGGCGGGCGGTCCGCTCCCGGCGCCGCGGGCGTGCAGCCCGAGGCGGCCGCGCGGGCGTCGCCGCGCTCCGGCAGCGTGCGCTCCAGCAGGTCCAGGGCGGCGCGGGCGGCTGCGGCGGGCTGGCCCTCGCGCAGGAGCCTGGCCGGGGCGCTCAGGCTCACGGGGATACCGTGCGGGGTCCAGCCAGTGAGCCCCGGCGCTGCGCTGCGCACCAAGGCAAGCAGCCGGACGCTCGCCCTTCGCGCATTGACCATTGTGTCCGCGACAACCCGATGGTGCGCCATGCATGAAGGCAAACCCTTAAAAACCACCGTGCCCAGAGTGCGGGCACCGCACCCGCAAAGGTCAACCCAGCGGCGCTGCAGCGCGCGGCGCAGCTCGGCGCAGAACCCGGCCCTGCCCGCGCCGGGCCGCGCGCCCTGCAGCGCGGCCATCGCCGCGAGCGCGCGCGCGACCGGGGTGCGGGCCTGCGCGGCGGCCACCCAGCGGTCCACCCAGGCGCCCACCTCCGCTGCCCGGCCGCCTGCCCCGCGGACACGGGTCATGGCCTTCCTTCGTGCGGCCTGCAACCCTGCCATTACGCTCCTGGGCTGCCACATTGATTCGGTCACAAACGGCCCTTGACCGCTTTGCCTGACGTGAAGACGCGCGGCGCCCGGGGCGAGCAACACATCTGCCAGCAAGAACGCGCCAGGCTGGCGCTGAAGGAAGGCGCGAGAGGGTAGGGTATCGCGGGCGGCCGAGGCGGGGCGCGCCCGCGGTCAGCACGGCGCCCTGCCGCCGCAGCAGCGCGGCCGCGCGCGCGCGCGCGCCCTGCGCGCGCCCGGGCGCGCACGCGAGCCTGAACAGGCTCTCCAGCGACGCCGCGCCCGCGCCCGGCGGCCCGCACAGCCCCACCAGGCCCGCCAGCTCGGCGGCCGCGCTGGCGCCCGCCTCGGCCACCGCAGCGCGCCCCGGGTCAGTCCCAGCGGCAGCCGGGTCGTCCCTGTCCGCCGCGTGCGCTGCGGCCAGCTCCCACAGGCGCGGCAGGCCGCCCGCCGCCAGGCCGGACAGAAAGCGCGCGGCCGCCTGAGCGTGGCCGCCGGCCCCGCGGCCGCAAGCCGGCGCCGGACCTCCACCCGCCCGCCCTCCATCCGCCGCCGACTTGGGCGGCGTATCCGCGCCGGCCGTGGGCTCGCCCGTGCTGCCTCGCCCTGCTGCGCCGGGCGCGGCCGCCCAGCACGCGCCCGGCAGGCCGCTCAGGTGCGCCGGCAGCGCCGCGGCCGCCGCGTGGTCCGCCAGCCAGGACAGCAGCGCGGCGGCGGCCGACGCCCAGTCGCCGGGCACGCCTGCGCGCGCGCGCGGGGCTGCAGCCATGCCGTGCGCGTGCAGCGGCGCGGCACACACGATCCGAGGGCCCTCGCCGCGGTCGCCTCAGGCAAGAAAGCCTGGCGCAGCCGGCGGCCTGTGGCCTGCCACTGTGCCGATGGAGCGGAGCAGGAGCCCCATCTGACAGGCGAGTCCACCCATCCGAGCTTTATGCTCTGTCCGTCACCCGTGGCATAACTCATGCTTACCACAATTATAAGCGCTGTCCGCGCGTCGTGCGTCCGGGCGACATGGCCCAGAAGCGGGCCCCGTAATTGTAACAGGCAGTGGCCCAGGCTTAGCCAGCCCAGCGCCCACTGCGGCAGCTCCCGCCTCCTGACCGCGCTTGGGAGCAGGCCAGCAGCGACCCTGCAAGATCTGAACCCTAATCCTGACCCTGCTAGGGCAGGGCCACGCACCCGCGGGCGCCGCCGCAAGCTCAGCCAGGGCGAGCGCCGCCTCAGCCGCCGGCCCGCCCAGCCGCGCCGCCAGCGCCGCGCGCAGCCAGGCGGCCACCGGTGCGCCGCCCGTGGGCCTGGCCGCCGGGCCGTCCGCCCACGCCGGCAGTGGGCCCGGCGCGGGCGGCCCGTGCTCTGGCGGGCCGTGCGGGGCACCTGGCGGCGCGGCGGCAGCGGCGGCGTGCGCCAGCGCGGCCGCGACGCGCCCGGGTGCCAGGCAGCGGCAGGCGGCCGCCGCGGCCGCCTGCGCGCAGACGGAGGTGGGCGGCTTCAAACAGGCGACGGCGGCCGAGTTGCGCTGCGCACGCTGGGCAGCGACGCACTGGTAGAAACCTCCATGCATGCCGTCAGTCACACCTATAAACCTGTCAGTGCGCGGGAAGAGCGCCAATCTTGGTGCAAACCAGGAATCAGGGCACCAGGCTGTGCGTCAGCGCCACGACGCTGGAGCCCGACAGTCGCGGCAGCAGGCGCGGCGCGGGCGCGCCTGCGCAAAGTCCTCCGAGCGCTGTGCGAGCGCCAGCAGCGCGCACAGCGTCGGGTCGCCGGCGAGGCCGCCGGCGCCGCGCGCGTGCGCCAGGCGCGCGCCGACGAGCGCCTCTGTCAGCGCGGCCGCCTCCGACGGGTGCGCCGCCGCGACGGCGCCCAGCGCCGGCGCGGCCGCAGCTGCCGCACGCGCACAGCGGCGTCGGCGCGGCCTCCCCACCCCACTTGAAGCGCTGCTGCAAGTAGCGCCCGCTGGCCCCAAGGTAGCGCCTGCTGGGGGGGCCCCTTGGCCGTGCAGGCACCGCACCGGCCGCGTCGGGCAGGCGCGCGCCCGCGCACGCGACGGCCTGCACCAGCGCGCCCGCCACCTCGCGCGGCCACAGCGTGCCCAGGTGCGCGAGCGCGTACAGCGGCGGGGCCGCGTCCGGCTCCTCGGTGAGCCCCAGCACTTGCTGTGTGACAGTGTGGAACAGCGGGGGTGCGCTGCATGCTGGCGCTGCTTGCTGTGGCTGCAGTGTTGGTAAAGGGGCCGCCTGGGCGACGCTCTGGAGGGCTGCGGTGACGAGCACCTCGAGCACGGCAGCGGTGCCCGCATTGGACAGGGCGTGTGCGACCTGCGCACGCAGGACATGCACTTCCGCGCTTGCTCCTGCCGGGTGGCCGCCGTCTGGCACTGTGGGCTGGGGCTGGGGCACAGAGGACAGCTGCTTGATGGCCCAGCATGCGCACTCCGAGCAATCTGCGCCGCCGCGCCTGAGGGCCTCCAAGCGCGCTCTGCACTCAGACTCCATCGTGGGGCAGCCTGCCTGATGCAGGTCTGATGCGCGCATTGCCAGGCGTACTGGTGGTCATCAGACCCTGCAGCTATCTGGGGACTTTGCGCCTAACCTCCGAGCTGGTTGAGGCTGGAATACACAAACGCTTGCGCATCCCTCGGCAGTCACCAGCACTTTCGCCCAGCTTTCAAGTGTCCACACAAGCCAGAGTGTGCGCACGCAGCAGAACAGGCTGCGCCTCCCAAGACGTGCGCGCGGACCAGCGCGCCTGCTGCTTCACCAACCTGGCACTGCAAGCAAGTGCCTCCAAGCGCGTTGTCTCCGCGTGCAGCAAGGTCCGTCTTGATGTCAAGTATATCGCAAGATGCAAGCATTGGTGCCCTGCTTGGTACTGGTATGGTGTAGTGCCACGCGCTGACCTTGCTGCTGCTGCTACGTAGTGAGCAACCACTGCGAGCCCGCAGCCGTCCAAGGGCAGGATGGGACGCGCGCTTGACCGGGCCTGACCAGGCACGCATGCCTGGTCAGGCCCGCTGGCCTCAGCTCGAGCAGATGGCAGCCCGGTTCGGTACAGAGAACAGAGAAGGCGCCAGCGCATGGACCAGCACAGCGGGTGCGCGGAATGCCTTCTTGATGCCCGCTTTGCGTATGGCTGTGACGGGACGCTGCCAAGGTGATGACGCGCGTGCGCTCGCAGAGGACTGGCCGTGCTGGCAGCACAGGCGCCCGCGCGCGCGGCTTGCGATGCACCACGACAGCTCGCAGCTCAAGGCCTGCCTGGACCCCGTGCGCGGCATCAGGGACTTGCAGCTCAGGCGCGCCCTGTATGCAAGCAGCTTGCCAGGCCTGCAGCCAGCGCCGCACCCCTCAAGGCCATTCTCTGCATAGTGACGAGGTCTGTCGTGCGAAGTGTTAACAGCCTGACACAAACGAGCAAGCTCCAGAGCCTCAACCGCCTCGGGGCTTGCAGTCAGTCAATGCGCGACGAGACCCCGGCAAACCACATGCGCATCTCAGTATAGCGGCCGTCCCAAGCGCTGTCCAGAAAGCGATGATATATGGGGGCGTTGAAACCCTAGGCGCGGCGAGACCCCGGTGGACCATGCGCGCGCCAACGCCGCCGCAGTGCGGCGACAGAGCGCTGCCAACCGCCAGCGCCGTGCAAGCGAGGCTGCCGCGGACGCTGCGGGCGCGCGCGCGTCGTCCGCGCTCGACGGCGTGCGCAGCAGCGGCTATGCGAGCCCCGCCTACTGCCCCCGGTGCGGCTCCGCATTGCGCTGCTGCTGTGTCAACTCAGCCGCCGCTCTTTGCGGGAGTCAAGATCCTGCGTGTGGCGTGCGAGCATACATGCTCAAATGTCTTTTTATGTAAGCGTGTCTTGCCGGACAAAGCATCGGCACTGGGGCACCAAGCAACAGCGCCCACGCTGCCCGCTGCATCCTGCGCAGGCGCCCTGGCAGCACGCTGGGCGACGCTGCAGCGGAGGCTGCCGGCGACGCCGGCTGCAGGCAAGAAGATAACAGCTCCTCCACCTGCGGCCCCGGGGACGGCGGCGCGATCGCATGGACGAACAAGCCCGAGTATGGCCGCGTGCCGGCGTACCTGCTCGACATAAAGCTGCAGCTGGCGCAGCAGCGCGCTGCGGAGCAGGCGCGCGCGGGGCAACGGGCAGGGACAGGGCATGGTCTGTGGTGTAGCCGGGCAAGCAGCGAGAGTCACCGCTTGCATGGCCTGTCTGAGGCACGCCTGCGCATCGGGGGGCTGCGGCCGCGCTGGCGCAGCACTGCTTGGTGCCCCAAAGACTGAGGGATCGCCACCAGAGACTGGCTGGGCTGCCGCGGGGTTCGCGGACCACCGCGCACGCCGCGTGCAGGCGGAGAGGGAGGCGGCGCGTGTGCCGGCGGGCATGCGCGCGCTGCCGGAGGCAGAGCGGCTGGAGATGCTGGACGCGCTCGGCCGTGCGCGCGCCGACCTGGAGGCGCAGATTCAGGCGCGCCTGACCCTGACCCTAACCCTAGTGTAAACCTAGCCATGTCCAGGTGCGGCACAGGACCCGAGCTTTGCCCTTGCGCGGCCTGACATGACGGGCGGAAGCAAACTTCATCTGTACACATACCATTCGGCCTCAACCGGCTGTCAGACCGCCCGCCTGTGTACCCTGTCGCTTACATTTTACGAGGCAGCCGATGATGCGCGCCCGGGCATCATGCGCCCCGCCTGCCATTTCACCGCCTCTGCCTGCGTCAGCACAAAATGACAGGTCGTCGCTGTGAGCCTGGTCCCTTGTCAGCCATCTGAAAGCTGCAGTGCACCCATGAGGACCCCACCATGCATGCGCAGGTATGATACCAACTCACATGGCCATGACCAGCGCAGCGCGCTACCCTGTGGCCGAGCCGTAGGGGAGCTGCTCGCGGTGCAGGCCCTGCCCTTCGTGGTGGAGCGCCCCAGCGTGCGGCGCCACCAGGCCGAGCTGCACGCGCGCCTGGCGGAGGTCGACGAGGCGCTGGCGCTCTTCCAGCGGCGGACGGTCATGGTGAAGGCTGATGATGACTGAGCGCATGTGCCGGGAGTCCGCGTTGCTCCGGCGGCGCCCATGCGGCGAGTCGCGTTGACCAGGGCCGTCTGGAACCTCGTTTAGGGCGAGGCTCTGGCGCAGCTCGCGCATGCGAGGCATGGCTAGGAGGGCGGCAGGCTCTGCGTTGCAACCTGGTTCTTGGTGGGGTGTATAGGCGTGGCATGGAGCCAAAAGACTGGGACTCCGATCATGTTGTCAGGAACCAATGTGCGTTACATGCGTTACAGGACTCAGGCCTATGGGAAGACCGCGCCCGCAAAGCATCTACTGGGTGTGCGGGTGTGTGTCACGCGGTGTGGGCGTGGGTATGCTGCATCCCGTCTGCCATGTGCAGCGGCCGAGTACGACGGCAGCAGCAATGTACGTCACTACTCGCGCGCCCGAACTGCCTCGCTCCCCAGGTCTCCAGCATGCTCAGACCACAGCAACACGGTGAGACCGTCAGACTGTGCTTGCCAGCTGCGCCGGGGGCCAGGCGAGAGGTCGGCCCGTACCTAACTACTATGCGCGAGCCATTCACCTATACAAAGCTACAAGCTTGCCTGGCGCCGCCAGCTGGACGGCCGGGGGGGGCACGCCGGCGCCGGCCCCCGGGCTAGTCCGCGTCGCCTTCAGGCAGCAGCAGCATCGCCTGGATGCCCGCCAGCGAGCGCCGGCTGGTCTCCACGACCAGGCGCGCGACGAAGACCGCGGCCGCGACGTTCAGGCAGACGTACACGGCGTACGCGCCGGACAGGCCCAGCGCCGCCAGCATGCCGGGGAAGCTGAGCCCCACGGCCAGGTTGCCGGCCCAGCTCAGCGCGGTGCACGCGGCGGCCGCCGGGCCCTTGATCGCGTCCGGCAGCACCTGCGGCGGCGGCCCGCGCCCGCTGGGCCCAGCCGGCGTGCCTGCCCTGGCGAGCCCTACGTGATGCATGTGCCGCGTAGTCTGCATGCGACCAGCGCATATCTGGAGAGTGACGCAAGCAATGCCTGTTCAAACGATACTAGCACGCACCCTGAACGCGCCACACTGCACAAGGAGGCACGCCCTGCATGCTTGCACCCTTGCATTACAGTAACAGTGGGTGTGCGACCCCGGCGCACCTCTGGAAGGTACACCCAGGGCACCGGGCCGGAGCCCAGCGCGTAGGAGAGCACGTACAGCAGCACCGCGCCGAACGACAGCCCGCCCGCCAGCTCCTTCGAGACTGCGCGGCGCCACAGCCTGGTCATGGACTCGCGCCCGCTCCGCAGACAATGCATCTGCGAGGCCATGTGCCAGAGCGCAGGCGCGGCCAGCCGCACCGCCGTGGCAGCGCGGATGGTCCGTAGCAGCACGGCCCAGCCCCGAAACATCTGCCACGACAATAGTGTGGTTCAAATAAGCCTGGACGGCACGCCTGGCTGCTACTAACCTGCTGCTTCTCGCCCGTGGCTGGTCAGCAGCAGGGTGCGGCGGCCAGGGTCCACGGCTGGAGTAAGCTCGGGGCAGGGCCCGGGCGGCGCGCCCGGCAGCAGGTTTGCGCCCGCCAGCACGGCCAGGGTTCTATGGCCGGAGCAGGGTCAGGGCAGGGTCTGGGCGGCGCGCCTGGCAGCAGGTTGGCGCCCGCCAGCGCGGCCAGGCAGACGGCCATGGCGACGTGGCTGGTCAGCAGCAGCGTGCGGCGGCCGGCGCGGTCGATGAGCGCGGCCGCGAGCAGCGTGCCGGCGATGTTGACGCAGCCCACCACGATGCTGCCCACCACCGGCGAGGACAGGCCCGCCCTGGAAAATACCTGGGCGCCGCGCGCGCGTCCAGCCTCAGCGCCGGCAAGCTCGCAGTGTACTGGCAGCGCGACAGATAGGCTTTGTTGTGGAGGGTCCTCGCATCATGCGTCATAGAGAACACAGCATGCGACGGCCAGCGCACCGACGCGCAAATCCAAGTGGTGCTGCACCGCTGTGGGAAATATGAGGGACGTGAAAACAGTGCTGCACTTAGTGGACACCCCGACCGGCTCATGGCAGCGGACAGCCCCGCGCGCCTCAGAGCTGTAGAACACAACCGTGTTGATGCCGGACAGCTGCTGCCACAGCGGCAGCGCAGCCGCCAGCAGCATGATGAGCCGGTAACGCCGCGCCAGCAGCGCGCCCCAGCCGCTCGGCGTGCTGGCGTCCGCCTGCGCCGCCGGCGCGCCGTCGTCACCGCGCCCTGGGCCCCTGACACCTCACGGCCCCAAGCATTAACCCAACACACTAGTACGTGCACTCAGCCAATACCTGATTAGGGTAGGGTGCCAGACAGGTACGCCACACACCTAACCCTAATCCGCGAGCATGCGCCACTGCCGCAGACCGCAGATTGATTGCATTGATATGCCGACCCCATCCCATCCCAGCAACTGACCCTCGTCGGGGTCCGCACCTCGCCCGTTCTCCAAGAGGGCGCCCTCCTCCTCCGGCTCGCCGACCGCCGCGCGCCAGGCCGGTCCCAGCAGCCGCTGCTCTGCAAGCTCGGCGGCCGCGCGGCGCCCGCGCCAGCGCAGCCACACCGGGCTCTCCGGCGCCAGCGCCAGGCCTGCCACCTGCGCGCGGGCGGGCCAGTCTCGGCTGCAGCGGCGCAATGCGGTCTCGCTTGCACGTAGCATATGCGCTGCATCCCCGCTGAGGCAGTGCTGCTCGGTCGTCTCCGCCGGCCCTGCCTGTCACGGTAATTCCTAGGTCATCACACAGATGTGACGACAGAGAGCGCAGCCGAGGGTTTGAGCGCGGCGCGCCTGCAGGATGGCCGGCAGGACGCCGATGCCAAAGATGATGCGCCACCAGGACACGCAGCGCCCGAACAGCGTCACGGCGAACGGCGCGCCGCTGTCGTAGGGCACGCCGGCGACGTACGCCACCAGGATGCCCACGCAGACAAATACCTGCGCACGCAGCCGCGCGAGTGCGTCACCATCGACGGCCTCCAGAGGTGCTCGACCAGAGCCGCGAGCCTGGTCAGAGGGCCGGACTGCAGCGCATGGCCATCAAAAGGGCCGTGTCCCCGGGGGTCCAATCAGTGAGAGGGCTGCACGGCCTGCTGCTCAACTGTGCGCGGCCGGCAGGGCGCCTGCGCGGAGCGGCGCATGCGCGTGCGGCGCCGCGGCGCTGGGCCGGCCTGACGCCAGGGCGCGCCTGGTTGAGCGTGGAAATGCCGCCGCGGATGGCGATGGGAGCGATCTCCGTCAGGTATCGCGGGACGTACAGCGACACTGCGCCGCATCCCACGCCCGCCAGCAGGCGCCCTGCGCGCAGGACGGCCGAGTGGGGCCAGGCGGAAAAGCCGACCCACAACCCCTGGGCGCAGCTTGCACACTGCTGCACAGTCACCGCATCAGGGCGGCCGCGGACGCGCGCAAGCCGCCCGCGAGCCTCACTGCAGAAAACGGCAAACAGACTGCCCTGAGCAGGCAAACTGCATATGCGATGCAGCACTGCACCACAGCTTCGACGCAGTTAAGGAGCTCGGGCTACCTAGCCGTGCAGCTCAGGCTGCCTCCCTGGCAGGCGTCAGGAGCGCCGCTTGCCAGGCAGGGCAGCACGCTGCATGCAGCCGCTTGCGGGTCCCGGGCGGGAGGAGCACCGGCAAAGGCCCCGGGCGCCACCAAGCAGGTCAACACTCAGCGCTTTGGTGCAGCCCCCAAGCCAAGCCCACGGGGGGCGCGCACCGGCGATGGCGCCCCAGTAGCCGCCGGGCGTGGCGGCGCCCAGCAGCGACCCCGCCACAAAGAAGACATTGTTCAGCAGCAGCGCGCGCCGCGGGCCGAGCGCGTCCGCCGCGGGCCCGGCGCCCAGCGAGCCGAAGATGGCGCCGACCAGCAGCGCGGACACCACCACCGCGCCCTGCCCCGCGCGCAGACTCAAGGCGCTCCCTCCTTTGCGGTCTAAATGCAGAGCTTCAGAGAACAGCAGAGCAGGGCAAGAAAGCAGTGGCACGCTCTCTCGGCAGTCAGGCAAGAGGAAGGTCACACAAGGGCGGTGGTGGCATGCGCGGCGGGAATGCACACTGGCATGGAAGCGCGTCATGGGTGCGCGCCTCGCTCGCGACTGACAGGCCCAGGTCGGCCGACAGGGGGCTGAGCGCTGTGTTGACGTCCCCCAGGTGGTAACCTGCGGCACAGCATGCGCGCCGGTGAGGGCTGAAGCGCATCGCATTGACGCAAGTGGAGTACGCCTGCTTCTGCAGCGCGTGCAGCGCGCCACATGCGTGAACCCCGCCTCGGGCCGACGCTCGCAGGTGCGCCTACGCAGTGAGAAAGGTGGCGGTGCTTGCATGGGTGATGGCGAAACGTGGGGCGCTCAAGGCGCCATGGAAAAGTGTCACTGTATCAGGTTCAGCCAGCCCCATTCACACATGACGTCCGCGCCGGGGCATCATGCCAATGATTAGCCAGCGACCATGCGCAAACGGAAGCGCTCACCGTTCTGGAAGGAGCCCAGCAGGGCCGAGAGCGTGGCGAGCCACAGCAGCGCCGGGTACAAGGTCAGCGCGACTTCATCGCTGCCGCCCATTGCAGACGCGCTCAGGCGCACACGAGTGCCAGACCTTGGCTGCCAGCACAGTGACTTATTACAGTCATGTGCTGCCTTCTCTGTGGGAAAGGAAAGTGGGCTGTCACGGTACAAAACGAGCAAACTGTTCTCGGCCTGCTGCTCATGGTCTTTCCACAGGGTATGGGACTACCTGCAGGTGCAATACTAGCGACTGCGCAAGCAGACAGAGCTGCATTGGCGCCTGTTGCATGAGGTGAGCAACAGGCACACCATGGGGCTGCAGGCGCTGCTGAACCATGCCAGCCGCTCGCCGGCGGGCGCGCTCGCCGTCACGCTGCTGCTGATCCTGGGCGCAATCGGGGCGCTCAAGGCGCTGGCGCGGCTGGCGTCTGGCGTGTACACCTATTTCCTGCGCCCGGGCAAGGACCTCCGGCGCCTTGGGCAGTGGGCGGTCGTGACCGGCGCGACAGACGGCATCGGCAAGGCCTACGCCGCGGCGCTGGCCAAGAAAGGTGCCGGCCGCAGCCCGGCGCGCTCGCTGGCGAGGGGGGGTGGCGCCGAGGCAGGGCGGGGCGAGCGCCGCAGCTCCGTGCGGTCCTGGGAGTTAGGCTCGTTCGCACCCCCAGCTTCGCGCAGCTGCCGCGCACGGGCGCACTCACGGCGCCTGCCTCGCTCGCTCGCCGAGGGCATCAGCGCCGCCGAGGTGGCACAGTGGTCCAGACGCATTCCTGTGACGCGTGCAGGGCTCAACGTGCTGTTGGTCTCGCGCACGCAAGCCAAGCTGGACGAGGTCGCCGCGGAGCTGGCCGGCAAGTACAGGGTGCAGACGGAGACGGCCGCGCTCGACTTTGGCGCCGCCGACGCCGCGGCCTGGGCGCGCGTCAAGGCCCAGGCGCGCCCGGCAGCGCCGCCCGGCCTGCACGCCGGCGGCCGGGGACCGCGCCGCGCGTGTGCAGCCGCCCTGCAGCAGCCTGCTGCACGCAGCCTGCGCTTGCCAAGCCTGCGCCTGGCGGGCGTTGCATATAGAGCGGCGCGAGGGCGCGGCGCAGGTCGACGCGCTCGAGGTGGGGATCCTCGTCAACAACGTGGGCATGTCGTACCCGCACGCCGAGTACTTTGACAAGATCCCCGACGAGCTGGTCGACAGCCTGATCCAGCTCAACATTGTCAGCACCAACAAGGCGCGGCGCCTGATGTTGATACGGGACTAGCAGGGCAGCAAGCGCACGCGAGGCGCTTGCTGCTCCTTGCGTGCGCTTGCTGTCCATGTCTACGTGGCAATCACATCAACAGACCGGGCACGTTGCTTGCGCCAGCAGCGAGAGCGCGAGCGCTCTGTGCAACGGCTACCCGCGCGTGGGCTGCAGGGAGCAGGCGTGCAAGGCCGCAAACAGCCTGTCATGCCTGGGACTATATCTCCACCTGCCGGCCAGGACCGGCTGTGGTACCTCAGGCACAAGCCAGGGACGTCGCTGACGCGAGACCGCTCTGCTGCCCCTGCGCTGACAGCGCCCGGCGCCGCGCGCAGATGACGCGCCTCGTGCTGCCCGGGATGAAGGCGCGAAAGCGCGGCGCGATCGTCAACATCGGCAGCGCGGTCGCGACTATCGCGCCCTCGGGGCCGCTCTATACGGTCTATGCTGCCACAAAGGTGTGAGGGGGGTGGTCACTCCGTGCGCATTGCAGTGTGGTTTGAGGCCGTCTTACGCATGCGGCCGGGCGGACGCAGAGCAAGCATGCTGCAGGACAGCTTGAGTGTTGAGTCAAGGGCCAGTCAGTCTGGGGCGACTGCTAAGGACGTGCTCCGAGCATGTGACGTGTATAGAGCTGGGCGAGCAGTGGGCGCTCAACACGCTGCGCAAGTGTGCATTGACATGTGAAGCACAGACGCAGCCACACACTGAGTGTGAGCAGTGCGCGCAGATGTACAAGGACATGTTCAGCAAGTCACTGGACCTGGAGTGCAATTCCTACCTCACCCTAATAGGGCACAAATGCAGCACTCCGCCGCGCGCGCGTAGATGTACGTGGACATGTTCAGCAAGTCGCTGGACCTGGAGTGCCGCGGCGGCGGCATCACGGTGCAGAACATGGCGCCCGGCTTTGTTGCAACCAAGCTGGCCAAGATCCGGCACGCCTCGCTGGAGGCGCCCTCGCCGGCGACCTGGGCGGCCGCCGCCTTGCGCCACATCGGCTACGAGGTCACGTCGTCGCCCTACTGGTGCGCCCTACTCGCGCGCCGCACTCGTGTCCAGGAGCGCAGCAGCAGAGGCACGGCAGCATGTGCACTGCGCCAGAGTGGCACTCATGTCATGCAAAGTGATAGGCACGTCGGCCTGCTGCATGCCTGAGGTTGTTTACCTTCATTTTCCTTCGTATGCAAAGCCATTACTCTGCGGGACAGTGCCGGCACCCATGTCCTGTGCCAGGGCATCCACAGAGCTTGCAAGGGAGGTCACGCTCGCTCGCCGCAGGTTCCACGCGCTGCAGTGGGCGGTCGTCAGCAGCGCGCCGCGGCCGCTGATAGACTTCTACATCCTCTCGCTCCACCGCGGCCTGCGCGACAAGTACTACGCCAAAGTGGCGCGCGCGGCCAAGACGGCCGCGCCGGCGGCCGGCAACGGGGCCGCCGACGCCAAGGGCGCCAAGGCGCAGTGACACGGCGCGCCGCCGGGGCGGCGCGCGGTGCCGGGGCGGCGCGCGGCGCGGGCTGGCCGGGGTGGCGCCGCGAAGGCGCTCGCCGTCTCTGGGTGCGCTCTGCCGCTTTGGAGGACGGCGGCGCAATAGGGGCCTGGGGTGCAGGGGCGCATGCTGCGTGGCCAGGGACTGGCGGTTACTGAGTCCACTCGCTGCCAGCAGCGGGCCAGGGACCGAGCAGACCGCCGCCGATGGCCCAAGGGATCGTCGAGGCTGGCGCTGCCAGGGTGGCGAGTGCCGCGCAGCTAGCGGCAGCATGTCTTGCGGCCCCTGAAGGGGCGGTGATGGGGGAGGCAGCCTGGCAGCATGTGCAGGATGATGTAGTTGCCGACGCCGGCAGGGCCGGCAGAGAGTGTCAGTGGCGACACTGCTGAATCCGCGTGCTTATCAGCGTGCTGGCAATGACCGCATAGGCTGATGCAGAGGCACACCGCTGCTACATCTTGCAGGTCACCTTGTCGCGCACGCCGGGCCCAGCGGCAGTACGTGTGTACGTTCTGTGGGAGTGGGCAGCCGCTGGCGGTCCAGCATGCCTGTTAGGCTCTGCCGCTTTTTGTCCCGTCATGTTTGCTGCGTCCTGTCTTGTCGCCTCTGGTCCCTGTTCTGCTCGTTCACGGGTGGCGCGCAGCACCCGTGGGCTGCCCTGTCTGTACCTTGCCTCGCCAGTGGCCTGAGCTTGCGCGGGTCAGATGGGGCGCGCCTCGTGCATGAAGAGCTCTGGGGGCGCATTCGTGGCAAACCTCTGTGTGCATGCACTGTGTTAAGCTGGTGCGACTCAGGGGCGCCTGCAAGCATGCTCTGGCCCTGCGATTGTGAGCAAATGCTCATCAACCTCTTTAGATGTGTCTGTACATGGTGGAGGGAGTGGAGCTCCTGCCGCATGTTCAAGCTGAACAGCGCATGCAAGTTGAAGTGCCTGCCGCATGTCTGCATTGTGCTGTTGCAGCTACTGCATGAAGTGCACAATCTTGCGGACTTGTGAGCTGCGGGGCACCATGGATCACTTGTGAGAGCCCTGAAGGCAAGAGTCGGTGGTTAAGTTAACTACGCTGACAGGATTTGGCCCGGTGCCAGCAAGGCTCAGCTGTTCATTTCTGCTCGACATGAATGGAGATGCTACAGTAGAGACAGTCCATTGCCCTGCTCTCTCAAACAACTCGCAGACAAAACCAAAAATCTACCAGTCAAATCGACCGTGCTCAATGTGCACAGCCGATGGGTATCATGACAGTCTAGGAAATAACAGGCCGCGCCGACACGCACGGCGCGCACGCGAGACACTCATGTGGGGTCACAGGGACTGAGACATAGGTAAGACCAAGCTAACCCCATACTTCAACAGCCACCAGGGTGCGGGGTGCTACAAGGCCAAGAGACCTCTGGGCGCCTGATGAGGCACCCTCAGCATCCTCCGAGCGCCAGACAGCAGACCGGCATTGCAAGCTTCCGAGCTCCAGGACCAGTAGTTCCCAGGCTGCCTGGTCAGGCACCCTGGGCCGCCACTGGCCCGGGTGCGTGAGGTGGCGCCTCCAGCAGCAGCTGCCGCGCGTCAGCGCTCGGCGCCGCCCCAGCCGGCCCTGCCACAGCCTGCAGCTCAATGGTGGCACGTCCGGACGGCGGCGCCAGCAGCTGCCCCTGCCCCGGTTTGTTCAGCAGCACCTGCGCAGGGCAGCAGGCGCCTACGTGAACAGGCGGCGCCCACAGGCAGGCCATGTGAGCAGATGCGCAGGGCATCATTACTGTGCGAGCGGGCCACAGACTTGCAAGGGTGTCTGCACCTACCGGCTGACAAGAGGTGCCACACGGCAAGGTGGGCACGGGAATAGGACTCAGATCTGCGCCTGCTCGTGGCAGTCTCCCACCACGACGGCGCCTGGTAGGAACGGCCGCCGGTAGGGCAGGGCGTGCCTGCACTGGCAGCGCGTGCGATGACGGGTCGACGTCGCTGCTCTGGCGCCGCCGGTGCGAGAGCAGGCCCAGCCACAGCGACAGCCGCACCAGCAGCGCCGCCAGCCCGATCACTTGCAGCCCAGCGCCTGCGCGCGCGCGGCGCGCGTCGTGCAGGCTCTCCCAGCACAGTGCGGCGCACGAGCACCACCCACGCCCGCGCCGCACGCCTGTCACACGACACTTGGCATGCATGGAGAGTGAGTCTACTGCCAACCTTTATTGTTGCCCTCCTTACGATATACAACCCAACCATTACCTATAGCCTGCCACGCACCCACGGCGGAGATCGCGCTGAGGTTGCGCGCGGCGAGCGCGAGCTCGCGCACGCGCGCGAGCGACTGCGCCGCGCACATGCACGCGCTGTTGCGGAACATGGGGTAGGTGCGCATGTCCAGGCAGTACGGCGCCGAGCATGAGGCCTGCGCGCGCGGCGCGCCCTGAGTGGTCAGGGCGCGTCCATGCGGCCTGCCCGCAGGCTGACGGTCGCGGGCCTCGATCAGGCGATGCTGCAGACATGCTTGGCCAGCCACGTGCTGCCACGATGCTCTGTCTGCCATCGCATGCAGCGGAGGCGTGCAGCAGAGGCTGGAAACAAAGGTGAGCAGCGCATGCGCAGGCAGGCGGGCGCCGCGCCCGGCGCCAGCCCCTGGGCGCCCCGGAACGGCGCCGCGCCTCGTGCGCGCCGGGCGGTGCGGTAGGGTAGGTTAGGTTCAGGGAGCGCGCCGGCGCGTGCTGCACGACCGCGAAGCGCCGGAACATGTCGGCCGCGGCGTCCACCGCCGCCGAGTGGAAGACGGTGGACGAGTTGAGCCGCGCGGCCAGCGTGTCCAGCTCGCGCTTGACCGGCGACAGCACCGGCGACACTGCGCGCGCGCGCGGGCTCGGGCAGGGTAGGGTAGGGTAGGGTATCACCCATGCAGCAGACGTGGCGCTTTTGGGGATCTGCGGGAGGGCACAGGCAAAGCTCGCGCTTGACCGGCGACAGCACCGGCGACACTGCGCGCGCTCGCGCGCGCCGGCTCGCGCCCCGGTCGCACCCGCGCGGCAGAGATGAAGCTTCGGGGACTCACGGGAGGGCACACGGAGACCCTGGGAGCCCCACGCAGCGCGGGCAGGGTGCAGGACGTTTGGGACACAGGTCACAGCAACACAGTTCAACGTCAATGCTCTCAACCTCGAGCGGAGCATGTCAGCGACACCGGCTCTGCTCGCGCTGCTGCCGGGCGCGGCGCGCGCGCGCACCGAAGTTGCCGAACTGGCTGGCGGCGAAGGCGTCGTAGGCGGTCTCCACCTGCGTCAGCTTGTCGTCCAGGTCGGTGTAGGTGTCCTGGAACGCGGCCAGGATGTCCGCCAGCGCCGACTCGGTCACCTTGTAGACCTGCGTCGGTGGAGGCGGGGGGGCGCGTCACTGGCGGCGGCTCGACGCGCGGCACGCAGACATGCTCTCCGTGACACTAGGTACGGGGAAATATAGGCGTTTGCAAGCTGCAGCGCGCCTGCTGCACCGGCAGCGCTCTCACAGCACACTGCTGGTGCCGGATGCACAGGCGGTGCTGCAAAATGCAAGCAGTTGCAGAATATCCTGGCCTTGTGCCTGAACGCAGAGGCACGCAGCCGTGCTGTTGTCAGCAGCGCGAGCCTGCTGATGTGCTTGTGGCGAGCAGCAAAGCGCGACGTGAGCGCACGTCGCTGGCGCGCTCAGAGCCGGTCGCCAGCGTCTGCGCAAAGCCGGCGCCCAGCGCGCACGCGCCCACCATCAGCGCCGCGAACAGCAGCCCCGCGAACGTGACCAGCACGGCTACGACGGCGCCGCCGCGCTTGCCGCCGCGCGCACGCGGGACCCTGAACCCTGCGCATGGCTCCGCATCCGCGCGCCAGGGCCCCCGGAACAGCCCGGCAATGTAGCCCAGGCCGAGCAGCGCAACGCCAGCAAAGCCGCACGCTAGCCCCACGCACAGCGGCGTGTTGGTCCAGAAGTAGTCAAAGTCGTGCTCGTCGCTGCTTATGGCGCCGTTGATGGCGCGGAAGCCCGCAGACGCAGCAAACGCGTGCTGGCAGAATACCACCAGGCCGGCCAGCAGCAGCGCTGTGGCCAACACCGCGTCCCATGCGGTCTCGCACAGCCAGTTGCACAGCACGCCGGTGCCCCGGCCGGCTGCTGGCAGCACCGCCTGCCAACGCATGCTATCGCGCGCCCTGCCTTGGCGCAAGCCCGGCCAGGCCTGCCAGGCGCTGCCGGCGGCAGGGCCGGCGCTCACGCTGCGCACGCCAGCAGAGCAGGCTCGTTTCGGGCGAGCGAGGTGGTGTGCGCTTTTCCAGGGTACTCACAGGTGATGCGCTGGATGGCCCCTGCAGGCAGTATGGCGGCAATTGCGTGTGCGAGGTGCACCTGCCGCGTCCCAGGCTCGGAGCTAGCTGCGCAAAAGCTATTTGTCTTTTCTACAAATCCCTAGGGTTGGTTCCGAGAGGCTGCGCGGCTGATAGGCAGCAACCAGCAACAACATCATCCTTGAAACAACGGCGTCTGGAGCATTGCAAAGCCTGCCTGGCCGCCTGTGCTGCGCACCCTCTGGCGCATGACGGGAGTCGGCAAGCGGGGCGTGGGTAGCGCAAAGTCCAAGAAGACCTTCAAGCAGGGCCTGCGCAAGACGTTCCAAACGCGCCACATTGACCAGGTGACCTGCGTTTGCTTACAAGCGCTGGACTCTGGCTGTGCCGCCTGGCAACGGGAGGTGACTCAAAACGCGACCAGCAGGAGGCTTGTGCCCTGGCGCCAGTGCGTGACAGGCGCTATTGCCGGCAGGTGTGGGACGACGTGCACAAGAAGAGCGACAAGGGTGAGCTGTTCACAGAGGCGGACGGCGCGCGGCTGGGGCCTGTGGGCACAACCAACAGGTGCGCCGCTGGCGCTTCGGTCGAGCAGCTCTGGCCTAGGCTCGTCACGCTGTTGCTCTCTCACAGCTCGTGTTGAGGTCCCCCCCGGGGAGCGTCTCAGGCAGTGGCGCTTGCGAGCGCTTGCTGCAGGGCCGGCGGGCACTGAGCCAGCCAGCCAGGTTAACAGGTAGCTGGTAAAGGGAGCTTTAGGAAGCTGGTTGCAACACACGCAAGTGTGCGGCGGGGTAGCCTCTGCCAGGCCTGGTGCACGGCGCTGCTTGGTCGAGGAGACACGGACGTGCCGTGCTGCGACACAAGCACAGCTAGTCTCTGGGCACTGCGACATGCATAACAGTGCAAGGTCGGGGTGCGGCCGCAGGGCGGAGCCGGGCGAGGACCTGCCGCGGCGCACTGACAGGGTCTGGCTGGGGTCCGCCGCAGGGCGGAGCTCGACGAGGACCTGCCGGCGCACGGCGCCTTCTACTGCGCGCCGTGCTCGCGCTACTTCGTGTCGGGCGACGCGCTCGCGCTGCACACGCGCACCAAGCCGCACAAGCGCAGGTGCGCCGCCCGCCGCCGCCGGCACGCCGCCCTGCTGGGCAGCTGCAGCACGCCGCACCCATGGCTGGGTGGCGACCGCAAGGTCGCAGTGGGGGGCTTGCGGCGGAGTGATGTGCGCTTGACGCTGGCGCGACTGTGGACAGAGATTTGCGCATGCATGTGCGGGCATGTAGCGGCTTGCGAGCGCTGACACCAAGCACAAGCAGAAGGCGCGGTCAACAGGTTGAACCTGGCGGCGAGGGAGCGGGGCGTGCGCCGCGCAGGGTCAGAGGCGCTGGGCCAGACTGAAGGTGGGGCTACCATGGGAAACCTAGCGGCGAAGGGGCGGGGTTTGTGCCGTGCAGGGTCAAGGCGCTGGGCCAGGCTGAAGGTGGCCACCATGTGAAACCTAGCGGCTAAGGGGCGGGGTTTGTGCCGCGCAGGGTCAAGGCGCTGGGCGGCGCGCGGCCGCACGGCCAGGCGGACGCGGAGCGCGCGGCCGGCAAGGGCGCGCCTGACAACGGCCAGGCGGCGCGGCTCGGCGCGGCGGCGCCCATGCAGCCTTGAGCTTGGGGCCTCTCTGCAGCCAACGCCGGCGCCGCAAGGAACGCGCGTTCGCTGTAGCCAGTGCACACACCGCAACCTACCCGCTTCCGTCTGAGCCGTCAGCGCGGACGCCGCAAGAGCCGCCGAGCATGCTCGCAGGCTGAACAGGCCCTGCCACGGCAGGACAGAGACCCAGCGCGAGCCGGGGCGCGCTGCTGAGCGGCAGCGCTGCCGCGGCCAGCTCTCCGGCGGGCCGCGGTCGCCAGGACGCTGGCCAGCATTAGCAAGCATGCGGCGGGTCGGCGGGGCTGGGGTGCAGGGCGCACCCCCGGGTGGCCCCGAGCGCACCGCCGTCCGCGCCGGCAGTTGGCCTGCTGGAGCTCAGCATGCGCGCGACGGGCGCCGCAACCTGCCATGTCACGCCGAGCCAACGTGCCACGCCCCAAGTCTGCGCGTACGCCTGGGCGGCTTCGCGGGGCGCGGGACGCGCTCTGCATCTGCCCGGACACAGCGCTCGCACAGAGACCTGCCTGAATGTGATGGCGGGCAGGGCGCGTTGCCGGACGTGTGCGCGCGCGCGGCGCCCGCGGGGCACGCTGTGGCGGAGGGAGGCCCCGGCTTGGGGTCCTCGCCGTCCGAGCACGGCGGGAACGGGTACGCGGGAATGGCGGACGGCTCCCAGCCGGGCCCACGCGCCGAGCACCATGACCCCGAACACGAAGGCGCTGGCGAGGAGCCTGAAGCGCTGCAGGTACCTTCTCCCCTTCTGAGAGGCAAAGACAGGCTTCTGATGTGTGTGTGGTGCACGGATTGTAATGCTTCCGTTGCTTGTTTTTATAATAAGCCACGCCACTGTTTGAGCTGGAAGGATGATGGAGCAGGGCGAAGGGTCGCAAGGCTGCACATGCTCAAGGTGTTGTGAGCACCCGCCTCAAGGGCCTCACGCCACCACGTGAGCTGGTCGGGCGGGCGGTGCGTCCGTCAAAGGGTCGACCATCGCCAGCCTCCGCCGCATGTCCGCGCAGGACCTGTGGCGGGTGCTGCGCAGCAGCGACCCCGAGGACGCCGCGCGCGCCGTCTGCCCCGCCTGGCATGCGCGCGCGTACGCCGCGCTGCGCGCGTACCTGGCCGCGCCTGATCAGGCGCCGGGCCCTGTGCAGGCCCAGGCGGTTGCCGCGGCCGCGCCGGCCGCGCCACGGCAGACGAGCGCCGCCGCTGGCGGGCATGCAGGGATTGGGACCGCGGCAGGGTCTCAGAGCCCTGTCAGCGGCGGCGCGCGGGGCAGCGCGGCGCGCGGCGCGGGCGCGCTCGCGCGCGGCCGCACGGCGCTGCGGCTGCTGCACGCGCTGCTGGCGCGGCGACCGCGGCCGGCGCTGCGGCACACGGCGCACGTCCTGCAGGCGCGCTTGAGCGGTCCAATCAACGACGCGGCCCACATGGACGCGCTCTTGCTGCGGGCGCTTGCAGAGGTCGTCGTGATGGGCCTCCTCTGGGCCTGCGCTGTACAGCGGGGTCGGTCATACCGCGTGCCACATCAAGTGCCTAGTATCACGTGATGGCAGACCGCAGAGAGTGGCAAGTGGTGTGTTTTCCGCCCAGCCCAGGGAGCTCCGCTCGGCTGCTTGCTTTCGCGACGAAGGGTGCGGCGCGCGCAGGAGCTGGCGCTGACAGCGCCCGCGTGCGTCGGCGCCGCGCTAGAAGCGCTGCCGCCCGCGCGCGGCCGCGCTTACGCGGCGGTGCTCCGCGGCCTGGTCTCCAGACTGCCGCCGGCGGCGCCGGGGCCCGACGGCGACGCCCCGCGGCCCGCCGCCGCCGCCGCCGCCCAGCTAGAAGGGTTCAGAACGGCCGTCATGGCCATGGCTGCGGCCATGCTCGCAGACGCGCGCCTCACCGGCGCGGGGCCTGCTCTGACCCTAGACCTGCACCCCGCCGCACCTGGAGGCATGCGCGGTGGCCGCCGCAGCGCTGCCGCCTCCGAGGCCGGCGCGCTCGACACCGGCCAGGCGCCGCGTCCACCGCAGCAGGTCCAAGCGCATGCGCCTGCAGAGGCGCCCGCAAGCACCGAGCTTGCGCCCGGAGGCTCGTCGCAGCCAAGCGCTGCCGGCCCGAAATCAGGCGGCGGCGATGGCGAGGCAGCTGGCGCGGCTGCTGCCGAGGGCCAGGGCGAAGTTGAGGGCCAGGGCGAAGTCGAGGGCCAGGGCGAGGGGCAGGGCGAGGGCCAGGGTGAGGGTCGTGACGATGGGGTGTGGACCCATGACGCGTGGCGCGCCGCCTTCGCGGCGTTCAGCCGGCTGCAGGCGCCCGCGGCGGCCGCGCGCGCATTCGCCGCCATGTGCGGCTGCGGCGCCTGGGCGCCCGCCGACGTGCGCACGGCCAACATGCTGCTGGACGCGCTATGCCCGGACACGGCGGCTGTGTTCGCATGGTGCGGCCTGACGCACGCCCCTCCCCATTGCACTGCTCAGCAGAGCGCTGGGCTGCAAGAAATGTTATAAATTCGGCATGGGGAGCAGGCACGGCGCGCTGGAGGATCAGGGCTTCCGAGGCGATCTGGCGACCTACAATGCGCTGCTCAAGGCGGCGATGCGCGCGGCCGATGCCGGCGCGGCCGACGCGGCGCTGGCCGCGCTGCGCGCCGCGCGGCTGGCCGGCGACGAGATCACGCTCAACACGGCCGTCAAGGCCTTCGCGTACGCTGGCCGCCTGGACCGCGCGCTGCAGGCGCGGCTGCCATGAACCCTATGCCCTACAGGGTTAGAATAGGGTGACGCCGCGGACAGGGCTGGGGGG